>Ga0116147_1000506_pt1 | contig 46271 bp, 17 predicted proteins | sample AD_JPNHG3_MetaG_FD_89749 | JGI IMG/M metagenome (GOLD analysis project Ga0116147, IMG submission 89749) | Active sludge microbial communities of municipal wastewater-treating anaerobic digesters from Japan - AD_JPNHG3_MetaG | ecosystem: Engineered > Bioreactor > Anaerobic > Digestate | place...
ACCGTCGAGGACTCGGTGTTTACCAACGGCCTCTACCTGGCCATCAACGGGGCGGCCAAAGAGGCGACGGTCCGCAGAACCTTGATCAGCGGGACGAAGAGCGGTATCAACATGCAGTCCGGTGCCACCGACTTGGTCGTCGAAGATTGCGATATCACGGTGTTCGTGCAAGGGGCAACCGAAAACTCCTACGGCGTGCGGTTTTCGTCCACCGATGCGGGAGCCGGCCATGACCTGACGGTCACGGGCAGCCGCATCGTGGTTGATCCCAACGGATTCGAGATCAATCCGGCTCGGCACCGCGCCATCTGGATTCGCTCGGGTGCCTCGGGCGCGTTGCAAGTGGCGAACAACCTTATCGATGGCTACGTGGCGAACGAGTCTACCGGCATACTGGACGCCTCCGGCAACTGGTGGGGCAGCGCCGATGCGGCGGATGTGGCTGGCAATGTAGTGGCTGGCTCGGTCGACTACAGCCCCTGGCTGGCAGACGGCACGGACATGGACGGCGGCGCCCTCGGCTTCAAGGGCAACTTCTCAAAGCTGTGGGTCGGCGCCGACAGCCCGCAGGTCGGCACGGTCGGCCGCATCCAGGAGGGTGTCAATCTGGTCGCCACAAACGGCACGGTCAATGTGGCGGCGGGGGACTACAGCGAAAGTGTCGCGCTAGACAAGCCGTTGACGCTTACCGGTCCGGCGACCGGCGACAAGCCCTTGCTGGTCGGCATGATCACCGGGACGTACACGGGCGGTTTGGCGACGCGCATCGAGAATATCGACTTCAAGGTCAATGCGGACGACAAGTACAACCTCAACTTTGTAGGGGTCACGAACCTCACGGTCAAGGGTTGCGCTTTCAATGCTGACGGGCGCTTCATGGGATCGCCGAATGCGGTGGCGGTTCAGTTGGACCACACCTGCCAGAACATTATGATCGACGCCTGCACGTTCACGAACGGTTACTATATCGCGATTCAGAACACGGCTAGCGTGGATGGCCTGTTGGTCAAGGACTGCCTCATCGACAACTGCAAGAGCGGTGTCAACGTTCAGCATGCCTCTGGTGAGGGAGTGACCGTGACCAATTGCGAAATCAACGTGGTGGCGCAAGGCGTGGGCAACGACACCTACTGCGTACGCTTTGGCAGCAAGAGCGGCTTGGCGCAGAACCTGAACATCGCGGGTTGCGTCTTCACCGTTGATCGGAACGGACTGACGCCCGATGAGGGCACCTATTTCAATGCCGTCATTGTGCGTGAGGCGGCCTTGGGCACGCTGGCCCTCTCGCAGTCGAGCATCCAGGGCGGGGTGGTCAACCTGTCCACAACGCAGCTCGCAGCGGAGAACAACTGGTTCGGTAACGCGACCGGGCCGACCAACGCCGCCAATCCCGGCGGACTCGGCGATGCGGTCACCGGAGCGGTCGACTTCAGCCCGTGGCTGGGTGACGGGGAGGACACGCAGCCGGATGTGATCGGCTTCCAGCCGAACCTGACGCCGGTCTACTATCTGCCGGCTGGGATCTGGTTCAGCACCGAGCCCACGGGCGCGCTGCTGGGTGAGGAGCTGGGCACGCAGCCGGTCATCACGGTGACGAACGAGATCGGCGGAGTCGCAACGCAGTTCAACGGCAGCGTCACGCTGGCGATCGGGAACAACCCCGGCGAGCCGGTAGCGGGCGAACTGTCTGGCACGGTCACGTTGCCGGTTGCCAACGGCATGGCCACCTTCAGCGGTCTCGCGATCATCGAGGGCACCGGCAACGGCTACACGTTGGTCGCTTCGACCGAGGGCCTGCCCGCAGTGACGAGTGCGCCCTTCAACATCGTGAACCGCGCGCCGGAACTGGCCCCGATCGGTAATAAGACGGTTGATGAGGAAGTCTTGCTGCCCTTCACAGCGACGGCAACCGATCCAGACCTTCCCGCGCAGACGTTGACCTTCAGCCTGGCGGCTGTCGAGGGTGAAAACTACCCGGAGGGTGCGGTCATCGATTCTGCTACGGGTAAGTTCACCTGGACGCCGACCGAGGAGCAGGGCGGTACGAACTACACCTTTAAGGTGGTCGTGACCGATAACGGTACAGGTGCGCTCTTCGACAGTGAAACGATCACTATCACGGTGAACGAAGTCAACGTGGCGCCGACGCTTCAGGGGGTTCCCGCTACACAGCAGTCCGTCAACGAGCAGCCTGCTGAGGCGCTGATCTTCACGGCGACGGCAACCGATCAGGACCGTCCGGCACAGACGCTGACCTTCAGTCTGGTGGCTGTCGCGGGTGAAAATTACCCGACGGGCGCTGAAATCGTGACCACGAGCACTGGTGTCGGCACGGCCGAAGGCGCTTTCTCGTGGAAACCGACCGAGGAGCAGGGCGGCTCGAATTACGTCGTGGATGTGGTGGTGACCGACAACGGCGAACCGACCCTGGCGACTACGCAACGGGTGACGATCGTGGTCAACGAGATCAACGTCGCACCGGAGTTGGCGCCGATCCCGCCGCAGAGCGTGAATTTCGGCCAGACGCTGACCTTCAAGGCTGAAGCCACGGATCAGGATCTGCCCGAGCAGACGCTGACCTACACCATGACCGGCGGCCCGGCGGGCGCTACGTTGGATTCGTCCACGGGCGTCTTCACCTGGACACCGACCGAGGAGCAGGCAAAGGCGAACTACAGCTTCACCATCAAGGTGACGGACAGCGGTGTTCCGGCGATGTCCGCCGAGCAAACCGTCACGATCGGCGCGATCTCGGCGGCGCACTCCTGCCCGGGCTACTGGTCGCCTTCCACTAACATGGTGGTAAGCAACACCTTCGCCTTCGGAGGGACGCTGACGAACTTGACCTGGACGCCGATCCTGCCGAACGCGGGCTGGGTCATCACTGCGGCCGACGCCGGCGGTAATGGCGAGGCGGTGGTGAACAACGATGGCACGGCGGTCGTCTTCACGGCGTTGCCGACCGCGAGCCCCGTGGTCTTCACCTACACAGTGAGCGTGCCCGGCGACCAGGCGGTGAGCAACAGCCTCGGCGCGGTGGTGAACTTCAGCGGTCTCGCGGCCGATGTGGCGCCTATCGCGATCTTCCGCTACCACAGCGCGGACTATCGTCGCGACCTGTCCGGCGAGACCGCCGGCCAGTTCCGCAAGATCGACAGCACTGAGATCAACCGTGTGCTCTCCTACTGGCGCTTCGGCTACAAGCCGGATGCGGCCGGCTACGACGGTTTCAGCGCCGCATCGAATTATATGGGCACTGCGACGGCGCACCACAGCGCGGACACGAATAAGAATTGGAAGATTAGCTTGGGCGAACTGTTGCCTGTACAGAACTACTGGCGTAGTGGCGGGTATCATGTGGACTTGACAACGGCTGATGGTTACGCCGCAGACCGCATGGGGATCGGTCCCAGCCTGTTCGCGCTGGCCGGTATCCCCGTAGCCGGGCAGACGGCACCGTCCGGCTACAACCCGGGCGAGACGCTGCAGGTGACCTATACGCTCGATCCCGCTGGCGCATCGCTGAAGGCCTTGGGGTGGGAATTGGATCTGCCCGACGGCTGGGTGATCGAAAGCGTCAGCGGTGACGCTAGGCCGACGTTCGCGCGTAACGAAATCACTTGCACTGCCGCAGTGCTGCCGGCATCTACCGTTACGGTCACGCTCACGCTGCGTGTGCCGCTGACAGAGATCCGTACGGTGACGCTGGGTGGTACGGCTCTAGTGATCACCGACGGTAATAATGCTGTCGATAGCTACGCGATGGAGGCCGCTGCTCTCGCGCCGGTTGATGACGACGGCAACGGCATGGCCGATTCTTGGGAGCGCGCCTTTGCGGGCGACGCCGGGACACTGGATCCCGCCGCCGATCTGGACGGCGACACCATGAGCAACCTGAACGAGTATCTCTGCGGCACGCTGCCGAACGATGCGGAGTCGGTGCTCAAGATGGTGGCGGTGCAGGTATCGGCCGATGGGGAAACGCAGGTTTCGTGGGCGAGCGTGGCAGGTCGTACCTACACGCTGCAGCGTGCGGACGGCTCGCCCGCCGCGGCCAACTTCACGGCGATCGAGACTGGCATCGCGGCTGATCCGTCCGGGCGTAATGTCTACGTCGATAACGGTGCAGATGGCTCGCAGGCGCGGTTCTACCGTGTGGTGCTGGAAGATTGAACTGAACTTTCGTCCGGTGTCCGGCTGCGGCGGGTCTCGCCGGCAGCCGGACGGAGGACCGACTTATGAGGTACACAACGAAGGTTTTTGGGCTGGGACGGGCACTTGTGCTCGCAGCCGCCGTCGTGCTGGTGACAGCCGGGTCGGCCGTCGCACAGACCGCCGAGGTCCAGCCGTTGCAATCGTCCACGAACTATACGGCCGGAGCGGTGCTGACGGTGAGGTGCGAAATCACCTTCCCCGCCGGACGCCAGGTGCTCTCGCTACTCTGGACGCCGAGTTTGCCCGCCGACTGGACGCTGGCGGGAACGGCGACGGGGGATGGTGGTCCAGAGGTCGATCCAGACGGTCTCGCTATCGTGTTCACCGCGGAGAATTTGTCAGTCAACAATCCGTTTGTATTCCACTACACGGTCAACGTACCCGCCGGCGAGTCCGGCGCACGCATCCTGTCTGGTGTGGCGGAATACCAACTGGACGGCATGGCCAATCCCGTGCTGTCCAGTTCTTCCCCGCCGCTGGTGCTGACTGATGTCAGCGCGTCGCATGCGGCGATCGGCTACATCGCCGGGACGCCTCTGACGGTGACGTGCAGCTTCGTGCGGCCTGCGGGTGTCGCGCTCTACTCGCTGTTGTGGCAGCCGGTGTTCCCGACTGCTGATTGGCAGCTTGTGTCCGGCACCGAGGCGGTTTCGGGCGACGGCGGTCCTGAGGTTGACCCCGACGGTCAGGCAATCGTCTTTATGGGAGATCTGTCAAGTACGATCCTGACTTTTTCCTATACGGTGCTGGTGCCGGAAGGAACGACGGGACCGCAGATGATTGACAGCGTGATCGAGTATCAATTGGACGGGATGGCGAATCCGGTGGAAACAAGTGCCGAGCCCGATCCGCTGATACTTTTGCCGATGCACACGCTGGAGATTGTGTCGCCGCACGGGACGGGACAGCCCGGCGTCGGTGTCACCACGAATTATTACGGCACACTGCTGACCAACCGCATGGATGCGGCGGTGACGAATGGCGCGTTCCAGTACGGTTGCGCTGGCTGGCTGATGACGGGTAATGAGCCTGTAGCCGGAATCGGCAATGAGTGCCTGCTCACGCTGACCAACCACGCCGTATTGACGTGGGTGTGGGGTGCGCCTGAGGTCGGCGACCGAACGGTTAATGAGATGGAGAAGCTGGACTTTCAGGCGGGCGTGACCTATTCACAGGAGGCGTTCCAGCCGCGCAACGTAACATACACGCTGGACGCGGACTCGCTGGCCGCCGGGATGACGATCACTGCGGACGGCGCCTTCTCATGGACGCCAAGCGAAGAACAGGGCGGCCAGAGCTATGAGGTTACGGTCACCATCACCGCTTCGGAGACAGGCAGTCAGGCGTTCAGCGCTTCCGAGACGTTTACGATTGAGGTGGCCGAGATCAACCGTGCGCCGAAGCTGGGTGAGTTGAGCGATCAGGTGGCCGATGCGCAGTCGACGCTGACCTTTACCGCTACGGCGACGGATCCAGATATCCCTGCGCAAACACTGAGCTTCTCTCTCGACGAAGCATCGCTGGCGCTGGGCATGGCGATCGGCGCGACGAACGGTGTCTTTACTTGGTCGCCGACCGCCGAGCAGGCCGGGGCGGGCCAATCTTACACGGTCTCGATCACGGTGACGGATGATGGCGCGCAGCCTCCGGCGTTGTCCGACACGAAAAGCTTTACGATTGGGGTAGTGGATTCACGCGGCGAGCATGCGTCGGAAGGATATCTGCAAGGGCGCACCGCCCGTATCGACTGCACGTTCGCGCACCCAGCGGGCAAGTCCTTGATCGCCCTGCTGTGGCGGCCGATCCTGCCCGCCGGATGGGGCTTGCACAGCGTGGCCGGCCAAGCGTCGCCAGAGATTGACGCTGGTGACGGCACGATCGTTTTCCTAGGCTCAAGCGCAGATCTGAACACGCCCAATCCGCTGGTCTTCAGTTACTGGGTCAGCGTACCGGCCGGAGTGACCGGTCCGCAGACCATCCGGGCCGAGGCCGAGTATCAGACCGCCGGTATGGTCAATCCACTGACGATTACGATCTTCCCTGATCCGCTCCCGCTCCCGGAGTTGCATACATTTGAAGTGATCTCAGCCGAAGCACACTGCGACCCCGCGCCGGGCATCTACACCAATGTGCACGGCACAGCGCTGTCGGCTTCGGTAACTGCGCCATTTACGGAAGGGACGCGCACCTTCGCCTGCACGGGCTGGACGCTCAGCGGCAGCGATCCCGCCGACGGCACGACGCATGAGGTCGCCTTTGACTTAAATCAAGATGCGGTCTTGACTTGGCAGTGGGTCGCGCCGTTGATCACACCGGAAGGCAGCGTGGCCGTGACGATGGATGAAGACGGCGATCCTACCGCGTGGCAGCCCCCGGCTGGACTCACCGCCAGCGAGCCGTACCGGCCCTCGCTGGAGGAAAGCCTGGAGTGGACGCTGAAAACGGCACCGGCGAACGGCACGGCCACCGTGAGCGGCACGGGAACCACGCCCACGATCTCCTACGCGCCTGCGGCGGACTGGTCGGGCAATGATGCGTTCGTGGTTCAGGTGGCGGACGGTCTGGGCGGTTTCGACACCGTGACCGTGAACGTGACGGTCAAGCCGGTCAATGACGCGCCGGTGCTGGCGCCGATCGGGGATCAGCGCACCGATATCTTCACGCCGCTGATTTTCACGGCGACCGCGACGGACAAGGAAAACGACACCTTGACCTTCTCGCTCGATCAAGCCTCCATCGACGCCGGCATGCGGATCGATCCCGTGAGCGGGGTATTTGAGTGGACGCCCACGGCCGAACAGGCTGGCGCGGCGTTTGCCGAGTTCAGCGTGACGGTGACAGTGACCGACAATGGGACCGCGCCCGACAATCAATCGGACAGCGAGACCTTTACGATCACGCTCGACTCCTCGCGCGCCACGCATGCGGTCAGCGGCTACGTGGCCGGCCAGACGATGACGGTCGAGTGTACGTTCGCATATCCCACCGAGGGGCGGCAACTGTTGTCGCTGTTGTGGCGTCCTGAGTTGCCCGACGGCTGGAAGGTTGGCGCGGCATCCGGTGACGGCCAGCCGATTTACGAGTCCTCGGACGGAGCGGTGGTGTTCTTTGGGGACTTGCAGGCCAATCCCGTCGTCTTCCAGTACGTGGTCCAGGTGCCCGAGAACGTGCAGGGCACCAACGCGATCGGCGGCCTGATTGAGTACCAACTCAGCGGCATGGTCAATCCGTCGACCGTGCGTGCGCAGCCTGATCCGTTGCCGGTGCCGATGCTGTTGACGTTGCCCGAGCTTGTGGTTTCGGACAAGGCGTACGATGGCCTCACAAACGCGACGGTGTCCACATACGGAGCGTTGAGCGGGCTGATGGACGGTCACACAGATGTTTCACTGGTGACAACCTCTTCGGTCGCCTTCTTCGATACCCCAGAGGTCGGGCAAGAGAAGCGCGTGGTGGTTTACGGATTGGCGCTCGAGGGTGCGGACGCATCGTGGTATGCGATCAGCACACAGGTGGTTGCCGCGGCCATTACGCAAGCGGTCTTGACAGTCGGTGGCTCGTTTACAGTGGCTGAAAAGGTGTACGACGGTACGACGGCGGCGACAATCGACGTTAACGCACTGACTCTGCTGACGCCGGTAGCGGGCGATGACGTGACACTGAATGCGGTGGCGGCTTTCGACAGCGCGGACGTCGGCGAGGGCAAGCCGGTCACGTTGACCGACGCATCGACGCTGACAGGCGCAGATGCAGGGAACTATGTCCTATCCCTTGAAGGGGCGCCGACGACGACGGGGACGGTTCTCATGCCCGATGTGAGCGGAACACAAACTTTGGATGGATTCCGGTCGCCGTCTTCTGGTACAATCATCGGCAGCAGTTTCAGCATACCAGAGGGCACCGTGCTCGAAGAGCTTACGTGGCGTCCGCAACTGCCGGCCGGTTGGACGCTGCTTGCAGCCGCGGGTGATGGTGCCCCAAGTGTGGTGGATGGTGCGGTCGTGTTTGAGGGACCGTATGAGGGACAGACGGTGAGTTTCACGTACACAGTTTCAATCCCTGGCAATGAGAGTGTGACCAATTATCTGAACGCTTCGGTGTCGTTCAAGTTGGAGAACATGCTTGATGCCTTGACCGTGGAACGCCTACCCGAGACGTTGTTGCTGAAGCGCTATCACAGTGCGGACTACCGCGCACCGTTCTGGGTGATTGATACCTCTGAAGCAACACGGTTTCTTAATTACTCACGGATCGGAGGATATGTTGTTCAAGACAACCTACAGGATGGTTTTTTTGGGACCGCTATGCCAGACACCACGAATCTAACTGATGGGCGGCACAGTGGCGACTTCAAGTTGCCATTTTGGACTATCGACACATCAGAAAAGGTCAGGCTTCAAAGTTTGTGGCGTGCAGGAGCTTATCATGTTTCAGATACACCTACCGTCGATGGATACGGCATGGGACCGCAATAGGGAGGTTTTGTTCATGAGCAAACCAAGTGGAATCACCAGATATTTTGTTGTTAGTTTCGTGGTCATTGTACTGAATGTTATTAATATTCGAGCGCAAATATCAGTGACTCACACATCACCGGGGTACCTGCCGAACGATAGCGGTACGACAACAGTCACATGTGAATTCTCTTATCCGGAAGATAGTAGCTTATGGGGCTTGGCGTGGTGGCCTGTTTTGCCATCTGGCTGGAAAGTTGGGACAGTTTATGGAAATTGTGCTCCCGAATTGGGTTGGGATGGGGGAATCTCGTGTAATAGTCCAGTCTTGCCGAATCCTTTGATAGTCAGCTACACATTAATTGTTCCTGAGGGAGTAACAACTCAGGTTCAAGTGAGGACTTACGCCGAATATTATATTGACAATGACTATATTCCTGAGCACTGGGCGACTCCCGACCCGCTGGTGTTGAACAATCTGAACAAGACACTTCAGATCATCTCGCCGTACGGCACGGGTACGCCGCCTGTAGGGGTGTACACGAATTTGGCTGGCACTGTCTTGCCGCTTAGCATGACGGCGACCGCCAGTTCCGGCCCGACGCAGTACGTCTGCACGGGATGGAGCATGACGGGGCAGGAGCCGACCAGCGGCACCGGCACGAGTTTTCAGATGACGGTAACGAACGATGCGGTGCTGACCTGGAACTGGCAGCAGAGCAACATCGCGCCGAGTATCAGCGGACGGTATGTACTGAATGCGTGGCGGACCTCCATCAACGGGGTTAATGCCAGTAATACGATCTCTGAAGCTGTGCTGGTCGGTATGGCTAGCGATCCGGATGGCGACACGCTGTCGCTGGCCTCGATCGCGCTGCAGGGCACTAAAGGCGGTTCGTTGACACGGGATGAAGCCAACCACACGCTGACCTACACTCCGCCCGCGCACACCGATGCAATCACCGAGACGTTCAGCTACGAAGTGTCAGATGGCAAAGGCGGTGTCGCGACGGGGACGTTGTCGGTTAATGTGGGATATGGCGGCACTCTAATACGTGCATTCTAGCGGGGTGGAGCGTGAGTGTTTGCGATCATGGGCGTGAAGCGATTCGTATCGCCGAATCAATCGGACGCCTCTGATCGAGGGGGTCAATTTTGTCCGTAAACCCTACACGCGGCAGGAACTGCTGTCGGTCTTACGTGCCAACCTCAGTACTGTTCTGTTTGGACGTCGGGCGTCCCCGCCCGCAGGAAGATGTAAGTTATAGGCAAGTGATAGGGGTGTGCGAAGATCATGCGTTTCTGGTGAAAAGGGGAGCAGAGAGTCGGGAGCGCGGGCGTCCTCGCCCGCAACAACGTGCCTTGCAAAAGGGTGTGGCACGGGCATCTTGCCCGTGTTTCATGGGCGGGACGCCCATGCCACGAGGGGGGAGGAAGCTTTCCTTGGGAACCAAACCGCGCATCGGAATCACGAGCGGCCTTTCACAGCGCGGGCGAGGACGCCCGCGCTCCGACTGCGCATACACAAAACACGCACCCGACTCGCACCCCCCTGTCACTAACCGATTACCGTGACTTCAAGTCTGCGAAAGAACTTGGAGTATCGATCCCGATCCCGATAGCGATCCCGATTTGGATAAAGCCAGAAACCTGAACCCAATCCCCCTTACTCTCCCAAGCAGGCTTTGAGCAACTCGGGGGAGAGGATTTTGCGGTTGTCGTCGTCTACGAGTGAGAAACGGTTGCCGTCGTTCGGCGTCGAGAGGTAGTTCCACACGCACCACGGAATGCCGGCCTCTTTACAGATCGAGACGATGTCGCGCATGTAGGCAACGCGCGATGCTGGCGGCGCATGGCGGATTGTGCCGAACTCGCCGTTCCAGAGGATCTTGTCGGGATGTTTCTTTACGAATTCGAGCGCGCCATGCAGGTACCCTTTTATGAAATTCCGATCAATCGCGGTCACGCCCGTGTAGCCGCCGTCCTTGGAGCCGTGCAGCCGGTTGTAGTCGCGATAACGCTCGACATCCGTGGTCGGATACTCCATGACGCGGTTGTAGTAGAGCGGGCCGGCCTGGAGCACACCGCGCTGGTGTGTGAATTCATGCGGCGCATACATGTGGAATGTGTAAACCACCTTGGGGTCATCCCAGACTTTGAGTTTGGAGAGCGTGCCCGCTGAATTCCAGCAGGTCGATCCGATCACGATCCAGCGGTCTGGATTCTGTGCGCGAAGCTCTTTCAGTGTGCGGTCTGCAAGCGCGTTCCACTTTTCGGGATCCACGTTTACGACTTCGTTCAGCAACTCGAACGCGATTGCAGGTTTGTCGTGGAAGCGACGCTCGATTTCGAGCCACACCGCTACGAATCGATCCTGCAGGCCCTTGTCGTCGATGAGCTTCACCTTCTCGGGGATGTCGCAGTAGTTGCCCACGGCCTTGTGCATGTTCAGCACCATATTGAGATTGTGCTTTTCGCACCAGCCCACGAAGTCGTCCAACTTCTTGAACGTCCGCTCGCGGTACTTGCCGGGTGCCTCCTCCAGAACGATCTGGTCAAAGCCAAGTCGGACATGATCGAAACCCATCTCACGGATGTACGCGATGTCCCTCTCCGTGATATACGTGTCGAAGTGTTCCAGGTCGCCGATCGTGATCGGCAGGCGGTGGTGTTGCGGCAGCACATTAAACCGCTTGTAGTTCGTGAGCCATCCGCCGATGCCCATGCCCCGCGTGAATCCGGGCCACTCCTTGGCTCCAGTCGTCCCCGCGATCATCGCTGTCACTATCGCCATCTGAATCAGTTTCTTCATCATCAATCTCCTTGTTTTGAAATTACCTCACAATGACCATTGTGCCAGACGACATGCGGTCGATCAACCCGAGTTGGACAGCGTCGAGGCCGATCGTCTCGGTGCCGTCATTCTGGAACACCAGTGTATGCGCACCCGGTGACAGCTTGACGTCGTAGTTCGCCGTCACCCAACCGTAGATGGATGTGGGCGTGACGGTTCCCACCGTTTCCCCGTCGAGTAGCACAGTCGCCTTGCCGCCGGTACCACTGCGGGCGGCCATGTACTGGAACGCGAGGCGATACCGTCCAGCCCGCGCCGTAAATGCGTTCGTGATGGCCGTGTCGGCCGCAAGCGCTACAGCGTACGTGCCGTCCGGAATGTATGCGCTGTGGAGCACATCGGTGTCTGCGCTGGTGACGCGCGTGTAGTCGCCCGTCCAGCCAGCATCCGGTGTCTCGAAGCTTCCGTTCGCCACCGCGTTCGTGACAGCCATGCCGCGTACGACCGGCCCCGTGAGAAAAACACCTGTGCCGGCGTTCCCGTAAAAGACGTCGTTTTTCAGATCATAAAGTCCCGCGACCCAGTTGGTCGTCATCATTGGCACGTAGTCGCGCACGAGGGTCGGCCCTTCGTAGATTTTCAGTGCTGATAGGCGGATGGACGGCGACTGGTTGTGCGGCGTGCCATTGTTGTTGACACCGAAGGCGTAGACGTTGAGGTCAGTCGCGAAATTTTGCGCCGTGAACACGTGCTTTAACCGGGAATCGACCAGAACGGGTGTTTTTCCGCCGAAAGAGAAGGTATGGAACGCATCGCCTACGGCATTCGTCAAACTCTGTCCCATGATCTTGTAAGCGACATCTGTTCCCCAAGCGGCGGCGTAGCCTTGAGATCCGCTCTCAGCTTGGAAGGACAAGCCCAGCGCGTTCTGCTTGAACGCCGTACGCGCGCCGACGAAATGCTTCGAGACCGAATAGGCGTTGTAGATCGTCGCCTGAATGGTGACGTTACTCGTACACTTGATCCCTGTATCGATATATTGTGTACCCGTGGATTCGATGTAGGCCAGTTCAGCGTAGCCCGCCGGAAGTTCCTCTACCACCTCTGCCCCCGCAGTGATTTGTCCCAGCCCCAGATTCATGTAGAAGGCGTCGTTGAGCGTGTCGTACATCCCGAGCGCGCCGTCCGCCTTCCGGCGGGCGGGGATGAGGTCCATGATCGCTCCGTCGTCTTTGGTCATTGTGAACGCCATGATCCGATAGGAGCCGTAGACGTTGGCTTGATAGGCGTAGTGTCCTGCGAAGAGGTAGAACGTGGCATCCTGTGCCGTCAGTGTGCCGAGGTTCGCGGTTGTTCCGCGACAGTCGACGATACGCGAATTAAGGTAGTTCACCTTCGTCGTGCCTTCGGTTGTGTCCGCGATGTTTTGCGACTGCTGGATGACGAGGCCGTTCCACCCCGCGTAAGCGTATTCATGGTTGGCTCCCAGCACGCAGCGGGTGTCTCCGCTGTCCTCACGTGATCCGCAGACATTGTGGTTGACGTTTGCCGAGGTCGTCGATTGATAAGTGATCGAGTAACCGTGCGCGTCGGTAAATTTTACGCCCGTGTCGATGTACTCTGTTCCGTGGGACTCCAGATACGTGAGGCGCGTATAAGCCTTCTGCCCGGAGGGGAGTGAAGCCACCTCCTCGCCGGGAAGAAAAGTCCCGGTTCCTTGATTGGTGAAGAACACCCCGTTCACGAGGTCATACAGACCGAGTTCGCCGTCTGCGTCACGTCGCGCGGGTACGAGTTCCATGATGATGCTGGTGCCCGCTGTCATCTTGAAGTCGAAGATGCGGTAGTATCCGTAAACGATCTCTGCATCGGGAAAGTGGTTGACGTCGTAATGTCCGGCAAAAAGGTAGAACGAACAGGTCTGCTGCGTCAAGGTACCCAAAGATGCGTTCACTGCGTCGCGACAGTAGAATCTACCGCAATTCAGGTAGTTCACCGACACTGTTCCCCACTCTCCATCGGAAGTGGAATGCGAATGCAACACCCCGTTCCACCCGATGTACACCAGCGATCTTCCTTCCGCCCCCAGTGAAGCGTTCGAGCCCACAAGACAGCGTGTGTCGTTGGTGTCCACGCGAGATCCACATAGATTCTGGTGGTGGAAACTGACCGTCGCTTGGTATGTGATCGAAAACCCGTTGGTGCTTCCGAACACGACATCCGTGTCGATATACTGTGTGCCGGTCGATTCAAGATAAGTCAGTTGCGTGTATCCCTCTGGCAACGCGGCAACAACGTTGTTCGATACCAGTGCAACGAGCACAGTGAAGCCAATCATCGTCTTTTTCATGTTGCCCTCCTTACCGACGGTAGGGATGTTACCGTAAACGGTACTTCCTAAAAGCATAGGTGAAAGGCGGATTTACCGCAACAACATAATCGGTTAGTAACAGGGGACATGCGAGTCTAGCGCGTGGTTTGTGCATGCGCAGTCGGGAGCGCGGGCGTCCCCGCCCGCTCTGTGAAAGGCTGATCGAGATTCCGATGCGCGGTTTGGTTCCCAAGGAAAGCTTTCCCCCCTCGTGGCATGGGCGTCCCGCCCATGAAACACGGGCAAGATGCCCGTGCCACACCCTCCTGCAAGACACGTTGTTGCGGGCGAGGACGCCCGCGCTCTCGACTCTCCGCTCCCCCTTTCACCAGAAACGCACGATCTTCGCATATCCCTGTCACTAACCGATTACCGCAACAACATAATCAGGCCGCTATTGGCGATGGACAGTGTCACCACGCCGTCCTCCGCCGTGATGCGCGCGGAGAGGCCCACACGCGGCGGCAGACCGGCATTGCGTACTTTCCAACCGCTGAAACCGCCATTGTAATTGCCGTACGTGCCGATCACGGTCGTCATCGGCACCGGGATCGCATCGCCTTCCTCGCGGCCAAAGTCGATGGTGCCGCCGGATGCGCCGGTGAGCGCTCCGCTGACCGCGAAGAGATCGTTGGCGGCCTCGGACCAGTCGAGATACAGCGTCACGCCGTTTTCAAAAGCCAACGTTTCGGCATGGAAGACACCGATTTCTCCCGGCGCGTCGCCAGCGCTCAGCGACCCGGCGACGGTAAAGTTGCCGTTGGTGACCGTGCCGGTGCCCGTGACATGCGTGAAGCGCGCGGCGCCGACGTTTTGCCCGAGGTCAAGCACACCGGTCGCACCGACAGCCAGATCGGGTGTCGTTGTAAATGCTGCGTCGAGCGTACCTTCAGCAACGTGGACGCGTCCGGTGAGCGCGACATCTTCGACCAGCGTAAGCGTGCCGCTGCCCAGCTTGGTCACGCCGCCGTCACCTTCGGCACCCGCCACGAACGTTTGGCGGATCGCTACGCTATTGGTCAGCGTATCGATCACCGCGCCGCCGGTCAGCACGGTAAGCTCATTGACACCGTATAGATAATCGGTCAGGGAACCATTGAGGTTCGCGACCGCTGAGCAGAGCCCTCGTGTTTCAAGCACGCCGCCGTTCAGGTTCAGGAAGACACGGCCGCCGCTGTGGTATCGTTTAGTGGCCGGGATGCTGAAACGTCCTTGCAATGGCGTGCCGTTGCCCAGCATGACGATGTTTGTCATGTAGGCGTAATCGGTGCTTTTCCAAGAGAAGAATTCACGCGCCTCGAACGTGCCGCCGTGGATGGTCAGGTTGACGCGCCCGTAGAGGCGGCCACCGCCGGAGCCGTTCATGCGTCCGAAAGCTGGGCGGCCCAGCGAGACGAGTCCGCCGTTCAGCGTCCAATCGACTGGGCTGCGTGTGCCGATGTCGCACCACGCATCATCACGGAGGGTCACGAATTCTCCATCGTTACAGACGACGGAAATGACCATGTTGGAAACGTCGCCGAACCCCAACGGATTGGTGCCGGTCAGCGTCAGGCGTCCGCCGTTCATGACCATGGCGAAGGTGCCGGCGGGTGCCGTGGTGTTGAACTGCACGCCCAATCCACCGAACGTGACCTCGGCGTCCGGCTCGATGATCAGTCCCAGAGCGCTACCCTCATACGAACTGGTGGCGTCAAATTGGTTGCGTAGGGTTAGGCCGGGCGTGTCCATCGTGAAGCGGCTGCCGGGTGCAAAGCGCACAGTACCATCACGCAGATAGAAGCGATAGCTGGCATGTGAGCCGAACAGGGTGCCGCCGATCGACCAGACGTTGGTTCCGCGCTTCGTCAGCGCGCGCGGGTCGGGCATGGCGAGCGTGCCGCCGGTGGTGAGCGGCGCGGTGGTGTCCACGGTGGTGTTGTTAACGAAGCCGATTGCCGTGTCGAACGCGACAGGCGCACTGCCGACCGTGGCGAGGAGCCCTCCAGCCATCGTCAGATCGCCACGGCCCGGAGTGCCGTTCCCGCGCAGAGCGAGCGTGCCGTTTGAGACGCGGGTTCCTCCCGCGTGGGTGTTGGCCGCCGTGAGTTCCAGCGTGCCGCCACCGCCGTCCTTGACGAGGGTGCCTACGCCGGTGACCGTGCCGTTGACCGTCAGGGTCGCGCCGCTGTTGGCGCGCAGGCTGCGATTGCCGGGCGGAAGTTCGACGGCACCGTCGAGCGTGGCATTGTCGGTTGCGAGGACTTCGCCGTCATTGACACGTACGAAGCCGTTGATGTCGGCGTTTTCCTCCAGCCGCATTGTGCCGGCATTGACCAGCAGGGCGGTGTCGATCACGCAGTTTGTGACCTGCAAGGTACCTGCTGTATCGAGCGAGAGGGCGGCTGAATCGCCCGTCACCGATCCGGCAATGGTGAGCGTGTTGCCGTTGGGTGCCAGCGAGACGGCGGCGGCACCGGCGACCGCGAGCGGCGCGGACACCTCATGATCGCCGCGCATCAGGGTCATCTGGGGAGCACTGCCGGAGAGCGTCAGAGTCTCGCCGCCGGAAACGGTGTAGCGGTTGGTGGCGTCGAAAACCAGACCGCCCAGCGTGGCCGGCGTATCGACCGTGACGGTACGCGCTTCCGACAGCACGTTGGCAAAGAACGCCGCCGTATCGATAGCGATTGGTGCGGTGCCATTCTGCCAGTTCGGGCCCTGCGACCAGAGACCGTCGTTGTCAGCCGTCCAGATCGCTTCGCCGAGACCCGGCTGCGTGGTGACGGTGAGGAGTACGCGCTTGTTGACGGTGTCGAGCGAGAAGGCATAAGTGCGCGAGGCGATCGGGTTGGCGACCGAAAGCCCTGTCAGGTCCGGGTCGGTACCCGCATAAGAGAGAATCGGGTAGGTGCCGGCGTAAAGCGCGGGATCCAGCGAGCCGCGCTGATAGAGCAAGACGGCGACCTGGCCGAGTGTGAGGTTGCCGGTGACGGCGAGTTGATCGCAGGTGTTGTTTGCGCCGCACCAAACCGCAAGGGTGGCGTCAACTGCCGGCTCGGCCGCACCGAGCGTGGCGTTGGCGACTGTCATGACGCGGTCGTTCCTGATGTCTTCGGACGTCAGATAGAGGCTCGCACCAGGGGACACGGTCAGTGTCGTGCCCGCTGGCAGAGGTGCCCCTGCCTCATTGCGGAAGGCGAGGATGCCTTCCTCTACCGTGACCGGACCTGTGAAGGTGTGGTCCTCAGAACTGTCGAGCGCCAGCATGCCGGCTCCGATCTTGACGAGGCCGCCGTCATTGGCCTCGCCGGCCAACAGAGGACGGGCGATGGTGAAGCGGCCCGAACGAACCTCAATGCGCGCGCCGCCTGCCATGATCTGTACATCTTGCGGAGCGTTCATCGGTCCCATCCAAAGGTGCAGCGTGCCGCCATCAAGCAGGATGCGACCGTATCCTCCGCCGACGACGATGTTGCGCGCGGAGACCAGTCCGCCGGCCACATGCAGCGTGCCGGTAGCTGACGGAGTTATGCCGAGGTTGATCTCGTTGGACGCCACGAGTTCGCCGCCGTTTACGGTGATGAGCGCTGTGCCGCCACCGCCAAAAGACGTCTGGTGACCAACCTGAATGTTTTCTGCCAGCGTGATCGTGCCGTCATTCAGCGTCAGTGTGCAGTCGCTGCCGAGATGCTCCGCGATGTTGATGCGGGTGAGTGAGATGTCGCCGCCATTGACGATGACAGCGGGATGTGCGTTAAACCCGACCGTGTTGCCGCCGTTGTGTCCGATGGCAAAGCCGACGGCGGCGACCGTACCGCCATTGATGGTCAAGGTGGAAACGAGCGGGGTAGGGGCCGTGACGGTGTTGCCGTTGCCCCGGCCTACGGCGATATGACCGGCGACGGTCGTGGTGCCGCCTTCGATTCTCAAGTGCGCGGCGGTTTCGGTACCCGCATCAGCCGTCGAAAAGTGACCGACGCTGATGCTGCCGCTAAAGGTGTTGACCTGACCTCCAGTTCCCAGCACAACGGTGCCTTCCGAAACGGTGAACGGATTGAATCCGGCTGTTGGACCGTCACCGTTCGGGCCGATATTGAGTAGCGTATCTTGCAGGGCGGTTTGCGTTGCGACGCCTAGCGTCTGTTCGCCGGGATAGGTGAAGGCCAGCGTACCTGTGCCCTGTTTGACGAACCCACCGGCAACGGCTTGGACTCGGCCGGTCACGGTCACGTCGGCCGTATTGGCAAAAACAGCCGCCGTGCCGTTTGATTCTGTATTGAGCAGATAGCCGGGCAGTGACGCCGCCGCGCCGGCATGGATAAAGGTACCCGCACCGAGGCGCAAATCGGCGGGCGGCGGCGTGGCGAGGGCGAGCGTGCCGCCGCTGGAGACGGTTGTGCCCTGATAGGTGAGCGGCCCGGTCAGGGCCAGCGTGCTGGAACCGGTCTTGACCAATCCGCCTGTACCGCTGACGGGGCCGGACAGGGTCAGCGTGGTGCTGTCAAGCGGTGTAACGGTCGCGCCATACGTACCGCTCGTGATGGCGGCAGCGCTGGTGTGATCGGCTGAGGTGGTGAGCGTGGCGTTGTCGAGCGTCAGCGGAGCTTCCAACGAAGCGTCGGGGCCGAGTTGCAGCATAGCATCTGCGACGCGGGTACTGGCTATCGTGTTCGTCGCCATCAGCATCAGCGCACCTCCGCCTTGGACGGTGAGCGCACCTGTGCCGCTCAGGTTTTTAGCCAAAGTCAGCGAGGTGTCGGGCGCGATCCACGCCGTCGTTTCGGCCGGTACGGCGACCGGCACGGCAAGCGTCGGGTGGCCCGACGCCACTTCGATTGACGAAGGCATGGTGCCGTGATTGAAGCTGAGCGACGCCGTGCCGGTCACCTGCGGGGCGATCGGCGCATCAAACAGCAGGGCGCTCAGCGTAACCGGCAGGTCAAGCGTGATCGTGCGCGGTTGCGCGAAGCTGAGGTCAAAGCGGGCCGAGTGTCCCACGCCATTGGGCACGGTTTGCGGTGTCCAGTTTGCGTTTGCGCTCCAGACGCCGTCAGCATCGTTCGCCCACGCCACACTATTGGGATTGGCCGCGACGGTCAACGTGATGGCGCTGCCGGTATCGGTGAACTGATAGGTGAAGTCGCCATCCGGATTGCCGATGCGCAGAGCATTGGCACTGCCGGTGAGTGTGCCGTAGGTGAAGAGCGTAAAGGTGCCCGGTAGCGTGTCGCCGTTCACCCAGATTGTAAGGCGCGAGCCCAGTGCGAGGGTACCGGCAACCGCGAGGCGGTCGCTGCTGTTGGCTTCAGCGAGATCGACGGCCAGAACGGTATTGTCCCCAAACGTTGCGGTTGTGACGGCATCGGTCCGCACGTTGTTGAAACTGGGGTTAAGCGTGGCACCGCTGACGACCTGCACCGCGTTGTTGGGTAGCGAAGTGAGCGCAAGCGTGCCGACCTGAACGGTGATCGGTGCGTTGAACGCGTGGTCACCTGCGAGTGTCAAGATGCCGGTACCGGTCTTGGTGAAACCAGCGGCTACAGTGCTGCCGCTCTCCATGACGAGCGGCTGAGTGATGGTGACATTGTGGAGACGGGTATCAATCGTGATGCCGTCTGCGCCGAGGAATAGCTCATCGACGCCGAAGAGATAGTCATCCAGCGAAGGTGCGATCTGGGCGTTGACGGTGGTTAAGGTCGGCAAGCCGGCACAGTCGAAAACACCACCGTTGAGGACGACGCTTGCGGTGCCGATGCTGCCAACGGCGCGCGCGGTGACGGGGAGGATCAACCGGCCGCCATCGAGTCGCAGACTTGCAAGATTGTTCTGGTCGTCATTGATCCAGTTGAAGTAGTCACGGACCTCAAAAACGCCGCCCGGTCCGACAGTCACTGCGGCGCTGCCTTTGCGGTTGCCGGTGCTAATGGTATCGGCATATCCGGCCATTGACAGGAGACTGAGCGAAACGCTGCCGTTGGTGACCGTCAGGGTGCCAAGCCCGTTGACGCCGAGATTGAACCAGCCTTTGGCTGCATAGAGCGAGCCGCCGTTGTCGATCAGGAGATCGGCGCGGCCGCCGGTGGCATTGACAATCGTGCTTCCGGCATCAAGCAGGTCGAGCCGCCCGCCCGCCACATGCACGGTCGATGTGCCGGCGTACGATCCGGCCATGAGGCGCATGCCGCCGGCGGTGAGCACTGCGCCGGGTTCGATGACCAGTTTGGATGTCTGGCCGACAGCGCTGTAGGTGGTCTGCAGGACATCGCGGTCGTTGCCGCGCAGGGTGTACGCCGCACCGGCGGCGAGGCGCGTAACACCCTGACGGAAATTGAAGCGGTAGGCGCTGTTGTTTTCATTTGCGCTGCCGGCCAAGATCAGTTCGCCTTCGCCCTGTTTGGTGAGGATGCCTGCACCGGTCCAATCTATGGGGCCGGTCAATGTCAGGTCTGTGCTGCCCAGATCAAGGACGCCGTTGGCCTGCACGTAGAGCGGGTTGGCGTATGTCGCGCTGCCGCCGCCAGTCATAAGGGCGGTGCCGCCCGCGAGGGTCAGCGGGCCGGATCCCAAAACATCCAGCGAGGGGATCGTCAGGGTACCGCCGTCAATGCGCACGCCGCCGGAGAAGGTGTTTGCTGCGGTAAGATGCAAAGTGCCGGCATTGCCTTTAATGATGCCGCCTGAGCCGGAAAGGACACCGGAAAGCGTCAGCGTATGCGAGGCCGGTGCGCCCATGTTGATAGGGGCGGCCAACTCAATGTCCAGCGCGACAGCATGGCTGCCGACATCGCTGACCAGATAGCCAGTGCCGAACTGGTCGCCGATAGTCAGCGTACCGTTGCCGGAAAGTGTGTAGGGTTGGCTGTTGTTGAAAGAGAAGCCGCCGATACGCGTATCGGTGTTGAGCGTAACAGTGGCGGGGGCGGTGATGGCGTCCCAGAACCGGGCGCGCGCTTCGGGCGCGTTGATCGGCGGCGTGGTCCAGTTGTCTGCGGTCTCCCAAGCGCCACCGGCGGGGTTACTCCACGCAGTTTCCGTGGTATTCACCATCAGGCGTAGCGTTACCGTTTTTGCGGCACGGTCCACGATGAAAGAGGAGGTCGTGCCGAACGCGCGGTTGGCGTGGGTCAAAAGGGTGATGTCCGGTGGCTCGCTTGCGTAAGTGAAGAGCACATAATCGCCGGGCAGGTTGAAGTCAAGGTCGGTGGGGCCGCGCTGCTTCAGGTACAGGTTGATCTTGCCGATGTAGCCGCCGATCGGGATGTGGATCGTGTCACAGGTCAGATCGTCGACCGAGACGTCTAGATCTAGTCGGCTGGTCGTCACGGCGTCGCCTAGACAGAGGCGCTGCGGCGCCAGATTCTGGCGGTGGCTACCACGGAAGCTCAAGGTTCTGCCGGGGGCGAGATAGATCTCTTCGAGGTCCGAAAGCATGCCGGGCGAAATGCGCAGCGAACCGTCCTCGACGCGCAGAGGACCATTGAACTCATTGGTCGGCCCGGAAAAGGTCAGAGAACCGGCGCCGCGTTTGGTCAGGCCGCCATCCCTCACGTCTAGGCTGAGCGAAGGATCACGCATGATCGGTTCCGTGATATTCACAGCGTTGTTCGATGTGTCAATGATCACGCCGCCCGCCATCATGTTGACCTGGTTCAAGCCACTCAGGAAGTTGCCAGAGCCGTTGCGGCACTCCAAAACGCCGCCGTTCAGATTGAGAATCGCAGTACCGGATGTGGTTGCGCGCGACATGCTGACCGAACTGAGCGTTGCGCTGCCCAGCGTGCCGTTACCGAGTGTGACGATGTTGGTGCGGAGCGTCCAACTTGTGCTCATCCAGTGGAAGGCATTGTTGACGACAAAGAGGCCGCGGCGGATGTCGATGTCGGCGCGCCCTAACTGACGGTCGCCCGCACCGGATTCACGTCCCAGTGAGAGCCGCTGCAACCAGACGGTCCCGCCGTCGAGTTCAAGGGTGAAGGGGCAGCGTGTGCCGGCATGTACCCAGGCGTTTTCCGTGCCGTTTGTGAAGATGCCGCCGTTGTTGATCACAATTGCGGTACGGTTGCCGGTCATATCGCCGAAGGTGTTGTCCGTGCCGGTGAGTTCAAAGCGACCGCCGTTGACGAGCAGGTCGAAACTTCCGGTACCATTCGGCACCCCAGTCATCTGTAGGGAGAGCCCGCCGAGTGCCACATCTGCGCCCGGCTCAACGATGATGGCGGATTGTTTGTTGGCGACATCGCCGATGCGGAAGACATTGCGATCATTGCTGAAGTTGACCAGATGAAATGTCGATCCCGATGCGAAACGCAACGTGCCTTCATTGAGCGCGAAACGACTGTAGAGGTTGGTCACCTGGGTTGACCCGGTGAAGAGCAGTTCATGGGAACCAGTCTTCTTGTAAGAGCGGGACGTGGTACCGGTGTCATAATTCAGCGAGTCAGTCAACGTCATCGGACCATTTGCAGCGTTAAGTGTGCGGTCCGCCGTCGCCGTAATCAGCAAGGGCAGTGAGACGGTCTGTGAGACGGACGATTGGTTGACGAGGTCACCGTTAAGCGTGATGCGGTTGCCCGCGAGCGTAAAGCCAACCGCGTCAGGCAGAAAGGTGAGACCTGAGAACGCTGTGTCGGTAGCGAAATCATTGGTCGTGACGGGCTGCACGGTGCCGCCAAAACGCAGCGTGTCAGAGGCTGCGACTCCGCCTTCCGCCCAGTTTGCCGCCGTGGTCCAACGGGCGTCCGCCCCGGCACCGGTCCATGTTCTTTCCGCGCCTGAGACAGACGCGGCTGTTACCAAAGCCACACAGCAAGCAAGTGTGTGAAGTGTGTGTTCAATCCGTAGGGAAGCCATTTGGAGTCTCCTTTTTCGGTACGCCATGAGGATCAACTATTTCGGAGTATACGGGCTAACCTTCACCGCTTCAAGCTCGAATGTGCGCCTATAACTTACATCAAAGTTATCCTCATTTACATTCCCGTGCGAAACGCGGGCGGCGGGCTAACAGCTCGAATGTGCGTCTGCCGATTTTCTTTCTTTCTTTTCCTAACACGGACGGAGCCCGCGACCTAATTCGATTTAGGCAAGGATTTGTTTCACTTCGTCGCGGTGAAACAAAACTGGACTGTTTGTTTCACTTCGGCGTTCGGCGTTCGATGTCCGGCGTTCAGAAGCGGCGGTGCGATACGCCGCCTGGGCGAACGTCCTCGCCCGTGCCCACACCTTGAAAGGTGTGGGCGTATCAGCCCATTCAGCCGAGCATGCTAAAACGTACCCCGCGCGCATCGGGCAACCCCGCCGACACCGCCGGTTTTAAAGGCCGTCTCGATCAACGCGCCAACAAACGCACCGCCGTCGCGACCTATGCCCGAACCATGCCGGTGACCACACCTTGGAAGGTGTGGGCATATCAGTCCCTTCAGCCGAGCATGCTAAAACGTACCCCGCGCGCATCGGTCAACCACGCCGATACCGCCGGTTTTAAAGGCCCGTCTCGTTCAACGCGCCAACAAACGCACCGCCGTCGCGATCTATGCCCGAACCATGCCGGTGCCCACACCTTGAAAGGTGTGGGCATATCAGCCCCTTCAGCCGAGCATGCTAAAACGCACCCCGCGCGCATCGGGCAACCACGCCGACACCGCCGGTTTTAAAGGCCCGTCTCGATCAACGCGCCAACAAACGCACCGCCGTCGCGACCCATGCCCGAACCATGCCTGCGCCCACACCTTGAAAGGTGTGGGCGCAGGCAGCTCGGCAACCATTTATGAGAGCGTTTCTTTTGTGTACCAAACACCAGTGAAACACACCGCTCAAAAAGCTGTTTTGTCTAACTTCGATAATCTGTTGACTTGTCACCGTGCGCCGTGTTAACTTTCGCGCATCGAAAGGTGTGGGCGTCAGCGAAGCACAGGCGTGAGCACCACCACGGTGTGCGCGGGCTGATCCAGAAACGGGGGAACACTGATGAGTTACCATCCAACCATTTGGCGCACATGCCGGGTCTTGGCCAATGAGCGCAGACTCCGCTGCCTTGAGGTCGTGTTGCGCCAGCCGGGCCAGTCAGTCGGCGAGATCGCCAAGCAGGCCGCCGTTCCCGACGATCATGCCAGCCTGTGCTTGCGGGCGCTACAGGCGCGGGGACTCCTTAGCGCGAGACGGCAGAGCCGCTGGGTTCATTATTTTCCCTCGCCGGATCCGCTCGTGCCCGCGGCGGCGCACATTTTGGCGGTTGTCAGTCGGGCGATCCTCACGGAGAAATGGACAACTGACCGAATCATCCACAACCTGACCGCCTACACGCATCCGCGACGGTTGACCGTGCTGCATTGTCTTCTTATAAAGGGCAACCTCGCTACCCCCGTTCTAGCGCAGGAGACACACATTTCTCGGCAAGCATTGGCGCGGCATCTGAACAAGCTTTCCGAGCGGAAAATGATCGTCGACAAAGACGCGGTGTGGTCGCTCCACCCCGACCGCAATTTTTTCTTGGAGACGTTCTTGCAACTGATCGCGCGGCACGCGGACTTGTGATCGCGTGACACCGTAAACAAGAGTGGCACGTCATGAAAAAACGTCCCTCGTCTTGGCGCCTGATCAAGGGGCAATCAGATTGAGGGCTCACTCGCCGATCGGTACTGCCAAGGGACGGGCGTTTAGTACGAAAACCCCGTCTCGATCAATGCGCCAAAAAACGCACCGCCGTCGCGGCCCATGTCCGAACCACGCCCGTGCCCACACCTTGAAAGGTGTGGGCATATCAACCTTTTCATCCAGGTATGCCAGAACGCACCCCGCGCGTACCGGGCAACCACGCCGACACCACCGGTTTTAAAGGCTCGTCTCGAGCAACGCGCCAAAAAACGCACCGCCGTCGCGGCCCATGTCCGAACCATGCCCGTGCCCACACCTTGAAAGGTGTGGGCACAGGCAGCTCGGCAACCATTCACGAAACAAAATCAGCGCACGACTAATTACGATAGTTCCGCATGTGCCTATTCCAAACACCTGCCGTTCCAAACACCTGCCTCTTTATTGTTCAGAAGTGCGTTTGCCCCACCGCCGCATTTTGCTATCATGCGGTCAGTTGCAACGTTCATGGGAGGCTTGAAATGGGGAGCAGAGTTTGTTTTGCGGGTGTTTTCTTGGGTTTTATTTCAGCGGCACTCGTTCAGGCGGGTGAGGTGGTGGTCGCTCCAGACGGCCTGACGCCGCAGGCCGCGCTGGAGATGATTCGTGCGTCGAAGGCGAAGGGCAACAAAGAGGCTTGGACGGTGATCGTGAAGCCCGGCATCTACGCACTTGCAGAGACGCTTACGTTTACGCCCGCCGATTCCGGCACGCCGCAGGCACCGGTCACTTGGGTGGGCGAGGGTGAGGGCGCGACGATCTCCGGTGGTAGCGTGATCAAGGGATGGACCGCCGAGGCGGACGGTACATGGTCCGCGCCAATTCCAGCAGCGCCTGACGGGAAACCCGCCTATTTCGAACAGTTGTGGGTCAACGGGCGTCGCGCCGACCGTGCGCGCCTGCCAAATGGCGGCCAGGGGACGGCGAGTTATTTCAATATCGTGAAACCGAGTATCATCGTGGTGACGAACGCGGAGGGTAAGGTCTCGTATGTCGAGCGTGCTACGCTGACGAACGAGTCCGCCGCCGCGCTCGGCAAGATTCCGGCTGACGAGTTGCCGTACGCGCAGATGTACGTGGTGCATAAGTGGAGCACGGCGCGCCGTATCCTGCGCCGGTTCGACCCCGCCACGATGACGGTCGAGACCTGGTCGCCGCGAGACTGGCACGGCTGGGTGAAGTGGAACGAGCGCGAGACGCTTGTCGCCTTCGAGAACGTACGGAGCGCGTTCGATGCGCCGGGCGAGTGGTTTTATGACGTCAAGGCGGGCCGTGTGCGCTATCGGCCGCTGGAGGGTGAGACCATCGCGACGGCGGTTGTGATCGCGCCAAGCGCCAAGCTGAGCCAACTAGTCGCGTTCAAGGGTGATCCAGACAAGGGTGCGTTCGTGCATGACATCGCTTTCCGCAATCTGACATTCGCGTACAGCGATGTTCCGCAAACACCGGGGCTTCCCGCAAATGGCCCTACGGAAAGCTGGCAGCATCAGGCGTCCAGCGGATCGGACGGCCTCGTGACTGCCGAGGGCGCGCACCGCGTCACATTCGACACATGCACGATCGCGCATACGGGCAACTACGCGCTGCGCTTCAACGATGGCTGCGTCTCCAACCGGATTACAAACTGCACGATCGAGGATCTGGGCGCGGGCGGCATCTGGATGGGCGCCTCCGGTGGTTATGTCGCAAAAGGCGAGACGCTCAAGCGCCGGATCATCACAACGCTTGCGCCGCGTTCGACCGCATTCAACGTGATCGACAATTGCGTGATCCGCCGGGGCGGCCGCTTCGACCATGAAGGCACGGGCGTGGCGCTGACGCATGCGTCGGACACGAAAGTGACGCACTGTGAGATTTATGACTTTTACTACACGGGTGTTTCCGTGGGTTGGACATGGGGCTTTTATGGCAGTGTCGCGCAGCGCAATGAGATTGCTTTCAACAAGATCTATGATCTCGGCAAAGGCATCATGAGCGACATGGGCGGCGTCTACACGCTCGGCACGAGCTTTGGCACGACGGTACACGATAATGTGGTCCATGACGTGTGGTCCTACTCTTACGGCGGATGGGCGCTGTACACCGACGAAGGTTCCGAGGGCATCGTGATGGAGCGTAACCTGTGCTGGAACACGACGGACGGCGGTTTCCACCAGCACTACGGCGCGGGCTGTATCATCCGCAACAATATCTTCGCCTGGAACAGAAAACTCGGTGCCGTGCGCATGGCGCGTCAGGTGGTGCAGGACATCCCTTGCTCCTTGCATTTTGTGAACAACATTGTTGTCGTGCGCGAAGGACCGCTCGTCGGACGCGGACCGCGCGGCGTGGGCGGCATCTGGGCCGCTAATCTCTGGTACGACTACACCGGCAAGCCGGAACTCGACGGTCTTGCGTGGGATGCGTGGCAGGCGTGCGGCAAGGAGGTCGGCGGCATGTACGCTGATCCGCTCTTCGAGAACGCCGAAGCGTGCGACTTCCGCCTCAAGCCCGAATCTCCCGCGTTTGCGCTTGGTTTCAAGGCGTGGGATTACACGCAGGCAGGAACGAGAACGCCGAACGCCGAACGCTGAACTTCCAACCATGAAACATGAAACGTCATGAAACCTGAAATCAAAAACCCAACTTATGCTATCATGCCGTCGTGAAGGATGTTGAACACTCTTTGATTCGAGAGCGCGGCACGTCTGGCCGTATGCTCCGTCATGCAAGCCGTCTCGTGGCGCTGGTGTCCGGGTTGAGCATCGTGTGTGTGCATGCAGCCGATCAGCCGCAGTGGGGCGAGCGCTATTCGCGTAACATGGTCTCTGCCGAGCGCGGTTTGCCGGATTCATTCGATCTTGAAAGCGGCCGCAACGTGCGCTGGATCGCTGAGATCGGTACCGAGACCCATGCCACGGCGATTGTGGCTGGCGGACGCGTCTACATCGGTACCAACAACGGACGGCCGCGCGATCCGCGTCACACCGGTGATCGCGGCGTGTTGATGTGTTTTGACGAGCGCACCGGCAAGTTCCTCTGGCAGTTGGTTGTGCCGAAAATCACCACCAGCATCTATTGGGATTGGACCGGCAGCGGCGTCTGCTCGCCGCCTACGGTCGAGGGCGACCGCGTCTATGTGGTCAGCAGCCGTGGCGAGGTGTTGTGTCTCGATGCCGCCGGCATGGCAAACGGCAACGACGGACCGTTCATGGACGAAGCCAGCTACAGTGTGCCTGCCGGCAAACCGCCGATTCCGCCTGCCGCGAATGATGCCGATATCCTGTGGTGCTATGACATGATCGCGGAACTCAACGTGCGCCAACACGACGCGGCTCACTGTTCGCCGTTGCTGCACGGACGGTTTCTGTACGCCAACACCTCGAATGGCGTGGATGACACGCACCGCCATATCGCCTCGCCCGATGCGCCCTGCCTGATCGTGCTCGATAAAGAGACAGGTAAACTCGTGGCGCGTGATGACGAGCACATCGGACCGGATATCTTTCATTGTACGTGGGCCTCGCCCGCCCTGACCACGGTCAATGGTCGTACGCTGATTATCTACGCCGCGCCGAACGGTGTGGTCTACGCCTTCGAGCCAGTGACTGAGGTGACCGACCACGTGCAGAAGCTGAAAAAAGTGTGGTGGTTCGACTGCGATCCATCTGCTCCCAAGGAGCAAGTCCACCGGTATGTCGCCAACCGCAAGGAGAGTCCCAGCACGATCCACGCGATGCCGGTTCTGGCTGACGGCCGGCTCTACGTGGCCGGCGGCGGCGACATCTGGTGGGGCAAGCGCGAGGCGTGGCTGCTCTGCCTCGATCCCGCCGCAGGCAACGGCGATATCACTGCCACCGCCCGCATCTGGTCCTATCCGCTGTTGCGCCATACGCTCTCGACGCCTGCGGTTTGGAACGGCTTGGCGTTCGCCGCCGACATGGGGCGCACGATTCACTGTGTCGATGCGAAGACCGGACGCGCCTGCTGGACGCATGAGATTCAGGGAGAAATGTGGGCCTCGCCGTTGGTCGCGGACGGCAAGGTTTACATCGGCACCCGTCGCGGCGAGTTCACGATCCTCGCTGCCGCGCGCGAGAAAAAGGTGCTCTCCACCGTCATGCTGGACGGACCGATCAGCGGCTCGCCCACCGCTGCCAACGGTACGCTCTACGTGCCTACTCAGCGGCGTCTTTATGCGCTGAGTCGCACGCGTGAACCGTGAGCCGCACGCTGGGGGCGTCGGGCGCGGGCACAGCGTAGCGGCGCGCCACACGGTAGCCGGGCACCCAAATAACCTCATCGTCGCAGACAATCAGCGGAACGGTGTCGCGCTGTACCTCAGGCAGTTTGGCGTCGACATAGAGATCCTGAATTTTTTTTGAGCCGTTCATGTTGGTCGGCGCGATGCGGTCGCCCGGCTGACGCGCACGTACGGTCAAGGCGCGTTCCTCCAGCGCGGCCGCGCTCAGCGTGCAGGCGGCCGGGAAATGTCCGACGCCATTAGCCAAACTAAAGATGCCGGTATCGTGGGTCGCGGTGATCTCGAACGCGCCCCAGCGGAGCGGCTGCACGGTGGGAACCGTCAGCACAGCGGGTAGGGGGGCGGCGCACTCGGACGGCTGCTGCTGAAAAGAGAGGCGGCAGTTGCGGCACTCGACAACGGTCGCTCCGCGCAAGGTGGTGCGCCAATCGCCGGATTCGCGGCAAAGCGTCAGCAGGCGCTGTACCGTGCTGAAGCCCGCCGCATCAGAGGACGCATGGCGATAAAGCCAGAGGCGCAAAATGCGGCGTTGCAAGGCCAGCGGTTCGCGCAACAGGTCATCGACTGGCAATGCACCATCATCGGCGGCGAGCGCGGCGAACCGCTGTCGGGCGAGCGTATCCAGCAAGGCGTCATCCTCGCGCAGGGTTTCGGCCGACTGGCAAAGGCGCGCGCGCAAGTCGGCGGACCAGGTGGTCTCAAGATACGGCAGCACGACGTGGCGCACCGCGTTGCGCGGAATCGCGGGGTCGCGGTTCGAGGCATCTTCGCACCACGTCAGACCGCGTTCGCGCAACCAAGCGCGCAGAGCCGCGCCGGAGATCGCGAGCAACGGACGGATCATGCGGCAGCCGTCGAGATACGTATGCGGGCGCAGACCGGCGAGACCTGCGGCACCGGCACCGCGAGCCAGGCGCATCAGCAAAGTTTCGGCCACGTCGTCGGCATGGTGGCCGGTGGCGAGCGCGTTCAGCGCACACTCCTCGTAGGCGTGGCGGAAGAAATCCAGACGCGCATCGCGCGCGGCCATTTCAAGCGAGCGCCCATCCGCCGGACGCTCGGCAAGCGCCACACGGCGACTCACGAACGGCAGTCCGGCGTCGGCGGCGAGCGCCTCGACAAAACGCGCCTCCTCATCCGCCTCCGCGCGCAGTCCGTGATTCAGGTGCAGGACAGTCGGCGCGATACCGCGCGCCCGGCACTCCGGAAGCAACAGATGAAGGAGAGCCACAGAGTCGGCACCACCAGAGACCGCAATACCCAGACGCGTGACCGCATGCAGCAACTGATGGCGCGCGATCATCTCAGCCACCGCCTCGTCGAGGCAGCGGTGATCCGTGATGTAACCGGTGAAGCGGGATGAATCTACAGCCATGCGCATAGGATAGTTGATATACCGCCCGCGCTCAACAGGGGAGTTGGTTTAGGAGCGGGTCTCTTCGTCCCAGTACTCAGTTGAGAAGCGGAACCTAAAAGTGTGGGCAAGGTCGCCGCTTTGTACGGTGGTTTCGCCGAAAGGCGAGTATCCGTAATGGGCGCGGATGTTGCCGGAACCATCAACATATCCGGTGATGTTTGCGTTTCCGTCATAACACGGGAAAAACGTGCCGTCAGGCCGGTCGAGATTCCGCTGCGCGGTTTGGTTCTCAAGGGAGCAAAAACCCCGTAGCATGGGCGTCCCGCCCATGAAACACGGGCAAGATGCCCGTGCCACACTCTTTTGTAAGGCACGCTGTTGCGGGCGAGGGCGCCCGACTCTCAGCTCTCCTTTCCACCAGAAACGCATTGTCTTCGTACCCCCCGTCACTGACCGATTTCGAGCCGAAAATCGAGGAGCCGAAAATCGAGCCGAAAATCGATCATTTTTCCCACTTGTCAAGCCAGTGGGGAAAGCGTACACTACTCCCCATCGTGATGCAACCGAAAGGTGTTTCGCAACGGTCATTGACCAGAGACACCGGTTGCTGGCTCCGGCGTTTAGCCGGGTATAAACCGACACGAGAAGAAGTGAGTTGGCAATCGCCGCATCGCTTGCGAGGCGGCGAGCCTATGAGTATTATAGCATCTGACAGACCCTGTGAGGTCTGTTCGATGGTAGGTCAAATGGACCTACCTCTCCACCAAGGTGGATTGTGGTTTTCTTCGCACCTCGCCCCTGAAGGCGAGATGTTTCAAAAAGCCTGGTCTATCTACACTGAGTCGTTCGCTGATTTTGAGCGCCGCTCGTTGTTTGAACATCTGAAGGTGATGCGCCAGCCGCGCTACCGCTTCTCCGCCATTCTGCGCGGCCAAGAGGTGGTGGGCGTGCTCGGCATGTGGGCGCTGCCCGGTTTCTGCTTTATCGAGCATGTGGCGATTGGTGCCGCGTTCCGGTCGGCAGGTCTCGGCCAGCAGGCGTTACGCGCGGTGCAGTGCCATGTAGGCGGTCCCGTCGTGCTCGACGTGGAGCCGTTTGGCACTGACCTCTATGCGGCGCGCCGTGTCTCCTTTTACCAACGTCTGGGGTTCCACTACTGTGGACGTTCCGTGACCTTGCCGCCCTACGTGGGCAAGGCGACCGAGCCGTCCAATCTGATGGCGTGGCCGCTGGCATTAGATGAGACGTCGCGCGTGCGGGTCGTCGAGACGATCGAACGCGAGATCTATGGGCTCCACCCGCTCATTCCGCGCCGCCGCGCGGTTTGAACCAACGCGGCTTTGCTCAAAATCCGTACGCCCAACTGCCGTTTTTAGGTTTACTTGCAGGTGTCGTGGCACGGGCATCTTGCCCGTGTTTCATGGGCGGGACGCCCATGCCACGAGGGAGCAAGAGCCTCGTTCGTTTAGCCTAAAACAGCAGTTGAGTTTGCTAGGGGGTCGCCGTCTCACTCACTCTGCGTAGACTTCGAGTTCGCTGAGTTGCGCGGCGTTGGGGTAGGCGGGGTTGGCATTGGCGCTGAACACGAAGCGCACGGTGTCGGTCTGCACCGGATCGAAGGTGACGTTGACCGACTTGCCGTCGCGGTTTTTGTCGGTCTTGTAGACGGTCGTGTATGCGTCTCCCTTTTTGACCTGGATCTCGAACGCCGTGGCATAGCCGTTGGGATCGGCAAAATGCGCGATAACGCGACGCACGGCGGCGGGCTTGGCGAGTTTGATCTCGGCCCAGTGCGGCATCGGCGTGAGCGCGGAGTGCCAGCGGGTGGCGGGGAAGTCGGAGTGCGTGCTGCGTTTGCCGTCGTTGAGGCGCGCGGTGCATCCGGCGTTGCCGGGCAGTTCGCTGTCGGATGAGGCCTTGGCACCGCGCGAAGCGAGCGCCAGATTGTCGACCGGCAGCGGCTCGGGGACAGTGGGCTTGACTCCAAGTGCAGCCCGGCGTTCGTCGTCGGAAACCCACTCGGTCATCCGGTTCTCGTAGATCACGGGGCCGCCCCATTTGCCGGTGGTGATGAGGTCGATGTCGCCATCGCCATCAATGTCAACCGGCACGATGTTGAGGCCGGCGCTGACGCCCTCGTCGTAAGTGACCACATGCTTGCGAAAGACCGGATTCGGGCCGGGAGTGAAACGGTAGTAGAACACGCACAGTTTACCGAAGGCATCGGGGTCGCCGCCGTTGTGGGCCATGAAACGCTTGCCAACGATGACTTCCTTGTTGCCGTCGTTGTCGATGTCGGCGAACGCCAGATAGTGCGGTTGCGTCCAGGTGTCGTCGATCAGATGCTGACGCCAAGAGATGGTGCCGGATGCATCGCGCTGCTGCTCGTACCAGAAGATGCCGTGCTTGTGGGCCGCACTGGTGATGAGATCGTTCAGTCCGTCTTTGTTGACGTCGAAGACGATGATGTTGGCGGTGTGCTCGACCTTGCCGTCTTTGCCGCCCAAGGCGATGGGATGCTTCTTCCATGTGTCCTTGCGGATGTCTTTCGGGGCCTCGTACCAAACGTTGGGCCGGATCACGTCGGGGCGTCCGTCGCCGTTGATATCGCCGACGCCGGTACCGAATGTTGTCTTGTCCATGGAGATCGTGTGGCGCACGTAGCCGGGCTGGCCGTTGGTCAGCGTACCCGGTTCGTACCAGACGGTCACATGCGTGTCAGGCAGAAACTCCAGCGCTTTGCCGTCGCCGTCGATATCGACCAGCGTGCCGGTTTCGTGGTTGCCCAGCGGGTCAATGACATGCTCGGGCCACAGCTCTTTGGAACTGCCCAGTGTGTTTTCGTACCAGTAGGAGGTTTTCGAAAACCAGCAGGCCGCCAGAATGTCGGGCTTGCCGTCCTTGTTGACATCGACGACTAGGTTGCAGAAGTCATCGGCGTAGCCTTTGCCATCCTCTCCGACGTTGCTGGAAACGGTGCGGATGCGCACGGCCTTCCAGTCGGGGGCGAGGTAGAGGTAGGGGCCGGCGGCGATGTCGAGTTTGCCGTCGCCGTTGAAATCGGCCACGCAGCAGGCTTCTGAGCGGTAGGTGCCGATGCGGCGCGGCACAAAGGTCAGGGGCGTGAGTAGGGAGCCGGGCGCTTTGTCCGGCACGTCCACAGGGGTGTGCAGTGCGATGACTTTGAGAGACTTGAGCGCCTCGGTTTTAAGCGCGGGATCGTCCAGCATCGGTGTGAGCGCGGCGACCGCCTCGGGGGTGGGCACGGTGCGCCAAGCACCTGCGACGAGGGCCTTCTCCTGCGTCCGAGTGGCCAGTGCGCTGGCTTCTCGCAACATGGTGGCGCGACCAGCTTGGTCCTGCTCTTGATCGATCAGCCGGATATAACCGCGCAGCGCGATTACGCGCAGACTGGTGTTGGGATAGGTTTTAGCCAATTGCAACAACTTAGGGGCGGCGGTCTTCTCTTTCCAGTTAGCCAGTACGCGCACGGCGTCATCGGCCACAGCGCGTTCGCTGTCGTCCACGGCGCGTTGGATCAACTCCAGCCCGGCTGGCGTGCCGGCCAGACCGGTCGCCTGTAGCAGGCTGCTGCGGCGTTCGGCATCGGCTCCGGCGAACAACGGCAGAATGGCGGCGGTGGTCGCGTCAGGTTCACGGCGCGAGCAGGCCATGAGCGCCTTTTCAGCGGCGCGCCGTTCTTGGGGATCAGCGGCTTTGCAGAAGGCCGCGACGAGCGCCGGGATCTGTTTGTCGGTCGCGAGTTCGGTCAGCGCCTGGAATGCGGCGGTGCGCACGGTTGGCGCGGTGGCCGCGAGGTGTTCAGCGATGGCCGGTGCGGCACGCGGTGTTTTGCGGAAGGCCGCGACGCCCAGTAGGCGCGTGAGGGCGGCGTCGTTGGCCGGGCGCCGCGCAAGCGCTTTCGCGATCCGGGCGTCGGCCTTGGGGTCATCCAACTTAATCAGGCTCATGCGCGCCGCATCCGCCAGCGCGTCGTCCGTCTGGCCGAGCAGTGCGATCAGCGCATCCGCGTCATCGGCATCGCCGATATCGCCGAGTCCGGCGGCGGCTGCCAGCCGGGAGGGCGCATCAAGACCGTCTTTCAACGCGGCACGCACCAGCGGTGCACCGGCGCGTTTCTTGGCATGGACCAGCGCCTGCACGACAGCGAGGCGGCCCTGCGGTTCGAGTGCTTTCATCAAGTCTTCGCCACGCCGTTTCAGTAGCTTGTCTGGGAGTTGGGCGGTGAGGCGGGCGGCAGTGCCACGCCACACTGCCGAAGCATGGTTCAATGCGGCGGGCAACAGCGTGTGCGCGCGGTCGGGGTCAGCGGTGACGCGTGCGCAAAAGGCAGCCAGCCGGATGTGATCCGCCAGACGGGTGTCGTCCGAGACCCGTGCATAGAGTGCGAGGGCCTGCTTTTCGTCGCCGCGCGCGAGCAGCGTCTCTGCGGCTACGAGCGTGGCATCGGCCGTGATTGCGTCTTGCGGTGCGGCGGCCAGCGCAGCCAATGCGCGGGGGGTGGCGAGTTTGCCGAGGTACGCCAACGCGGCGGAACGCACCGGTTGCGGACGGTCGACCAGCGCAAGAATCGCGGTTTCGGCGGCGGTGTCTGCACGGCGGGTCAGGGCGGCGATCACACCGGCCAGTTCGCGACCATCCAGCGTGGTGAGCGCGGCGCGCAGGGCGGCATCGGCTTCAGGCAGGCCGAGGGCTTCCAGCAACAGGCAGGCGCTGTCGAAGGTCTCGGGACGCGCGAGCTGGGCAGTGAGCGTCGGGATGGCGGCGGCTGTGGCGCTGACCAGCAGGGTTTGGCGCGCGCTGTCTTTTTCGGCCGGGGTGCCCTCGGCAAGTTGGCGGAGCAGCGCGGCCTCATCGGCAACGAGCGGACGCACTGCAAACAGCGCGGCCGCGAAGAGCGGCAGGATGACAGCCTTGCGGCGCGGCACATGTGTGAAAAGACGGGCGGTGAGGGCAACAATGGACATGGTGTAACCTCGTACAGGATTAGATGGACCAGGGAGCGCGGTTTGAACGGTGGATGAGGCGGTTGGCCTCGGCATCGTTGACAAACGCAAGCGCGGCGGGATCAAAGGTGAGTTCACGCTTCAAGTGATAAGCGATCGTGGCGGCATGGCAGGCGACGTGCGTGATGTGCAGCGCGTCGGCCGGTGCGGTCGGCGTTTGGCGCGACCTGACGCAGGCGATGAACTCGGCCGGATGGGCCACCGGACGCATCCAGCTTTCGGATTGGATGGCGCGGGTGTCCAGCAGGGTGGGGGAGGAAACTTGGATGTCGCCGGAGTCGTCGGTTTCGACCCAGCCCTCATCGCCCTCGAAGCGCACGGCGCACGAGTTACGGAAGCCTTTCTGGCGCATCACCACCTGAATGCCGTCGGCATACCAGGCATGTACGGTGGTGTCGTCGATCGGCTTGTAGCGGACTGGCGTGATGTGTTCACGGTTGAGCGCCATCTGGCAGAGGTCGAGGGTATGGCTGCCCCATTCGGTGAGGTCGCCGTGGTAGTCGTATTCGCCGTGCCAGCGCTTGAGATAGGCGTTGTTGTAAGGGCGCCAGGGGGTGGGGCCGAGCCACATATCCCAGTCGATCTCGTCGATCGGCGGCATTTTCTCTTCGGGCAGAAAGTGGTTGGCCGCCGAGCGCCCCATGCCCGCCATGCCGGCGTGTACCGTGTGGATGCGGCCGAGGCGTCCGTTCTTGACCAGCGACATGGCGGTCATGAAGTTGCCGACGGTACGGCGCTGTACCCCGCCCTGATACACGCGGTGGTAGCGCGCGGCAGCCTTCACGACGGCCTCGCCTTCGTGGATGGAGAGCGAGATCGGTTTTTCGCAGTAGACGTCTTTGCCGGCCTGCATGGCGTAGATCGCGAGACGCGCATGCCAGCGGTCGCCGGTCGCGATATAGAGGGCGTCGATGTCCTTGCGTGCGAGAAGATCACGGAAGTCGCGGTAGGCCGTGCAGTCTGTGTTGCCGTTAAAAGCGTCGACCGTGGCCTTGGCGCGTTCGCGCCGTTCGCGCACCGCATCGCAGACCGCAAGCATGCGGGTGCCGGGCTGGTTCAGGAAAACCGGTATCATTTGCGTGGCGCGGCCGCCGCAGCCGATGACGCCCAACGTGACGGTGGCCGACGGTGCTGTCGAGTTCGCACGCCCAACGGTGGTGCTGGCAACGGTGGTGAACGCAGCGGCGCGCAACAGGAATCCACGCCGGTTGATTGAAGAACGCAACATACAGAAACCCCCTTTATGGAGACAGTATAGAGGAGACAGGGGCTCGGGGTCTAGTAAAACAGCGGTCGAAATGTGTATCTGATGCGCATGAGATTGACTCTTTTTGCCCCACCTCGCATAATGGGTGTCATCATTGGAACCTGAGTGTTTCTGGGTTGTTTTACGGATGCCAGTGCATCCGAAAAGAAGCGGAAGGGGAAGGCTATGCGACGGAAAATGATCGGCATGGTGTTGGTGCTGGCGGCTGGAACGTCGCTGGCGGGATGGTTTTCTTCAGAACGTCCGGTCACGGTGCGCTCGCTGCTGGCGGAGATGGTAGACCGCGAAGAGATGGCGCGGTTTCCAGAGCCGGCCTATACGAGCCGGCAGTTCAGCAGCTACGACCGGGGGTCGGTCGCGCCGGATCAGCCCGGCTGGTATGCGAATAACGACTTCAGTCATTTTTTGCGTGTGGAGACCAACGGCGTGCGGCGCGAGCATGTGATGGTGGACACCGCAGGCCCCGGGGCGCTGGTGCGCTTCTGGGTCACGGTAGCCGGCACTGATGGCTCGGGCATATTGCGTGTTTATCTCGATGGACGATCCACACCGGAAATCGAAGGCCCCGTGCTGGAAGTGCTCAGTGGCAGCGTGCTGTGCGGCTATCCGCTGGCGGCATCGGTTTCGGAACATACGGATTATCTCAAACGCGGCCACAACTTGTATCTGCCGATCCCGTATGCCGCGCGGTGCGTAGTGACGTATGAGAGCGCGACGTTGGGCCGTGGCGAATGTTTCTACTACAACGCAGAATGCCGCACGTACCCTACGGGGACGGCGGTCGAAAGTTTTTCGTTGGAAGCCGTGCGTCGCGATGTCAGCGCGCTTTCCGAGGTGCGTCGTGCGCTTGTCGGCGGCGGTTTGGGGGTGGACCGGCGCACGGCACGCGAGATCCGACTGGACGGCGTGCTTGCGCCGGGCGCGTCGGTCACGCACACGGTTGAAGGCGCGCGTGCGGTGCGGTTGCTGACGTTGGCGCTGAATGGCGGGCGCGACGATCAGGCGCTGCGCTCGACCGTGATCGAGATGGCCTTTGACGGCGTGCGCACGGTCTGGATACCGGCCGGGGAGTTTTTCGGCACAGGCTACCGACTCGCGCCTTCGCGAACGTGGTACACGCAGGTATCGCGCGGCGGTCTGATGGAGTCGGCCTGGGTCATGCCGTTCCGCAGGCGCTGCGAGTTAACCTTGCACAATCTGGGCACGAATGCGGTGGCCGTGACGCAGGGTGTGCTGATGACCGCGCCGTGGCGCTGGGACAGCCGTAGCATGTATTTCGGCGCGGGCTGGACCGAGTATCGACACGAGCCGGTGCGTGTCGGCCCGGACGGGCATCACGATCTGAACTATGTGACGCTGCAGGGAGAGGGCGTGCTGGCGGGGACAGGCGTGACCCTGTTCAACACGGTTCGGGCCTGGTGGGGGGAGGGTGATGAAAAAATCTTTGTGGACGGTGAGACCTTCCCCTCATTCATCGGTACGGGGTCTGAGGACTACTACGGTTACGCCTGGAGCAACCCGAACGTCTTTACGCATCCATTTCTGGCGCAGCCGGTCGGAGATGGAGCCAAGAGCGAAGGACTGGTCGTCAATGTCCGTCACCGGGCCTTAGACCGGATCCCGTTCCGCTCCAGTCTTCGGTTTGACATGGAGCTTTGGCATCATCGGGCGGATGCGGTGATCAATTACGCACCGAGCGCCTGTTGGTACATGAAGCCGGGCGGCCGCGCAAACCGAGGGCCTGAGCCGGATCGTGCGGCGCAGCCTGTGGCGCGTATGCGCCGTGACATCATCCCGCTCAAGATGCATACAGAGGGTGTGATTGAGGGTGAGGATATGGAGGCTACGGCGAGCCGCGGGCATGTGTCAGTTCAGGACGGGCACAAGGATGCGGGGTGGAGCGGCGGCAAGCAGCTCTGGTGGCGCGACGGCAGACCGGGCGATGTGCTGACGCTGACCTTCGGCATGTCCCGCGCGGGACGCTATGCGTTGACGCTGGGCCTGACGCACGCGAATGATTACGGTATCGCGGATATCGCGCTGAACGGCAAGCGCCTGATTACGGCGTACGATGCTTTTGCGGAGAAGGTCGAGACCCATGTGGTTCAGGCGGGCATTGTGGAGTTGGTGCAAGGTGAGAATGTGTTGACCGTGACTTTGACCGGTGCGAACCCCAAGACCAAGAAAGACAACTTCATGCAGGGTGTCGACCGGCTGGAACTGGTGAGTGCCGAACGCGGAACGCAGAACGTCGAACGCCAAAGGGATTATCCCCCGGTCGAAGCCGTGTTGACGAATCTGAACATCACGGTTAATTCTGTCACCAACCTTGCGGAAACTCTCCAGACTGAATACGCCCGACAATACCCCGGTGGCCCGCCGCTCAAATTCAGCGTGTACCTGCGGGATTCATTCAAGCCGTCGGAGTGGAAGGAACTCGGGCCGAACTACCATGTCTGCGCTGTGTCAAACCACACCAGCCCGGAACTGAAATTCCGTCTTTCGGTACCGGCCATCACAGTGGCCGAAGTGCTGTCGGTCGTCTCAGACAATTCGAAATGGAATTGGTGGACCTACCGGGACGAGGTCATCATCGAGCCAAGTGTCCCGATGTTCCAACCGTCTCTCCTGAACTACGATGCCCCCGGTGCCGGGGATGCGCTGAAGGTTGTACTTGCGCACTTGTTTTCAGATATCCATGCACTGTCCGACGCCAGAATGTATCTGGGTGACCTCGGTCAGGGGAAGTCGCCCGTTTTACGTCGGATCGTCCTTCCTCGGTCTTCATTGCCCGACGGTTTCATTCCGCCCGACGTTGGCGTGCCGTTCGAGATTTGCGAAAAACACCACGATTTGGTGACCGGAGAACTGCTCGTACGAGTCCATCGTGTGTTGTCACGCGGACCCGATGGTTTTCGCGTTGATCTCTTTGTTACAGGCGCCGATTCTATTGGTGACGGCTGGTTCACGTACACACTGACGAAGCTTGATGAACTCTGGAAACCGAAGTACTGCGGATTCTATGATCCCTGATTGACAACTGGAGGACCTATGATACGAAATGTTCTGGGAATATTGGCGATTGTGTGTTTTTTGTCGGCGGCCGTCGCATTTATGGGATGCTACAACACTCAAGTGGTGCCATCAACGGGAGAGGCGTTTGCGCTCTTCTAAGTAGGCGCGGACAAAGTTGTCGACGGGCTCGTCGGTTTTGACGAGGCGGTAGTCGACCTTCATTTCGGAACAGGCCTTGCGGTAATCGTCGATAAACTGGCCCATCAGGTCTTTGTATTCTTTGGCCATCGAGCGGGGGTCGGCGACCATGCGCTCCCCAGTCTCCAAGTCTTCGAACTCGGCGCCGCGTTTGATGTCGAGGCTCAGCTCGACCGGATCGAGGATGTGGCAGACGATCACGTCGTGCAGGTTCTTGCGGAAGTGTGCAATTGCCTTGATGATTTCAGGCTGGTCGTCGAGCAGGTCGGAGATGATGATGATCATAGCGCGGCGGTTGATGGACTCCGCGATCTGGTGCATGACATCTGCGCCGGCCGTACCTTTGGCGGGTTTGTAGCTTTGCAGGACCTTCAATGAGTTGTTCAGTTCATTGAAGGAGTTTTTGCAGGGCAGTGCCGCGTCCATTTTCTCGCCGTAGATATACATCCCGACGGCGTCGCGTGCTTTGAGGACGACGTAGCCCAAGGCGGCGGCAAGGGTGCAGGCGTAACTGAATTTGGTGGGGTGCTCGCCGGAAGTGTAGTTCATCGATCCGCTGCGGTCGATCAGCAGGTAGACGCGCAGGTTGGTCTCGTCCTGATAGCGCCGGATGTAGTATTTGTCGGTACGGCCCAGGACCTTCCAGTCGATACGTTTGAGGTCGTCGCCGGGCATGTAAGCGCGATGGTCGGCGAATTCGGTGCTGGCGCCTCTTTGTGCACTGCGATGACGCCCAGCCAAGGTGCCTTCCACGACATAACGCGAATTGAGCGCGAGGCGGTTAAGCTTCGACATCTGGGCGGGCGTCAGGTAGGCGGAGATTCCTTCTTTGCTCATCAACGGCTCCTTGCGGGCGTGGCGATCACCCAGAAATCACAATCGCTATCGATCATCAACGCGAAACGTCCGTCAGATCCCAGTTTCAAAAAACGGATGCCGCTGACCAGACCACCCTCCGTGGCCACGCCGCGTTGCGTGCCGGATTCGGTCACCGTTTCAAATTCGATGCTGAGCGGAGTGGACGACCTGCGGCCGATGATCGTGGCGCTTTTATTGCCGCCGTAAACCTCGGCCGGCAACGCCTTGAGCGAGGAGAGCTTGTTGCCCATATTTTTGCTGTAGAGCGAATAGCGTTGGTTGGCCGTTCCAGAGAGACGGCTGAAGGCCTCGGTCTTGTAGACCCAAGGGTCACCGAAGCGATCATTCTTGGGGGGGGCCTTGCCGGGCGGCAGATTCATAAGCGGAGCGAGATTGGACGGGAACTCGACGTTGTCGGCATAATAGACACTGAGCGCCTTTTCGAGCTGGGCATGATCAAGACGCGTCAACCAGCGGCGGGCCATGGTGTCCGCAAAACGCGGGATCGGGCGGGCTGCTTTATCATTGATCACCGCGCTCTCGAAGATGCGGATGGCGTCCGCCTGTTTGCCGCCGGCCAGCAGATGCCAGGCCGCCAGCGTTTTGACGACAGGGAGGAACTCGCCCAGCGTGGAACTTTTGTCCATCACGCTCTGGCAGACCTCGATCACGGCTTTGTGGTCGTTCGGCGTACGGACATGTGCACCCCACGCCTTGAGAAAGGCCTCCTCCTGCGGCGTGGCCACTTGAGCGCGGGCACATACGCAGAGCATCATGACGACAGCGGCCCCGAAAAAGGGCGCGGCCCGACGACGGTGGAGGCGCTTGCAAACCCCCTCGTGGCATGGGCGTCCCGCCCATGAAACACGGGCAAGATGCCCGTGCCACACCTGTAGGCAAGGGGTTTTGCAAGACCCTCGGTATTTAGAAAACATGTGGGGCGCAGGCATGGACGGTATTAGCGCGTGCTCGAATACATCAGGATGTTCACGCCCAGTTTGAGCGCATCATCCTCGAGGTAGCTGTTGCAATACTTGTTGGGCGAGAGTTCCCAGGCGCCGGCCATGCCGATCGGGCTATAGATCACGGCGGGGTTGCCATCGACTTCCAAGGAGAGCACCTGCGGCGCGATCGCCGGAGCGTTGTTGTAGGACTTGGCGAGGGCCGGTGTCACTTTCATGCTGGAGATGTCGTTCGGCAGACGGAAAAGCGGGTGACCGGTACGCAGGGCATTGAATGAGGTGCCGGGCAGTACGCGCGCCATGTTCTCACGGAAGGAGACGTCAAACGCCTTGCGGCCGCAGCAGGCCTCGGCGATCAACAGGCCGCCGTGCGTCAGATAGTTACGCAGCGCAGTGATCTCGTCGGGTTTCAAAGTGAACGATTCGTGGCCCGTCATGTAAAGCACGGGGGAGTCGAACAACTTGGGATCTGTCAGGCGGATTTCCTTTGTCGAGAACTTCACCGGGACGCCGGTTTTGACATTGTACTGCGAGAGCAATACGGAGAGGCCCACATGCCGTGTTTTCCACTCGCCATCATAGATGACCTGCGCGATGTTCATTGAACCTGCGGTCGAGACTTGCTTCGCGTCCTCGAAGCGGGTCTTCTTCATGTTCTCCAACGTCCAGTTGCGCATGGCGCTGGCATAGCTCAGGATGTTCATGCCGAGTTGCTGGGCTGACTCTTGTCCGTAGGCGATGATATTGTCGTCCTCCAGCGGGTCCCAGCCGACCTCCATGCCGAAACGCGAGACGATCGCCACGGTGCGGCAGTCGATCGTGACGCCATCAAGCCAAGGCTCGTTGCCGTTGTACAGCGCGCGAACGCCCGGCCGATAGTTGACCTTATCAAGGCTGTAGTAGGCGTGGAAGATCGGATGGTCGGGGCTGAGCCGCCTTACCGGCGCTTCCGGGAAAACCTCATTGAGATTCTTGATCGCCGAGTCATAAAAGGGCTTTGAACCCATGCCGGCGTTCAGAATGATCGTTCCACCGCGCAGCAGATACTCACGCAGCTTTTTCTTCTCCGCGTCGTCAAGGCTCCAGTGATAGTGGCCCGAGCGGTAGAGGATCGGGTTCCGGTCGGGGTCTGCATCAATCTCCGCGAACGACTTGGCCTCGAAGTCATAGTCGACCTCGGCCATGTCCTTGAGCGCCTTCAGCAGATTATTCAGGTCGTTCGGGCGCGCGTTCCAATCCTGTTCGCCGTACTGCGAAGTCAGCTTGGTGAACATCGTCGGAGGTCTGGGCGGATTTTTCTTTTCCGAACGGGACGCCGGGGTGGCCGGCGGCGGCGGATAGGGGATGAAGGTCTCGCCGCCCGCCATGTTCGCGGGTGGCGGCGGGATTTCCTGACGGGGCGGCGGCGGGACAAACCCGGCTTCGTCGGAACCGTCACCGTCAAAAATGTGTGCGCCGCACACACTCAGCGCCGTGGTCACGGCGAGGATGAGAGCAAGCATCAGTGGGGTACAACCTGTTACGATCGGTTTCATAGATGACTCCTAATCATTTAACTGGCCCATTATCAAACCGGGCTAAATTATGGGACTCAGACGGCCATAAGTCAAGCACAACGCTTCGTACTTTTGTAATCGCGGTTGGTGACAGGGGGCATGAGAGTCGAGTACGTGTTTTGTGTATGCGCAGTCGGGAGCGCGGGCGGGGACGCCCGCGCTGTGGAAGGCCGATTGAGATTCCGATGCGCGGTATGGTTCCCAAGGGAGCAAAAACCCCGTGGCATGGGCGTCCCGCCCATGAAACACGGGCAAGATGCCCGTGCCACACCCTTTTGCAAGGCAAGGCACGCCGTTGCGGGCGAGGACGCCCGCGCTTGTCTCCCAACTCCCTGCTCCCCTTTTCACCAGAAACACATGGTCTTCGCGTGTCCCTGTCGCTAACCGATTACAAGCATCAGCGCTTGCGGCCGGATGAAGCGGCTTCCGAAAGCTTGTTGAGTTCGGCCTGATCGAACGGGGACAGTTCGCCTTGACGGCTCTTCACCTTGCGGAGTGTTTCGCGGGCGCGCTCGGTTTCGCCCTTCTGCAGGAGAATCCGGGCGAGCGTGATCTGGACCCGCAGGTCGTCTTGGAACAGTTCAAGCGATTTGCGAACCGCCTGCTCTGCCTCATCAAGGTTCTTGCCGGACTCCAGCAGGATCACCGCCAGTGTTTCCCAAGCCACATACAGTTCCGGGTTGGAGGCAAGGGCTGCACGCGCATGTTTTTCCGCTTCGTCAAACTTCCGGATGCGGCGCAGCACCTCGGCCAGGTCGTTGAGCGCGGCTGCACTGGGCTGGCTCTCGACGCTGCGGCGCAAGAAATCTTCGGCTTCGCCGTAGGCACCTTCTTGCAGACGTAGCGAGCCCATCACATAGTTCGCGAGCGCATGTTTACGGTTCGTCCGCAACACTTGGCGCGCATGCAACTCGGCGTTCTTTTGATCGTTCATGGCGATGTCGAGTTGCAGGATCATGTCTTTGACGCCGACGATGTCGGGGCGCAGCATGGAGGCCCGCAGGAACGCGTCGCGAGCGACTCGCTGGTATTTCGTGCCTTTTTTAAGCGCGGTCTGCGCCCGTGTGATCTGGATGAAGTAGTCGTCGGGGGTTCCGGCGATTTTTTCCATTCTGGGCAAGACAACGGACTCGACATCGTCAACCTGATCCTGTTGCAGTTGAACCATGGCCAGCATCGCCCAGGCTTGCAAGTTTTTGGGCTGGAGGTCGGTCGCTTCCTGCAGGGCGAGACGCGCGTTTCCGAGATCATTGTTCATCAAGTGGATCACGGCCCATTCGACACCCAGTGTGCCGCGTGTGTCATCGGACTTGGCGGCCTGCTCAAGCCAGCTCTTGGCCTTATCCAGTGCGCCTTCCTGAACAGCGATACGGGCCAGGCCCAGCATGGCCGCGCGATTGCCGGGGTCATTCTTGATCATGTCTTGGTAGATCGCGGCGGTCTTGGATTTGTCGTCAGAGAGTGAATAGATGGCGGCCATCGTTTGCATGACGGAACCACGCTGTTCGGTCGGCAGCAACTCGAATGCACGCTTCACGCCGGCCAGCGCCGCACCGGTTTGGCCGGAGAGCGCCCAGCCCCAGCCGAGGCGCGCAAACAATTCCGGTGAGCGGACGTAGCCGTAATAGCGCGAAAGCGACCAGAGCGGGTACTGGTGCTTCAGGTCGGCAATGAAGTCTTTAAGCTCGCGCTCGATCGACTCTTTGCTGGCACTGGCCACGGCCGCGCCGCGGCGCGCCATCTCGAACCGGTTGAACAGAGCGGAGATGTTCTCGGGGTCGATCACATCGTGGACGTACGTGTAGACGGCAAAAGCGTCGTCCTCTTTGCCGAGATCCTCCAGCAGCACCCCCAGATTGTTGGCGACGAACCCCATGTGGCGGCGCAGATGCAGGCGATGGCGCACGGTCGGGTCTGTGCTGGCCTTTTTGCTGGCGGCAAGCACGGGATCCATCTCCTTCCAGAAGGCCATGTAGTCTTTGAACAGCGGCACGTTCTGGTATGTCTGGATGTCACGGGCGCCGGCAAAGAAAAAATATTCGGGAACCGGGGTCAAACCGGCCGTATACCAGAAATCGGGGACGCCAAAGACGGCCACCTTCTTTTCTATCTCCTTGTCCATGGCGAACCAGTCTTGGATGAAAGGCAGGATGCCCAGCGCCAGCGTGTTTTTCATGCGCTGGACATCTTCCGGGGCAAACAGGTTTTTGCGTTCGATCTGCCGGGCCATCCATTTGAGGTAGAAGGGACTCATATCGTTCTGCAGGCAGAGCAGGTTTAACTCCTGCCCGCGTTCACGGGCCGCAACCAGCAGATGAGGGTCCAGCGTGCCGTCGGTCACGAACCAGGTGCGCGAGCCGAGACGGTCGAGGATCTCGCGGGCGCAACGGTCGGCGAAGGCCCCGCGCGAGCCGCGGCACTCCATGGTGTTGATGAGCGAGGCGAGAATCACAATTCCGACCAAAGGGTACGTGACGATCAGTCCGAGCCAGTCACCGGTCTGTTTGGTCAGGACCGAGGTGGACTGCCCGCGCCTGGGACGCTCGACCTTGAGCAGAAGGTACCAGTAGGCCACCAGATAACCCGCCGTCATCGCCAACAAGGTATAGGCCCACACCGGCAAGCGTCCCAGCGGCTTGAGGATTTCCCAGGGAGAGATCACCGCATTGCCGAGGCCAAGCACCACCAGCAGGGTCAGTGTCAGGTGCAAGATGTACTGGCTCCACGAACGCTCATTGTTCAGCGCCCGGAAGGAGGCGAAGGCAGCCGCGAGCCACGGCACGACGCTGGTCAGGAGCAGAATCAGCCAGTTGACGCGCGACAGACCGGAGCGCAGTTCGGCAAGTTGGGCTTTCCAGACCGCGATTACCACGTCAAAAGGCATCGTGAAGCCTAGGGCCTCAGCGTCCGGCGAAGCCAGAAATCTGCGCGCAACCAGATAATAGAGCCCCAGCCCCGCCGCCGCGATCAACCCCATCCACGCAACCCGGTTCAGCGTGAGTTGTCCCTGTTTCCACAACACAGCGACCAGGAACACCAAGAATACCGGCGCCAAGGGGATGAAAATCACCGACTCGACAACCCCAATGCCCTGCAGCGACGCGAAGGCAACAAGGAAAACGCGCCATTTGGTACGCGCGAAGGAGATCAGCAGCGAGGCGGACATCAAGACCAGCAGCATGTCGAAGCTCTGATACTGAAGGCGCGTCGCCGACTGCCAGACCGGGACGGAGAACATGAAGGCGATCGCGGCGACCACACCCGCCCACTGCGACACGCGCGCCGAATACTCGACAGAGTACTCTTCGTAGATGATTTCGTGGATCAGAAACGCCACGAGACGATA
>Ga0116147_1000523_pt1 | contig 45587 bp, 33 predicted proteins | sample AD_JPNHG3_MetaG_FD_89749 | JGI IMG/M metagenome (GOLD analysis project Ga0116147, IMG submission 89749) | Active sludge microbial communities of municipal wastewater-treating anaerobic digesters from Japan - AD_JPNHG3_MetaG | ecosystem: Engineered > Bioreactor > Anaerobic > Digestate | place...
GAAATCAGGGAATCTTATTTTCCACCGGGATTTTCTATCTTTATTGCCCGATTTTTGTTATCAAACCTAAATATCATGAAATATTTCAAACCAATTCTTATTGCAGGCATTTTACTGCTGTCAGCTACGTCGGCTTACGGGCAGTGGAAAAACCTCATCGGCAAAGATCTTTCAAACTGGGAACAGCTTAACGGTACAGCTCCCTTCAAACTTGAGAAAGGGGTAATTACCGGTACCACGGTGGTCGGGTCGCCCAATTCTTTCCTTTGTACAAAGGAAAAATACGGGGATTTTATTCTTGAATTCGATACATGGTTCGATCCAAAAATGAATTCGGGGGTGCAAATCCGCAGCGAAAGCCGGCCCGATTATCAGAACGGCAGGGTGCACGGTTACCAGGTGGAGATGGACCCGTCGGACCGTGCCTGGTCGGGCGGCATATATGATGAAGCGCGCAGGGGCTGGCTCTATTCGCTCGAACGAAACCCGGAAGGAAGAAAAGCACTTAAAGTGGGTGAATGGAATCACTACCGCATTGAAGCCATTGGTAATTCCATCAGAACATGGGTTAACGGCATACCCTGTGCCGACCTCGTTGACGATATGACACCTTCAGGTTTCATTGCAATCCAGGTGCACAGTATTGGAAATGACAATTCCAGTGCAGGCCTTCAGGTGAAATGGAAAAACATGAAAATAATCACCAAAAACCCTGAAAAATATAAAACTCCCTATTCGCCGGTGATTCCGCAGGTAAGCTTTCTTACCAATAAACTTACCGACCGTGAAAAAGCCGAGGGGTGGAGGCTGCTTTTCGACGGCGTAACCTCCGGGGGCTGGATGAATGCCCGTACCGGAAAATTCCCGGAGAACGGTTGGGAAATAAAGAACGGTGAACTTATCGTCAACCCCGGGACAAAAAAACCGGGCGGCGGAGGCGACATAGTGACTGTCGACAAATTCACCAATTTCATACTGGTCGCGGATTTTAAATATTCCAAAGGGGCAAACAGCGGTATCAAATATTTTATCGATACCGAATCGGACGGAGGGAAAAATGCGTCGATAGGGTGCGAGTACCAGGTTCTTGACGACAGGAACCATCCGGACGCAAAGGCAGGTATTGACGGAAACCGCACACTGGCAGGACTTTACGACCTTATCCCGCCGAAAAACAAACGCGATAACGGCATTGACCAGTGGAACAGGGCAATGATAGTTGTTAACGGCAACAAGGTGCAGCACTGGCTTAACGATAACCTTACCGTTGAATATGAAAGAGGCACACCCGAATGGAAAGCCCTCGTTGAGAAAAGCAAATTCAAAGGAATGGAAAACTTCGGCCTTGTAAGGGAAGGAAGAATCCTCCTGCAGGACCACGGCAACCTGGTCTCTTTCAGGAATATTAAAATAAAGGAAATTAAATAAAAAAATCCCCGGGATATTACCGGGGACTCAGTCCTGAAATATCATCCCGGCATAAAAATGCCGGGTTTATTTTAATTTATACTTTTTCAGGTACTATATATGGATTGCGGTAATTTCTGGTCAGCATCCTGTCAGCTTCGTCATCACCGATAAACTTTTCTTTTACAGGATCGAATTTCAGGGTTCTGCCGGTACGGTAGGCGATGTTTCCCAGATGTGATAATGCTGAGGAAAGATGGGCTGTTTCGACCGGGGCATTAAGGACAGATTTATCATGCTTCCTGACCGCCTCAATGAAGTTGGCATAATGATCGCCGCCTGCCTTGCGCGACGGCCCCGGTTTCTTGTCCCGTCCCAGGAAGGATTCATACCTGTCGTAGTTGTAAACCACCAGATAACCTTCTGTTCCGTAAAAGATATTGCCGACGGAGACTCCGTTTTCCTCATTGGTTATCCACGGTCTGACTTCAAATTCGATCATTTTCCTTTCCTTCGGATACATGAACTGGCATGAGAGAACGTCGGGTGTTACTTTTGCGTCATCATGGACAAACTTACCACCTCCCGCTGAAATTACTTCGGGAAGTCCGACATCGAGTCCCCACATGCAGAGATCCGTTTCATGCGTACCCTGGTTTCCTATGTCGCCATTACCGTAGTTCCAGTGCCAGTGCCAGTTATAATGCACATAATCTCTCGAGAAAGGCAGCATCTCTGCGGGTCCCGTCCAGAGGTCATAATCAAGGCCTTCGGGTACAGGAGATGGCCCTTTCCTTCCGACATCATCCCTCCATCTGAACACAAGACCACGGGCCATATAAACCCTTCCAATGAGTCCGTCGCGCAGGTGTTTAATCGCCTCCTGCACTGCGGCTGAGCTGCGGAGCTGTATTCCGTGCTGCACAATCCTGTCATATTTCGCTGCAGCCTCAACCATTTTACGTCCTTCAAAAATGTTGTGGGAACCCGGTTTTTCAACATACACATCCTTGCCGGCCTGCATGGCCCAGATTGCAGCAAGTGAATGCCAGTGATTGGGTGTCGCAATGCTTACCGCATCTATTGACTTGTCGAGGTAAAGCTTTCTTAAATCCTGGTACTGCTTAACCTTTCTCCCGTATTTCTTTTCAAACTCACCGGCCCTGTTTCCAAGAACTACAAGGTCGGGATCGCAGAGAGCAACAACCTCCACCCCTTCGAGCTTTCCATACCCTTCTATATGATTTGTCCCCCGGCCGTTGACCCCGAGAACGGCAACAGTCACCCGGTCGGCTGCACCAAATGCACGTGAGGGAATAACGGTCGGAACCGTTAGCGCAGCTGCTCCCAGTGCGGATTTCTGAACAAAATCCCTTCTGGTTAAAACTTTCTTTTCATTCATGGTTTTATTGGTTTTAAGGTTTAATTATAATGGTTTCGTATTTTCATCCTTTACAGGGCAATGAATACAGATAACCAATCACAAAAATATACATCCTGTCAACATAATCATTTTTCAGGGATTAATTTTTATGCCGTACAATGCAAAACCCAATCCGATAAGCACGTTTTTATTATTTTCACAGACGGAAAATTTATAAACTAAATACTTTCTGCTATGGCTATTTTCGGATTATCAAACAGGTTTAACGAATTCAGGAATGATTTCCTGAAAGACACGGGTGCAAAAAATGTTGAAGATAACATGGAACTCTATGCGCTCTATGTAACAGCACGCTTTGCGGACCATAATAACCGCATTCTTAACAACCTGGCAAACGAAATCCAGGAACTTCACAAGGTGCTGAAAAAAGTATAATAACCCTAAATCGTTTCCTCATCATGAAAAAGACACTGTTCAACTGCGTTCTGATTCTGGTTTTGTCCTCTTTTCCGGTATGCCTTCTGTCCCAATCCTCTCTTACCATAGAAAAAATCATGCAGGGAGATAAATTCACCGGTGTTTCACCCGAATCACCGCGGTGGTCTCCTTATGGCAACAACCTGTACTTCAGATGGACTGAAAACCCGGATTCCTCCACCGTCCTCTATGTTCTCAGGGAAGGAAGCAGGAAGCCCGTGAAGGTTGCCATTGATGAGATGAGATCCCTTCCATCAGGGGGCAGATATAACCTGAACAGGTCGTTATATGTATATTCAGCGAATGGCGATATTTATCTTCTTGACATAAAAAAGGGTGTTACCAAACAGATTACATCCACATCGACTCCGGAAAGCGGACCATGGTTCAGCCAAAAGGAAGACAGGATTCTCTTTATCTCCAATAATAATATCTTTTCCTGGGATATGACAACCGGAGTGTTTATGCAGCTTACCGACCTCCGGGCAGGAAAAGAGACTCCGGAAGAACCCCCTTATAAAAATGATAACGATAAATGGCTTTATAACAGTCAGCTGGCTTTGTTCCAGACACTTGCCGAAAGAAAAAGACTTCAGACTGCCGCCCGTGATGAAGCCCGGGCAACCGCACCGGTAAGGCCAAAGACAGTGTATACCGGGCAGTCATCTTTTGGCTCGTTGAGCCTCAGTCCCGATGAAAAATATATAACCTGGATCTCTTATAAGGCTGCCGATGGCAAGAGAACAATCGTTCCGAATTACGTCACCGAAACCGGATATACTGAGGATATACCGGCCAGGCCAAAAGTTGGAACATCGCAGAGTTCTTCATTGTATATCTGCAATAAAGACCTTGGTTCCATATATGAGGCAAAAGCCAGGGAAATTCCGGGAATTACTGAAAAACGGGCCGTTTCTTTCCGTAACCCGGTATGGTCGGATGACGGATCAGCGGCTGTTGTTGAAATAAATGCCTCAGACAATAAGGACCGCTGGATAACCCTGCTCGACATTAAAACAGGTTCACTAAAACTGCTTGATGCTCAGCACGATTCTGCATGGATCGGGGGCCCGGCTGCCGGGAGAGGCTTCCTCGGATGGCTGCCTGATAACAAAACTATTTATTTCCAGTCGGAAGAAACAGGGTTTGCTCACCTCTATCTGCTCGACGTGACAACCGGAGTGAAGAAACAAATAACCTCGGGAAGTTTCGAAATATACGATGCCCAGCTTTCGAACGACAAAAAAACATGGTATTTTATCTCGAATGAACCCGACGCGGGTATCAGAGAACTGTACAAAATGCCCGTCAACGGCGGAAAGAGAACAAGGATTACCAGCTTCGGCGGAGGCGTGGAATATTCCCTATCTCCCGATGAGAAATATTTCGCCCTGAGAGTCTCTTTTGCAAACAAGCCATGGGAACTTTATCTGCTTGAGAATAAGGAGAAAGCCGTTCCTGTAAAAATAACTGAATCAACAACTTCCGAATTCAGGGCTTATGACTGGAGAATTCCTGATTACATCCGGATCAGGGCTTCCGATGGTGTATTGGTTCCGGCCCGGCTTTATAAACCGGCGGATGGTAAAAAGAACGGGGCTGCGGTAATCTTTGTTCACGGAGCCGGTTACCTCCAGAATGCCCACAGGTGGTGGAGCAGCTATTCACGCGAGTATATGTTCCACAACTTCCTTGCCGACAATGGCTATACTGTACTTGATATTGACTACAGGGGCAGCGCCGGTTACGGACGCGACTGGCGGACTGCCATTTACAGGCACATGGGTGGAAGAGACCTTGACGACCATATTGACGGAGCCCGGCTGCTGACAGAAAAATATGGCATTGATCCCGGCAGAATAGGAATCTACGGAGGCTCATACGGAGGATTTATAACCCTGATGGCAATGTTCACCAAACCGGGAGTCTTCGCCGCAGGGGCCGCTCTACGCCCCGTGACCGACTGGGCCCATTATAACCATGGATATACGGCAAATATCCTCAATATACCTGTTCAGGACAGCATTGCCTACGTCAGAAGCTCCCCGATTTATTTTGCTGAAGGCTTTCAGGGGAAACTGCTTATCTGCCATGGCATGATTGATGACAATGTTCATTTTCAGGATGTTGTAAGACTGGCGCAGCGCCTTATCGAACTGGGTAAAGAGAACTGGGAACTGGCAGTATACCCCCTCGAAAGTCATGGCTTCAGGGAGGCATCAAGCTGGACAGACGAGTATAAAAGAATCTATAAACTTTTCCGCGAAACACTTAAATAGCTTTATAAAAGGAAATTTTTTATATTTGGATTTACCGGAAAATCACCTCCGGGGGAAAGGATAATTTAAAAACCTGGTGATATGAAAAATACATTGATTTCGGTACTGACTGTACTGGCTGCAGTTATATTATTCTCCTGCAGCAAGGACGAAGAATCAGAGCGCTTCAGGCTGCTTACGGCGCACCTCTGGAGAAGCGACAGCCTGCTTGTCAATGGCCAGGATGCCGGAGGAACCGGGGGCATGCTCGAGAAATTCAAAGGTGATGCGAAGTTCGCGAAGGATGGTTCAGGCTACTTCGGCGTTTACACAGGCACATGGAGGTTCTCGTACGGCGAAGCAAACATTGTAATTGAATCCGACTCCCTCCAGTTGCCTCTTACGGCTACGATCGTACTTCTGACGGAATCCGATTTTAAGATTACTACCATTTACCCTAACCTTCTGAATCCTTCCAGTCCGTATAACATCAGGATGACTTTCAAACCAAAACAATGAGAAGCGGCGTCGCGCTTTTTATCTCAGTCTGCCTGCACCTTCTTTCTCCTGAATTATCCGGCCAGTATAATGCAAAAGGAAGGGTACTCGACGGGGAAACAGGCGAACCGATTGCCGGTGTTTACGTGATTTTCGGGAAGGATGCGGGAACCTCTACAGACGCACAGGGGGTTTACGCTTTCCGCTCAGGCAATTCCAGGGTTACCGTTTCCTTCCAGTTCATCGGTTTCAAAACCATTGTCAGGGAATTTACTCTGGCTCCCGGAGAAAATACCCTCCCCGACATCCTTCTTGAAACCGAGCTTCATTCAATTAACCAGGTTGTGGTAAGCGCCGACAGAACGGAGCATAAAGTATCTGAGCTGACGGTATCTGTTTCGGTGATCAAATCCGACTTCCTGTCAAGAAGTCATATTACCGATGCAGCTGAGCTCATAACAAAAACAGCCGGTATTGAAGTCCTCGACGGTCAGGCCTCAATAAGAGGCGGCAGCGGCTTCAGCTACGGTGTAGGCAGCAGGGTTCTGGCACTGGTGGACGGCCTCCCCATGCTCTCCCCCGATGCCGGTTCCATAAGATGGCAATGGCTTCCCATTGAGAACCTTTCTCAGGTTGAAATAATTAAGGGGGCTTCTTCGGTGATGTACGGGTCTTCGGCCCTTAACGGAATAATTAACTTCAGAACCGCCGAAGCGGGAAATATCCCTGTAACTAAATTCTTTGCCGAAACAGGCGTTTACTGTGCCCCGGCAAACCGCAACTGGAAGTGGTGGACAACACCAAGAGTGTTCTCAACAGTCTCGCTGTCACATCTGCGGAGGGAGGGAAACACCGACATAGGATTTATTGTTAATCTTTTCACAGATAACAGCTACAGGAAATTCAACGATGAGAAACTCGGAAAGGTTAGCCTCAGGCTTAAAAGGAACAGTCCGAAAGTTCAGGGACTGAATTATGGCATAAATCTCACGGCAGGGCTCACCGATAAAACAGATTTCCTGTTGTGGGGCAATGCCCGCGATTCAGCCCTGATACAGGATACCTCGAGTGTTTCTTTCCTCCATGGCAGGTTCCTGGCTGCCGACCCGTTCGTTTCCTATTCAAAAACAGGCTTATTCCGCCACGATCTGAGGATGAGGGTGCAGTCGTCCGAAAACAGGTTCCCGGTGAAAACAAAGAACAATGCCGAGTCATTCTCATTATACTCAGAATACCAGTACTGGAGAAAGTTTTCCGATGTATTTTCTGTGACGGCCGGTGCATCTTTCCTCTGGAACAGGATAACTTCAAACTTTTACGGCGATCATAACGGCATAAATGCAGGCGCCTTTGCGCAGGTTGAAATAAGACCTGCCGAAAGGCTGAAGCTGGCAGGCGGGGTGAGACTGGAGCAGAATGTACTTGATTCGGACCCGGACAAACCGGTTCCTGTTTTCAGAACAGGGGTGAACTGGCAGGCGGCTGAATTCACATTCCTCAGGGCATCGTTCGGGCAGGGCTACCGCTTCCCGTCAATAGCCGAAAAATATGCATCCACAACACTTGGTTCGGTAACCATTTTCCCTAATCCCACACTGGAGTCTGAAGCCGGATGGAGCTCGGAAGCCGGAATAAAGCAGGGCATCAGGCTTGGAAAAATCACCGGCCAGGCCGACTTCTCTGTTTTCGTGTCAAAAAACAGCAATTTTATTGAGTACCTCTTCGGCCTCTATCCCGGAGGTCTCGGATTCATGGCCGATAACCTTGAAAAATCATCAATTTCAGGAACAGAGCTGGAAATAAACCTTAACCGTCAGACCGGCAACCTCTACGCATCGCTGACAGGCGGTTATACTTTCATTTACCCGGTTGAGCCCTCAATGTCAGGCGGAGAAAAGTCATATCTGAAATACAGGCGTAAGCACTCCTTCAGGCTTAATCTCAGCGCTACGTGGAAAAAGTTTGATGGTGAATTCACCTTTTTCGCAAGATCAAAAATCCTTAATATCGACGATGTTTTTGTAAATCCGCTGACCCGTGAACAGCTTTTACCGGGCTTTTATGATTACTGGCTCTCTCACAACAAGGGTTATGTTTCGGCCGACCTCAGTTTGGGTTACAATTTAAACCCTCATCTGAAGCTTTCTTTAGCGATGAAAAACGCCACAAACACAGAGTATATGGGACGACCGGCCGATATACAGCCCCCGAGGAATATCAGCTTACGTCTTTCAGGCAAATTTTAAAATTACTTCATGAAAACAGTATATAAAGGACTGCTGCTGATTGCCGTACCATGTATGATCCCTGCATGCAAAAGCGACAACGGAAACGGGGCGGGCAAAAGGCCGAATATCCTTATTGCCATGGGCGACGACATTTCATTCCCTCACATGAGCGCCTATGGAACGGGCTGGGTGAAAACCCCGGGTTTCGACATGGTGGCCCGGAACGGCATCCTCTTTTACAATGCCTACACCCCAAACGCCAAATCTTCGCCTTCAAGGGCATGTTTCCTGACGGGAAGAAATTCGTGGCAGCTTGAGGAGGCCGCAAACCATGTTCCCTACTTCCCTCAGAAATTCAAATCTTTTATTGAGACCCTTGGGGAGAATGGCTATTTCACAGGTTATACTGCCAAAGGATGGGCGCCGGGAACAGCTGTCGACAGCACCGGAAAACCGCGGTATCTGACAGGTAAAGCATTCAATTCAAAAAGACTCAATCCGCCTGCAGGCGGCATTTCAGATATTGACTATGCCGCAAATTTTGAAGATTTCCTAAGTAAAAAACCTGAAGGGTCTCCTTTCTGCTTCTGGTACGGCTCGAACGAACCTCACAGGGATTACGAATATGGTTCAGGTGTAAACAAAGGAGGCAAAAGCCTGTCCGACATAAATCATGTGCCCGGCTTCTGGCCCGATAACAACCTTTCAAGAAACGACATGCTCGATTACGCTTACGAAATTGAACATTTCGACAACCACCTGGTGAAAATGATTGATCTTCTGCGACAGAAAGGGGAGCTTGACAATACGATAATAATTGTTACGGCCGACAACGGAATGCCGTTCCCCCGTGCCAAGGGCCAGGTTTATGAATATTCAAATCATATGCCCCTGGCTGTTATGTGGAGAAATGGCATCAGAAAACCAGGCCGGCGTATTTACGACTTTATCAGCTTTATCGATTTCGCCCCGACACTTCTTGAAACTGCCGGCATAAGCCAGGCTGAAAGCGGCATGCAGAAGATGGAAGGAAGAAGCTTTGCCGATATCTTCAGGTCATCGAAAAACAAAATTGTTGACAAAACCCGCAATTATGTTCTCCTCGGAAGGGAAAGAAATGATGTGGGAAGACCTGATGACGAGGGATACCCGGTAAGGGGAATAATCAGCAACAGTTTCCTGTACCTGAGGAACTACAAACCGGGGAGGTGGCCGTCGGGCAACCCCGAAACAGGTTATCTCGATTGCGACGGAAGTCCGGTCAAATCACTGATCCTGTCTCTCAGAAGATCGGGCACAACCTCAAAATTCTGGAACCTCTCCTTCGGCATGAGAGGTAATGAGGAATTATATGATATCGGAAATGACCCTGAATGTCTCGTTAACCTTGTCAATAACCCCGGTTATGCATCGGTATGGCAGGATCTGAGACAGAGGCTTTTCAAACTCCTCCTTGAACAGGGCGATCCGCGTGCCGGAGGCAACGGGGATATTTTTGATAAATACCCCTATGCAAACGGAAACCATCGCGACTTTTACAACCGTTTCATGAAAGGCGAACTTAACAACAGGTCGGCCGGATGGGTCGATTCAACAGACTTTGAAAAAAAATAATTGCCAGATGAAAAATATACTTCATGCTTTCCCGAACCTGTTTTTAATAACCGTGCTTGCCGCCAATTACTCATGTTCCGGCAACCATGGGGATGAAATTTCAGTCTCAGATTTCGGCACATTGTCCTCAATGTTCAGCAATCCGCCTGCCGGATACTCCACTGCCCCATTCTTCGTGTGGAACGGTGAAATTACACGCAGCGAGACAGATAAATTCCTGGAAGAATTTCACAACCAGGGTATCAGGCAGGTCATCATCCACCCGCGGCCCGGCCTTATTACCGAATACCTTTCCGAAGAATGGTTTGAACAATTCAGATACACCGTTGAACGCTGCAGGGATATGGGGATGAAGGTCTGGATATATGATGAAAACTCATACCCCAGCGGTTTTGCAGGAGGCCATGTTCCTTCCGTGATGCCTGAATCGTTTAACCAGGGCCAGGGTCTGAAGATGATGCGGACCAAATCACTGCCCGACACTGCCGATAAATTTTTCCTGGTATTAAAAGAAGAAAACGGGAGCTTCGCCGACATTACGGGCAATCTGAAAGCTGAGGCCGGTAAGTCAGGCAATTATTGTCTCTTCAGCAAAACCTGTTATGGAAAATCTGAATGGTACGGTGGTTTTTCCTATGTCGACCTCCTTTACCCGGGTGTAACAGGGAAATTCCTTGAAGTGACAATGAAGGGCTATGAAGAATCTGCCGGGGAAGAATTCGGCAAAACAGTTTCGGGTATATTTACCGATGAGCCTCACATTAATACACCCGGGGGCATCAGGTACACACCCGATCTGTTCGATGTCTTTCAAAAGATGTGGAACTATGATCTGAAAAAAAACCTCCCTTCACTGTTTGAAGAAACGGGTGACTGGAAGAAAGTGAGGCATAACTATGCATACACCCTGCTGGAATTGTTTAATGAACGGTGGGCAAAACCTTACAGCAGGTACTGCGAAAATAAAGGGTTGAAATTCACCGGGCACTATTGGGAACACGAGTGGCCCGGCATGAGAAACGGCGGGGACAATATGGCTATGTATGTCCATTTTCACGTGCCCGGCATAGACATGCTCTTCAACCAGTGGAACGAATCATCTCCGGGCGCCCAGTTCGGGAATATCCGTTCTGTGAAAGAACTGTCAAGCGCCGCCAACCAGGCAGGCCGCAACAGAAAACTTAGTGAAACATACGGCGGCTCGGGATGGGATCTCACATTCACTGAAATGAAACGTAACGGCGACTGGGAATATGCGCTTGGCGTGAACCTTATGAACCAGCACCTTACCTTCTACACAATGGCCGGCGCCAGGAAATATGATTATCCGCCAACTTTCGACTATCACCAGCCATGGTGGAACAATTATAAGCTCCTTGCAGATCACTATTCCCGCCTGTCCCTGGCTCTGTCAGCAGGCAACCAGAAAAATGAGATACTGGTAATCGAGCCAACCACAACAGCATGGATGTACGATTCATACAACAGGGCAAACCCATACCTTAACAAGGTCGGGCAAAGTTTCCAGACTTTTATTACCAACCTTGAAAAACAGCAGGTGGAATATGATCTCGGTTCAGAAAAAATAATAAGCGATATGGGTTCCGTTAAAGATGGGAGATTTGTGGTGGGAAAATGCTCATATAAAACCGTTGTAATACCTCCATGCACTGAAAACCTTAATGAAACAACCTTTAAACTTCTCAGAAAATTCGCCGTCCGGGGAGGAAAGATTATAATGTTTTCCAAACCCGTGTTTATTAACGGTTCCGAAAGCCCCGAACTGAATGAGTTCCTCAGCAGCAATTCCGGCAACAACATTTCAGCCGATACTCTTTCCGATGAAATCACAGGCAAATGGCTTTCCAACAGGGATGTAAAATTCAATATAACCGTGGGAGGCGGGCTTTTTCATCATACCAGGGTTCTGAAGGACGGCATCCTGGTTTTTCTGACAAATGCCAGCCTGACCGACACCTGTAAGGGAGAGCTGACCGTACCGGGCAGGGCAGTCGTAACTCTGAATAGTTTTGACGGAGAGATCAAAGGATTTCCCCATGAGAGGAACGGCGAAGAAATTAAAGCAGGTTTTATCCTTTATCCCGCTGAAAGCCTTCTTCTCTTCTTTCCGGAAAAGGAAACGCTGAATTACACTTATGATTCCGATAAATCAGCGCCGGCTTCCCTGGTGCAGCCGACAGGGGAAGTATCGGTTAAAAGAGACGAGCCGAATGCGCTGATGATCGACTTCTGCGACCTTGAGATTGAGGGCATTAAATATGACAACCTGCACGTTTACGATGCGGCAGATAAGGTTTTCAAACACTATGGCTTCAAAACGGGAAACCCCTGGAACCATTCTGTACAGTACAGGAGAAAAACAGTTGAGAAAGATACTTTTGGCATTAAAACCGGTTTCAGTGCGACTTATAAATTCTATTGCAGGAACCCGGGCAGGATTTCAGATTTTACAGCCGTTACAGAAAGGCCGGGGTTATGGAAAGTCAGGATGAACGGCAAGGAAATCGCTCCTGTTCCTGGCATGTGGTGGCTCGACAGGTCATTCGGTGTGTTTGACATAAGCGGCATGGTAAGGGAGGGCTTAAATGAGATAACAATTACCGCTTCGCCGATGAGTGTGCATGCCGAAATTGAACCGGTGTACATCAGGGGTGATTTTTCCCTTGAACCGCACGAAAAAGGATGGCTTCTGACCCCACCCGAAAAAGAAATCACAACCGGATCGTGGAAAGATCAGGGCATGCCTTTTTATTCGTGGAGCGTAACATACTCAAAAGAGTACGATATTGATACCCCTTCAGGAGAATACTTCATTCAGGCTCCCGGATGGAGCGGGACCCTGGCGGAAGTGTTTGTAAACAGCAAAAAGGCAGGAGTAACTGCTTTCCCTCCGTACCGGTTAAATATAACCCGGTTTGTCTCCCCGGGGAAAAACACCGTGGAACTGAAAGTAACAGGGAGCCTGAGAAATCTGCTCGGTCCGCATCATAACACCCCCCCTGAGGGTATTTCCTCTCCATGGAGCTGGAGAAATGTAAAGGAATATCCTTCGGGAAAAGATTATAAGTTTTACGATTACGGATTAATGAAAGATTTTGTTCTGACGAACACGTTTTAGAATCAAAATTTTAATTATAACCATAATTATTTGCTGAGTAATATTTTAAGGTTCGACTGTTGCAGAAATAAAATGTTTTTCTACATTTACAGCACCTTTACGGAAGGTAAAACAAAATATGACATCCTGAAACATTGAAAATTTGACTATTAACCAAAAAATTTAATCTATGAAAAAAGTTCTGACGTTTATTGCAGGAATAATCGTACCAGGCGTTCTTATGGCCGGTGGACTGGTGACCAACACCAATCACAGCGCTGCATGGGTGAGGTTACCTGCACGTAATGCATCAACCGATATTGATGCGGTGTATTATAACCCTGCAGGTCTTATGAAGCTGCAGAACGGTTTTCATATCTCCCTCTCAAACCAGACAATTTTCCAGACAAGGGAGGTGGAAAACTTCTACAAAGGCCCCGGGGGCGCTTTCGGCTTAAATGATCCTCTGTTCACCGGAAAAGTTAAAGCTCCGTTGTTCCCGGCAATCTATGCAGCATATAAAACCGAAAGGCTTGCATTTTCGATCGGTTTTAATCCCATCGGCGGAGGTGGAGGAGCTGAATATACAAAGGGGCTTCCTTCATTTGAAATGGGACCAGCCGACCTTGTACCTGCCCTTGCCGCTTCACAGGGTGTTTCCGACTACAGGCTTGACGCGTACCTGAAAGGAAGTTCTGTCTATTTCGGACTGCAGGGCGGTGTTTCATTCAAGGTTAATGAATGGTTGTCGGTTGCTGCCGGACTCCGTTATGTAATGGCAAAAAATACCTACAACGGTCACCTTCAGGACATTGAACTCCTTCAGGGAACCAACTGGGTGCGTGCCGATGCAATAATGACCGGTATTGCCAACGCCGCCAAAGCGGGTGGCGACGGACTGGCTCCTCTTATCTCCGGAGGTGCCGGTAATCTTACTCCGGCCGCGGCTGCAACAGCCGGAATAATTACTACTGCACAGCGTGATGCTATTGTTAACGGACTGGTTTCACTCGGTGTTTCAAATGCTTCTTCTCTGACAATTTCGCAGTGCCAGACCGCATATTACGGTGCACAGGCCAAATACAACCTTACCGCAACACTTCTTGGCGACCAGGAAGCTGACGTGGAACAGACAGGATCTGGAATATCTCCTTTCTTCAGCGTGAATATATCGCCGTCTGAGAATCTCAACATTGCCGTTAAGTACGAGATGAAGACATCCATGCAGCTTACAAACAAGACAACTAAAGACTTTCTCGTAGGTTACACAGCCACCGCCACACCGATTACAATGTTCCCCGATGGTGAAGAAACTCCTGCCGATATGCCTGCCATGCTGAGCGTTGGAGTCGATTACAGGCTTTCCGATGCCTTTAAGGTGTCTGTCGGCGGAAATTATTTCTTCGACAAGGCTGCCGACTACGGCCGCAAACTTGACCTCGATAACAGTTCAGCCACGCCATCAACATTCGTAAAAAACAAGGATATCATCGATTTTAACGGATGGTCTGCAAACTGCGGACTGGAGTTAAACCTCTCCGAGAAACTGCTTGTCAGCGGAGGCTATATGCTTTCTAACAAGGGTGTAAACAGCAAGTACCAGAGCGACCTTACATTCGGCCTGGCTTCACATACATTCGGAGCCGGCGGTGCTTACAGGATTATGGACAATCTCACAATCAATGCAGGTGCAAGCTATACCCAGTACAATAAGGATGAAAAGGAAATTGACCATGTATTCTCGGCTACAGGTGTTTTGTACAAAGCAAAAGAGACTTATCTGAAGAATACTGTCCTTTTCGGCATAGGAGTGGATTACAGCTTCTGAAACTATACTAACCTATGACAGAATAAGCCGGTTCCTTCATCAGGACCGGCTTTTTTCTTTAAGGTAAATGGAAATAAAATGCTCCGTATAAGCACCCATGGAGAGGAGGGTGTGAGAGTGAGTGTGAGAGTGAGTGTGAGTGTGAGTGTGAGAGTGAGTGTGAGAGTGAGAGTGAGAGTGGGTTGAGGTGAAAAGGGGTCCGGCAGGGCAGAAAAATAAAAATCCCGCAGCTTAACAGTTGCGGGGGTAATTTCCGGGTGCGGAGAGAGGGGGATTCGAACCCCCGGTACAGTTACCCATACGGCAGTTTAGCAAACTACTGGTTTAAGCCACTCACCCATCTCTCCTCAATTCAAAACAAATTTGCGTCACAAAAGTAAAAAAACCTGCTGTAAGAGCAAAATAAATTTTCATTTAAAACCCTTAAGCAGCTCAACCAGGTACCGGAAATTCTCGTGCGTCTCCTCGTCAAAATCGCCAGGCTCTATCCGTCCCTGCCTTACATCGCCCAGCAGCCTGCTTAGGAGAAAACTTCTCGGCAGTTCCTTCTCTTCCATATAGACAGAATTGGGCACTGTAATTCCTTCCCTTGTTTTAAGCACATGATTCTTGAAATCGAGCGTCGACAACAAATCCTCCGCATTGAGGAACCTTGGATCGGTAACAATCAGATAATCACCCTCCTTATCCCCGGGCCTGAACATATTCTCCTTAAGATACTCCTCCAGCTTTCTTTCCCTTTCATTGCCGAACAGGAGAACGGCAAATTTTAAACCCCAGCCCATCATAATATTGCACATGAGCGGTATTGAAGAAACGTCGGTGGAGGGTATAATACTTATTTTCCCTTTAAAGCCTGTAACCTGGATAATACAGGAAATCAGATAAAATGTACCGGTGTCGTTTACAATCAGGTTAAGACGGTTTGCCGAAAAGCCTTCAGAGGGGAGCGGATTGCCCATTATATTCTGCAGTGGCGTAAGAGTGTCAGGCGAAGCCGATGCAAGTTTCAGGGGATCAAGAACCCTTGTCGTACTCTTCAGGTTGTCCAGATCGTCTCGCTGCACTGCGAGAATACGGTGCATCTTGTTAACATCAACGAGATGCGGCGAATGAGTTGTATAAATAATCTGTATCCTGTCCTTAATGTCTTCAAAAACTTTCAGCACATCTTCCTGCGCTCTTGCATGCAGACTAATTCCCGGCTCATCAACAAGAAGTACCATTGGCTTTGTACTCCGCATTGCCGATGCCTTCAGCTCCATGTAAAATGAAAGGAACCATCTCACTCCCCTGCTTCTCTGTTTGGGATACAGTCTCTCCCCCGAGTCTTTCACCCAGAATTCAAGGTAAGGCTTGCCGGCCTTGTCACTGTAATTAAGGCTGTAGTGGTCAAGCTCAAACTGAATCTTTATCTTGTTGTTGCGGCCGATCGACTGCTGCCAGAAATCCTGGAAATTAACGGTAAGTGTATTGTTCAGGTTTTCAATCTTTTGTTTCAGTATTCTGCTCGACGGCTGCTGAAAGAATGAATAATCAAGTTTTGCCAGTGTAAGAAAATTTCTTGCTGCCTTGTATCCTTCAACGTTTTCGTTCCCTGTAATAATATCTTCAAGGTCAATCCTGTTGGGCAGCAGGCTTCCGAAATCTTCAAACATTTCAATATCAGGACAATACTCAAAGTACTTCCTGCCGAGCATTTCGCTTGTGTACTGCGACTTGTACCTGCGCATCGCCTCAAGGGTAAGCATCTGCGATTCTTCGGGGCTTCTCCCTTCCATCAGATAGCCGCTGAAGGCAATGTGTGCTTCCATGTCTGATTTAAGCTTCTCCTTTGCCATCCTGTTATTCCGGAAATCTTCCAGCACTTTGGTCCATTCCGGATCTTCAGTCTTATCCATCGGCATCAGCAGAAGGGTCATTTTCTGGTGATACTCTTCAAGCTTCGATTCAAGGTCATCCAGCTTTCTGTCTGTCTCCTCAAGACCGGCGAGCAGGGCACCATACTTTAACCCTGCATCGGCAATCTCCTTTTTTCCGGCCAGGGTTTTTCTGACTGACTCCTCTTCCTTAACCAGGTCGTTGAATTTATGCTTCTGATCGGCCGGCAATCTTTCAACCAGACCTCCCTCCGACTTCCTGAACAGGCGCCCCACCATTCCTTTGCCTGCAGCGGGATTTGCCCTCATTATAATATCAGCCTTCAGGGACATTATTTCGTCAAGTCTTGATTTGAGCCGGTTAATTTCCTCAATCTCCTTTTCCAGTTTGGCTTTCACCTCATTAAGATAGAGTCCCCAGGCATTTTCGAGGGAATCGAGGTATTCACTTATCCTTCCGCTGACTTTTATTGTTGAGGAGAAATCGGGCAGCCAGTTTCTGGTCAGTTCCACGGTGGTGAGTTCCGACAGAAGTTCTTTCAGTTCCGAGCCGGGGTTTTCCGTCACATCCGAGAGCCATCCGTTGTTCACATTAAAACGGCAGGAAATTTCCGGCAGGGTGAGGTCGCTTCTCAGAACATCTTCTGAAATTGAGCCGGTATAGAATGATCTTAGCCCTTCAAGGATGGATGTTTTGCCTGACTCATTCTGTCCTATCAGGCAGGTGATATTGTCGGGCGACAGATTCTGCCAGCCGGTATCGGTTATCGATCTGAAATTTCTGATCCTGAAGGCGCAAAGTTTCATGTACATAACTCAAAGTTTAAATCCAAAAATAAGGACATCATCCACCTGTGGCATTTTGCCCCGCCATTCAAAGAAACTGTTTTCAAGAAATGCCTTCTGGTCCTTCATCATGGTTAAAGAGGATGCGGTTTCGAGAATTTTTCTGAAATTTTTGTTTTTCAGTTTTTTGTTTGATTCCTCCCCGAACTGGTCGGGGAATCCGTCGGAGAAAAGATAGAACATATCTCCGGGTCTGGTACCGATATAATTATTTTTAAAGGCACGTTCTTCTACCGGGGCAAGCCCTATTGTCATCAGGTCGGGCTTATATTCTGTCAGTTCACCATTTCTTATCATTACAAGCGGTCTGTTTGCTCCGGCATACTGCATCTCACCTGTTTTGAGGCTTACGATGCAAAGGGCTATGTCAATGCTGTCTTTTGTGCCCGATTTCTCTCCGGTCTGATGGAGCGCCTTCATTACCCTTTCTCTCATCATGTTCAGCACCCGGTTGGCTTTCATGCATTTCTCCGATTGCATTATTTCGTTAAGGAAACTGATGCCAAGAATACTGAGAAGTGCTCCAGGTACGCCGTGACCCGTGCAGTCGCCTGCCGCCACGCAAAGATACTCGCGGTTGGAAAATGCATAATAAAAATCTCCGCTGACGATATCCCGCGGAAGGAAAAGAATAAAATAATCTTTAAGGATGCCTGAAAGTGTTTCCTCATCAGGCATGAGGGCATGCTGAATCATTCCTGCATAGCGGAGGCTCGACAGGTGTTCGTCAAAAGCCTGCAGGCCCGCCTTTGCAAGCATCTCCGACTGGTATGTACTTTCCCCGTGCATTTCCTTCCCGCAAACAAAGAAATAAAATTAATTTAAAAAACTGTAATTCCGTAATTTTTACAGAATCAGAACAGGTTACTTTCACCTGCGGGTGAGAAGAACTATATTTTCAATATGGGGGGTCTGGGGAAACATGTCGACAGGCCGGATATGTTTCACCTCATACTTTTCATGAAGGATATTGATATCCCTGGCCTGGGTTGAGGCGTTACAACTGACATAAACAATCCTTGAAGGTCCGGCAGCAAGTATTTCGCCGGTCACATCCGCATGCATTCCCGAACGGGGAGGATCGGTAATGATCACATCCGGGCTGCCTTCCTTCCTGAACATGCCCTCTCCAAGGAGTTGTTTTATGTCGCCGGTATGGAAACTTACATTCTCAATCCCGTTCGATTTTGCATTGGCAGTTGCATCCTCAACCGCTGCACCAACATATTCCAGCCCGATAACTCTCTTTGCCTTTGCCGCGATAAAACATGCTATGGTGCCTGTGCCCGTGTAAAGGTCATAAACGACCTCATTTCCGGAAAGAGAAGCAAGTGTCCTGATCGTTTCATAAAGTCTTGCCGCCTGTCGTGAGTTGGTCTGGTAGAATGAATTTGGACCTACTCTGAACCTGAAACCGTCTATTTCCGAGACAAGGTGTTCATTCCCGTACCAGAGCACCGGGGCAAGATCGGAAATTGAATCATTTTTCTTACCGTTTATCACGTAATAAAGGGATGTTACGGCCGGAAATCCGCTCTTTATAAAATCGAGTAAGCCGGCAGCCTGTTTCCTTTCATCAGAACTGAATACCACAATAACCATTGCCTGGCCGTCGGTTGTGTTCCTGACAATAAGGTTCCTCAGGTAGCCGGTATGGTTTTTAATATTGTAGAATGAAAGATTTTTTTTCAGTGCGTAATCTCTTACAGCATTCCTGATGGCATTTGTAGGCTCAGGCTGGAGGTGACACTCCTTTATGTCAATGACACGGTCGAAGAAACCCGGTTTATGAAAGCCAAGGGCATGAGTGCGATCCACCGGCAATCCGCTGTTTATCTCATCTTCAGAAAGCCAACGGTTTGAAGAAAAGGTGTATTCAAGCTTATTGCGGTAATAATACGGTTCGGGCGACTCAAGAATCGGGGAAACAGGTACATCGTCAATTTTTCCAATCCTTTTTATTACATCTCCGATGATCTCCTGCTTGCAAGCGAGCTGCCTCTCATATTTCATATACTGCCACGTGCAGCCTCCGCAGGTTCCGAAATGAGGGCATACCGGTTCAGTCCGGTCTTCGGAATAATGATGAAACCCGGCAATAACGCCCTCCAGGTAGTTTTTCCGCCTTGATGTTACTTTAAGATCAATTATGTCTCCGGGTGCCGCAAAAGGAATGAATATCACCATGTCGCCGTATCGTGCCACGGCCCTGCCGTCAGAGCTCATGCTTTCCACCACAATCTTCTCCAATAACTGGTATCTGGATATTTCACTCATCCCCTGATTCTTACATTTACTTCCCTGCACCCTTCATCAGATCGTTTATGAAAACCAAACCCTTAACGATGGCCGGTACTGCGGCATCACCATGATCAAGTCCGGGAAGTATCTCCTTCTTCACTGTGGAAGGTGAACTGCCTGCCTCAATGAGACGGTTGTAAAAATATTCCGTAACCTGCGGGTTCACCTGGGTATCGTTTCCGCCATGAATCAGGTACAATGGTTTGGTGGTGTGCCAGGGGGCAATGCTGTTTAAAACCATTGCATTTCTAACACTCTCGTAATGCGCATCTGTGCTGAAACCTGCCAGAAAGGATGAATTTACAAGGGCCTGAACCGAAGTTGTAAGCTGTGCATTGATCTGGCTGAAATCAAGCTTACCGTTATACAGGCCTGCAAGACTGGTGGCGTAAGGCTCATTCAGTATGTCAGTGACAGGATTGGTAAACTGTTTGTAATATGAATAGGCGTTGACAATATAGCCAATGTAAACCGGCATTGGATATACATCAGTGTTTATCATCGAACTGAAAAGGTAAGTGATATCGTAAGGACCTGCACCGCATACGCTTCCCGCCAGTTCAAATTCATTGCCGTATTCAGTTTCAAATGCCTTATGAAGAGCCATCGTTGCCCATCCTCCCTGTGAATAACCAATAAATGCCAGAAGGTTATCTGCCTCAATATCCTTTATCAGATTGCCGCCGGCTTCTTTCGCCGCCCTGATCATATCAGTCACTGCCCTTACGGTCGGCTCCCTGATCAGGTAAGGATGAGGCTTTCCGGCCGATGCCCCGAAACCGGGGTAATCAGGAATCAGAACCACATAGCCCATCGAGGCAATTATTTCGATCATCTGGTATTGTGTGTTCAGGGGAAAATTCGACGGAGCATAAGCATCCACAGTGTTTGTGCCGTTCTGAAAACATATCACGGGGAACTTTCCCGCCGCCTGGGGAACACACATCAACCCTGAAGCCTCGATGGCTTTTCCGTCAAGCATTGTTTTGTAGATGACAGTATAAACATCCACACCGTCCGAAATGAGAGGCTTTATCTGGTCAATCTCCGGGTAATAGGCCGCAGCGGCGTTAACAAGATTACCTATGTAAACGGGCGAATAACTTAACGCCTTTTCAGCCGAAATCAGATACTTATAGCCCTTCTCCTCTTCCCTGCTGCAGGAATGAAGCAGAATTACGGAAACCAAAAGCATCAGACCGGTTATCTGCCTTCGTGCCGGTAAAAATTTCCTGTTAGCCAATGCCCTGATTTTTAATTATATTACAATATGTCTCTGTAAAAACATTCCGTAAACAAAGTTACATAAACCATTTCATATCTTTGCCTCCTGTTTTATGCATCTATGGTTTCTGTTCAGAATATAACAGTTTCATTCGGAGGATTTGACCTGCTTGATGATATTTCCTTTCTTGTCAATAAAACCGACAGGATAGGACTTACCGGGAGGAACGGATCGGGCAAAACCACTCTCCTCAGGATCATTGCCGGATTACAGAATCCGACATCGGGAAGGGTAAGCACACCCAACGATTTCCGTATCGGTTACCTTCCCCAGCAGATGAAAACATCGGATACAACTACGGTTCTTGACGAGACTTTGAAAGCCTTTTCCGAGATTTTCAGGTTGTCGGCTCTGATTGATGAGTACACAAAACAGGTGGCCGAGAGGGACGATCATCACTCGGCGGAATACCTGAAGCTTTGCGAAAAACTTGCCGCCGCCGAGGAACAATTCCGTATCATGGGGGGAACCAATTACCTGGCCGATACCGAGAGGACCCTGACAGGACTGGGGTTTGAAAGGGATGAATTCGAAAGGCCAACATCCGAACTGAGTGAAGGCTGGAGAATGAGAATTGAACTTGCAAAAATTATTCTTACCCGGCCCGATCTCATGCTCCTCGATGAACCAACCAACCACCTCGACATTGAGTCAATACAGTGGCTCGAATCTTTCCTGGAGTCTTTTCCCGGTGCAGTGATTGTCGTATCGCACGACAAAGCATTCCTGAACAATGTAACCCGGAGAACTATCGAAATCTCACTCGGAAAAATTTACGATTATAATGATTCATGGTCAGGTTACGTCATAATGCGGCAGGAAAGACGCGAGTCACAGCTTGCCGCTTACCGCAACCAGCAGAAACTTATCGCCGATACCGAAAAATTCATTGAAAGATTCAGGTACAAGGCAACCAAAGCTGTACAGGTACAGGCCAGGATTAAGCAGCTCAACAAGCTTGAAAGGATTGAGATTGAGGAGGAAGACAATTCAGCAATTAATATAAAGTTTGCGCCCGCTCCACGCTCGGGAGATGTTGTTCTGAAAGCTGAAAACCTTTCGAAATCGTACGGAGAAAAAACAGTTCTTGAGAATATTTCGCTTACGGTCACCAGGGGAGAGAAAGTTGCCTTTGTCGGCCGCAACGGGGAAGGTAAAACCACTCTTTCGAGAATTATTGCCGGGGAACTCGATTATACCGGCTTCTTTAAAATCGGACATAATGTAAAAACGGGTTATTATGCCCAGAACCACGACCGCGCCCTGAATGACGATAAAACCGTGTTTCAGGCAATTGACGATGCCGCTACAGGCGATATAAGAACCCGGATAAGGGATATCCTCGGCGCATTTCTTTTCAGGGGCGGGGATGTTGACAAAAAGCTGAAGGTGCTCTCGGGGGGAGAACGCTCACGTCTCGCCCTGGTTCGACTTCTGCTTGAACCCTATAACCTTCTGGTTCTTGACGAACCGACAAACCATCTCGACATGAAAGCCCGGGAAATACTGAAACAGGCTCTTATAAAATACGATGGCACATTAATTGTTGTTTCGCACGACAGGGATTTTCTCGACGGACTGGTTGAAAAAGTGTATGAATTCAGAAACAAAAAAATAAAAGAACATATAGGAGGAATAGGCGATTTTATAAGAAAAAAGAAGATTGAGAGCCTTAAGGAACTGGAGAGAAAAGACAATAACCCCGACCGTGGCAACTTGCCTGAAATGGAGGAAGGCTCCGGGAACAAATTGAAATACAGGGAGAAAAAAGACTTTGAACGCACCCTGAGGAGGCTTAAACGACAGGTGGAAAGTATCGAAAAAGAAATTGATGATGCCGAAAGGGAATTGTCGGAAATGGACGCAAAACTGGCCGAAAGCGGAAGTAATTACGAAAAAACAGACGACTTCTTCAGGCGTTATTTAAAGCTCAGGGAAATACTGGAGACAAAAATGAGGCTGTGGGAACAATATCACAGGGAGCTTGATGACTTTTTAAACAATTCAGAAGAATGAGCAGCCATTTGTTAAGCATGGATTATAAGGTGCACGTTTACGAAACCGGTTTTGACGGGCTGCTCCAGCCTTTTGCACTGTTCAACTACCTTCAGGATATTGCAGCAATCCATGCAGAAAGGTTAGGCTTCGGCCGATCAGACCTTATGAAGATGAACAGGTTCTGGGTGCTTTCAAGAATGGAGGTCAGAATCGTTAAATGGCCATCATGGGAAGACCTGATAACAGTAAGTACATGGCCGCGGGGTACAGATAAGCTTTTCGCTGTGCGCGATTTCAGGGTTAATTATCCGGATGGCAGCGAAATTGCTGCAGCCTCCTCATCATGGCTGATCATAGATTCCTCTGCAAAAAAAATCAAAAGACCGCACGAAGATCTGACACATTTTAACAACGCACCTGATGTACCGGCCGCTATAGGGAAATATGCCGGGAAAATTGAGATACCATCCGTGGAACAGACTGTTTCGACGGTGAGTACCGTTAAAACCGGAGATATTGATATGAACATGCATACCAACAACACCTCCTATATCCGATGGATCTTTAACACCTATAGCCCTGATTTCCTTGCCGCTATGGTCCCGGCAGGAATTGAGGCAAATTTCCTGTCCGAATCAAGATACGGAGACAATTTCGTGATCAGTTCAGGTGCCGGGGAAAACAATATTCATTACCACACTGTTAAAGATGAAACAGGCAATAAAGAGTTTTGCAGGTTAAGGATAAAATGGGAAAACAGAAACCATTGAAAAGTTTATTATTTTTAGATCATGAAAATTCACCTTGAAAAATCCTTCTTATACGCTGTTCTGATTGCAGGTATCATAGTTTCAGCTGATTCCTGTTCAACCACAAGGACGGTATTTGATTCCAAGGATCTTTCATACCTGTATAATCCACTGAAAAACAATATCAATCCGCGATACGGCATATTTAATGAATCGGAATCGAGGTCGGTCCTTTCGGTCAAGCTTTTCACCAATGAACTCTTTTTCACAGAGGCGAATCCCGCCGGCGTGCCGATGGCCCAGATGTTTATCGCCGTAAAGCTCTACAATCTTTCCCTGGGCAGAACCATTGCCGATACAGCCTTTTACGATCTTGACATAGTGAAGGAACCGAATAAAGAGGAATATGTTTACCAGATACCTCTTAATGTTCGGAAAGGAAATGAATACATGGCAGAAGTTAAAACCGGCGACAAGATAAGGCAGGTTGTCATTCAGGCCTTCGTGCCTTTTAACACCCTCTCCGATTTTAACCGTTATAACTTTTTTGTACGGGGTCATGTCGCGAAGAACTCTCTTCTTAAACCTGTTGTGCGTAAGGATGAATTCTTCAACGTGGTTTACGGGAAAAGAAGGCCCGATTCAATTTTCATTTCGGTCTATCCTCCTTCGGAAGAGATACCTTACCCGCCTTCAATGGTACTGCCTGAAAGAAGTATCGTAACAAAGCCGGACACTGTTGTGGCCCTGCCTTATTCCGACACGCTGCCCGTGATGTTTCCCCGGAAAGGGATTTTCCTTTTCAGGGTTTCACGCGAAGTGAATGAAGGGTTTACGCTTTTTAATTTCGGCGATGACTTCCCTTCAATGACCACCCCGGAAGAGATGCTTAAGCCGCTGGCTTACATAATTCCAGCCTCAAGGGTCGACAGCATGGCTGCGGTCCGGAAACCGAAGATGGCTCTCGACGAATTCTGGCTCAACTGCGGAGGAGGGAATGTTGAAAAGGCACGCGAACTTATCAGGATTTACTACACAAGAACCCTTTTTGCAAACTATTACTTTACATCATGGAAGGAAGGATGGCGTACCGACCGCGGCATGATCTACATAATTTACGGCCCCCCCGACAAGCTTTACAAATCGAACGAGGCTGAAACATGGGGATACCGCAAACCATCCGTTCAGTCGAAATGGGGCCCGAGGTATTCCGTAAAAGAAGACTACCTGTTCTTTACATTCAAAAAACGCGAAAATATATTTACAGATAACGATTACTACCTGAGCCGCAGCGAAACAACCGTTACCTACTGGGACAAGGCCGTTCAGTCGTGGCGGAAAGGCATCGTTTTCAGGCTCGATAATCCTGAAGGTATATAACAAGATGGGAAAAGCAACCGACTTTATTTTCGGATTAAGACCTGTTATTGAGGCAATAAGGGAGGGCAGGCAGGTGGAGAGGCTTCTGATAAAACAGAATCTGCAGGGACAGCTTTACCATGAGTTGATGAAAGAGGCTTCGGCAAACAACATCCCTTTTCAGATTGTTCCGGTCGAAAGAATAAACCTTCACACAAGAAAAAACCACCAGGGTGTTCTTGCTTTTATCTCTCCGGTGGAGTACCAGAAAATTGAAAACATACTCCCGGCAGTGTTTGAGCAGGGAGAGGATCCCCTGTTTATCTGCCTCGACGGCGTATCAGATGTAAGAAACTTCGGCGCTGTCGTAAGATCGGCTTCATGCATGGGTGCCCATGCAATAGTTATTCCTGCCAGGGGATCGGCACGAATCACAGCCGATGCCGTCAAAACATCCGCCGGAGCCCTTAACCACTTCCCGGTTTGCAGGGTAAAGAGCATTACAGGGGGAATTGAGTTCCTGAAAGAATCAGGACTGAAGGTTATCTGTGCCGATGAAAAGAGCAGCCTTTCGGTGTTTGACGCCGATCTCTCCGGCCCTGTAGTGCTGATTATGGGTTCTGAGGACAGAGGCATAAGCGGGGAACTCCTTAAAATCTCTGATCTCGTTGTTAAAATACCGGTTACCGGACAGATTGGTTCCCTTAATGTTTCAGTGGCCGCCGGTATCATGCTATATGAAATAATGAGGCAGCGGTCAGTGCACCGGTAAATATTCACCGCCCGGTCAGAACTCCTCAAAAAGCTTCCTGGCAATTTCTACCGGTATTTCCTTCTGCCCGAGATAGGCAACTACTCTGGCATCCTTATACCCGTTTCTGATAAGCAGGTCGGAGTACTCTGTTGCACTTTTAAATGAAAGAAAAACACCAATGAGATAAATACTCTGTTTCTTTTCATCAGTTAAAATATCGAGTCCTCTGTCTCCTGCCAGACTTTTTATCTCTTCCAGTTTTTCCCGGGGAACCGGTTTCTGCGACCGCATCAGCTCCACTCTGAAAACAAGGGTTGGTGGAACAGTGTCGGCAGGAGCAGCCTGCACCTCCTCTTCAAACAATGGCTTTGAGCCCCACTCTTTCTCAAGTACCGCCGCCCTGTCGGCCGATACCTGCCTGCCGTCCATCAACGCCACAACAAATGCATCCTTAAAACCGTGCGACCTCACTTTTGGAAGTGCCTGCGAGGCGTCAGATGCCTTTCTGAAAAGACCTGCATAATATACAGTAAGCTCCGATCCCGGGTTTTTAAATCCTTCAACAGGTGTCAGCCCCTTGAAATATGATGCAGCCACCGGGTTCTTGAAAATGGCCACCTGAATGCGGTAGATCAGTCCCGGAGGAACAGACGGATTAACCGGAATTTTTTCCGTCCGGGGTTTATCCGTAATCTCAAACAGGGAATATACGGGCTTCTTTCGTGTGACCGGTTTGTAAACGGAATCTGACATCTTTAAAGCAGCTGCACCGGCTTTTGCATCAGCTGCCGGCACTGTTTGTCCTTCCCGCGGGGCAGTGACTTCACGTGTCACTTTCGTTGTATCAGGTCTTAGGGCAGGAGGATTAACTGCCGGTTTCCCTCCGCTCTCACTGCTGTTCCTGACGGCTGCAACTTCACTTGTTTTTAGGGCGGCATCGGCCTTCCGCGATGTATCGGCAAGCAACTTACCGAGCATTTCGTCAACCTCCGGAGGGGCAGGTTCCGGCTCAGCCTTTAATTCCACCTGTTCTCTGACTTCCGGTTCGGAGGGTCTGCCCGCCTTTAATTGAACCGGTGCGCCTGAAGGTTTACTGACTTCAGTCACGGTTTCGGGAAGGACAAGTCTGCCTTTTCCTTCCGAAGCTTCCTTTAAGTAATCGGGCACCTTCAGTTCCCTTGCACTCTTCTTTCCTGCAAGGTCGGTGTACTTATTATAGGAGGCAACAGCCTCATCATACATACCTGCGAGATGCTGAGCCCGGCCAAGCCAGAACCAGACATCGGAGGGCACAGGTTTAATGGCGCCTGTATTTTCTGCCGCTTCCTTAAGATGCCTCACGGCAAGCATAGGATCTCTCTGAAGCCTTACGAGGCAGATGCCTGCAAGGTACCTGTAGAGAGGATCTTTCGGATAAAGAGTCAGAAGCGCAGAATAGTGCCTGTAAGCTTCCTCGAAATCGTTCCCTGAGAAAGCTTCTGAAGCAGCCTGGCGGGAAGGCCTGAAATCCTGAACCTGCGACATGCCCGTTACCGGGAGGATCAGAAGTGACAAATAAAGCAGTATTGAAACTGTCACCCCCCGGCCTGACGGATTACTTTTAGTTAAGTTTTTCTGTGACATCGTTTCACTCCTCACTGCTTTACCTGCATTTTGTAATTTATTGTTGATAACAATTGCAGCCAATATTTTATTATACTGGCCAAACTTCTTAATTTTACAGTAAATGCAAAAATAGTAAAAATATGGCAGATCTTTCTGAAGGACAGGCAGCCCCGGACTTTGAAGGTAAGGATCAGTACGGGAACACCGTGAAACTATCAGGTTTCAAAGGAAAGAAGGTTGTTCTTTACTTCTATCCAAAGGACAATACGCCCGGGTGTACGGCTGAGGCCTGCAACCTGCGCGATAATCACTCCGTACTCCTGAAAAAGGGGTTTGTTGTAATAGGAGTCAGTCCCGACTCCGAAAAATCGCACAGGGGATTCTCGGAAAAATTCTCTCTCCCCTTCCCTCTGCTGGCTGATCAGGATAAGAAGATAATGCAGATGTACGGCGCATGGGGTGAGAAAAAAATGTACGGAAAAACGGTCACCGGAGTGCTGAGAACAACTTTTCTTATCGATGAAAAAGGAATTATTGAAAAGATTATACGCAAGGTTGATACCGCCAACCACACTGAACAGATATTGAAATATTATGAAAAATAAAAAAACAGATATGAGTACCGAAAAGAAAGAAATGAACAAGGAAAAGCTCAAAGCCCTTGAGGTTACACTCGGAAAGATTGAAAAGGACTTTGGCAAAGGAACAATAATGAAACTGGGCGATCATGCCGTCGACAATGTTCAGGTCATCTCGACAGGCTCCATTGGTCTCGACGCAGCCCTTGGTATCGGAGGCCTTCCGCGAGGCAGGGTGATTGAAATATATGGTCCCGAAGCATCCGGAAAAACGACACTGGCAATTCATGCCATCGCCGAAGCCCAGAAGAACGGAGGCATCGCAGCAATTATTGACGCCGAACACGCCTTCGACCGGAATTACGCCGAGAAACTGGGTGTCGATGTGGAAAACCTTCTTATCTCCCAGCCCGACAACGGCGAACAGGCTCTCGAAATCGCCGATCATCTCATAAGGTCAGGAGCTCTCGACATTATTGTTATCGACTCCGTTGCCGCCCTTACCCCAAAAGCGGAGATTGAAGGCGAAATGGGCGACTCGAAAATGGGACTGCAGGCACGTTTGATGTCGCAGGCCCTGAGAAAACTCACCGCAAACATCAACAAAACTAACACCTCCTGCATTTTTATAAACCAGCTGAGGGAGAAAATCGGGGTCATGTTCGGGAATCCTGAAACAACAACCGGCGGAAACGCTCTGAAATTCTATGCCTCCGTTAGACTCGACATCAGGAAAACCAACCAGATTAAGGAAGGCGAGGAAATAATAGGGAACCGGACAAGAGTGAAAGTTGTCAAAAACAAACTGGCTCCGCCCTTTAAAAAGGCTGACTTCGACATCCTTTACGGTGAAGGAATTTCCCAGCTTGGAGAGATAGTCGATCTCGGCGTCGATTTCGACATCATCAAAAAGAGCGGATCATGGTTCAGTTACGGAGACACCAAACTCGGACAGGGCCGCGATGCTGTCAAGCAGATAATAAAAGACAACCCCGAGCTTTATGAAGAGCTTAAAACCAAAATCACAGAAGCGCTGAAAAAACAGTAAACCCGTCTTTAACCAGACCAGTCATGAAAAGATGTTTTATTTCCCTACCGCTTTTACTCATCCTGCTGGCGGCAGGATGCAAAAGCGGCAATAAGAATGTCCCCCCTGCACAGTCCGATTTCAGCGTGGCCCTCACCGAAAAAGAGAAGGCTGACGGCCTGATGACCCCTGAAATTATGTGGAAATTCTCACGTCTGGGCTCCTTTGCACTCTCGCCCGACGGTGAATCAATAGTTTATTCGGTTACAAAAACCGACCTGGCAACCGAAGCCAGAAAAACGGGGTTGTATAAAATTGCCGTCACCGGCGGAGAACCCGTCAACCTTGCACCCGAAGGCGGATCCTCTCCGCAGTGGATAAACAACGGCAAAAAGATCGCATTCACAAGAGGAGGCTCACTGTATGTCATGAATGACAACGGTTCCGAACCGGTTAAGGTTGAAGGTCTGGAAGATTTTGAGTCGTGGAGCATATCACCCGCGGGCGATAAAATATGGTTTACGAGAAGGGTCAAACTTGATACCACAGCCAACGAAAAGCACAACCTTCCGAAGGCTAAGGTGAGAATCATTGACGACCTTATGTACAGACACTGGAATTACTGGTCCGATTACTCTTACAGCCATCTGTTTGTTGCCTCCTTCGACGGCAGGAAAGTTTCGGAAGAGAAAGACCTGATGGAAGGCCAGAGATTTGAATCACCGGTTGCTCCCTACTTCGACGGCGCCGAAATATCGTGGAGCCCCGACGGGAAGTACATCGCCTACACCACCAAACGCCTGCGCGGCAGGGAAGATGCCGTAAGCACAAATACCGACATTTACCTCTACGACCTTGCTGCAGGTACGGAAATAAACATCAGTGAAGGCATTAAGGGGTATGACAGATACCCGGTCTTCTCGCCCGACGGTTCAAAGATTGCCTGGCAAAGCATGGAACGCGACGGCTATGAATCGGACCTCGAAAGACTTTTCGTTTATGACATCCCCGGAAAAACAAAATCATGGGTTACGCAGGGATGGGATTTCGATGTCGAGAATATCGCATGGGCCGACAATAACACCATCTATTTTACCTGTTCTTACCTCGGAACAGCCCAGGTCTTTAAAACAGACCTTCAGAACAGGGGTGTGACTAAAGTCACAGAAGGAGTGCACGACCTCGGAGGGCTTCAGATAAACTCCGGAAAAATGGCAGCCACAATCATGTCAATGTCGATGGCTCCCGAAATCGCGGTTATTGATCTGACCGACGGATCCGTAAAGAAGGTTACAGGCATTAACGATTATATCTACGACCATATCCGCATGGGAAAGGTCGAGGAAAAGTACACACGTACCAAAGACAACAAGGATCTGCAGATGTGGGTGATTTATCCCCCCGGTTTTGATCCCTCACAGAAATACCCGCTCCTTCTTTTCTGCAAGGGCGGACCACAGGGACCCCTTGGGCAGAGCTGGTCGTACCGGTGGAACTACCAGATGATGGCTGCAAAAGGATATATAGTCGTGGCTCCAAACCGCAGAGGCAATTCCGGTTTCGGACAGGCATGGAAAGAACAGATCTCAGGCGATTACGGAGGGAAAAACATACAGGATTATCTCGATGCCACCGACTTTATGGCAAAACAGCCGTATGTTGACGCCGACAGGATAGGTGCCGTGGGGGCCAGCTACGGAGGTTACTCGGTCTTCTATCTGGCCGGCGTTCACCAGAAACGATTCAAAGCCTTCGTATCACACTGCGGTATGTTCAACTTCGAAAGCTGGTACGGCTCCACCGAAGAACTATGGTTTCCTAACAAAGACTTCGGAGGACCATACTGGGAAAACCTCCCGAGCTATAAATTCTCACCCCACCTTCTGGTTAAAAACTGGGATACTCCAATTTTAATAATTACCGGACAAAATGACTTCAGAATACCCTATACCCAGAGCATGGAGGCTTTCACGGCCGCACAGCTCAGGGGCGTGCCCAGCAAACTGCTCTTTTTTGAGGATGAAACGCACTTTGTCACAAGGCCTCAGAATGCAGTCATCTGGCAGAGAGAGTATTTTGAATGGCTCGATAAGTGGCTGAAGTGAGAGTGAGTGTGAGTGTGAGTGTGAGAATGTAAGGGTGAGGATGGAGATTATTTAAGGAGAAGGTTGAGGATATAATCGACTTTTGTATCGTCGGGATCGTTGACATCGAGCCAGTGGATCTTAATGCCTCTGCGTTCCATGCCCCTGAACCATGTCATCTGGCGTTTGGCAAAACGGTGAATCTCAGTCTCAAGCTTCCTGTACATCTCCTCATATTCAAGCCTTCCCGTCAGGTATAATGTAACATATTTATACTCAAGCCCGTAATAGACAAGAGTTTCACTGTCAATGCCTTCATCAAGAAGGCTTCTTACTTCATCTATCAGTCCGTTTTCAATTCTCTGCCTGAGCCTCTGCGATATCCTGCTCCGCCTTACCTCCCTTCCGGCATTAATTCCGACCACAAGGCACTTCAGCGCAGGAAAATCACGGATCATCTCTCTGTTCTCCTGGTAATACTTTTCAATCTCAATTGCCCTCACTGCGCGTTTTACAGTGTCTATATCCGTCTTGTTGTGAAGTTTTTTATAGCTCTTCAGGATTTCAGTCAGTTCCTCAAGTGATTTCTTTTCCAGTTCCCTCCTCAGATTAATATCGGGAGGCACCTCCGCCAGCCTGTAACCCGAGACGATGCTGTCGATATACATGCCTGAACCTCCGCAGACAACAGGGAAAGAGGATCCGGAGACGATTTCGTTGTAAACTCTGATAAAATCCCGCTGAAATTCAAACAGGTTATACTTTGACCCTGGTTCGGCAATGTCGACAAGATGATACGGGACACTTACGCCGTTTACCAGATAATCATCGTAATCTTTACCGGTTCCAAGATTCATGCGGCGATATACCTGCCGAGAGTCGGCGCTTATTACCTCCCCGTTGATCCGCGAGGCGGTCAGGGCAGCAACCCTTGTTTTTCCCATGGCTGTCGGCCCTGTAATAACAAGCAGGTTATAATTACCGTTAATCAATCTTTCTCCGGTTTTATTTGCCGGAAATTTATGAATAATGCAGGAAAAAATCCATCATTTTCCGGGTCTGCTGCACTTTCCGGTAATAAATAAATATTGCCTGCCTTATAAAAAACTTTTCCGTTTTGGGGAACCTAATCCCTGAATATCAGCGGCATCAGTGTAATGAGCGCGCCATTAAAAACTGCCTTTTCAAATATAAAGCCGGGTTTTGTAACGCTGTCATGTTTCATACTTATTTTGACTAATTTTGCCCGGTAAAAGCAATAAACCCGATGAAAGGCCGTGCTGGAAATATTCTGATTAAAAACAAAAAAGCTTCTCACGATTTTGAATTCATTGAGAAGTTTATTGCCGGCATTGTGCTCACCGGGACAGAAATCAAATCGCTGCGTGAGGGAAAAGCAAACCTGGCCGATTCGTGGTGTCATTTTCACAATGGTGAACTTTATGTAAAAGGGATGCATATAAGCGAGTATGCATTCGGCAACCTACTGAATCACAACCCGGTACAGGAAAGAAAGTTATTGCTTAAATCGCGCGAACTGCGGAAGCTTGAAAAGAAAGTGAAGGAATCGGGACTTACGATTATTGTCACGAAAGTCTTCATCAACGAGCGAGGGCTTGCCAAGGCTGAAATTGCACTATCGAAGGGAAAGAAGGAATACGACAAGCGTGAGACTCTCAGGAAGAAGGATGCGGCGCGGGAGATGGACCGCATGCGGAAAATAAAATGATCAGGGCTGACGCTTCTTAAGGTTATCATCCACAGGAACCTGCTTATCCCCTTTCCATGCCACGATAAAAGCATCTTTAAAACCCGAAGCGTTATATTTTTTCAGGGCTGCCAAAGCATCGGAATAACTTGTAAAGGAGCCGGCCTGATATTTATAAATATTGCCGCTCCTGACCGTTTTCACAGGCTCATCCGCTTTTAAACCAAGCTTTTCCGAAACCTGTGCAGGTGTTAAAGGCTTCGATGAAACCGCAATCTGAATCCTGAATTCAACCTGCTGCTCTCCGCCCTGCGTGACGGATCCGGCCCGGGAAGCATCTGACTGTTCCTGTGCAGAAATCTCACCCGTAGGTTTCAGCGGTTTTTCCACGGCAGCATTTCCGGCTGTTCCGGTTACTTTAACGGCGAGGCTGTCCATGTAATAATCATGCCTGTATTTTCCGCCTGTAATCTGTATCAGCTTTCCTCCGAGGGAGAACGTTCCGTTCATTGTTCTGTCGGGGCTTGCCAGGTAAGAGAAAGAAGCAACACCTTCCGCAGGTACTGAAAGCCAGACGACGTTCAGCTGCCGGCCATTGTATGAAAAATCCCCCTGTGAAACTGCCTCAGGTACAATATCAATACCCTCCGGCATCTCCTGGGTGAACCTTGCGAAGCCCGATGAAGAGGGGAATCTGACCGTTATGTTTACCCTGTTGTATTTACCGGCCTCCCATTGAGGTGATGTTTCGCAAACCACCGGCTTCTGGGGAAAAATACATGTCAATGGTAAGAAGCAGCAGCAGAATGCGATTAATGGGTTCCGGTTCATTATCAGAAGTTGGGACTGAGGAGATACCTTGAGTAGAACTTGTCGATCAGGTCCACAGCCTCATCAGATGTGTCGACAAGAGTGAACAGGTTAAGGTCATCCGGAGAGATATTCTTTTCCTCGTTCAGCATCACCTCTTTTACCCAGTCGATAAGCCCGTTCCAGTAGCTTTTCCCGACGAGAATAATAGGGAATTTCCCGATCTTTCTTGTCTGAATAAGTGTTATGGCTTCGAACAGTTCGTCAAAAGTGCCGAAGCCTCCGGGCAGCACGATGAAGCCCTGGGCATATTTCATGAACATCACCTTTCTCACGAAGAAATGGTCGAATGTGATGAGTTTGTCGCTGTCGATGTAGGGGTTGGGTCTCTGTTCAAAAGGGAGATCGATGTTTATGCCCACCGATTTGCCTTTACCGCGAGAGGCTCCTTTGTTCGCAGCCTCCATAATCCCCGGCCCTCCTCCCGTAATCACACCGTATCCCTTTTGGGTGAGCTTGAAAGCTATGTCTTCCGCAATCTGGTAGTATTTGTTGTCGGGTTTGGTACGAGCCGATCCGAATATGGAAACGCAGGGTCCTATTCTTGCAAGTTTCTCGAATCCTTCAACAAGTTCTGACAGAATCTTAAATACTCTCCACGAATCGGTTATATGAATCTCCTGCCATGTTTTCTGTTCGAAAGCGTCTTTAATGAGATCAGCGGGTTTTTCCATAATTGTTCCTTAAAAAAGTCACCAAATATAATAATTTATTGGGATCCCTCGGCACATAGGTCATGAGGTTAAACTGTCTTGTTGAGCACCGTAAAACGGAGCATCCGCGTTTATCAGCGTGCTATCTTCATTCTGTATAAACTGAAAAACAATGGAACGCGGATTGCCGCGGATCTGCTTTCGTTCATCTTTGAATCAGTCTTCATATTTATATTTCTCCGGACAGGGAACGATATTAAATGGCTTTTAACGGATTAAATCAGCGTTCATCAGCGTTCCCGACACAGGCGGGATCCGCGTTTATCAGCGTGCTATCTTCGTTCTGTATAAACTGAAAACCGATGGAACGCGGATTGCCGCAGATTTCAGCGCGGATTATCGCGGATTTGCTTTCGTTTTAATAGCCCATTTCCTGTCTCAGAAACTCACCTGTGTAGTTGCCGCTTTGCCTAATCAGCTCCTCAGGAGTGCCTGCGAAAACAACATACCCTCCCTCCTTTCCGCCCTCCGGACCAAGGTCGATAATGTGATCCGCCATCTTTATCACATCCATGTTATGTTCAATCACTATCACGGTGTTGCCCCTGTCGACCAGCCTGTTCAGTACTCCGAGAAGTATCCTGACATCTTCAAAATGCAGTCCGGTGGTCGGTTCATCGAGTATATATATTGTTTTTCCCGTATCGCGTCTCGAGAGTTCCGTTGCGAGCTTCACCCTCTGCGATTCGCCTCCCGAAAGTGTGGTCGATTGCTGTCCTATCTTGATATAGCCAAGTCCGACATCCTGTAAGGTTTTGACCTTATGATAGATAGATGGCACGTTGACAAAAAACTCCACCGCCTCATCAACCGTCATTTCGAGGACATCGCTTATATTTCTGCCCTTATATTTAACTTCCAGTGTTTCGCGGTTATATCTTTTCCCGTTACAGTCGGTGCAATGAACATAAACATCCGGCAGAAAATTCATTTCAATAGTTTTCACGCCTGCACCCTCGCATCCCTCGCAACGGCCTCCCTTCACATTAAAGGAAAATCTGCCCGGGCCGAATCCTCTTATTCTGGCTTCGGCTGTCTGTGCAAAAAGTGTGCGTATGTCGGTAAAGAGGCCTGTATAGGTTGCGGGATTTGACCGGGGCGTCTTTCCTATCGGGGCCTGGCTCACCTCAATAACCTTGTCGGCATTTTCGAGGCCTGTTATCTCCCGGTAAGGGAGCGGCGTTTTGCCCGATTTGTGATATTTACGGGCCAGTGCGGGATGAAGGGTCTGATTTATAAGGGATGATTTTCCGCTTCCGGAAACACCTGTTACGCAAATAAATGTTCCGAGCGGGAAAGCGACATCTATTTCCTTCAGGTTGTGCCCCGAAGCTCCTTTTATTGTGATAAGTTTTCCATTTCCGGGGCGTCTTTTTTCGGGCACCTCTATACGGCGGCAATTGTTGATATAGGCTGATGTAAGAGTGTTGCACTCCCTGAATTCCGAGGGGTGCCCCTGCGCCACTATTTTCCCGCCGTGCACACCTGCTCCGGGTCCGACATCCACAATATGATCGGCTGAGAGAATCATCTCCCGGTCGTGTTCCACAACTATTACCGAGTTGCCTGCATCCCTTAGCTGCTTAAGGGAATTTATAAGGCGCCTGTTATCTCTCTGGTGAAGGCCGATGCTTGGTTCATCGAGTATATAAAGCACGTTTACCAGTTTTGATCCTATCTGGGTGGCGAGCCTTATTCTCTGGCTTTCGCCGCCCGACAGTGTTCTTGCCCCGCGGTTCAGTGAGAGGTAATCGAGACCTACATCAATAAGAAATCCAAGCCTGGCTCTAATCTCTTTAAGTATCTCAGCTGCTATTTTTCTCTGCCGTTCCGTAATCCGCTCTTCAATGCCGGCGAGAAATCCGTTCAGTTCCCTGACATCCATAGCCGACAGCTCGCCGATGTTTTTTTCTGCAATCCTGAACCAGAGGGCCTCCTTTTTAAGTCTTGTACCGTTGCATTCCGGGCATATTTTGTATTCGATATACTGTTCTTTCGACCTGGCGCCGTTTTTCTGCCCGTTTTTCTGGCCATTCGCAGCTTCAATGTTGCCAAGGAAGCTGACCACTCCCTCGAAGGTCAGGAAGTAGTTTGAGGTCAGACCCAGAGGGGTGTTTGAAAGCTTCAGCACTTCATCGGAACCGTAGAGGACCTTGTGAAGTGCTTCCTCAGGGATTTCATTTATGGGAGTGTCGATGGTAAAACCGTTTTTCTCGGCCACTGCCTCTATCTGCCAGAATATCCAGGTATTGCGGTATTTTCCCAGCGGTTCGATACCTCCTTTGCGTATGCTAAGTGAAGGGTCGGGAATAAGTTTGTTAATGTCAATATCCGAAATTTCTCCGAGCCCGTTGCAGACGGGACAGGCACCCTGCGGCGAGTTAAACGAAAAAGAGTGAGGTGCCGGTTCGTCATAAGAGATTCCCGTTACGGGGCACATCAGGTGGCGTGAGAAATAACGAACCTGTCCGGTTTCGGTTTCGAGCACCATCATCACACCGTCGCCCTGGGCAAGTGCAAGTAAAACCGAATCCCTGAGACGTTTATCGTCTGTTTCTCCGGCCCTGAATTTGTCAATCACAATCTCAATGAAATGGGTTTTGTAGCGGTCGAGTTTCATCCCGTGGGTTATGTCCCTGATTTCACCGTTAACCCTTACGTGAAGATAACCCTTAAGGCGGAGGCGTTCAAATAGTTCCCGGTAATGACCTTTACGCCCCCTTACAACAGGTGCCAGAATATTTATTTTCTTACCCGCAAAATTCTCCTTTACGAGGCTGATAATCTGGTCGTCAGTGTATCTTACCATTTTCTCTCCCGACGCATACGAATAAGCATCGGATGCCCTGGCATAAAGAAGCCTGAGGAAGTCGTATATTTCGGTAATCGTCCCGACGGTTGAGCGCGGGTTTCTGTTGACCGTTTTCTGCTCAATGGAAATCACCGGGCTGAGGCCTGTGACACGGTCAACGTCGGGTCGTTCCATCCCTCCGAGGAACTGGCGTGCATAGGCTGAAAGAGTCTCCATATACCTCCTCTGGCCTTCGGCATAGATAGTGTCAAAGGCAAGAGATGATTTTCCGCTACCGCTCAGGCCCGTTATCACCACAAGGCTGTTTCTTGGAATGGTAACGTCAATGTTTTTAAGGTTATGAACCCTCGCGCCCAGTACTGTCAGATTGTCGTTCATCATTGAACTCAATTGGTCACAATTCTACAGATTATCAGCTTCAAATTCTGTTCTTGAGCCAGGCTCGGGTATTTTGATCAAATATGTCTTGTTTGTTCTCCGCGTAAGAAATGGTTTGCGAAGCCACGGATTGAAAAATTTCAGGAGCTTGTAGTTGGTTCCGAAACCTGCTGCAAACCTTGCAAAATCGGTAACTGCAGTGTCGACCTTCACTTCGGTGTAACGGAGCGGCTGGTACATCTCTTCCGGCCTGATACTGAAGCCGTAATTAGAAGGATTTTCGATAATAAGCTTATAGGCTGCAATTCTGAAGATATATCTCGCGGTTTCATCCGACAAAAGCAGATCGTAATAGTTATTCTTTTTCTGGATTGCAATCTGTTCGTCGATGGCATTTCTCCCGCCGTTATATGAAGCAGCCGCAAGGGTCCAGCTTCCGTATTTCTGATATGATTTTCTGAAATAATCGCAGGCTACCCGTGTCGATTTCTCAAAATGGTAACGTTCATCAACCTCGTTGTTTATTTCCATCCCGTGCTCTTTAGCTGTGGCAGACATTATCTGCCAGAATCCGACAGCTCCTGCAGGCGATACCTGGTTCATCAGTTCACTCTCGGCCAGTGCAACGTATTTGAAATCGTCAGGGATGCCCTCTTCCTCCAGTATCTTTTCAATTACGGGAAAATACCTGGCTGCTCTCTTGATTATCAGGATGGTTGATCCGTGACGGTAGGCAGTCATAATAATCTCCCTGTCGAGGCTTTCGCGGGTATCAAAATTCCCGAGAGGCATCATTTCGCCGGCAAAGCTGACGGAGTCGGGCAGACGGAATGCCCCTGAGACAGGCACATCAGACATAAAAGATGACCCTCCCGGCTGCTTCTCTCCGGGGAAACCCGTAAATGATAAAAGTATGACGGCTGAGACGGCAATCAACGAAAACAGCAGATACCATTTCCTGAAATTGTTTTTCATCAGAAACACGATTTTAAAATAAAATGCAAAGGTACTTATTTTACAGCAGACAGAATAATAACCGAATCTCAAAGAAGAATCTCCGGGTGAGGTCTTTATATAGCCAACCCGCAATGCCGGGGAAAAGATTTACAACAAACGGCAGCCGTTCCGGTCAGGTTGTTACCAAAGGGTGACACTACCGGCCTTTATGGCGGTGAATAATAAAACCGGTAAACGGATCAGAAATTATAGAAGAAGCCCGACATCACCCCGAACGAATAAGGATGTATTGAAGAGCCTGTTATTCCGCCGAGAGGGGTTATGTAATACCTGAACACGGGTTCCACGCTGAGTGTCATGGATGGCGAGAGCTTATACTCCATTCCCAGGCCAAGCGATGAACTGAAAGTTACAGGACTTAATCCTGTTGTTTTGCCAATCATGTATTTTACGCCTTCGGACTGCACATAAGAATTATTGCCGACAAGTATGTTATAGGATATGCCTCCCGACATGCTGATATCAACCGTGCGGTCGATCAGTTTGTAGTGCAGTGATACCGGCAGCTCCAGGTATTTAAGATTCTGAATGACCGAACTGCCGACATATTGCAGATTCGCCTTTACGGGATCAAAAATGTCGGCTGTGTACATGGTCAGTACTCTCGATATGTTTCTGCTGTCGGTGAAGTAGATATCCTTATTTACGGAGTTTATGGTACCCGAAGCTGTTCTTATTGCGAAGTCGCTCCCGCTTTTTGCCTCCGTGTATTTTATGAACCCTGAATATGAGGTTAGTCCTTCAATTTTCTGCCCCATGGTATTCAGCACCATTCCTGCCTGAACAGACAACCTGCGTGAGACATTGAATGCCAAGGAAAGACCTCCCGAGTATGAGAATGCAAGGTCTTCTTCCTTTATGTAATCTTTTGCCGCGTCGTCGTTTCCAAAGCTGAACTTTGAATAATAAGCGGGCAGGAATGCGGCGCCGAGCTTCCATTTTTCCCCTCCCTGTTGCTGGTCTGTCAACTCTATATCGCTCAGGAGAAACTCCTTTTCCCTCTTTTCTTTTCCGCCGAACCCTGTTTCTTCGACAGCCTTATATTGTATCAGTGCCAGAGGCAGGAATCTGTTTTCCTTTTTAAAATCTGCTGACAGATCTGCGGTTCTCAGTTGTTCGGGTGACTGGCTCAACCCGTTCCGTGCCGGCTCGCCCGGAGGGGACTGTTGAGTGGCCACGTCTGAAATAACAGGAGTATTGATGACTGGTGTGGCAACAGCCTTGGGAGTAACATAACTGCCCCCGGGCATCTGTTCCTGGTTAAGGGTCACGGCCTGCTGCCTGTTTATCCCGTCCGAAAGCTCAGAACCTGCATACCAGAGGAGGGTTCCTGCCGAAGCCGTCAGTATTGCAACAGAGGCCGCCCTTGCGAACATGAGTCTGATGTTTCTCTCCTTCTTTCCAGGCAGTGAAGTCTGAACGGAATCCCAGACTGAATCAGGGGGAAGAGCCTCAAAATCCTTAAGTCCGTTCCTGAAAACAAGGTCAATATTCAGAAAATCATCAGCCATTTATCACACTGCGTCTTAATCCGGTATATAAGCTCACCTTCTTCTGCAGGATGACCCGCGCCCTCGAAAGATTCGATTTTGACGTTCCTTCCGAAATGCTTAGCATCTCGCTTATCTCCTTATGCGAGTATCCCTCGATGGCGTAAAGGTTGAAGACCATCCTGTATTTGGGAGGCAGGTTTCTGATGAGGTACAGCAGGTCGTCAGCCTGGACGCCCGCATAATCATCATTGCCGGGTTCAGCCTCCGGTTCGTTGATAGTTTCGATATCGTCAACCCTGTAGAGATTGTGCCGCGCCCTGTATTTTTCGAGAGCGGTGTTTACCACAATCCTGCGCATCCATCCTTCAAAAGAACCTTCATGTTTATAGTTCTGCAGGTTCTGGAATATTTTAATAAATCCCTCCTGCAGAATATCTCTTGCCTCCTCGTCGCTGTCGGAATACTGCAGGCAGACTCCGTAAAGTTTAGGGGCATGCCTGCGGTACAGGAGTTCCTGATCGCGCCTGCTGCCTTCGAGACAACCCTTTATTATCTCTTTTATATCGTTCAAGAGGGATAGGATAACGATATAAAATTAAATAAAATGTCTGAAACAGCAATCGCTCCTCAGTTAAATGATGAAATTATTCCCTGTGTGGTTGCGTTGAGGCATTCAGGATGCCTGAAGAAGCCTGTATACGGCTGTTTCAGAGATGAATAACTTCTCCGAATGCCGCCGCTGCAGCTTCCATAATTGCCTCCGACATTGTCGGGTGGGGATGCACTGATTTGATTATCTCATGTGCTGTGGTTTCAAGCTTGCGGGCCACAACAATCTCTGCAATCATTTCGGTCACGTTGGCGCCTATCATGTGTGCGCCGAGTATCTCTCCGTATTTTGCATCGAAAATAATTTTGACAAATCCGTCGCGCGCACCGGCGGCGCTTGCCTTACCTGAGGCTGTGTACGGGAATTTGCCGACCTTTATTTCGTAACCGCCTTCCGCGGCCTGTTTTTCGGTCATTCCGCACGATGCCACCTCGGGCGACGTATAAATACAGGAAGGTATATTGTTATAGTCAAGTGGTTCGGGATTTAGTCCGGCGATCTTCTCCACGCATAATATCCCCTCAGCCGATGCAACATGGGCCAGAGCGGGACCTTTTACTATATCACCGATGGCATAAACACCCTCAGCCGTTGTGCGGTAATAATCATCCACCACCACTTTCCCCTTTTCAGTCTTAACACCGGCTTCCTCGAGCCCGATACCTTCAATATTCGTTGTTACGCCTGCAGCCGAAAAAACAATATCGGCTTCCACGGTCTCGGTCCCCTTGGGTGTTTTGATATTAACCCTTACCATTTCGCCTGTGATATCGGCCGATTCAACTGTGGACCCAGTGAGGATTTTCATCTTCATCTTTTTGAAGTTCTTTTCGAGCTGTTTTGAAACTTCTTCATCTTCAAGTGGTATTATATTCGGGAACATCTCTACAAGAGTTACCTGAGTTCCCATGGTCTGGTAGAAATATGCAAATTCACTCCCTATTGCACCCGATCCGACAATAACCATTGATCGGGGTTGCACGGGCAGCGACATTGCTTCGCGGTAACCGATAATCTTTTTCCCGTCCTGCTTCAGTCCGGGCAGCTCCTTCGACCTTGCGCCCGTTGCAACAATTATATGTTTTGCGCTGTAGGTTTTTTTCTCCCCTGCGGCGTCTGTAACCTCCACCCGGCCTTTCCCGGCGAGCCGGCCAAACCCTTTGATATGTTCTATATTGTTTTTCCTGAAGAGAAAGCTGATTCCCTTGCTCATTCCTTCCGCCACGTTTCTGCTTCTTTGAATAACGGAGCCGAAATCGGCGGTGGCTTCTCCATTTATTTTTATCCCGTAGTCGGCGGCGTGATTTATATACTCAAATACCTGAGCGCTCTTCAGAAGCGATTTTGTTGGAATGCATCCCCAGTTCAGGCATATACCGCCCAGTTCAGCCTTTTCTACTACGGCAACTTTCATTTTAAGCTGTGCAGCCCTTATTGCCGCCACATAGCCGCCGGGGCCGCTGCCTATCACAATAAGATCGTAATTCATGATTCGGAGTATTTTTTATTAATTTTTTTGATTACAGATGTAAAAATCCTGGATATTATCCATATAACCACCATTGAAAAAATTATTGCAGCCCCTGCAGGTATCCCGGCAAACCATGCCATGCCATACCCTGTAACGGCACCGATAAAGCCAAATAACACCGACCATCTCATTACCGAAGCGTAGTTCCTCGTGAAAAGCATTGCAATATTAGGCGGGATGGTAAGCAATGAAAGTACCAGAACCACGCCTGCCATCCTGATGTTCAGTACGATGGTCAGTGCCAGGAGGGCTGTCGTAATGTATTTAAAAACATTCACGTACGAAGTGTATGTACGTGCATAGTTTTCATCAAACGAGATATAGAGGATTGTCCTGTAGAATACCGAAAAATAGATTATGAGCACCACCGACAGGAGTCCCAGCGAGATAAGGTCGGCTGTTGTAACTGTAAGTATGCTGCCGAAAAGAAAGCTCATAAGGTTAGGGGTGTAGCCCGGGGTGAGAAATATAAAAATGATCCCGGTAGCCATACCCAGCGCCCACAGAATGCCAATGGCAGAGTCTTCTCTCAGTTTCTGTTTTATGGAAAGATATTCGATTCCGAGGGCGGAGAGTATTCCGAACACTGCGGCCCCTGCCACGGGGCTGAAACCTGCATAGTACCCTATCCCGATACCGCCGAAGGAAGCATGTGTGATGCCGCCGCTGAGAAAAACGAGCCTTCTCGAAACGATATAGGTACCCGCAATTCCTGCTGTAATACTTGCGAAAAGACAGCCCAGCAGCCCTTTTATTACAAAGTCATATTGAAGAATACTTTCCATAATCATTCGTGCTTCTCCAGAACGGTATGCGGCACTCTGCCGTGAGTCACAAGCTGGATGGGGCAGTCGTAGGCCGACAATTGTTCGTTGGTTATTTCGGGCGAAGGGTGATAATGAAGCTTCCTGTTTACGCAGGCAAAAGACTTTACATACGACGATACCGTACCCACGTCGTGGGAAGCCATCAGTATCGCCATCTTCTTATTGAGTTCCCTTAACCTGAGGTAAAATTCATTCTCAAACGATGTATCCACGAAATTATCGGGTTCATCAAGAAGAAGGAGCCGCGGATTGCCGGCCAGTGCTCTTCCCAGGAAGACTCTCTGAACCTGTCCGCCCGATAGCTCCGAAAGTGTCGCCTTTTCGTAACCCTGCAGCCCGAGTTCACGTATAATATTTTGTGCCCTCTCCTTGTCGGCACGATCCATTCTCCCGTAGAGTTTTTTGTGCATCATCAGCCCCGAAAGTACAATATCCTTAACAACAAGCGGGAAGGCACTGTCCACCTGTGAAACCTGTGGCAGGTAACCGATATTCCTGCGGTCGATAAGTGATTCGTTATACCTGACAGTACCGCTGGTTGGTCTTACTATGCCGAGAATGAGTTTCAGAAGCGTGGTCTTTCCTCCGCCGTTAGGGCCGATTACTCCCATAAAGTCACCCTCCGAAATGGTCAGGCTTACATCTTCAAGGACAGTTCTCTCCCCGTAACCGGCATATACGTTTTTTATTTCCAGAAGCACACTCATGATATTGTACCCTTATTTAACAAGGCTTTTGTAAATCTGTTCAATAATTCCGTTTACATCTCCGAACCAGTCGGCCGAGAGTGTACCAATTACTGCGAGTTCAGCCCCTGTTTCGGCCGCAACCTCCGCCGCATGCCTGCGGTCGAACTCTTTCTGTACAAAGATATAGCGTGCACCCGACGCCTTAATATTATCAATGACCTCTTTCATCATTGCAGGAGAAGGCTCCTTCCCTTCCTTTTCGATCGCAACCTGTTCAAGTCCGTAATCGCGGGCTATATACCCAAGGGTTGGATGGAAAACAAAAATCCTGCTACCCCTGTAGGGTTCCAGCATTGCGGCAGCCTTCCGGTGTATGGATGATATTGAATCCGCCATCTGACTGTAGTTCCTTTCATATTTATCCCTCATGCCGGGATTAAGGGAGCAGAGGAGGTTTTTGACCGATGATGCTATGGTAAGGGCTTCTGAAGGCGCTATCCAGAAATGTGGATCCGCCTCTATGCCGTGCCCGTGTCCTTCATCCCTGATAAGGTTCACCGAATCGGCCAGCCTCAACAGTTTCAGATTCCTGTTTACTGAAAGAAACCTGTCCATCCATGCAATCTCAAAATCGAGTAAGCCGTTGCTTATATAGGCAACAGAATTTCTCAGGTCCGATACTTTTGAAGGTGTGGGTTCATAGAGATGCGGATCACTTCCGGCAGGTACCATGACGTTTACCCTGAAATCGTCACCTGCAATCTTTTCAACAAAAAAGGCAAAGGGAGAAATGCTGACCGTAACAATCTTTTCTTCCTTTCCGGAAGAATCGCCGCTCCTGCACGAAAAAACAGCAATAACGGCAGCCAATAGGAACAATTTCTTCATGAATCCTGTTTTGAAAAGAGTATACAAAGTTAACAGGATGAAGCCTAAAAACTCCGCTTATTGCAAATAAAATAATATAAATTAATTTTGGCTTTAACTAATTACCCGGCAACCCTGATGAAAAATAAGGGAGAAATACTTGCGGAAATCCTGAGGGGGATCGGGAACTGCTATTTCTTCCTGCACAACACGATTGAACATGATATTGCTGAAAAAATAATGGAGGAAGGCTTTCGTTATGAGAGCCAGCTACCCCATTCAACCGACAGGGTAAACCCTAACGAACCAATAGAGGTTACTTACTTTCTCTTCCAGCGAAAGGAGTACGGAATCTATACCATTATTATCGCCATCCCTAAGGAAACATACGACAGGTACACAAGGCTCTCAAATATTCTCGATATAACCGTTGAGGAGGTTATGAGTACCGAAAAGCCTTACCTCAGCGACAACGATGAATATATTTACCGGATTTCGCCCCGGCATATCCTTGGCTATTTCAATAACCGCACTGCCGAGTTTGTTAAAAATCCCCGATGGGACAGGAATTATGACATCACGGAGGAAAAGAATTTCAAAAAACGCCTCCCCCCGAATATAGTCCGCGGATGACCCACTGTCTTGCCCTGAAACAATTTGGCAACAGACATAAATAGCCCCCCTTTGATTCCCCCCAGATGGGGGGATCGCTTGTCCTGAAACAATTTGGCAACAGACATAAAAAACATAAACTAAACACAAAACATCTTAAAGGCTACACCTCCAAAATAGCC
>Ga0116147_1000532_pt1 | contig 45037 bp, 41 predicted proteins | sample AD_JPNHG3_MetaG_FD_89749 | JGI IMG/M metagenome (GOLD analysis project Ga0116147, IMG submission 89749) | Active sludge microbial communities of municipal wastewater-treating anaerobic digesters from Japan - AD_JPNHG3_MetaG | ecosystem: Engineered > Bioreactor > Anaerobic > Digestate | place...
CCACATTGAAGAGGAGATATAATCAATGAGACCAAGAATCATCATGCCGCAAGACCTGCTCGCTAAAATGCAGACGGGTGCGGACGACTTTAAAAAAGGTTACGGCATCGCCCGGCATGACGAGGGACTGGTGCAGATATTAAGCCTCCAGCCGCAAGATGAATTCAAAGAGGTAGCAGAGGTCCGTGCCAACGGGCTCTTGCTTGAGGATTTTCGATGCACTGTGTCCTTCCCGGAGATCGAAGCGATACCGGTAGAAGACGAGTTTGTCGCCCGGTCGCAGGGTGTCATCGACGCCAGCGTCATCACCGGGAAGAAGGCGGCTTTCGTCGGGGTGGGTTCGGTCGGCTCCGCGATTGCCGTGCACCTGGCTCAGTCCGCCGTGGGTAATTTTGCCCTCCTTGACCCGGACGTATTTTCCGCAGCCAATCTCAGTCGGCACGCCGGCGATTTGAGGGACCTGGGAAGATACAAAACCAAGGCAGTTCGGGATTTGATCTTGCACCGCAACGGAGATGCGAAAGTCCGAACGTTTGAAGATGACTTTCTTACCCTTACCTGGGGAGAGCAGGTCGAGCGTTTGCGGGATTCGGATTTGGTCATCGCTTCGACCGATTCCACTGCCGTCCAGTTCATGGTGAACGAGATCTGCCATCGCTTGCAAATTCCCACACTTTTTATCGGCTGTTACGAACGCGCCTGCGCCGGAGAAGTCCTTTTTGTCATACCTGGGCAGACCGCGTGCTTCAATTGTTTTATGGAGTTCCGCCAATTCAATCTCGCCGAGTTAAAAAAGAAAGAACGACAGATCCCTTACAGCGATGGAACAATGTCAGAATTCCATGGGGAACCGGGTCTGGCTGTCGATATTGCCTATGTCGTTGCCGTCGCGTCCGCCTATGCCCTCGCGCTGCTGCTTCCGGATTCCAGCCGGCGCAGTCTTCTTGATATCGAGCGAAACTTAGCATTGGTTCATTCGGGCAGCGTTCCGCAAGGACAATACAATGAAATCTTCCGCATGCCTTTCGATTTTTTGCTGGCTCATGTCAATCGGGACGAGGTCTGCCAGGTTTGTCAAACATCAATTAACAGCGCAGGGGGGGGACATGGATCGCCAACCGTCGCTGGCTGAACTTCTGTCGGATAATAGGAACAATATTCGTCCGGAGATCGCTGATCTTTTAATGCAGTCCCGTCAGGCTCTACAGGCTCAGGCAGCACGTCAGCCTGTCCGTCCGCCGCTGCCCCAAGCCCGACCCCGGTCACAGTCGCTAGACAGAGGCTTGACAATTCTTCTTTTAATTGTCTTGGCGCTCGCTTTGGCTGAAAGCGCCATAAAGTATTTCAATCCCAGTAAGCCTGGGGCAGTGGAACCCGACGAAATAAGGAAATTTTATAGAGCCGAGCTCCTGCCAGTACCAACGGCGGATGAGGGGACGGGAAAAACGGGACTTGTGATCGGCGAGAGCGTCAGCATTCGCACGCAACCAAATCTGCAAGGAGAGGTCATCAAGACGGTTAATCAGAATGAACTGCTGAAGGTCATTTCTTTCCATAATGGTTGGTACCGAGTGGCGTTGCCTGATCAGAACAGCGGATATATTTTCGGAGCCTACTTGTTGCCCCAAGATTTCGATTCTCATCCTTACCATGCGGCCCTCGCTAAAGACGACCAGACGAAGCTCTTGGTGAAGGTTGATGACAATCCCGTATCTTATTCCGTTCTCTGGCCCGATGGCCAAACGACGAGGATCTTAAAAGAAAATGTGGACAAACATCATTAAATGGATTTTCGACAGAACGCGCTATTTGTCCAACGCCATCTTGTGGCTTGTAGCCTCGAATTTGGTCTTAAGTTTCTGCGTTCTGCTTTCCCTGAACGATCAAAATAGCAGGCTTCCCATTTTTGCGAAGCCCTTGGCTGAAAACCATCGGATCGGGACAATACCGAAGCAGCCATTGGTGCCTGCTGAAGAGTCAGCGGCTTCTGGTTTTGTCTTCCACGATCTGCCACTGCCCGGTTGGGTCAGGGGCTTTTCGATGCCGATTGCCGGTGCGGTTATACCTACGAATGATGACCAGTTGCCCAACGCGGTGCGGAGTTACCGGAATGGCCGGCATGAGGGTGTCGATCTTTACTGCCCCTATGGGACGCCGGTCCTGGCGGCTAAGGAAGGGTATGTGCTTGGCGTCGGCGGAGATTACCGCGAGCTGCCGAAAGTCTTTCGGGATCGGCTCTTGGCTATCGCCCACAAGCTTGTCTCAACGCCGGGTGAGGTGACCGATCTACTGCACGGCAGGCGGGTTATCCTGGATCATGGCTACGCCACTGGCCGATGGGTGATTACGATTTACTCGCACCTGTCCGGGCTGGAGGCAGGTTTGAGGCCGGGAAATTATGTCAAGCAGGGCAGCGTCATCGGGTACGCCGGCAACTCAGGAACCAGCCAGGTCGGCACCACCAATGATTCCCATCTCCATTTTGAGATCCGAATAAATGATCATTTTTTAGGCGAGGGTATGGATACAAAGGAGGCTGGGAAACTTTATACGGCGGTCATGAGAGGAGGAAAAAAATGATTTGGCAAGGAATCGAGCGCGCTTTAATCAGTTTGCTGGAATCAGGAAGCGCCTTGGCGCAATTAAGCAGAGAAAACCCTAGGGTTTTCGGCCTTCTGCTTGGGATGGGCAATCATCTCTATGATCCGAGAAAAAAGGAAAAGATTTTTCTTTCAAATCAAGACCGGATCAAACATTTATATGTTCTTGGCGCGACCGGCTCGGGTAAAACCAAGTTGATCGAATATTTTATCCGCCAGGATATCCAGGCCGGCCGGGGCTTTTGCCTGCTGGACCCGCACGGCGATTTGTCCAATAGCATCCTGCAATACCTGGCCGCCCTGGCCGTGGAGCAGGATTCTTTGCCCTTTCTGGAAAATCTCAGCAACAAATTAATTATCATTGAACCGTTCAATCAAGAAGGAGCGGTTGGTTTCAATCCGCTGGAAACGCGGCGCTACTCTGCGTTCGCCCAGGCGTCAGAGTTGATGGGCATTTTTAAAAAAGTCTGGCAGGACGCCCACTGGGGTCCCCGGATGGAGGAGCTGCTGCGAAATTCCTTCGTAACCTTGTCGGAAAATGGCTTGACGCTTCTTGAGACGCCTCGGCTTTTAACCGACCCGGCCTTCCGGGAAAGGATGATCCAGGGATTGAAGGACGAAGCAGCCCGGGATTACTGGCTGACTCGCTATCATGTCCTATCCGACAAGATGCAGGCCGTTTACCGCGAACCGGTTTTAAACCGGATGTCGGTCTTTATCGGCGATCCAAGCATGCGGATCATGCTAGGGCAGGCAAGGAGTACCATCGATTTTCGTCAGATCATGGATTCAGGTAAATGGCTGATCATCAATTTGAGCAAGGGGCAATTGCGCGAGAACGCCTACCTGCTTGGCTCTCTGTTGATCGGCAAATTAAAGCTGGCGGCCATGACCAGGGCTGAATTACCGGAAAAACAGCGCACGCCCTTTTACCTATTCATCGACGAGTTCCAGAATTTTATCAGCGAAGATTTTGAAACAATTTTATCGGAGGCCAGAAAATATGGCCTTGGCCTTACGTTGGCCCATCAAAACCTGGATCAGATCGACCACAAGCTGCAAGCCTCCATCCTGGGCAACGTCGGGGCGCAGGTCGTTTTCCGTTTGAGCCACCATGACGCCGCGCTGATCGCTCAGGAGATGGACCCCAAGGCCCGGCCCATAATCGAAAAGGGGCTTATCGATTTTAAGGTCGGCCAGGCATACGCCAAGCTCAGGGGAGAAAAGCCACGCCTGCTGCGGACCATGCACGTTTCCGCGATCAATCAAAATAAAGCAGTCGTCGAGATCATCAGAGAAATATCTTTTGTCAACTATACCCGATCAAGAAGAGAAGTGGAGGTTGAAATTGAAAAGAGGCGCACAGCATTTTCTCCGAGAGTTGGATCACTGGATGCTACCTTCCAGAGACGACAGACCATCAGGCCCGGAGTCGCCCCTTTGAACGAAGAGTCGGAGGGATGGAATGGCTGGTAAGCGAATGGCAAAGGAAGACAGGAAACCAATCGTGCTCCAGGAAAGGGATACCCTTATCATGGCCTTTGTGGCCGAATTTCGTCTCCTCACCCGGCCACAGCTGCAAGGCCTCTTGGACTTTCCCTGCACTACCCGGATTAATATCCGTCTGAAAAAACTTTATGACCACGGCTACCTGTCCAGACGATTCATGCCCACCATCATGGGCAAGCCTCAAACACTATATTTCCTCGGTCCCAAAGGGGTCATGAACGTCGTCGAAAACACCGGCCTTGACGGGCTAGGATTGGAAAAGGACCGCCGGCATATCCAGGACCACAAGGATCTTTTTTTAAACCACCAGCTGTTTCTAAATGAAACGAGGATAGCCTTCACCCTGGCCATTACGGTGCATCCTCAAATATCCCTGGAGCGATGGATCAAGGAAAGGGATTGCCTCATTGAATTTACGACACCACAGGGAATGTTGACGGTGCTGAGGCCGGACGGGTGCCTGCTGCTTTCTTGCCAGGCAAGACTCTACAGTTTCTTCATCGAGGTTGATTGCTCGACCATGACCAATGGCCGGCTGCGCTCCAAGGCCAAAGCCTACCTCAACTATGCCCGCTCTGGTCGCTCGCTTCAGGACTTTGGTTTTCAATATTTCCGGGTCTTGATCATTACCAAGACGCGGGAACGGCTTTTTAATCTCAAGGCAACCATCGAAGAACTGAGCGACCGCCTTTTCTATTTTTCCACACGAGATCAAATCTGCCAGGGGACTTTTTTGAATCAAATCTGGTACCGGGCCGGCCAGCCGGGCCTCTTTTATTTATTGGAGAATTGACATGCGCTACTGTCCACACTGTCGAAGATTTAATCAAGGAAAGCCCCCTGTCTGTCATTTTTGCGGACGCACTTGGCATGTCAGGCTTTGTCCGCGCGGGCATGAGAATCCTTTTAACGCTCAGTACTGCGGCACCTGCGGATCTGCGGATCTGACCGAAACCGCCGGTCCAAGATCAATTATCCTGCTTATGCTTAAAGGGGGCCTCTGGCTTCTTCTGGGACTGTTAGTTTATTTCATCTTAGCAGGTTTATATGACCTTTTAATGCCCCCGATGGTCTATCAGACTCTTTCTTTTGTCATTGTTATCTCTTTGCTTATCTTTGGTTTTCAATTGGCCATGTCTTTAATGCCCTCACCAATTCACAATGGTTTTAAGAGAGTAATTGGGTGGGGTATGAAGTTTATAGGGAATGTCATAGGATGGTTTTTAAAGAAATTATGGGAATTATTAAGGTAAAATGAATAAAGTCGGGGGTTATTTGTAAATGAAAAAATATTGTAACTTATTAAAAACATTAGCGAAAGAATTAAAAGAAGATAGTGCAATGATTGCACTAGGCGCTACACTAGTTTTCTGAAGGAATAATTTTCTGGATGACCGTTATGCAGGATTTTATCATTGACGCAAGATTCAATAATGACATAATGACCCCCAAACAGGTGGCTCGATATCTTCAAATTTCGCCGCGTACAGTTTACTCACGTTGTGAGCAACTAGGGGGACTACGAATTGGCAGAACCCTGCGGTTCAGAAAGGAGATAATCGATGCCCTATTTTGTCAAAAAGAAAAAAAGATGGAAAGGGGTGGTGAAAAAAGACGACAAACGGTTTACGCGTCTGTTCCTGACGAAAACGGAAGCAAAAACTTGGGAAGTCGAAAAATGGAAAGAGCTGGAAAACCCGAAACCAGAGAAACAAGAAACAGACATGGACTTGCTGACTGTTTCCAATGAGTATCTTGATTTTTGCAAGCGACGGTTCTCAGCTTCAACTTATGGTGAAAAAAAGAAGCTATGCGCCAATATTCTCAAAAAATGGGGTAATCCTGAAGTTAATGAGATTACTCCATCAATGGTCTTAAAGCATTTAGAGAATAGAGCACGCAAGGTTTCAAGCAACACTTGGAACAGAGACCGGAAAAATCTTCTGGCAATGTTTAACTGGTTCAGGAAGATTCGAGGCATCAATAACAATCCAGTGATAAATGTTGAGCGTCTTCCTGAAGAGAGAAAGATTGAATACATTCCACCGGCAGAAGACATTGACAAAGTTATGATGGCTTGCAGTGGTCAAGACCGGGTAATGTTGCAGTGCTATTACTTCACATTTGCCCGTAGAGGGGAGATTTTCAACTGGACATGGGAAGATATCAATTTTGAAAAACAGTGGTATCGCCTATGGACAAGAAAGAGATTACATAGTGACAAGCAAGTTGATTATTTCCCTCTGCCTGAGGATTCGGAATTATACGGGGCGTTAAAGTGGCAATGGGATCACCGGAACGTAAAATCGCCCTATGTGTTTACTGACCCGGAAACAGGCGAAAAGTTTACTCATCGAAACAGATTTATGAAAGGTCTGTGCAAAAGGGCGCAAGTTAAGCCCTTCGGTTTCAAGGCATTCAGAAAATTTGGTCCCTCGGTTTTAAACGACATTCATCGAGTCAGCATCAAAAAGTTGCAAAGGTTATTGAGGCATCAATCACAAACGACAACTGAAATTTATTTAAAGAAAATTGATGATGACTTGGCGGTTGGTTTAAGGCTTCTGGAAAAAAAGGACACACCTAGGGACACACCCAAGGATATTGTGAATGCCTGATTTTGTAAGTGGTTGTTTTATTTTGGTAGTCCCACGGGGAGTTGAACCCCGGTTTCCGGCGTGAGAGGCCAGCGTCCTAACCACTAGACGATGGGACCATGAAATTCTTGCATTCCGGGCGGTGCGGTCTGGAACTCCGAATGCCGCCAAAGGACAAGTCGCCAAAAGAAGCGGACCGTCGAGCGTGCTTACGTAGTCAAAGCGCTGCAAAATGTCAAGGCAAAATTGCCGTACAATGCCGCAGCGTGTCCTGCCTGCGTCCGGATCAATGCCGCTTGCTGATGTAGTCCACGGCCGCGTTGATTCTTCGCGCCACCCGCTCTTTCCCCAGGGTAACCATGACCTCGTCAATGCCGGGGCTGACGGTCCTTCCGGTGAGCGCGACCCGAAGGGGCTGGGCGATCGCTTTGAACTTGATGCCGTTGGCCTCGATAAAGCTTTTCAGAAACGCTTCGATGCCTGCCTTGCTGTAATCTTCGATGCCCGGAATGGCCGCGGCGATGGACTTCAAAAGCGGGGCTACTTCAGGGATCAGAAACTTTTGCGCGGCTTCTGCCTCATAAGTGATTTGACCGGCAAAGTAAAATTCCGACGCCTGCACCAGTTCCAGCAGCGTCTTGGCCCGGGGCTGCAAATCCACAATAATCTTCCGGATGAAGGATTCATCGCTTACGTCCGCTTCGGCGGGCCACAGCAGCTTCATTTCTTCCGCAAGCCTCGCCGGGCTTGCCTCTTTGATATAGTGGGCGTTGAGCCACAGCAGTTTTTCGGGATTGAAAACGGCGGGCGATTTGCCGACTGCGTCGAGCGAAAAGAGATCGATGAGTTCCTTCTGGGAAAAAATTTCCTGGTCTCCGTGCGACCAGCTCAGGCGAACCAGGTAGTTGACCAGGGCCTCCGGCAAATATCCCATTTCCTTGTAGGCCATGACGGAGGTGGCTCCGTGGCGCTTGCTCAAACGGGTCTTGTCGGATCCCAGAATCATCGGAACATGGGCGAACTTGGGAACCTCAAATCCCAGCGCCTGATACATCAGAATTTGCCGCGGGGTGTTGTTGACGTGGTCGTCGCCGCGGATGACATGCGTGATGTTCATCATCGCGTCATCGATGACAACGGCAAAGTTATACGTGGGATACCCGTCGCCGCGCTCTATGATCAAATCATCCAACTCATCGTTATGAAATACGATATTCCCCTTGATAAGGTCTTCTACGACGGTAACTCCTGCATCCGTACCGCGAAAGCGGACAACCGAACCGGGTGATTTCTTGAGACCTTTCTCGCGGCAGGTGCCGTCATATTTTGGTTTTTTCCCGGTCGCAAGCGCCTCTTTTCTTTTGGTTTCCAGTTCTTCGGGCGTACAGGTGCAGACATAGGCCTTGCCTTCCTCCAGAAGCTTTTGCACCATCTGACGGTGCAGATCCACCCGCTGGGCCTGGAAATACGGTCCTTCATCCCAGTTGAGTCCCATCCAGAGCATGGCGTCCAGAATCGCCTTTGTGGATTCATCCGTGGAGCGCTGCTGATCCGTGTCTTCGATTCTCAGAACAAATTCACCGCCGTTGTGCCGGGCAAACAGCCAGCTAAAAAGGGCGGTTCGGGCTCCTCCGATGTGCAGGTAGCCGGTCGGGGACGGGGCAAAGCGCGTGCGAATTTTGGCGGTCATACGGTTTCCCTTAATTTTTGCGCTTTTATAGGGTGGCGACGGATCATTTGTCAAGCGTCTTTTGCCCTCCGGCAAGCAAATTATGCTTGACAATACAATCATTTTATCATTTACTTCCCCGCTCAATTGGAGTTGGGCTTATAATAACAGGGCTGCAAGATTCAATGTCTGATTCTTTGAAAATTAATCTGGCCATTCTCCCTGAAGAGGGCCTCCGGCTGACCTTTTCCGAAGGCAGCGCCTGGTTTCAGGGATGTTTTTACGGCGGGCCGTTGCCGGAATTTTCACTGGTCAGCGTGGATGTGGACTGTTTGATCACCCGTTCGGGTGATACAATTTATGTCCGCGGGGACCTCAAGTCGCAAATGCGCCAGGAATGCAGCCGTTGTCTGGAGCCCGCGACGTTTACCGCGGGCGGAGCGTTCGCCTATACGTTGGTCCCGGAAAAAACGGAAACAGCGGACCACTTAGAGCTTTCCGCAGAAGAGCTGGAAACCAGCTACTATCGAGGGGATTTTATCGATCTGGCGCCGATCCTCTGCGAACAGATCATCCTGCTGGCGCCGATGAAGGTTCTCTGCACCGAAAATTGCAAAGGGTTATGCCCGCAATGCGGCGTCAATTTAAATACCGGTTCCTGCACCTGCCGTTCGGAAAAGGTTGATGACCGTCTGGCGGTGCTGAAGAAGTTCAAAGTAAAAAACTAATTTAATCAAGAGGATAAGCTATGCCAAACCCAGTAAAAAGACATTCTAAGACCAGACGCAACATGCGCAGGGCGCACGATTTCCTGAAACAGCCTTCTGTGTCGGTTTGCCCGCAGTGCGGTGAGCCGAAAATGCCCCACCGTGTCTGCCCGAATTGCGGCACGTACAAAGGCAGGGAAGTAATTTCGGCGGAAAAGATGGACTAACGTTGTTCGGGCAGGCGGTTTAGCCCCTGCCGATTGCGGATGACAGGCGGGGTTGCGCTTTGGATCGTTTTTACCTAATCTTGGGCTAGAGGAGGGTTGCATGTCATTAGAAGAAAAAGTCATAAAACTCGTCACGGAGCAGTTGGACGTCACACCGGAGCAGTGCAAACTGGAAGCTTCTTTTATTGACGATCTGGGCGCTGATTCTCTGGATCTGGTGGAACTGATCATGGAAATGGAAGAAGCGTTCGGCGTGGAAATCGCCGACGAAGAATTGGAAAAAATCCGGACGATTCAGGACGTCGTCGATTTTCTCCGGAAAAAGGGAATCAATTAATTCGCGAGCGGGGGGTCGTTCAATGAAAAGGCGTGTCGTGATCACAGGCCTCGGCGCCGTGACTCCGCTGGGCAACACCGCCTCGGAATCCTGGGCAAACGCCGTTGCGGGAAAGTCCGGCATCGGCCCCATCACCCGATTTGATGCTTCCGCTATGGCTTCCCGCATTGCGGGCGAAATCAAAGATTTCGATCCGCTGCAGTTTGTCGATAAGAAAGAAGTCCGCCGCCAGGACAAATTCACCGTTTACGCGCTCGCCGCGTCCCAGATGGCGATGGACGACGCGGCGTTGACGCTCGGCCCGGACACGGCCGAGCGGGTCGGCGTAATCATCGGCTCCGCGATCGGCGGCGCCGCCACTTTTGAAGAAGAAGCCCTCGTGCTTCACGCCTCGGGCCCCCGCAAAATTTCCCCCTTCTCCGTTCCGGCCATTCTAGCCAATCTGGCCTCCGGCCATGTTTCCATGCGCTTCGGCGCCAAAGGCCCCATCAATTGCTCGGTAACGGCCTGCGCCACGGGAACGACGTCCATCGGTGACGCATACAGAACCATTGCTTACGGCGACGCGGAGGCCATGATTGCCGGCGGTGTCGAGGCCGCGATCACGCCGCTCGGGATCGCGGGGTTTTGCGCCATGCGCGCGCTTTCCCTGCGCAACGATGAACCGGAAAAAGCCAGCCGCCCGTTCGACAAAGGGCGCGACGGCTTTGTCATCGCGGAAGGCTGCGGCGTTATCATTCTGGAAGAATTATCCTTCGCCCTGAACCGGGGAGCAAAGATTTATGCGGAGATCATCGGATACGGCTGCACATCGGACGCCTATCACCTGGCCGCGCCGCCTCCCGGACATGAAGGCGCGGGCCGCAGCATGAAAGTCGCGATCCGCGACGCCGGCCTGCAAACGACCGATATCGATTATATCAACGCCCACGGAACGTCCACCCCCTTAAACGATCTATACGAAACACAGGCGATCAAGGCTCTTTTCGGCGGGCATGCGAAGAAACTGCTGATCAGTTCAACCAAATCGATGACGGGCCATATGCTGGGTGGCACGGGAGCCGTAGAGGCGATTTTTACCGCCAAAGCGCTTCAGGAGGGCGTCATTCCGCCCACCGTCAACCTGGACGATCCCGACGACGAGTGCGATTTGGATTTTGTGCCGAAGGTCGCGAGGCATCAGGACATTTCCACCGCCCTGTCCAACAGTTTTGGATTCGGCGGCGTCAATGCCGTTCTCGCATTGAGAAAATATACACCATAGTTTTTTTAAGAAGGAGTTTTCATTCATGTCTTTTTTAGATCGGGTCGATCCGGAAGTCGCACAGGCCATTCAGTTGGAAACCAAACGCCAGGCGGGAAAGCTCGAGCTTATCGCCTCGGAAAATTTTGTCAGCGAAGCGGTCCTTGAAGCCCAGGGTTCGGTGATGACGAACAAATACGCCGAAGGGTATCCGGACAAGCGCTATTACGGCGGCTGTGAATACGTGGACATTCCCGAAAAGCTCGCCATCGAGCGCTGCAAAAAGCTTTTTGGCTGTGATGAGGTCAACGTCCAGCCCCATTCCGGCACACAGGCCAACATGGCCGTTTATTTTGCCGCCTGCTCCCCCGGGGACACGGTATTGGGAATGAATTTGTCGCACGGCGGCCACCTGTCCCATGGTTCCCCGGCCAATTTTTCCGGAAAATTTTACAAAATCGTCCCTTACGGCGTCAACCGCGACACGGAAACCATCGACTATGAAGAGCTGGCGAAAATCGCCAGGGAAAGCAAGCCCAAAATGATCGTGGTCGGCGCCAGCGCCTACCCTAGGATCATCGATTTCACCAAATTCCGGGCCGTGGCGGATGAAGTGGGCGCGGTCATCATGGCGGACATCGCCCACATTGCCGGGCTGGTCGCCGTCGGCTTGCACCCTTCTCCGGTTCCCGTCTGCGAATACGTCACCACCACCACGCACAAAACGCTGCGCGGACCGCGCGGCGGGCTGATCATGTGCAAATCCCCCTACATAAAGATTCTCAACAGCCGCGTTTTTCCGGGAATGCAGGGCGGCCCGCTGATGCACGTCATCGCCGCCAAGGCCGTGGCTTTCAAAGAAGCCCTGTCGCCGGAATTCAAGTCCTATCAGCAGCAGATCGTGAAAAACGCCCAGGCCATGGCGGCGCAGTTGAAGGAGGAAGGATTCCGCCTGGTTTCCGGCGGTACGGACAACCACCTGATGCTGGTCGATCTGACCGCCAAAGGCGTGACGGGGAAGGAAGCACAGGAGGCGCTGGACCGCGCATCCATCACCGTCAACAAAAACGGCATCCCCTTCGACACGCTGGGGCCGATGATCACCAGCGGCATCCGGATCGGCACGCCGGCGCTCACGACCCGTGGAATGAAAGAAGAGGAAATGCGCCTGATCGCCTCCCTGATCGCCGAGGTGATCCATCACATCAACGACGAGCGGAAGATTCAGGCCGTCGCCGGAAAAGTGAAGACGCTTTGCGACCGGTTTCCGCTTTACGCGGGAAGGATCCAGGGGTAAAAAAAAGCATCCGGCAGGGCACAGGCTGCCGGCCAGAAAGCGGAATGATATGTCGGAAAACAACGAGCCGTCCCGCCGTCGGCCGGATCAGGTCCGCTCCCGTCCCGACTGGGACGAGTATTTCATGGATATCGTCGAGCTGGTTTCGAGGCGCAGCACCTGCCTGAGAAGGGCCGTCGGGGCCGGACTGGTCCGCGACAAAAGAATTCTGGCCACCGGGTATAACGGCGCTCCTTCCAAACTGCAGCATTGTCTCGAGATCGGCTGCCTGCGCGATCAGCTTCACGTGCCTTCCGGCCAACGCCACGAATTATGCCGCGGTCTGCACGCGGAGCAAAACGCGATCATTCAGGCCGCCCTGCACGGCGTCAGCGCGAAGGACTCCACTCTGTACTGCACTCATCATCCCTGCGTGATCTGCGCCAAGATGATCATCAACGCCGGGGTCGCGCGCATCGTGATCCGCGACAGCTACGGCGACGCCCTGGCCGCGGACATGTTGCGGGAAGCCGGCATCAGCGTTGAAACCCTGAAGACCTCGTAAAGGAACGGCCCCCGAACGTCATGAAATGTCCTTTTTGCGGCGACGCGGAAAACAAAGTCATCGATTCACGGATCAGCAAGGACGGCAAGGCCATCCGCCGCCGCCGCGAGTGCATGGGCTGCTCCCGCCGCTTCACGACGTATGAGTACGTGGAAGACATCCTGCCGATGGTCGTGAAGAAAGACGGGCGGCGCGAGCCGTTCGACCGGACCAAAATCCGAAGCGGCGTGCGGACGGCGTGCGAAAAACGGCCGATCAGCACGGAGGACATCGAGAAGCTGGTGGAGAGCGTGGAGGCCGCCTGCCAGGAGTTGCAGGGAGAGGAAATCCCCTCTTCGGCCATCGGCGAAAAGGTGATGGCCGAACTCAAAACGCTGGACGGCGTCGCATACGTGCGGTTCGCCTCGGTGTACCGCCAGTTCCGCGACGTGGGAGAGTTTATGTCCGAGTTGAAGGACCTGTTGAGCAAAGGCAAAAAATAATGTTTACCGGCATTGTGGAAGGATTGGGAAAAGTCGTCCGCCTCACCGGGAAGGGGGCGGATGCCGTTTTGGAAATCGACGCGGGCATCGACATGGCCGAGGTGTCCCCCGGCGACAGCATCGCGGTCAACGGCGCCTGTCTGACCGTCACATCCAAAAAAGGGAACCGCTTCACCGCCGATGTTTCCGCCGAATCGCTGTCGAGAACCACGCTGAAGCACCTGCAGGCGGGGCACCGCGTCAATCTGGAAAAGTCCCTGCGCGCCGGAGGATTCCTGGGCGGTCACTTTGTGCTGGGCCACGTGGACGGCACCGGCCGCGTTCTCTCCAGAATGCAGAAGTCCGGATCCATCATTTTCGCGTTCGAATCCTCCGAAGCGCTGTCTCGCTATATCGTGGAGAAAGGATCGGTAGCCGTCGACGGCATCAGCCTGACCGTGAACAAGCTTGAAAAAGGCCGGTTTTATGTTAATATCATCCCGCATACGGCCGAGCACACCACCCTCGCGGTGAAAAAAGAGGGTGAATGGGTCAATATCGAGACGGATATCCTGGGCAAGTATGTGGAAAAGTTATTGCAAACGCCACGGGGAATCGATAAGGATTTCCTTGCCGAACACGGCTTTATCAAATAGCGAAGGATGAAACATGGCAGTCAGTAAAATTTCGGAAGCAATCGAAGACATCCGCAACGGGAAGATGATCATTCTCGTGGATGACGAAGACCGGGAAAACGAGGGCGACCTCTGCATGGCGGCGCAGTTTGTGACGCCGGAAGCGATCAATTTCATGGCCCGCCTGGGGCGCGGATTAATTTGTCTGACCATCAATGAAGACATCGCCTCGCGCCTGAAACTCAACCTGATGGTCAAGGACAATCAGGCGCGTTTCGGCACGGCCTTTACCGTTTCCATTGAAGCGCGCCACGGCGTGACCACCGGCATTTCCGCGGCGGACCGCGCCACAACGATTCTGGCGGCGGTCAATCCCGCGGCCAAACCGGAGGACCTCGTCAGCCCCGGGCATGTATTTCCGATTCTGGCGCGCAAGGGCGGCGTCCTGGTGCGCACCGGCCAGACCGAAGGCTCGGTGGACCTGTGCCGCCTGGCCGGGCTGACGCCTGCGGGCGTGATCTGCGAAGTCATGAAGGACGACGGCACGATGGCGAGAATGCCGGACCTGGAAATCTTCGCCCGTGAGCACCGGCTTAAAATCGCCACGATCGCCGATCTGATCGATTACCGGATGCAGCACGAGTCGCTGATCCGCCGCGTGGCCCAGGCCTCGCTGCCGACGTTGTACGGCGGCGACTTCAAGATCATCGTATATGAAAACGACGTGGATGACATGCAGCACATCGCGCTGGTGAAGGGCGATATCCAGAAGACGGATGAAGTTCTGGTGCGTGTGCATTCGGAATGCTGCACCGGCGACATTTTCGCCTCGGCCCGCTGCGACTGCGGCGATCAGCTCCACCGCGCCATGGAAATGATCGAGGAGGAAGGAAAAGGCGTCATCGTCTATATGCGCCAGGAGGGACGCGGCATCGGCCTGGTCAACAAGATCAAAGCTTACGCCCTTCAGGACGAGGGCCACGACACGGTGGAAGCCAACATCGCGCTGGGTTTCAAGGCGGACCTGCGGGACTACGGCATCGGCGCGCAGATTCTGGCGGATCTGGGCGTGCACAGGATGCGGCTCATGACGAACAACCCCAAGAAAATCGTCGGGCTCGAAGGCTACAGCATCGAAGTGACGAAACGAGTGCCGATCGAAATTCCGCCCAACGAAAACAATATCCGGTATATGACCACGAAAAAGAAAAAGATGGGCCATATTCTGGAGCTGTAAAAAGAGAGGCGCCCGAGCGCGCGGACAAAGACAGGGGGCCGGAGCCCTTTCGTCACACTAAAGCAAGGATGGTGCAGAATCATGCCGAAGATCATTGAAGGAAAAATTGTCGCCAAGGGGATGAAATTCGCAATCGCCGCAAGCCGGTTCAACGACTTCATCAGCGGACGCCTCATCGACGGCGCGGTGGACACGCTGCTCCGGGCCGGGGCGGATGAGAAGGACATCGCGATATACAAGGTTCCCGGCGCGTTTGAACTGCCGCTTGCCGCAAAAAAGCTGGCCAAAAGCAAGCGCTATGACGCCGTGATCTGCCTGGGCGCGGTAATCCGCGGCGCGACGCCGCACTTTGAATATGTCAGCGCGGAAGTGTCCAAAGGGATCGCCAACGTCGGCCTGGACGCGGAAATTCCGGTGGCCTTCGGCGTTCTGACGACGGACACCATCGAACAGGCCATTGAACGGGCGGGCACCAAGTCCGGCAATAAAGGCGCGGACGCGGCGATGGCGGCCATTGAAATGGTGGACCTGTTCAAAAAGATGAACGCCTGAAGAAACGGCGGGACAACGCCGGCAAGGTCCGGCGCGACGTTTGAGGATTCAATGCAGGGAAGGAGAAAGGCGCGCGAAGTCGCCTTGCAGGTTCTTTACAGTTTGAATTTCGTCAACCTGGACACGGAGGGCGCCCAGGAGCTTTTCTGGGGAAACTTTGTTGCTCCCCGGTCGGCCAGGGAATTCGCGTCCACGCTGATTTCCGGCACCTGGAGCCACCGGGAGGAAATCGACCGGCTCATCGCCGATTGTTCGGACAACTGGTCGCTGGGAAGGATGTCGAAGGTGGACATCAGCATCCTGCGGATGGCCGTTTTTGAGTTTCTTTACTGCGACGACATTCCACCCAAAGTCAGCATCAATGAAGCGGTCGATCTGGGGAAAACCTTCGGATCGGAAAATTCCGGCTCGTTCATCAACGGCATCCTGGATGCCCTCCATTTGAAGATCGCGAAAAATCATGCAGATTCTTCTATCCACCCAGCCGCCCGACCGGCAAAACCATAAATGCCTGGTTTTGGGTTTTTTCAAAGACGAAAAGCCCCCTCGCGGCATCTGCGGGCTGGTGGATTGGCGCCTCAACAGCCTGATTTCCAAAGAAATCAAAAAGGGGCATATCCGGGGCGATTTCAGGGAGCAGGTGGCGATCCCCCGGCCGGAGCGAATCAACGCGGAGATGCTTTTTCTTTTCGGTCTGGGCCCTCTTGCCGATCTTTCCTATGACCGGATTTATGACGCGGCCCGTCAAATGATGACCGCGGCCGGCAGAATGAAGCTTTGGGAATTTGCGTTTGACCTGCCGGGAAACGGCCGTTCGGCGCTTTCGCCGGCCATCGTTCTGGAGGCCATGCTCACCGGTTTCTTCGACTCCCTGTCGGAAGACATCGCCCGGCTGACCCATACAAAGGTCTGCCTCGTGGCATCGCCCGCGAACCTGAAAGAAATCGCGGATGGCCTGAAACGATTCAATGAACATGTGAAGCACATGGGGTCGGTTGATTTCAGCGAACTGGAAGCACACCTCGCCCCTCTCTAAGCCCGGTGATGCCGGGTCTCCTCAAAGCGCAGGCTTCGTGAGATTCCTGGCGGACCACTCAACGAAAATTTCTTATTCTACGGATTTTCCGGTCACGACAAAGACCCAAGAGCAGATCCGCCGGGTTCAACGGTTCAGAAAAGTCATGGATAAAATGTTGCGGTTTCCCTCCCGGCGATAAGCCACCCGGTCGGTCATCTTGCGGATAAAGAACACGCCCATGCCGCCGATCTTGCGCTGGGTCAGATCGGCTTGAACATCCGGGTCCGCCAGCGACAGGGGATCGAAGGCGACGCCCTTGTCGTGCACCTCAATCGTCAGCGCCGGATCGTCCGAAACCAGGCAATGCACTTCCACCTGTCCCTGGGTTCCGGCGTAGCCGTGCACGAACACGTTGACCAGCGCCTCCTCCGCAACCAGCTCGATGCGGTTCAGGGCGCTGTCGGAGAACCCCCGTTTTTTTGCCTCGGCCCGAATGAAAGTCAGCAATTCATGCAAGCTTTCCACCCGGGCGGGCATTTTCTTTACGATCATAGAAGAATTCGGCCGGCGCTACTTGACGGCGTCCTGAGCCGCTCCCAGAGTGTCGAATGCAGGAATCAGAGCGATAAAGCCCGAAATGGTAAATACGTCCTTCACATTGTCCCGGAGCCTGGCCATGCACAATTTTCCGTCGCGCGCTTTCATTTTCTTGGCCGTAGTCAGAAAGACTCTCAGGCCGGCGCTGCTGATGTAGTCGAGTCCCTCCAGGTCGAAAATCAGCTTTTTCCCCGGCTGTTCAAACCACTGGTTGAGCCGCTCTTCCAGCTGCGGAACGGAAACGGCATCCAGTCTTCCTGTGATGGCAAAAACCGCGACGTCTGACTCATTGGTAACGACGATTTCCATAGGTGTGCTCCTTGTTATGATGGCTCGAACCTGAAAAAGCATTCGGACGGCGCGAGTATAAAAAGAACAACGACGTAAGTCAATAAGTTTTAAGATTTAAGTTTGAAGGGTTAAGTAATAATTTTTTTCCGGATACACCATCTTTTTTCGAATACCCGGACGGAATTCTTTAAACAAGGCTTGCTCAAAGCTTTATCACTTAAAACTTAACTACTTAAACCTTTTGTTTTGAGGGATGTTTGTGTTATAGGGAAGCAAAACTCTTGAATGCCGGAGGAGAACCGAAACCCATGATATACAATGAAGAATTTGAAACCCTGCCCCGGGAGGCGCTCCAGGCGCTGCAGCTCAAAAGACTCCAGCAGGTCGCCTCGCGGCTTTACCATACCGTCGGTTTTTATAAAAAATCCTTCGACCGGGCGGGCGTGACACCGGAGGGTCTGAAGACGCTCGATGACCTGAAACGCTTTCCTTTCACCACCAAGCAGGACCTGCGGGACAATTATCCCTTCGGGCTTTTTGCCGCGCCGATGAGCAATGTCGTCCGCCTGCACGCCTCATCGGGCACAACCGGCGCGTCCACCGTGGTCGGCTACACCAAACGCGACATCGACACCTGGGCGGAGCTCATGGGGCGCTGCTTTGTAGCCGCGGGCCTCACCAAGAACGATATCATTCACAATGCCTATGGATATGGCCTTTTCACCGGGGGCTTAGGCGCTCATTACGGCGCGGAAAAGATCGGCGCAAGCGTCGTGCCGATGTCCGGGGGCAACACCAAACGCCAGATCATGATCCTGCAGGACTTCCGCCCCACCGCGATCTGCTGCACGCCTTCCTACGCGCTGAACCTGGCGGAGCAGGGCCGCGCCATGGGCGTGGACATGCGATCTCTGGCGCTTCGCGTCGGCGTTTTCGGCGCCGAGCCCTGGAGCGAGCAAATGCGGGATGAAATCGAAAAAGCGATGAACCTCAAGGCCTTCAACATCTACGGCCTGTCCGAAATCATGGGGCCGGGCGTGGCCATGGAATGCGACGAAGCGCGGGACGGCATGCATATTTTTGAAGATCATTTTCTTGTGGAAACCATCGATCCCAAAACCGGCGAAGTCCTGCCGCCCGGCGATGAAGGTGAACTGGTTTTCACCACGCTGACCAAAGAGGCCTTCCCCCTGATCCGCTACCGGACGCGCGACATCTCCCGCCTGAATCCGGCGCCCTGCCGATGCGGCCGGACGCATTACCGCATGGGGCGCGTCATGGGCAGAAGCGACGACATGCTCATCATCCGCGGCGTCAATGTTTTCCCCTCGCAAATCGAAGCCGTGCTGGTCGGCATCGAGGGGCTGGAACCTCATTACCAGCTGATCGTGGACCGGGAAGGAACCCTGGACACGCTGGAAGTCCAGGTGGAATTGACGGAAAAGCAATTCGACGGCGCCGATGAAGTCAAGGTGCTGCAGCGTCTGGAAAATCAACTGAAAAAAGACATGAAGGATTATCTGGGCATCACCGCCAAGATCAAACTGGTGGAGCCCAAAACGATCCAGCGCTCCGAAGGCAAAGCCAGTCGCGTGATCGATAAGAGAAAACTGTAAAGAGCGCATGGCACACGGCTCATAGCTCATGGCGGATAGTGGATGCGGAAGGGTGGCGATGTCCGCTATAAGCCATGAACGATGAGCTGTACGAGGGGCGGTGTGGACGATTACGTCATTGAAGACCCGAAGCATCAGAACCTTCTGATTGCGCTCATCTGCGCGGGGGCGTTGATCGCCAATCTGGACGCCACCATCGTCAACATCACCCTGCCCGTCCTTTCGCAGGAATTTTCCGTAAGTCCAAGCACCGTCTCCTGGACGGTTCTGACCTATCTCCTTTTTGAAGCCGGTTTTATGCTGCCGATGGGAAAGTTGTCGGATATGAAAGGCGTCCGGACGGTTTATCTCGCGGGCTTTGCCGTCTTTCTTCTGGGATCGCTGGCTTGCGGCGTCTCGCCGCACATCGATGGACTGATCGCCTTCCGGGCTTTTCAGGGCATCGGCGGGGCGATGCTCTTCACGGTCATGATGTCTTTTATCCCTATTTACCTGCCGCCCGGCAGGCGCGTTTTCGCCACTGGCCTTGTCACAACAGCCGCGGCGGCGGGCGTGGGGCTGGGGCCGCCCCTGGGCGGCTGGCTGGCCTCCACGGTGGGTTGGCGATGGATATTTTTTGTCAATATTCCATTTTGCCTGGCCGCGATCATCGCCGGTCTGCGGTTTATCCCCGTTGCTTTCCCCCGAATTACCGACCGGCGTTTTGACTTTGCGGGGGCGGTTTTCTCCTTTCTGGCGTTTGTGTTTTTTCTTCTGGCCGTCAACAAAGGACTGGAATGGGGCTGGACCTCGCCTTCCATTCTGGCCTGTTTCGGCGCGTCGGGACTGGCGCTGATCCTGTTTATTCAGCGCGAAAACAAAATAGATTATCCATTGATTCGTTTCAGGCTTTTTACCGGCCGCATGATTTCCTTCGGCCTGCTCTCTTTAAGCGTCAGTCTGATGACCGCCGGCGGCGTCTTGTTCATCTTTCCTTTTTATCTCATGGAAGGACGGGGCCTTGACGTTCATATTGCGGGGCTGATCATGATCCTTCTGTCCCTGGGGCAATTCGTCGGACCCTACGCGGGGAGGCTTTCGGAGAAGTTCAGTGAAATTTCCGTCTGCCTGACGGGCCTTGCCGTCGGTGTTCTGTCGTTTCTTCTTTTTCTGGGTCTCGGATACGAAACTCCGCTTTTTCTAATCTGCCTCGCCCTGGGGCTATTCGGCCTTTCGCAGGGCATCAGCAAGGCGCCGAGCATTGCTCTGGTCATGGACTGCGCGCCGCCGGCCGAAAAAAATGCGCTGGCGGGCGTTGTAAGCCTGTGCCGGAGTCTCTCCATCGCTCTAGGCGTCCTTTTTTTCGAAACCGTTTTTTCCGGTTCGATTCCCCACAGCATATCCCTGAACGATACCCATATCGCCGCCGCCATTGAGCATCCGCGGGAACTGGCCGCAGGCTTTCACGATGCCTTTCTTTTCGGAGCGCTGATCAGCCTGATTGCCGTCGTGTTGATGTTTCTGGCAGGAAGAAAAATCCGTAGTTCATAGCTCATAGCTCATATCCACTATCCACTATCCACCATACACCATACACCATACACCATTCACTACGAGCCATGAGCTTTTTCCTTTCTCCTATAGCCCCTCGCCCATTGCCTCTGGCCTTTTTTTGACATCCGCTATTTCCCCTTTCTCACCTCGCGGACAATCCGGGCTGCGTCTTCATAGCAGTTTTTGCCGAACGGCATGATCAGGTAAAGGCCGGAAGCCTCCGCGGCAATCCCCGCTGCCAGCTCGCAGGCTCGCGCCAGGCCGAAGCGGCGCTGATCTTCAGGCGACTCATAGTGCTCGAATTCCGCCGCGATTTCCCCGGGCACAACGATGCCGGGAATCCGCCCGCCGGCCAGAAATGCCGCGTTGCGCCGGTTTGTCAGCGGCATCACGCCGGGGAAAAAGCGGATCGGCAATTCCGCAAGTGCGTCGCGCAGGGAGCGGAAATCGTCAAGCGTAAAGACGGGCTGGGAAAAGACGAACTCGGCACCCGCGTCGATTTTGGCTTTGAGCCACTTGATCTGCGCGGGGATGGGCCGGGCGATCGCGCAGCCGGCGCAGAAATCCGGCGGGTCGGCCAGCCTCTCGCCGTTGATGATCCGGCCTTCGCGCAATCCGCGGAGAAGCCGCAACAATTCCACCGATGAGCGTACATCCGTCACGCGCCGCGCCAGATTGCCCAGGTGCCCCATGGACGGCGCATCGCCCGTCACGGCTAAAAGCCCCCGGAGACCCAGATCCCATCCGCCGATGATAGAGGAGTGCAGACGCATCAGATTGGACTGCGTTACGCTCAAATGACAGAGGGAGGGGACGTCCAGGGCGGACTGGAGGCGGGCGGCGGTGACCATCGCGTCGCGCCCGACCGTGGCGCCGGGATTGTCCGGCACGTCGAAGAGATCCGCTCCGGCTTTCGCCACGACCGTGGCGCCCTGCACGATGTCATCGAGCGATCTCGTTCGCTCGGCGCGGATCTCCACGCTGATCAGAAAACGCTTGCCGGCCAAGAGCGCGCGGACAGGGTTCTCTGCCGCGGTTTTCGCTTCCGAAACGGCGGGCAGGGGCGGGGCGACTGCGGCCGGACGCGGACGCGGGGCAACCGCGCGGCCGCCCAGCACCGCGGACAGTTTGCGGATGTGGTCCGGCGTGGTGCCGCAGCAGCCGCCGATCACCGAGACGCCGGCATCGGCGAGCGCAAGGGCAAACACGGCAAAATCGTCCGGTGAAAATTCATAGGTGACGGTGCCGCGTTCGATTTGCGGATGCCCGGCGTTGGCCGAAGCGGTAACGGGCCAATCGGTGTGCGACGCAAGATAGGCGGCCGCGCGGACGATTTCGTTTGGATGGCGGCAGTTGGTGCCCACGGCGGCGACATTCACCCGGCGCGCCTCGTCGAGCAGGCGGTCCACGCGTTCCCATCTCTGCCCTCCCCCGCCGGTATTGCCGATCTGGAAAATGACGGGCAATCCCGTTGCGGCGGCCGCGGCCAGAGCGGCTTTGGCTTCGCGCGGCTCCACAAATGTTTCCAGAAGCAGCGCATCGGCTTCGACAAGCGCGAGGCACTGGCGGCGGTAGATCTCCTCCAGCGCCTCATCCGGATAATCTTCCAGGCGAAGCCCCAGGCCCAAAGGCCCGACCGAAGCCCAGACCGCGCACTCCTCGCCGCCCGCCTCTCTGGCCAGAACGACTCCCGCGCGGTTTACATCGTCGCACAGATCGCCTGCGCCCGCCTCTTCGAAGCCATGAGCCTGGGCCGCAAATGTGTTGGTCACGAGGATCTGCGATCCCGCGTCCCGGTAAGCGGCGTGCAGGCTCCGGACCAGCGCCGGCTCGCTGAGATTGAGCAGTTCCACCGGTTCGTCGCTTCGGCCGCCGGCTTTGCGCAGGCAGGTGCCGATCGCCCCGCTGCCGATCAACACGTTGCGACCGAAGAGGTTTGCAATGGGATTTGTCATGGACTTTCGCTCGTCAAAGGGGACGGTTCTATTAATTTCCGAATCTGAACTCCCGGAAAATAGAACCGTCCCCTTGATTCGGTCTCGCCCTACATGAAGCTTTCTTCGGGGATATCGATCGCGCTGCGGTCGCCGTACTTCATGGTCTTCAGATATCCGAAGATATCGGGAACATGATTCATGACATAAAACCTTGCCGTGGCGATTTTGCCCTTGTAGAAATCGGCGTCGATTGCGCCTTTCTCTTTCATCTTTGCCGCCGCCAGAAGCGCCTGGTCCAAAAGCAGCATGCCGCAGTAGACTCTCGCGCCGGCATGCAGCGTCCGGGTGGCAAAAAGCTGTTTCATCTGCCGGTCGCCCTTCGTCCAGGCGTCGTTCATGTTGACGATCTCTTTGAAAGCCGTCATGGCTTCCGCCATCATGGCGAATTCCGCCGCGAATGCGTCCGTCTTTTTATTTGCGACAAAGTCGTCGATTTCCTGCACCCACTTTTTGAACGGCGCTCCGTCCTTCATGGTGAATTTGCGGCCGGTATAATCCTGCGCCTGGATGAAGTTGGTGCCTTCCCAGATGCCGTAAATCACCACATCCCGGTACAGTTCCGCCGGGGCGTACTCTTCCGTGAAGCCGTAACCGCCGTGGCACTGGATGGCATCGCCGGTGGTGAGCCGCGCCATATCGGATGTATAGGCCTTGCACATGGGATTGTTGATCGCAAACATATCATCGTAATATTCCCGCTCTTCGGGCGTGGCGGCGTCGACCGCCAGGTCGCGGTAGAGATAGGACTTGTAGATGAGCGCCCGGCAGGCCTCCAGAACGGCTTTCTGGGACAAAAGCATGCGGCGGACGTCTTCGTGTTCGATGATCCGGACGCTGGGGCCCTTGGGGTTGGTGGAATGCTTGCTCTGCACGCGCAGCTTGGCGTAATCCAGGGCGGCGTAATAGGCGGAGCCGATGCAGCCCAGCGAGAACAGGCCCGTGTTCAGGCGTTCTTCGTTCATATACGCAAACATCTGCTTCATGCCGATGCCGCGTCCGTCCTTCACTTCCGCTTCGCCGACCATCCAGCCGTAGCAGTTGTCGTTTTCACCCATGGCCAGCGTGGCGGTCGTCGAACCGTGAATGCCCAGCTTGTGCTCGATGCCCATGGTCGTGACGTCATTCCAGGCGCCCAGCGAGCCGTCCTCGTTGACCCAGAACTTGGGCACGATGAAAAGCGATATGCCCGCGGTGCCTTCCTTGGCGCCCGGGGTCTTCGCCAGCATCAGGTGGATGATGTTCTCGGCGAGGTCATGGTCGCCCGATGAGATGAAGCATTTCGTTCCGGTGAGTTTGTACTTGCCGGGCGTGTCGGTGGGAAACGCCTTGCTTTGCACCGCGCCGACTTCGGAGCCCGCGCCGGGTTCGGTAAGCCCCATGGTGCCTCCCCACTCGCCGGTGCGCAGTTTGGGGATGAACAGGTCCTGTTGTTTCTTGGTGGCAAATTCATGAAGCACGGTGATTGCGCCCTGCGTCAGGCACCAGAACATGACGATCGACGGCGACGCGGCGGACTGCATCTCCAGAATCGGAGCATACCAACAGAGCGGGATCTTGCCTTCGCCGCGGTAGCCGAACTGGGGGCCCAGCTCCGCATCCATAATGGTTTTATAAACATTCTTGAACGAGTCGGGGGTCACCACCGCATGTTCTTTGCCGCCCACAAATTTCGCGCCGGGTTCATCGGCGTCTTTGTTGGCCGGACACATCACGTCGCGGCAGACTTTGAAGTTGACATCGAGAAAGCTGTCGATGTCGTCCATCCCGTAGTAATCCTTATAAGCGTCCAGGGCCAGGAGCTTGTCCACGCCGAGCCATTCTTTGATCTGGAACATGATGTCCCGCGTCTGATACAACCAATTACTGTGAGCCATACTGAATTCCTCCTGTTGAAATTTAAAGGCTATTTCCCCTTGAATACCGCGGCGCGCCGCTCGATGAAAGATGAGAGACCTTCCCTCATATCTTCACTTTTCATCACTTCTTCCATAGCCGGATAAATCAATCCCTTGGCGGTTTCTTCTCCCTCAAGCGCAGCCAGACGGCTTAATTTCAAAGCATGCGCAACGCCCAGCGGAGCCGCAGCGGCCACACGCCTGGCGATCGCCAGCGCGCGGTCGAACTGCTCGCCCGGCTGGACAAGCTCCTGAACCAGCCCCAGACGGTATGCCTCCGGCCCGCTCATTTCATCGCCCGTCAGCATGTAGCGCATGGCGTTTGCCCAGCCGATTTCCTTCGTCAGCCTGAGCGTCGCCCCGGCGCCGGGAAAAAATCCGCGCTTCACCTCCAGCATGCCGAAGCGTGTGTCGGTGGCGGCGACCCGGATGTCCGTGTTGAGCATCATTTCAAAGCCCCAGGTGTAGCAATAGCCATGAACAGCCAGAACAATGGGCTTCGCGCAGCGCTTGTCGCTCATCATGTAAAAGGGATCAATTTCGTTTTCCGCGACAAAAGGAAAGCCCTTGCCCGCGTCAAACGTGCCGGCCCAGTCGGTCAACTCCAAACCGGAAGTAAAATGAGGGCCAACGGCATACACAAGGCCGACGCGGGCCTCGGGATCGGCATCGAGCTTGAAGTAGGCCCGGCCCAGCTCGTGATACATTTCCTGTGTCATGGCATTGTATTTTTTCGGCCGGTCGATTTCGATGAACTGGATATGTTCGTCGGTTTTGACGTTGATCGCCATCGGGTGATTCCTCGAACAATTTTTACTGGCGGGGAGTATATGGAAAGGGACTGCCTGTGTCAACGGAATAATCCAATCGCAGCGTTTCTTTCCGGAGAAGGGGCCGCGCCCGTCGGCGTTCCCAGAAAGCCCTCTTTTTTTACCGAACGTTACCGGTCGGCCAGCAGGTCGTAAACGATTTGGGCGGCATCGCGGACGCAGGGGCGGCAGATGAGATGGAGGCATTGCTTGTCTTTGAAATACGACTGCCCTTCCGGAGTGGTCAGGTCGCATCCGTTGAGCAATTCCCGACAACGGCAGGAACCGTGTTTCGCAGAAAAACGGTCGATCAACTCGCGGATTTTGGCATAAGCGGCATCCGTTTGCTCCCGTCCCTCTTTTTCCCCCCTGCCGTATTGTAATCCGAGAACCATGATCCCGCCGGTCACGGCGCCGCAGATTTCTCCCTTGCGGCCCATGCCGCCGCCAAACCCACAGGCTATCTTCAAGGCGGTGTTCGCCCCCAGACCCAGATCTTCGCAGAAGGAATACAAAACCGACTGGGCGCAATTATATCCTTCCACAAATTTGGCGTCGGCCGTTTCAGAACGAGGGTTCATATCTTATCCCTTTCGATCATTTTTCATTTTTGAATTGTGTATCGCATGTCATTGGGCCTGCGCGTTTAAAATAACATTTTTACTTTAATATTCAAGACATTATTAGCCCATCGCCATTTTTTGCCATCCACGACCCACGATAAACCATTCACTTTTTGCTTCCATTGGCCATGAACTACGGGCGTTTTACCATTTCTCTCGTCACTCATTGCTCATTGCTCTTCACTTTCTCCAATCTCTCTTGACAAATCCTGATAGGGTTGCATACGACAACCCGGTTGCTGAATCCTCTTCTCGTAAAAGGCCTTTTAACCAAGGAAAAATCCGCATCCGATTCCAGAGCCTTCCGGTTGATCCTCACGAAGAGCGGCAGGGACACCCATCGCCAGGTTCAGATCTGCCTGGAGGTCTGTCCCCACAATGTCTTTCGCCCAAACGGAAAGTCCGTCATCGTGAACGACCGGAATGCCTGTATGGAATGCGGCGCATGCAGCCGGAACCGTCCGGCCGGCGCACTCAGCGTTCAATCGGGAGTCGGCTGCGCGGCTGCCGTCATCAAGAGCCTTCTGGGACGAAACGGCGGCGGACCGCAGACGGATCAGAAAGGCCGGGCAACGGGCGGTTGTTGCTCGTAAATCTTATCCTATCCTATCAATATGACAAGCATTCTATTAAAAGGTTGACTTTGACCGCCCTTTCCTATAAGAGAACTCCGGTCTTCCCGAAACGACCTCTAAAATACTATGGACTCCGGATACTCGCCATATCGTTTAGAGCCTGTCTTCCATAACCATCATCGGGGAGCTATGCCCCCCGAACACTTCTGCCGCACAAAAAATCATACCCGCCACACCGGGGGTAAAGGAGGAAATAGATCATGACCAACAGCAGTGCAAAAGAAAACAGGGTGCCGGTGCTCGGCATCAACAGTCTGGGACGAATCGGTAAACTGACTCTGTGGCACCATGTCAACCGAAAGTACTTCAAGGAAATCATCGTCAACCAGGGCCGGGACATCGGCATGGGAATGGAAACCATCGCCCGCCTGATTGAAGCCGACGCGACCTACGGGCTGCTCCACCGGTTTCTGTACGGCATCAAAGCCCAGCCGTGCATTCAGATTACAGACGATAAAAACGGCAAGATGCTCATCGACGGCGTGCCGGTGACGGTTTTGCGGGAACAGCGCAACCCCCTGAACATCCCGTGGCGCCAGTACGGGGCGGATATCGTCGTGGACTGCAGCGGCAGTTTCAAAGATCCCACCGTTCCCGTGGATGACAAAAAGGGCTCCATCCGGGGTCATCTGAACGGCGGCGCGAAAGTGGTCATTCATTCCGCACCCTTCAAGATCAAAAACAAGGCGCTTTCGACGCCGGACGACACCACCACGCTGATTTACGGCATCAACCACACGGCGTTCAACCCCAAGAAGCACCTTCTGATTTCCGCCGCGTCCTGCACCACGACGGGGCTTGCGCACATGGTCAAACCGCTTCTGGACAACGAGGAAACCAGCACCATTCTGACGGCGTCCATGTCCACGATTCACGCCGTGACCAACACGCAGAGTGTTCTGGACAAACTGCCCAAAGCGGGCGAAAAAGACATCCGCAAAACGCGCAGCATCCTGAACAATATCATTCTGACCTCGACCGGCGCCGCCAAGGCCCTGGCCGAAGTCATTCCGGAAGTCAAAAACATCGGCTTCATGGGCGATTCCATACGGGTCCCGACCAACACCCTTTCGCTCATCGTGCTCAACGCGACGTTCCAGGCCCGGAACAACGACAAGGCGGCCGCGGCCGGCCTCGACACCAAAAAGCTCAATGATATTTATGAGAAGGCCGCCAAGGACAGTCCGCTTGTCCGGTTCACCATGCAGCAGAATGTCTCCACCGATCTGATCGGCGAAGACGCGGCGGTCATTATCGAAGGGCAGTTCAATCACACCCGGACGGCGTTCATCCCGGTGGACCTTTCCCACATTCCGAACCTTCCGGCGGACCTCGTCAGGAGCCTTGGAGAAAAAATGCTTCAGGTTCCCGTGGTCCATGCCAAGATTTTCGGCTGGTACGACAACGAATACGGCAGCTACACCAACCGGATGGGAGACCTGACCGTCTATATTCACAAAAATATTCAGTAAGCGCCATTGAACGGGAGCGGGCAGACGCCCGCTCCCCGCTGATTCAAAGCCGGATCCTTCGTTTTTTGCAATTGGTTTAAAGCGACGGCTCTTTGCCCCGAACAAGGCAACGGCGAAGACGCGCAGAGCCCTACAGCGTAAGAGTGTTGCCGGGAGCCGATTCCAGCTCATGCTTTCCGAGATACAAGGTGCCGCTCCAGCCGTCAATGCCGATAAAATCGCCGCTTTGGATGGTTCGGCCCTCCAGCGTCGCATAGCCTTCCATTTCGTAAACCTTCAGCTTGCTGAGCCCCACCACTCCGACTTTGCCCAGTTGCGGAATCGTTACGGCGGCATGGGAAGTCGCACCACCCTTGGCGGTGAGCAGTCCCTCCACCTGGAGAAGGACGCCGACGTCATCGGGAACCGTATCGGGACGCACCAGAATGAGCGGCGTTTGAGGCTCCGCGGCGCGAAACCGCTGGATGTCCTTCTCGGAATAAACGGCACGGCCGCAAAGGGCGCCTCCGCTCACGCCGATTCCCGTCCCCAGCATGGAGGCGTTCAGGAGGTCCGTCTCCCGGAAGCGGCGCAGGCTTTTGGCCTTGGTCTGATCCATGTCCCGCGTCTGCAGCAGAAACAGTTGTTCTTTTTCCGGACCTTCAAAAGTGAATTCAATTTCCTGGTGGTTCAGGCCTTTTTCGTAAATCAGCGTTTCCGCGATTTTGACCAGTTCGGCATAGATGGCCGGAAAGTCGGCCTCCAGGGAAATGCCTGTGGTTCGCTGTTCCGCGATCCGCTGCCGCTCGGAAATGGGATACGTTTCAACGAGCCCCGAAACAATGTCGTCCCCCTGAACGCCGAAGATGAAATCCCCGTAAAGGGCCACGTCGGATGAGGCGCTTTTCGGATCGCGCGTAAAAATCACGCCGGAACCGGACCGTTCATGGAGGTTGCCGAAAACCATCGCCTGCACGATCACGGCGGTTCCCCATGCGTCGGACAAGTGCATCTGGTGGCGGTAGATGCGCGCCTGCTCGGCGTACCAGGAATCAAAAACCTTCAAAACCGCGTGGCGAAGCTGGCGGAGCGGATGATCCGACAACGGAATGCCGCTGTCCAGGATTCCCTCCCGGTAGGCCAGCGCGATCTGTTTCATCCGCTCGGGCGGAAACTGAATTTTTCTCTGCACGCCGTGCTTCTGCTTGAATCCGTCCATGATGGCATCAAAGAAATCCCGGCTCAACCCCTGGAACATTCCCCAGGTCTGAAGAAAACGGCGGTAGGAATCCCAGGCCGCCCACTGGAAATCCTTTCTGGCGCTCAGTTTCTCGGCAATCTCAGCGTTGATGCCGACGTTTAAAAACGAGCGCATCATGCCGGGCAGGGAAACCGTCGCGCCGCTGCGCACCGACAAAAGGAGCGGATGATCCGGGTCTCCGAAGCGGCGGCCGGTTCTGCGTTCCAGCGCAGCAATTTCCCGGTTGACCCGCCGCGCCAGGTCCCGGAAAATGTATTTGTACCCGTAGACCGCGTCAAATCCCCGGAACACTTCCGTGGTGATGATGAAGCCCGGCGGCACCTGGAACCCCAGAGAAACCAGCTTCTTCAGAAAATAGCCTTTGTTGCCCAGCAGGATCTGGTTGTCCATTTTCGGATTCCTGCCGTAGAGCGGCGACACGGTAAGCTCCGGGTTGTAATCCATCAGGAGGTTGATGATCCTCTTGTTGTCCTTGAACTTTTCCAGCTCCGCGTTGAGCGTTTTGATGACCGTATGGACAAAATTGTCCAGCACCTGTAGTCCGAAGGCGGACGAAATCACGGCGCGGAGAAAATTCTCCGATTGCTGATAGACGAATTCATTCGGACGGGTCTCGCCTGCCCCGCCGCCGGCCTGATCCGCCCGCGCCTGAAGCTGCCGGAGAATCACCGGCAAATTGACGCTGTGCGCGTCGATATAGTAGTCGCGGATGACGTCCTGAATACCCCTGGAGATGAACCGGAAAATATCCAGGTACTGCTCCATGGAAAACTGCTTGACGGGCAGGGCGCTGGTGATGAACCGCACCTTGGCCACCAGTCCTTCCGTGGAGATCCCCTCCAGATCCAGCGCGGTCAGATAGGTCCACAGATAGGTATGAATCCGGATAATGGTGCGCTTGGTGATGAACTGCAGGTTCAGGGACTGAATCAGCTCTTCAAACAGCATTCCCGCAAGGCTTTCCAGGCGCAGGGAAAGTCCCAGCGCATCGAATTTTTCCTCGTGGTAGGTCCCGTACATGGACGGAATGCCCGCGGCAATGTGCCTTTTGTAGTAGATGTTTTCAAATGACCGGGTTTTCTTCCCGGAAAGAATGCGCGCCTTGAGCGAACCGAGGCATTTCAGGATGAGCGTCAGGCTCCGGTAATGGTGCCTCTCGGCCAGCGATCGTTTCAGCGACAAAAGGTCCTGCGCGGTAAAGACGCCGGCGGTTTCCAGATCGCTCAACAGATCGTGATAACGGGGATGATATTTCTTGTAGATCAACTGATAGATGCGGATCATCAGCGACGAGCGCTCCCGGTCCGTGTCGGAAATATTCTGAATCCGGGAAATTTCCCCGGCAATTTTCTCCGGGTCCCATTCCAGAAAGTTCTGCGGCTGATTTCCGACCAGGGGAAAGAGGCAAAGCAGCGCCCGGTGCATTCCGTCAAAATACGGGCCTTCGTTCGCCACCTGATCGAACACCTCCTCGGGAACATGCTTGCGAATGGTGTTTTTGTCGCCGGAAACCCAGAAGCGGAACATATCCTCGATGAATTCCACCAGCAGGCTGTTGCTCTCCACGTGGGACTGCTTGCGGAAAAAATCGACCAGTCGGTCGTTGCGGCAGGACAGCTCGTCCACGCGAGTCGTCAAATCCCTCAGTTCGCCTTCCGCGCCGATTTCGCTGAAGTACACGGGGAACAGCCGCAACAGCTGTTTGATCAGGCTGTAGGCCGGCGCGATGTCCGCGTTGAGCAGGCGGGAAATATCTCGCTGAATCAGGTCCGTGTCCCGGATGAAAATCCCGCCGGTTTTCAGGTGAATGATCAGGGCGGAAATGAGTCTTTTCGTCCAGCGCGGCTTCAGGGCGATTATTTCCAGCCAGGCGCGGATCATTCGGATATGTTCGGGGTTGACCCGCACCTGCCATTCGGCCGTCGCCCCCTGAATCTCCGGATATTCAAACCCGTAGGCGATCAGTTCTTCCATGAACGCTTCCACCAGGGGGTGGTCGTTTTGCGCAAAAATTTCCCGGGCCGCCGTGAGGATGCAGTCGATGCCCGCGCCGCGGAATTCGCTCTTCGCCGTGTTTTTTTTCAGGAAGCTGAAGATCTTCCTTATGAAAATATCCAGATTCTCCTTTTTTTCCTCCCGAAAGACCAGCCGAAGCGACGCGTTGATTTCCCGCATGGCGCCGGCATGAATATCCCGCAGGCCCGGAGCGGTCATGATGCCGAAAAGGAAATCCAGTTTCACGAGGTGGCGGCTCGCGTAAGCTTCGGTTTTTTCCAGAGCGGAGGCTACCTGCAGGTAGGTGTCGAGAATCTGGAAATAATCCGGAAGGATCCAGTAGTCCCGGACGCGCGCTCCTGCTTTTTCTCCCTTTCGGGGACGAAGCGCTTCGAGCTCCAGCATCAGTTTGCGGAACCGGTGGTGGCTGATCGGCCGGATCAGTTCCAGATAGGGGGTCTCATTCGGCGGTTCCTCGCCCCGGCGTTCGGCGATCAGCCATAACGCCGGATCCGGCTGACTCAGCCAGAAGGCGTAGGTCGCGTGGAACATTTTGTACAGGAGCGCGTCGAAGGCCGGTGAGGACAGATCCACGTTCTTTTCCTCCGCCGTCCGGTTGATTCTTTTCAGATAGGAAGAGCATTTCCTGAAGAGGGCCGAATCGTCGTCCGCCATCGCCGACAGGGAGTCGATCATTTCCGGAAACAGCGAAAGGTTTCTCTCCAGATGCTCTTCACTGTGCAGGATCACCGCGTCCGCGAAGTCAAAAAGATAGTGCAGCGCACTGTCTTTTACGTCTTCACCGGCCGTGGATTTCAGAATGTCGAAATAAACGGTCAGGAGAATCCGCAGGCCGCTCTGCCCCTCCGCATGGCGGCTGTAAATGTGAAAATTACCGATGGAGATGGACTTGAGCTCCCGCAGAACAAAGTCCCAGTTGACGTAAGGATGGTTGAGCTCCGTCAAAAGTTCCTGTGTCTTTTTCCGCAGGCCGTAGCGGTTCTCGACCATCCGCAAAAGCGGCGCGTACCGAGGAGGAATCCGGACTTCCGCCGCCGTGCGCTCCAGATTGACTTTCAGTGCCGAGGAAACCCAGGCGTCGTTTTTTTCCGTGGATGGGGATTTTGCTGTCATGGACCGAATCACCTCGCCTGGGGCAATAAATCAGAATACCGGACGAATTTCAAGGAAGGAATGTTCGATGGACGAAGGGTGTACGCGCGCCGCGATCAGTCCTTTTTCGAGGAAAATTTTTCCAGCAGCACGACCATCCCGTGAATGATCCCGGCGATGCCGAAGGCGATGACGATCGTCAGTCCGTAGGTTAGTAAAGCTTCGGGCCATCCGCTCATGAGGGTACTCCTTTTATTTCGCCAGCAGGCTGCAGAAAATTCCGGCAATAATCGCCGTGGTGATGACGCCGCTGACATTTGCGCCCAGCGCTTCCGGCAGAATGACGGCCGATCGGTTGACCTTGGAAACGACTTTCTGGGCCACTTTCGCCGTGGTCGGCACACAGCTCACGCCGGCAATGCCGATGGCGGGATTGAACTTCCCTCGCGTCGCAAAATACAGGATGTAGCCCGCCAGGATGCCGCCGATTCCGGATAGCAAAAGGGCCAGGATCCCCAGAAGCAGCAGGGGCAATACTTTCGGATCCATGATCGTGTTGGCGTCGCACAAAACACCCAGCATCAGGCCCAGAAACATCGTGGACCCGAACAGGATGGGGCCCTGCAAAAGATCGATAAATTCCTTGATGCCGGACTCCCGGATGACCACGCCGAAAAACAGGGAGAAAATCAACGGGGCCGCCACCGGCAACAGGAAGGACAGAAAGACGCAGGCCACAATGGCAAAAAGCATTTTTTCACCGGAAGTGATGTTGCGCCTCTTTTTGGGCGGCGCGGGCTTGATCCCCAGCAGCTTTTTGGGCACCAGGAACTTGATCAGGTAGGGATAGCCGCCGTAGGCAAAACCCAGGTAAAGGTAGGCGATGATGGCAATGGGCACAAAAAGCTCCGGCGCCAGACGCAGCGACGTGAACAGGACCATCGGCCCGTCGGCTCCGCCGACGATGGAAATGGCGGCCGCCTGCTGGGGCGTGTAGCCGAACCACTGGGCAATGGGAAAAACGATAATCGTTCCCAGTTCCGCGCACACGGCGATGAACATGCTCTGAAACGGACGGGCCATGACATAACCCACATCCAGCAGCGCGCCGATGCCCATAAAGACCAGGCAGGCGATCAGGCCGTTGCTGAAGGTGAGGGTGTAGACGGGCTGGAGCCAGTCAATCTGCATAATGGTAATGATTTCAGCCGCATTCTTCACGGCGTCGGCCGTGGCGCCCGCTTGCGCTTCCACAAAAAGGGTGCCCATGCCGCCGTGCAGTTTCAGGGGATCGAAGAACATGATGGCCGCGTTCACGGTCGCCATACCCAATCCCATCGGAATCATCAAAAGCGCTTCCAGGATGCCCTTCCTGCCCAGGTAAATCATCAACAACCCGAGCAGAATCAAGCCGATTCTGGCCGCCGCCATTCGGGGACTATGGGAAAAGGACTCTGCCAGCGTCGTGATCCCCTGAAAGATATTCGCTATCGCCTCCCACGTCATCGCCCGGACTCCCTTTTCAATTCAGCATCTTGAAATCACTCATCTTTACGAAAAAAATTTCGGGCTACCTACCACATTACATTTCAGGAAGTCAAACACTCTTTTGCGATGAACACCAGGATCGGGACGCCGCGGATCAGAAAGTGCCGGAGTCGCCCGGGTCGCATCAACGCCCGTACGACGCGTTCCCGTTATTCTTGACCGCGGGGAATGTTTGTTATAAGGGTTTTGCCAGAAAGGTCGGATATGTCTTATAAAACCGTATCAGATGTAGAACAAAGATTGATTGAAGCCGGTTACATCCCTTCCCGGGAAATCGCCACCGTCATTTTTCTGGCGCAGGCGACCCAGAAGCCCGTTTTGATCGAAGGGCCGGCGGGCGTCGGCAAAACGGAGCTGGCCAAGGCGGTGGCCCGCAGCCTGGGGCGTGAGCTGATCCGCCTGCAGTGCTACGAAGGATTGGACGAGGCCAAAGCCCTCTATGAATGGGAATACGCCAAGCAGCTGCTCTACACGCAAATGGTCAAGGACCGGATCAACGACATCATCGGCGCCACGGCAACGCTTGCCGAAGCCGTCGATGCGATCGCCGCACAGGAAGACGCCTTCTTTTCCGATCGTTTTATCCAGCCTCGTCCGCTTCTGCAGGCAATCAGTTCGCAAAATCCCGTGGTGCTGCTTCTGGACGAAGTGGACAAATCCGACCCTGAATTCGAGGCCTTTCTGCTGGAGCTGCTTTCCGATTTTCAGGTTTCCATCCCCGAGCTGGGAACGCGCACGGCCGTCCGGATCCCCTTTGTCCTGCTCACATCCAACAACTACCGCGACATGAGCGACGCCCTGAAGCGCCGCTGTGTCCATCTCTATATTGATTATCCGGCACGCGATACGGAAATCTCGATCGTCCGCCTGAAAATTCCCGACATCGAAGAAAGGCTCTGCGCCGTGCTGGTGGACGCCATTCGAAAAATCCGCTCTCTGGATTTGAAGAAAAGCCCCAGCATTTCCGAAACCCTGGACTGGGCGCAATCGCTTCTGGCGCTGCAGATTTCCGAACTGACGCCGGAAGTCATCTCGGAAACCCTCAACGTCATCTGCAAATACCAGGCGGATCTGGAAAAAGTGCGGAAAAACATCGACCGGGTGGTCGCCGGATGAAATCTGCATGACGCTTTCCGTTCCGGCAAAAGACGAACGAGGCGCGCCGAATCTTCGGATTCAAACCGCAGGGCAGCCGTCTTTCGCGGGTGCGCCTCGGGTATTTTGTCATGGTGATGTATGGTCAAGCTGATCGGGCAATTTGTCTCCTGCTGCAGGGCCGCGGGTCTGCGCGTCTCCACATCCGAAGTCCTCGACACCCTGAAACAGCTCGAATTGATCGACCCGACCGATGAGGTGCAGTTCAAAGCGGTACTGCGGGCCAATTTTGCCAAAAGCCTGAGGGAACTGAAGCACTTCGAACGACTCTACCATCTCTTTTTTCACGAAATGCGCGTCAACGCGGATGACATGCAGCAGGCGGCCGCCCAGATCGACCGCATCCGGCAGGCGATGGACCGGCTGAGAAAAAATCCGCATGACAATCCGGTGTACGACGCCGTGGTGGATTTTCTGGCCGGCAACCCCATGGCCCTGCTGGCGGAAATGCGCCGCATCCATTCGGAGTCGGACGACGCGGCATCGCCCGCCCGGTTCAATCTCGGGCCGCTGGCCAGCCGTTTCAACGTGCTGCTGCAGATCAACGCCGCGGCAAACGCCGTCGCCGCACTCCTGGAAAGCAACGATCTGCACATGCAGCCGGCGGACCGGCAGGCACTCGCGGCACACTTCGAAGATCGCGTGGAGGCTGCGCGGTCCATCCTCGTGTACGATCCGCAGGCCGGCGAAGCCGGCGCCAAAAAAGTGAAAACGCACGAACAGCGCGTCCGCGACCTCGGCGAAAAAACGTTTTCATCCTTCACCCGCGAGGAAGTGGAGGAAATGCGCGAAGCCATCGACCGGCTGGTGCGCAAACTGAAAAATATCGTCAGCCGGCGCTTTGCCGTCCGCGACCGGGGAAGCCTGGACGTAAAAAAAACCCTGCGGGCGTCGGCCAAATACGACGGCGTGCCCCTCGACATTCAGTACCGCCGGAAAAGTCTGCGCAAAAGCCGGATCGTCACCCTTTGCGACGTTTCCGGCTCCGTCTGGGCCGCGGCCCGCTTTATGCTCAATCTCGTGTACTCTCTTCAGGACTGCTTTGACAAAGTCAACAGTTTTGTCTTCATCGACCAGTTGACGAACGTCACCGGCATCTTCGAGGAGCACGATATTTCCGACGCCGTCCGCATGGTCATGGAAGAATCGGACGTGCATTATTCAGCGCCGACCGATTACGGCGAGACGCTCAGAAATTTCAAAAAAGACTACATGGATCTGCTGACGAAGAAGACGACGCTCATCATCGTGGGCGACGGACGGTCGAATTACCTGAATCCGGAGGACGCGATCCTGGGCGCCATGCGGGAGCGGTGCCGCCGGGTCATCTGGCTCAATCCCGAACCGGAAAACCTGTGGGGGACCGGCGACAGCGAGATCCGGACATACCTGCACCACTGCCATGAAGTCCGCGCCTGCCGCAACGTCAACCAGCTGTTCACGTTCATCGAGGAGCTGGTGATATGAAACCACCGGAGGATTCGATGAAAGCCCAAACCCTGGCCGCGGATTTCGCCGCCCGGCATGTCGCGACGCGCGCGGATTTGCAGACCGCGCAAGAACCCCCAACGGACCTGTGGGGCGCGATGGGCGATGCCGGACTTTTCAAAATCGGCATTCCGGAAATTTACGGCGGCACAGGCGACGGGTATCTTGACCTTTTGAAAGCCGGGGAGTCTTTTGTCCGCAGCGGCTTGAATCTGGGGATGGGGATGTCCTGGATCTTCCAGCAGGTGATCGCCCGCTTTGTCGTCGGAGCGTTCGGTACGCCCAAACAGTGCCGGCAATATCTGCGCGCCGCAGCCCTGGGAAACTGCACCCTGAGCTTTGCCGTTTCCGAACCGAAGCGCGGCGCCTCCCCGAAAACCATGGCCGCCAAAGCCCAAAAACTTGAGGGGTCCTACCTCCTGGACGGAGAAAAAACCTACCTGACCAACGGACCGATTGCCGATTTGTTTATAGTGGTCGCCGTGACGGACGAAGCGGCAGGGCGAAAAAGCTTCACCGCGTTCATCGTGCCGCGCGATACGCAAGGCCTCACCGTCACTTTGCCGATGCCCTTGAATTTTTTAAAACCTTCACCGCACGGCGGCATTCAACTGAACCGCTGCCGGGTTCCGGCGACATCCGTTCTCGGCCGTGAAGGCAGCGCCTGGCGGGACATCGTCATCCCGCTGGGAGAAATAGAAGATGTGGTGATGATGGGTCCCGTGCTGGGCGGCATGGCCGCGCAGCTGGATCTGCTCGCGTCCGCCATCCGGGAAAATTCTACGTCAAGAGACCGCGCCCTGCAAGGCGAATGGGGCGCGCTCTCCGCCCTACGGCAAACGCTGCGGATGATCGCCTATGAAGCTGCCGGCAGGCTTGATCGGGGCGGGGACTCCCCTCTTCCCCTCGGCATTACCTTTGCGCGTCTGGCCGCGGAATTTCATATCGACATCGCGCAACTGTCCGAACGATGGAACATTCCCGTGCCGGACCCATATGCTTATCTTCAAAGGGACATGGAATCGCTGGGAGTCCTTCAAAAAAGACGCCTGCAGATCCGTCAGGAAAAAATCGGCGCGGCCCTGCTTGCAGCCCATTGAGGCGGATCGATGCACAAATACGTAACATGATTCACAAGCGATGAGCCATGAGCTGCGAGCTACGTCTGCTTTGTGGTCTTGGTGATTTCCTCTTCCCTCAGAATTTTCCTCAGGATCTTGCCCACGGCGTAACCGTCTTCCCCAGAATATGCGCGAGCCCTTGATCCGCATGACAAAAACATTCTCTTTGAAGTACGTAAATGCCAACGGACAATTTGTTATATTCTTCTTCTTTCATGATTTGGCACCCATAAGGAGATGCAGGTCTATGACAAACGGTTCCCCTTGCGTTGCGCCTTCCTCAGGGAAACGCGCGCCCGGTCAACAGTCCCTTACCCGCCCAGGGTGTATTCGTTCAAAACCTTCAGCTTTTCGATAATGAACTTCCGCACCATTTCCGCCGTCTCCTGGACTGAAAGATGCGCAAAAGCGTCATACGGAATCTCTTCAAATATTTTGATGTAAATTTTCTGCACGCCGGTAAAGTTCATGCTGAATTTGGGAAGGGCCTTATTGGTTCCGCTGATGACGATCGGCAGAATGGGCGCCTTCTTCTGGTGCGCAAGCTGAAATGCGCCCAGCTTGAACGCCTTCACCTCGCCGTCGGGCGAGCGGGTGCCTTCCGGAAACATGAAAATGGAGCTCCCCTCGGCCAAGTGCACTGCGCATTGGCTGAGCATCTGTTCGATGCTTTGCTTGTCGCCGCGTTTCAATGGAATGTAGCGGTTCAGCATCATATTCCAGCCGATCAGCGGCACCCGGAATATTTCAATCTTCGATACCCATTTATAGTGAAAGAAAAGCCGGAAAGCGACCAGAATATCCAGTTGCGACTGATGATTGGAAGCAATCACATACGCAACATCCTTGCGAACATGCTCGCGCCCCTCGATGCGAATCCGCCAGGCCGGCATGGTCCAGGTGTAAAGAGAAGCCCAGAAACATGTGAACAGATGTAAAAGCCGCAGCCGTCGGTCAAAGGGGTAGGTAACCACACGCAGGAGCAAAGCCGTCAAAAACAGCGGAATGGACGTCAAGGAGATAAAAATCAGAAAAACAATGCTGACCATGCGATTAAACATGAAAAATCCTTTTCCTTCCGATTATTTCCCTGTCAGGATGGCGCGGAGTATAAACAGAAGGCCAAAGCCTGTCAATCACATTCCATCACAGGGCCGAAAGCCGGATCGGCGGACGCGGATCCTTTTCAGGCAGAAAAGAACGGCCCTCACCTCTCACAAATGATTGCCTGCAACCGGCAAATCATGATAGGGTGCCGGCAAATATACCATACAAGAAAACAAAAGAACCGGTCCGAAGGTTTGAAATGAGCATCCTGTTTGAATCCGCCCGTCTGAAAAACATGACCCTGCGAAACCGGTTTGTCCGGTCGGCCACCTATGACGGCATGTCGGATCCCACCGGGCAGGTGACGGACCGTCAAATCTCATGGATGGATGATCTTGCCGCGGGCGGCGTCGGCCTGATCGTGACCGCCATTATGTATGTTCATCCTTCCGGCCAGGTTTCCTCCTTCATGAATTCGATCGCCGAAGATGCCTGTATTCCGGGTTTACAAAAGCTTGCCCGGACGGCTCATCAACGGGGAGCAAAAATTGCCGTGCAGCTTTATCACGGCGGACGCGAGGCGCGCTTCGTTAAAACTAGGGGCCGGCTGCCCGCCGGCCCGTCCGTAATCGCCGACGACCCCTTTTACCGCTGGAATTACCGTGAAATGACCGAAGAGGAGATCCGGGTGGTTGTTCATGCCTTCGGCGAGGCGGCGCGCCGGGCCCGTGAAGCAGGCTTTGACGCCGTTCAGATTCACGGCGCGCACGGGTATCTTTTCAGCCAGTTCCTCTCCCCCTTTACCAACCGGAGAGAGGATTCGTGGGGCGGATCGCTGGAAAACCGCCTGCGCCTGCATAAAGAGGTGTACGCGTCCGTTCGCCGTGAGGCGGGCGCGGATTACCCGGTCATGATCAAACTGGGCGTGCAGGACGGCTTCCCCGGCGGGTTGACGATTGACGAGGGGGTGCGGGCTGCGCGGATGCTGGCCGACGCCGGGTATGACGCCCTGGAAATCAGCTCAGGCGTCCGGGGAGAAAAATACGAGGGAACGGAATACAGAACCAGAATCCACCAATCTTCCCGGGAAGGCTATTTCCGAAAGTGGGCGCGGGATATCAAAAAAAGGATCGGCGTCCCCGTCATTGCCGTGGGCGGCTTGAAATCCGTCGCCATGATGGAGGAAATGATCCGCCGCGGGGAGGCGGATTTCATATCGCTTTGCCGGCCGCTGATATCGGAGCCGGATCTGATCCGGAGCTGGGAAGCGGATCCTGCGAAAAAACCGCGTTGTGTGTACTGCAATCAATGCCTGGAAGCGGTGCACCGGGGAATCCCGCTTTGCTGCGTCGCCTTCAGCAAAGGAGAACCGAAAACGTCAAAAAGCTCCGCAGCGATACGCCGGAGCAAATCCGGAGGGGACTCATGAAAATCGATATCCAACAGATTCGAACGATCGGCGGCGGACTGACGCGCCCCGAGGGCGTCATGGCACTGGACGACGGCAGCGTCCGTACGGCGGACGCCCACGGACGCTGCGCCCGTATCGATCCGGACGGACGGACGACTTTTTTCGGCCGGCTGGGCGGCCTGCCCAACGGCATTTGCATCGATCCGGACGGCAACTGCATTGTCGCCAACATCGGCAACGGCGAAGTCCAGTCTCTTTCCTCCGACGGCCGCCATACGGTCCTGATGACACAGGCGCAGGGCAAAAGAATGTCGACACCCAATTTCCCCTTCCTGGATTTTGCGGGCCGCCTCTGGGTTTCCAACTCCACGGACAACCCGGATATTGAAGCATCCCTGAAAGCGCCCGTCCCCGACGGATGCCTGGTCCTGATCGCGAAAGGCAGGGCGCCCCGAATAGTCGCACAGGGTATTTGTTTTGCCAACGGCGTCGCGCTGGATGCGGACGAAAAATATGTATATGTGGCCGAAACCATGAAACGCCGCATTCTGCGCTACAGGATACATCCGGACGACACCGTCGGACCGGCGGAGGTTTACGGCCCCGATTTTCTGGGGAAGTTCGGTTTTCCCGACGGCATTGCGTTTGATGAAGCCGGCAACCTCTGGGTCGCCTTTCCGATGGCCAACGCCTTGGGCTACATCGATCCGGGGGGCGCCCTGGAAATTTTTGCGCAAGACCCTCAGGGCGCCGTGCTGAACCATCCGGCCAATATCTGCTTCGGCGGAAAAGATCGCCGCACCGCTTTTATCGGAAGCTTGGGCGGCGCGAACGTCCCCTTTTTTGAAGTGCCGCACCCGGGCCTTCGGCTGGTTCATCAAAAAAAGACTGAGGGCTGAAGTTTCAGGGTTCAACGCTGCCGGATAAAATGACGAAAGATTAAAGGATCAACCATTAAAATTGAGAAAGGAGAAAAGAGGATGGAATACAAAAACATTATTGTAACAACAGAAAATTTCGTGACGACGATCGTTCTCAACCGACCGCCGATGAACTCCGTGAATCTGGGCATTCGCGAGGAATTTTTCGACGCGGTCACGAACCTTGAAAAAAGCAAGGAGACGCGCGCGGTCATCATCACCGGCGCGGGCGACAAGGGATTTTCCGCCGGCATGGACGTCTCCGACGTGGCCAACATCGCCAAAGGTCCGAACGGCAACGACATCATGAACGCCATCTCGCGCTCCACCAAGCCCTACATTGCCGCGATCAACGGACATGCCTTGGGCGGCGGCTGTGAGACGGCGATCGCCTGCCATTTCCGCATCATGACGGACAACCCCAAGGCTCTCATCGGACTGCCGGAAGTCAATCTGGGCATCACGCCCGGATGGGGCGGCATCCAGAGACTGCCGAGGCTCTTGGGAAAATCCCGGGCGCTGGACATGATCCTGTTCAGTAAGCGACTGACCCCCTCCGAGGCGCTGGCCGTAGGCCTGGTCGATAAAGTCGTTCCGGCCGCCGATCTGATGAAGGAAGCGACGGCCTTTGCCCAGGCGCTGACCAAACGTCCGCCGCTGGCCGTGGCCGCCGTCCTCGAAGGCATCAGCGTCGGTATGGAAAAGGGGTTTAATGAAGGCCTGAAGCTGGACATCGAGTGGTCCAAGAAACTGGGCGCCAGCAAGGACGCGGTGGAGGGCATCACCGCTTTCCTGCAGAAGCGCGAACCGAACTTCACCGGCGAATGATCGAAACACGGCCGGAAGCCGTCGCAGACTCCGTGCCGGCGACGCGGGCAGCCGGACCGTTTCTGTAAAAAATTTTTCCTTTTGCTGTTACAGGCAGCAGGCTTCAATCCGGGGCCTGCTGCCCTCGTTCTGTGTTTATGATCATTCCGCAGCTTCTCGAGCTATACCGTTCGTGCACGCTTTGCCCGCGCGCCTGCCGCGTTGACCGGACAAAAGGCAAGCCGGGCTACTGCCGCCTGCCTTCCGAGATCGTCATGGACTGCGCTCTGGCCCATCACGGAGAGGAGCCGCCTCTTTCGGGAACGGGCGGAGCCGGAACCATTTTCCTTTCTTCCTGTAACCTGGGATGCGTCTACTGCCAGAATGATCAAATTTCGCACTCGGCGGAGGGCCGCCGTCCGACCGTGATCGAACTGGCCCGGATCATGATCGACCTGCAAAAAAGCGGCTGCCATAATATCGAGCCGGTCACGCCGACGCCACAGACGCCTCTGATCATGGAAGCGCTTTGCCTGGCAAGGGCCCAGGGCCTCACCGTCCCGCTGGTTTACAACTGCGGCGGCTATGAAAATCCGGACGTCATCCGGATGCTCGACGGCATGGTCGATATCTATCTGCCGGATTTCAAATACGGCCTTTCGCAAGACGCCCAAATGTTCTCCGACGCGCCGGACTATCCGAAGTTCGCCCTGGCCTCCCTTCGGGAAATGGTCCGGCAGGTGGGGGACGATCTGGACGTGGAAAACGGCATCGCGTCGCGCGGCATCATCATCCGCCATCTGGTCCTGCCGGGGCTTCTGAAAAACTCGAAGGAGGCGCTGAAACTGCTGAAAAAAGAAATATCGACCAACCTTCCGATCAGCCTCATGTCGCAATACACGCCCGTCCCGAAAGTGCGCTCGCACCCCCTTTTGGGACGGCGGGTTACGGCCTCGGAATATGGCGAGATTGTGGATTTCGCCCTTTCCCTGGGATTTGAAAATTTATTCATCCAGGAAGTGGATGAAAGAGCCCTGACGCCGGACTTCAACCGTAAAAATCCTTTCGACGCAAACGGGTGAATCCATGTCCGGAGATTTGAGGGAAATTTACGACCGCTTCGGCGATGCCGTGATCGCATCGGTTTGCAAAAACATCAAAGGGTCGGTGGTTGTCACATTCGACCGGAAATTCATAGAGCGCCTGAAAGCACTGAAGCTGAACGTTCAAATATTCAAAGAGAAATAAATTGATAAGCTAACCGCGCCCCTCCGTTATGGCCTTGCGTGATTGCGCCTTTTTCCTGATGTTTGCGTATTGAACCAGCGCGTGCATGGCGCGGGCGGCTTCCTCCGGGGTATCGCATACAGGGATTCCCGCTCCCTTCAGGATGTCGATGACCATGTCGTGGTCAACCCGTCGAAATCGTGTCGTGATGACCGGCTTGCCGTACTTTGCGGGCAAAGAGCAAAAATAATCGGCGCCTTCAACCGCTATTTTGGTCAGATCGAGCAAGGGTTTCGGCAGCCCCGAAAACCCGAACATGTCGCTCCAGGCTGCAGGGTTGATGGGGACGTTGGAGATCACGCCGTCAATATAATCGCATTTCAACAGTTTCTCCACCACGGCCGCTTCTTCCAAACCGGTGCGCGCGCTTCCCGCAAAATCCACAGGATTGTTCGGTCTGGGCGCGTGCGGCGGCAGACCCGCCATCAGGCTTCGAACCGTATCGCCGTCCAGATCCGGCACTTCCAGTCCCAGAGAGGCGCAGGCATCGGCGGTGACGACACCCTGTCCGCCGCTTCCCAGAATGGCAACGCGCCTGCCGGGCGGAAGAGGCTGGCTGGCCAGGACTTCCGCCACATCGAAGGCATGAAGGGTCTCGTGGACCCGAATCAGGCCTGCCTGCCGGCAAACCGCGTCAAAGATTTCATCCGAGCCGGCCAGCGAGGCCGTGTGTGATTGTGTTGCTTTGCTTCCGGCGGACGTCCGGCCCGCCTTATAGATAACAATGGGTTTTTGTTTTACCACTTCCCGGGCCAGATTCATAAACCGTTTTCCATCTTTGAAACCTTCGATATAGAACACCAGAACCTTTGTCTCTTCATCGGATGCTAAATATTCCAGGTAATCCGCCGCATCGAGATCCCCCTGATTGCCGATGCTGATGAATTTGCTGAGACCGTAGCCCTTTGTTCCGGCGATCTCCGAAAGAGAAACGCCGAAGGTCCCGCTCTGGGAGACAAACGCAATGGGACCGGCCAGGGGCGCTTTGTCAAAAGACAGGCTCAACATTCCCGCTCTGCTCCATATCCCCATGCAGTTAGGTCCTACAAACCGAATGCCCCCTTTCCGGGCGATACTCACCACCTTGTCTTCCAAAATTTTTCCCTCCCGTCCGACTTCGGCAAATCCGGCGGTAATCAGGACAACGCCCTTGACTCCCTTATCTACGCATTCCTTCATCACCCCCGGAATCTGTGGAGCAGGCAGGGTAATCACGGCCAGGTCAACGGCTTCCGGAATATCCAGAATACTTTTGTAGCTGGGCAAATGATTGATCTGCTCTCCCTGTCGGTTGACAGGATAAACAGCTCCGCGATAACCCGTGCGCAGCGGCCGGTTGATCATCCGAAATCCCCATTTTGTGCGGTGATTAGACGCTCCGATCACGGCGATAGACTTGGGCTTGAAAATGGGATCTAATTGTTCCACGATGGATTTCACGAGAGGGCGCCTCCTTTTTAACACAGACGGACCATGTTCTCTTTTTTGTCCCGAGTCCAATGAACCTCAGCGAAAAATGGATCGAGCAGAACTTCAATTCGCTCAGCCTATGGGGGTTGCAGCCCCTTGTTCCGGTGGATTGCGATCTCAATCTGGGTGAGAAAATTTATGACGCGCTTCATGAGGTCATTCTTTTCTTAAAAAAACCTCTATCCGCAACGACAAGCCGTAAAATCAGGATGGATCCTTGAATTTGGGCGGCTGCTTGGTGAAGTTCGCGTTCACCGCTTCCAGCTGGTTGGGGCTTCCCATGAGCGTCATCATCAGCTCGGATTCCATCATCAGGCCCCTGGCGGAATCTCCG
>Ga0116147_1000536_pt1 | contig 44822 bp, 41 predicted proteins | sample AD_JPNHG3_MetaG_FD_89749 | JGI IMG/M metagenome (GOLD analysis project Ga0116147, IMG submission 89749) | Active sludge microbial communities of municipal wastewater-treating anaerobic digesters from Japan - AD_JPNHG3_MetaG | ecosystem: Engineered > Bioreactor > Anaerobic > Digestate | place...
ATGGAAAGTGAACCACGGACGGGCACCAACTCCAACCGCACAGGAGACTAGTTGGGTGGGCGGCAAGTCACGGCTTCATTGTTTGGGCGGCTATATGCCTCCATACATCCCCCTCTCTGCGGAACGCACTTCTTTAGCCGGTCTAGCCTCGGCTTGCGAAAACCCGGACAATGACTACAGATGATTTCAAAGACGCTAGGTAAGTATTCGGTCGGTGTGGGGGATCGGTTCGGGCGCGCCGGGGTTGCGCAACTAGGGGCGATCCGGCGTCTGTACGAGGACGGGGTCCTGGCGACCCCGGTTTGGAACAAATCGCTCCGGGAACACCGCCTCACCGGAACGAACCCCGAGGTTACCCGCCAAGCTGCGGATGCCGCCGTCAGGGAATCCGGATGGCTGCACTCCTACTTTGTCGACGCCGACCACGTCGATCCGGAGAGTCTCGATTCCTTTCTTCCCCACTGCGACTACTTCACAATCGACGTAGCTCGGTACTTGGGAAGTCCGGCCGCCCCGGACTTACGGACTCGATTTCTAGCAACGTGTGCCGAACTTATCGGGACAGAGGAAGTCCCAGGTGCCACCCGACGGTTCGAGATTACTCGAGAGCTGGCAGACTTTGCGGCGTCACAATACCTCGAGGCTCTGGTCCAGGCATTGGCCGCGTATCGGAGAATCGCCGAGTGGAAGGAGCCGGGCGGCTTTAAGGTTGAGGTGTCCATGGACGAGACGCCTTGCGCCCAGAGCTCCGAAGAACTTCTTTTGATCCTGCGGGCGGCTTCGCTGCTACGGTTACCTCTAGACGCCGTGGCTCCCCGGTTTACCGGACGGTTTCTCAAGGGAATCGACTATCTGGGTGACGTCCGTCGGTTCGAGCAAGACTTCGAAAACCATGTGGCCGTTCTCGGCTTCGCCGTCGCCAAATTCAAGATGAAAACCGAACTGAAACTGAGCGTGCATTCCGGCAGTGACAAATTCTCTCTTTATCCCGTTATGAATCACGTATTGAAGCGACATGATGCAGGTCTGCATCTCAAGACCGCCGGGACGACATGGTTGGAAGAAATCGCCGCGCTGGCGGAGAGCGGCGAAGACGGACTTCAGTTGGCTCGAGACATTTACCGTACCGCGTATGTCGAGCGCGATACGCTCGTTGCACCCTACGCGGAAGTCGTCGCCGTTGACTGCGCTCGGCTGCCGACACCGGAAGTGGTGCAGGCCTGGACGGGTCCCGAACTGGCGGCGGCCCTCCGTCACGTCCCCGAAGACTCCCGTTTCAACCCGGACTTCCGCCAGCTGGTGCACGTGGCCTATCCGGTGGCGGCACGTTTCGGCCGGCGTTTTCTCGACGCCTTGGAGACCAACCAAGCGCAGATCGGTCCCCGGGTGACGGAGAACCTGTACGAGCGTCATTTGCGCCCTCTGTTTGGAGAATAGATTCCACTCGGCGGCGAGTGTCTCCCAGCCGAGGATGTGGCACCGATCGGTCAGTGATCGGGAAGGGGTTGCAAAACGGAGGAGTGCAATAGGCATTTCGAATTTGAGACACTAACGCACATGTCGGAAAATGCACTGAACCAGGTGACGGCTCCAACAGGAGCCGAAACCGTTGTTTGGAAACTTTCGGATCTTTTCTCCTCACCTGAGGCCGTGCGGGCTTCTTTGGACGACTGTTCCGAGAAAGCCGCGGCTTTTCGCGCCCGCTACCACGGAGCGGTCGGCGGCCTCGACGATATCGCCTTGGCGGAAGCACTGCAGGAGTTTGAAGCGCTACACGACGCGCTGAATCGAGCCGCGTCGTACGCCTACCTGGATTGGTCCACCCATACCAACGACAGTAAGAAAGGAGCACTGTTCCAGCTGGTCCGCGAACGCTACTCCCGCATCGCCCAGGACGTCCTTTTCTTCGAGCTGGAGCTGATTTCGGTGAGCGGCGAGCGTGTATCGACTTGGCTTCGGTCTCCCTACCTCCGGCGTTACCGGCACTACTTGGAACTTTTGGCGGCGCGTCGTGAGCATGTTCTGAGCGAGGCCGAGGAGCGCATTCTGACCGAAAAGGCCGTTACAGGAGCGGGAGCGTGGGCACGCTATTTCGACGAGCTCGTGGGAAGCATCGAATACGAGGTGGGCGGTGAACGGCTGACCGAACAGCAGGTACTATCCCGTCTCTATGAGACCGATCGTGCACGCCGGCGGGAAGCCGCTCTCGCTTTTACGCAAGGTTTGGAGGGAGAGGTCCGCTCTCTCTCCTACATTTTCAACACGCTGTTGGCGGAGAAGGCTTCCGACGACAGGCTCCGGCGCTATCGGCATTGGCTGGCGGCCCGCAATCTGGCCAACGAGATCTCGGATACGGCGGTTGAGAATTTGGTGACGTCGGTGGTTCGCCGTTTCGACCTGGTGAGCCGCTACTATGACCTGAAACGACGTCTTCTCGGGCTGGAGGAGCTGTACGACTATGACCGGTACGCTCCCGTCGGCCGGGAGGATCGTGCCTATTCCTGGGAGGAAGCCCGCTCGCTGGTCTTGGAAGCGTATGCCGCCTTTAGTCCTCGCATGGCTCAGATTGCAGAGCAGTTCTTTAGCGGTGAGTGGGTCGATGCAGCCGTCCGATTCGGCAAACAATCCGGGGCTTTTGCTCACAGTACGGTGCCCCAGGTTCACCCTTACGTCCTGTTGAACTTCACGGGCAAAGTCCGAGATGTTCAAACACTCGGCCACGAGTTGGGGCATGGCGTGCACCAGTACCTGGCACGTGTGCAGGGTTCGCTACAAGCCGACACGCCGCTGACCATGGCGGAAACGGCCTCGGTCTTCGGAGAGATGCTGGTGTTCGAGCGGCTGTTGCAGGACCGGAAACATCCCCGCCAAAGGCTGGGTATGCTGATGGCCAAGATCGACGACACGATCGCCACCGTATTTCGGCAGGTGGCAATGCATCGTTTTGAAGATCGCATTCACCGGGCGCGGCGGGAGGAAGGGGAACTGCCGGTGGATCGTTTCAACGACCACTGGGTGGCCACCCAGAAAGAGATGTTTGGCGGCAGCCTGACGCTGGGGAGCCATTACCGCATCTGGTGGAGCTACATCCCTCATTTCGTCCATTCACCCGGATATGTTTACGCCTACGCCTTCGGAGAGCTGCTGGTTTTGGCTTTGTACGATCTCTACCGCCGACATCCCGAAGGCTTCGCCGATAGGTACCTGGCTTTGCTGCAAGCGGGCGGCTCGGACTGGCCTCATGAGCTCCTGAAGCCTCTCGGTGTGGATCTACTGGATCCGGGACTGTGGGAGGGCGGCCTCCTCCAGATCGAGCGCCTCATCGCACAGGCAGAGGACTTAGCCGCCACGCCGGGCGTGATCGGAACGTAACCAGAGAGGGGAGCCGAGCACAGCAAGCGACACCCTGTAGAAATGCACCCTATACTCTAGACTCCAGTCTGTCGCGAGGCTGGAAAGGGCGGTCTGAGCAGGCTTCCTCTACGGTTGAGCTTGGAGTCGGCCTGCAGGGCAGCGCGGGGAACGGGACACGCAGCACATCGCGCGGGCGCTGCTGTCCGACCTCTCTGTTAAGCTGGAAGTTCCGGAAAGACATGGGAGTCAGAATTTCTCAGCGAGGTCGTGAAGTCGCGGGACTGCTTTGCCTGGTCGCGTTTGTCATGGCCGGCCTGGCCTTGGCGAGCTTCCACGCTCTGGATCCATCCTTCAACGTCGTCGGCGCACCGGAAGAATACGCCAACGCCATCGGTCGCGTGGGAGCGTATACAGCCGATCTGTTGTTCCAGTCGTTCGGCTTGGCGGCCTACTTGGTGCCCCTACCTCTGGTCGTTTTGGGTGTCAAACTGATTGCCGGTTCTCGGGTGCAGGAGCCGTTTCTCCGAACGCTCGCCTTCCTCGGACTGCTTTCGTCGGCGGCGGCGTTGGCTACCCTTGCGGAACCTCCCGTCGTGGAGCAGCTGGACTTCGCGCCGGGTGGGGCCGTGGGAACCGTCCTGGCGAGTGTGGCGGTGGACTGGCTCAATCAGTTGGGCGCCTATCTCTCTTTAGGGACGCTCCTGCTGATCAGCGTGGTGCTGCTAACCCCCTTTTCGGTGAATCGGACGGCGGTGTGGGCACACCGGCATGTCGCCCCTAGACTTGGTTCGATCAAGGCCGACCGCGCTGATTGGTCGGAGATCCGACCCCTGGCGTCCGCCCGCCGGGAGAGCGAAGAATTGTTTGCGGAACCGATACCCAAAAGCAAGCCGACCCGACCGTCTATTCTCGAGAGGAAGTCTCCTCCCGCAGAAGAAGTCGCAGGAATTTCAATTTCACCACCAAGAACGGAGCCTGCCGGAGAATTCGTTCCGTCCGAGGAACCGGGTGAGCCCGTTCCCTTCCTTCCACCCCCTTTGGACTTTCTTACCGACCCGCCGGCTTGGGAGGAGATCGATGAGCATGAACTTCAGGAACGAGCCCAGTTGCTGCAGGCGAAATGCGCAGAGTTCGGGGTCCTCGGGCAAGTGGAGCAAATTCGGCCCGGACCCGTCGTCACTACGTTCGAATTCAAGCCCGACGCCGGGGTGCGCTACAGTAAGATCCTAAACCTGGACGAGGACCTATGCCTGGCCCTACGCGCCGAATCCATCCGGATCGAGCGGATACCGGGAAAGAATACCGTCGGTATCGAAGTCCCCAACCTCCGGAGACGGGTCATCTACCTCAAGGAGATCCTGTCCTCCAAGGAATTCCGGAAAGCTACCTCTCCTCTCAGTCTGGCCCTTGGCCAGCGGATCAATGGAGAACCCTTCGTTACCGATCTGGGAAAAATGCCTCACCTGCTGATTGCCGGATCTACGGGTTCCGGCAAGAGTGTCGCCTTAAACTGCATGGTTTGTTCCATCCTGTTCAAGAGCAGCCCCGAAGAGGTCCGCTTCATCTTGGTCGATCCGAAGAGGCTCGAACTCGGACTTTACGAGGGAATCCCGCACCTTCTCACACCCATTGTTACCGATCCCAAGCAGGCGGCCAACGCCCTGAACTGGGCGGTTCGAGAGATGGAAGAACGTTACCGGCTGCTGGCCGGACAGGGGGTGCGCAACATCCACCAGTTCAACGCGCTGGCTCGTGACGCCGCCCAGCTGGAAGAAGGGGAGCTTTTCACGCCCCTCCCGAACGTGGTCATCATCGTCGACGAGCTGGCCGATCTCATGATGACGGCGGGGAAGGATGTGGAATTGGCCGTCACCCGATTGGCGCAGATGGCCCGGGCCGTGGGGATTCATCTGATCTTGGCCACTCAACGTCCTTCGGTGGACGTCATCACCGGCCTGATCAAAGCGAACTTCCCCTGCCGGATTTCGTTCCGGGTGTCGTCGAAAGTGGACAGTCGGACCATTTTGGACGGCAACGGAGCCGAGCAACTCCTGGGTCGGGGAGACATGCTTTTTCTCTCCCCCGAGTCTAGGCGCTTGGTCCGAATACATGGCGCGTACGTGAGCGAGAAGGAAATCGCCCGCGTCGTAAGTTATCTTCATGAGCAGGCCGCTCCCGAATACCGGGAGGAGATCCTTCTGGATTTCAACGATGAGGAAGACGACGCCACCGTCGCCGGAGCGGAAGGTCCGGCCGATCCCCTTTACGACGAAGCTGCCCGCTTCGTGGTCGGCTGCGGCAAGGCTTCCACTTCCCTGCTCCAGCGCCGCTTCCGCATCGGATACGGTCGTGCGGCCAGACTGCTGGACGTCATGGAGCATGAGGGTCTGGTGGGTCCCCCCGAGGGGAGTCGACCGCGCGAAGTATTGGTGCCTTCCGATTACTTTGAGGAGCTGGAAAACTAGCAGCAAGCCTCCCGGTGCGTCGGGTTCGGCGTAGCCGGCGCCGTGGTAGAATACTTGTTACCATGCAGAGAGCTAGTCTCCCTGCCTTCATCGCGGTGGCTGAAGCGTTCGTTGTCACCCTGTGGGGTGCCGGGCAGCTATCGGGCCCTCCCAGGTTTCGAGTGGATGTCCCCACTGTAGTGCTGCGCGTGACGGTCACGGATCCTCTCAATCGTTATGTCGTCGGCCTCGAGCGGCGTCACTTCCGGGTATTCGAGGAGAAGGTCGAGCAGGAGATTCTGCACTTCTCCAATGATAAGGCGCCCCTCAGTGTGGGCATCATTCTCGATATCAGTGGCTCAATGCGAGACAACATTCTCAGCGCCCGCACCTCGGTGATAAGGTTCCTTGAGCAAGGAAACCCGGCGGATGAGTACTTCTTGGTAGGCTTCAGCGAGCAAACCAAGTTGTTTACGGATTTCTCAGCATCTCCGGAGGTCGTCGCCAATCGTGTCGCAGCGGTTGGGGCCGGAGGGCGCACCGCCTTGTACGACGCCGTTTATCTGGGGCTCGAAAAGATGAAGGAAGCCCGCAACGACAAGAAGGCCCTCATCGTGGTCACCGACGGAGAAGACAACACGAGTCGTTACACTTTTCGGGAAGTCCAGGAGGCCGTCAAGGAGTCGGACACTCAGATCTACGTCATTGGTGAGCGGGGTGAGCTCGGATACGGCCGAGGCATCATCAACGAGATCGTGCGCCTGACCGGGGGGCGAGCTTTCTTCCCGCATAGCTTCAAGCAGCTGGACTATTACGTGGATCTCATCCACACAGAGCTTCGTAATCAATATGTCCTCGGCTACATTCCAATGAATCAGAATTTCCGCGGGGAGTGGAGGGAGGTTTCGGTGAAGCTGGAACCACCCGAAGGGCTCCCGAAGCTTTCGGTCCGAACCCGCGAAGGTTACTATGCTCCCGTATATCCTTGAGGCCCGATTCGACTTCCCGCAGTCGTCAACATTTCTCTTGGCGATTTGGATCGTCTTCGCCTGCCTGACGGGGAGTTTCGCGCAAACTTCGGATGAGACTCCCACGTTCGAAGCCCAAGTGGATCAAGTGGTCGTCTACGCCGCCGTATATGACAAGCAGGGCGGTTTGGTGACCGGGTTGGATAAAAGCGACTTCCAGCTCTTCGAGGACCGGGTTGAGCAAACGTTGACGAGTTTCGCCCAGGCCGAGGTTCCGACTACGATCGGCATTGTCATTGACACCAGTGGCAGCATGCGGGGAAGACTCTCCGAAGTGGAGCAGGCCGTCGACCTATTCCTCGAGTATTACCGGCCGTTCCACGAGCTTTTTCTTATCCGCTTCGATGATGAGGTGATTCTGGAGCAGGACTTCACTCGAGATCCGTTCGATATTCGGGAAGCTGTCGCCAACGCAATCGGGCGAGGCGGAACCGCCTTATACGATGCGATTTATTTGGGGGTCGAGAAGGCGAGCACCGGGCACGAACCGAAGAAAGTGCTGCTGGTTTTTACCGACGGGGAAGACAAGGACAGCTACTACAAACCCGAGGAGTTGCTTGAGAAGGTGAAAGAAGCCGACTGCCAGGTATTTCTGGTGGCTTTCCTGGACGAAGACCTGAAGGACTCGGGAGGAGGTTTTTTTGGGGCCTTCCGCTCCCAGCGAAAGAAGCTTGAGGAGTTGTTACGTGAGATCGCCTCGGTAAGCGGAGGCGAAGCTTTTTTCCCGGAAAGTCTGCAAGACCTAGGTCCGATCTTTGAGAGCGTGGCCCGGGAGCTTGGAAACCAATATCGTTTGGCGTATCTGTCGAGCAATCCCGCCCGAGACGGGCGATGGCGTCGCATCGATGTCCAAATCAAGAATGCCGAAGAGCGCGGCTTGAGAGTGCGGGCGCGCAAAGGCTATTACGCTCCGGCTCCCGAGGCCGCCGATCCTTCCTAGGTCGGTACCCCTGTCACGGTCATCTGCACCACCTGGTGCAATTGCCGGCAACCTCTCTTAGAATACGGCACGCCTCGATCGTTGAGAGAACCTCCGGCAAGGAAAGGAGCTTTGGAATGTTCGACCAGGTTACATCGGCGCATTGGGTATGCGGGGGGCTGATCCTCTTCTGGGCGGCCCAAGCCTTGGAAGCTCAGGTCCCGTCAAGGGAAGAACTGATCTTTTATACGGAAGAATGGCAGGGAGAACGGTTCCCGGACGGTCGCCCCAAGGTACCCGACGATATCCTTGAACGGATGAAAGAGGTTTCTCTCGAGGAAGCCTGGGAAGTACTCGGCCGGGAAGGGTTCCAAAATCAGTTCGAAGGCGACTGGAAAATGATCCATGCGGACGTCCCCGTCGTCGGCCGGGCTCTGACCGCCATGTATGTGCCTCGACGTCCTGATTTCGCAGAGCGTCTTCTTCAGAAGGGCCACTCCGAGGGACGCATCGGTCCGATGAATTCGTGGCCCATCGATGCGCTGCAGCCGGGAGACGTATACGTGGCGGACGCTTTCGGTAAGATCAAGGACGGCACGCTTATCGGCGACAACCTCGGCAACGCAATCTTCGCGAAGTCCCGGAACGGCGTAGTGTTCGACGGGTCGGTCCGAGATCTGGAAGGTCTGATGCAAATTCCCGGGTTCAATGCGTTCGTAAGAGGCTGGGATCCTTCCGCCATCAAGGAAATGATGCTCCTCGGACTCAACGCTCCCATCCGCATCGGCCAAGCCGTGGTATTTCCGGGCGACGTGGTTTTGGCCAAGCGGGGCGGTGTCATCTTCATTCCCCCGCACCTGGCCGATCGAGTCGTTGTTACGTCGGAAAAAGCTCGTGTGAGGGACATGTTCGGACACCAGCGCCTGCGAGAGGGAAAGTACACCCCCGGGCAGATTGATACCCGCTGGACGCCGGAAATCCTCGAGGATTTCTTCCAGTGGCTGGGGGAAAACCGGGAGCGGCTCCCCATTCCCGCCTCCACGATCGACGAACTGCTGCGGGAGCGCAAATTTTAGCGAGCTCCGGCTTGCGGGACCGCTTTTGTTAACCTTCGGATGGTTCCCCTCAGGCCAAGGAGAACCTCGCCCGTAACGTGTGCGGATTGATTTTTGGGAGCCTCGATTATAGTTTCCTCCTTCGCGGATTCGGAGAAAAGCCCCGGATCCGCCGCGAAACTAAGTTCCGCACGTTAACGTAGGACAAGAAACAGTCTTGAAACATGGACCTCTATTCCTGGCGGTTTACGGTGTCTCGCTTATCTCTTTCCTAACGTCTTCGCCGTTACAGGCGTCTGTGGAAACGGCCGACCACCCGAATGTGATCATCATCCTTACGGACGATCTCGGTTACGGCGACCTGTCATCCTACGGACATCCCACCATCCGGACTCCCCGACTGGACCGTATGGCGGAGGAAGGCTTGCGACTCACATCCTTTTACGCGGCCGCTTCCGCCTGCACTCCATCTCGCGCCGGGCTGCTAACCGGTCGATACCCTATCCGTGCAGGTCTCCCTTATGTTCTCGGGCCCGAAGCTAACGACGGCTTGTCGCCTAAGGAAATTACGCTTGGGAGCGCCTTGAAGTCGCTTGGTTACCATACCGCCCATATCGGCAAGTGGCATCTCGGACATCACGAAAACGCGTTTTTGCCGACCGCGCACGGATTCGATGAGTACTTCGGGCTTCTGTACAGCAACGACATGATTCCACCTTGGGTGAAAACGGACCGCCCCCTTACCTACTTCCGAAACACCGACGCAATTGAGGGTCCGGTCGACCAGAGACAGCTAACCGTCCGATACACCCGGGAAGCCGTTGACTTCATTCGGCGGCACCATAACGCACCGTTCTTCTTGTATCTTGCCCACTCTATGCCGCACGTGCCCATTTATGCCTCGGAGGAGCACCGTGGGCGCTCCCGAGGTGGACGGTACGGAGACGTCGTCGAGTCCTTGGATTGGAGTACCGGTCGCATTCTTGACACTCTACAAGAGCTCGGCATCGACGACCGAACATTGGTGATCTTTACCAGCGACAACGGCCCCTGGAACAATATGCCGGAGAGGATGTTCAGCCAAGAACTGCTGCCGGGACACGAGCGGATCCGCCCTTGGCATGCGGGTTCGACAGGTCTCTTGCGGGGTGGGAAAGGAACTTCCTACGAAGGTGGGTTCCGTGTTCCCGCCATTATCCGGTGGCCGAACCACGTACCTCCGGATAGAGTTTCAGCCGAAATACTGACGGCAATGGACCTGTTTTCGACAATCATCGATCTTGCCGGGGGCGTTGTTCCCTCTGATCGTTCCATCGACGGAAACAACGCGACTCCTTTTCTGACCGGTGTTTCCGACTTTTCCCCCACTCGTTCCTTCTTCTACTGTCAAGGAGAAGTTGTCGAGGCCGTGCGGGAAGGATCGTGGAAACTACGTATCACCTCCGACGACGGCGTTCAACTTTTCCAGGTCGAAGAGGATCCGGGTGAGCGCTTCAACCGAGCTGTCGAGGAACCTGCCCGCGTCGCCGCCTTGCGCGCTCGTCTCGAGGCCTTTCGCGACATCGTGCAACAGTGGTGACACCTCGGGATCCCGCAATTGCTTGACAGTGCGTCCAGCCAAGCCGGTTCTTACCCGCACCGGAGGATTTCTACGTTGGATCTCAGCGGCTCACGTAGTTTACGACATTGCTGATCGTTCCGTAGGCCCCGCTGATGCCCTGCTTGGTGGCACACAACTGTGCCGGCCACCCAATGAAGGGGATCGGCCCGCAAAGAGCACTGATGGAGCGCAGAACCGGTCTACGAGTCGAGGTTGAGAAGAAAGTTTCCAGAATCCATCATCTCCCAAGCAACGCTTTACTTGGGAGACGCAAATCATCAAGCGGCGGCATTCTCGTGGACGGCCTTCAGAACTCCTGGAGCCAACACTTTTTCCAGATCCAACAGCAGCCGCACCCGGTCATCCGACTTGTCGATCCCGAGGATGAAGCTGGTGTCGACCTCCCCGCCCATCTGCGGAGCTTCCTCGATGTTCTCCTCCTCCACGTCGGTGACTTCGGACATGCGATCCACGATGACACCGGTGTCCACATTGTGCACCCGAACGACAATAATGCAGCTCTCTCTCGTTTCTTCTCCGGGCGGCATCCCGAATTTCAGCCGCAGGTCCACTACCGGAATGACTTGCCCCCGCAGGTTGATAATCCCCCGGATGTACGGGGGAGTCTGAGGAACCGACGTAATGGGTACCAAGCCGATAATCTCACGCACGGCCAGGATAGGCAGGCCGTACTCTTCGTTTTCCAAAAAGAAGGTCACATATTTTCCAGCCAGGTGCTGCCGCGACGGGGCGGTCTCAGCACGGCCGGAAACCATCGTCGACATGAGGCACCTCCGTACCAATCTTTCCCTTGCCCCCTTCGGACTATATCGTCGAATCGATCTCAAACATTAGTGCCGGTCTCGGCCTTTTCGGTCTGCGCGACCGCCTTCAGAGCGGCCCCCGCGATCTCTCCCAGAGGAAGAACTTCACGCGCGGCCCCCAGCCGAACGGCCTCCCTCGGCATTCCGTACACCACGCAAGTCGCCTCGTTCTGTGCGATCGTGTGCGCTCCGGCTTCCTTCATCGCCAACAGACCTCGGGCTCCGTCGGCTCCCATCCCCGTCAACAAGACGCCGACAGCGTTACGCCCGGCACTCTTGGCTACCGAGAGAAACAGCACGTCGACACTCGGGCGCTGAAAATGAACTCGAGGTCCTTCCTTCAGGTGAACGTGATATTGGGCGCCGCTTCGGTCAAGAACCATGTGCATCCCGCCGGGCGCCACCAGGACGGTTCCCGGAACCACGAAGTCCCCATCAGCCGCTTCCTTCACCCGCACGGCACACATCTGATTCAAGCGGTCGGCGAAAAGGCGGGTGAAATTAGGAGGCATGTGCTGGACGACCAGTGTTCCCGGAGCCGTGGGAGGGAATTTCCCTAAGATTTCCTCGATCGTGGTGGTCCCCCCGGTTGATGCTCCGATAGCGATGACCCGATGGGTAGTTGTCAACAGTGGTGCCGCAGCTACAGTCTGCGCAGAAACCCACGTACCGGCGGCAGCTTCAGCCTGCTCCTCGGAGAAGGTACTCTTTTCGATCCGTCGGACCCTAGCCCGAGAAGCCGCTCGGATAACTTCCGCCAGATATCGACCGTCTGGAACCGAGAATCGAGAACTCGGTTTCGGAATCACCTCGACCGCTCCCAGACGCAACGCCTTTAGTGCCATCTCGCTGTTTCGCGGGGTGAGCGAACTCAGAACGACCACGGGCAATGGATACTGGCTCATCAAGTGTTCAAGAAAGGTCAGGCCGTCCATCCGCGGCATTTCGATGTCCAAGGTCAGGACATCGGGCTCAAATTGAAGGATCTTGTCACGGGCTACGTAAGGATCGACCGCACTGCCGACCACATTGATGTCGGGATATTTGGAGAGCTCCTCGCTGAGAAGTTTCCGTACAATGGCGGAATCATCGATGATCAAAACCTTGATCATGCCTCCCCTCCAGAAGTCGCCGACTCGTTGTCGACGAACAAGAAGGCCTCGATGCGGCCGCAATCCAGTCCCAGCCGGATCCGACCCGCAGCCGAATCGTTGGCATCCCACATCACGGCCTCCAACAGCTCGGGAGGATGAAGGTTGAACACCGCTTCCCGACCGGCCAGTTCCGGAAGCAAGTTCCCGCATAGAACATTGGCCAGTTCTTTGAGCGTGTCCCACTGAACCTCGAGAGGCGGAGTCGTGATATCCCCCAACATGTTCTGGGCGGCGGAAGCCAACACCTCGGGCCCGTAGATGCTGAGGATCAGTCGACCGGAGAAGAAACCTTCGAAGCGCACTTCGGCCGAGCCGACCCATTTTGCGTTCGACTGAACCGGGTCGAGGTCGTCATCCGGCATAAGAAAGGCCAGATCCTCAAAAGTCCGGACCACTGACCTCGCCAATGCCCGTTCCAGATTCCTCTCCATAGGCTCCTCCCGTCATTTCGTTGACGACCCGACTAAGCTGTTCGGGCGTAAAGGGCTTGTGCACAAAACGCACTAAAGACTGAGCCTCCAGAGCGTTGATCCGAGTGCTGCTACCTTCGGTCGAGACGATCACTACCGGAAGATTGCGGTGCGTAGGGTTACTCCTGAGCTTATGCAGCATCTCTTCCCCGTTCATTTCGGGCATGTTGATGTCCACCAACGCCAGATCAACACTGTGCTTGGTGAGCATAAGAAGCCCCTCTCGTCCGTTAGCGGCTTCCAAAATCTCCCCGACGGGAAGGCCGCTCAAATGGAGGGTCCGGATGATCATCTTGCGCATGGTCGCACTGTCGTCGACCACCAGCACGTTCAGCGACATTCGTAAACCCTCTCTTCTTTCCCCTTCTGACCGTTATACGTGAAGACGGTGACTTTTCCCGTCGCCACCTCTACCACCATATTCCGCGAATTGAAGCCCCCGGTATCCTCGGCTCGGATCAGTACGCCGTTCCTCCACAACAGCTTCCGCAGCATGAGGAGGTTCCGCTTGCCAATCTCGAAACAGTCCTGCTCGCAATTCCTTAGGCTGGCACCTCCGGTGACGGCCACCCAGATTCTTTCTTTCTTGGCTCCAAGCCTGTAGGACTCTTTAAAGAGGAGAGGAACTCCCGTATCAACGAACATTGCGGGTTTCTCCCGTGCCTTTTCAGGACTTACCGACGACAGCAGGAGCATGACATGAAGTAAACCGGCTACTTTCGCTACGGGATCGTAGATAGAAATCCCCAGGCAGCTTCCCAGCGCGTAGGTGATCAACACATCGTCAAGTTGGTTTGAAACCACCAACTCGGCGACCCCTACCACCCGCTTCACCTGTGAGACCCCGAAAGACGTTGAAGACATTTCTGGTATACCGCCGGACGAATGTATCGGTAAGAATGCTCAACACCCGTCAGGCTCTCCGAAAGGCCGATAAACAGGAATCCTCCGTCTTCCAGGAGAGCGTAGAAACGTTGCAAGAGGCGCTGCCGCACCGTCTGATCAAAGTAGATCATGACATTTCGGCAGAGGATGGCCTGGAACGGGCCGCGCAGCGGCCACGGCTCATTCAAGTTCAGACGGGCAAACCTGACCAAGGACCGTATTTCGGGGCAAACGCGGAAGCCGGCTCCCTCTCGAACCATAAAACGCCGAAGATATGATTTCGGGAGACCTTCCAGTTCGCCGTCCTCGTAGTAACCGGCCATAGCCTTTTGCAGCACAGGCCGACAAACGTCCGTGGCCAGAATCTTCAAGTCCCGTCCCTCCAAGCTGCCGAACACGTCGAAGGCCAGCATCGCCAGGCTGTAGGCCTCCTGTCCACTGGAGCAACCTGCCGACCAAAAACGCCATCGCCGCTGCTGAGCCCGAGGCTCGAGAACATACTTTCTGAGAAAGTCGAAGTGGACTTGGTCGCGGAAGAATTCCGTCTTGTTGGTGGTCAACAAGTCAACCATCTCGGCCAGCTCGGCTCCGGTGCCGTCCTTCTCCACCAAGTCGAAATATTCCTTGAAGCCGCTCAGCCCCAAGGTACGGATCCGCCGGCCCAGCCGGGCCTTCACCAAGTTCTGTTTACCCTCTTTCAGGTGGATACCCGCCACCTGGTACATCATCCGTACCACCCTTTGGAACTGCTCTTGGCTGAGCGGATAGGGCTCGAAGCAGCTTCCACCGCGTGGCTGCCGCGCCCCCGAATCGGAAACCTCTGTCGGACCCGCCAACTTCTCCATAATCAGTCATTACTGCTAGAGAATTCCCCGCCCGCCGCTCTTAGCACCATCTCCGGTACCAGCCGATCATTCGTGGATCTCGCAGACCTTCTCCAGATTTAGCAAAAGCTTAGCCTTATCGCCTACTTTGCCGATACCCATCAAACAGTCACTGCTTTGCGTAGGATCCGCTTCAATATCCGCCTCCGGAATCTCCAGTACGTCGGCCACTCGATCCACGAGCAGCCCTAGTTCCACCCCTCGCACCTGGGCAAAGATGATGCAACTCTCCTCGGTGACCGGAGCCTCTTCCATGTCAAAGCGCAGCCTCAAGTCAACCACGGGAATGATCTTTCCCCGCAGGTTGACAAGACCCTTCAAGTATCGCTTCGTGTTGGGCACCCGAGTTATGGGCAGTACCCCTCCGATCTCCTGCACCTTGAGGATTTCGACCGCATACTGCTCCGGACCAAGATCAAATGTAAGGAAACCGCGCACGGCAGCTTCGTTCTCGACCGACCCGGATTTCAAAATCGCACCAGCCATTTAACACTCCTTTTCGAGAGCGACTCTCTAGGCACCCACAGGCACAGGTTCTGAAGGATGGTCGGGAACTCCGGACAGCTCGTCGCTCCGGGTTAACGTCACTAGATCCGTGGTGTCCAAAATCAGCCCGACCCGCCCGTCGCCCAAAATGGCGGCTCCCGAGATCCCCGCGACCCGGCCCACCGCCTTGCCCAGGGACTTCGCGACCACCTGCTGCTGCCCCACCAGTTCATCCACCAGCAACGCATACCGGTGTGGACCGGAGGCAATGATCACCAGCAAAGCCGCACAAGGGTCGGCGACAGCACCGGGAATCTGAAACAATCGATGTAACCGATAAAGCGGCAACAGCTCTCCCCGCAGCAACACCATCTCACCCTTTCCGGCCACGGTTGAGAGCTGCTGCGGTTCGGGCCGGAACGTTTTGACGATGTTGACGGTCGGGATGATGTAACGCTCCTCGCCCGCTTGTACCAGCATGCCATCCGTGATGGCCATAGTTAGGGGGAGAATCATCTTGAAGCAAGTCCCCTTCCCCCATTCCGAATCCACTTCCACTCTTCCGTGAAGTGCCTCGATGCCCCGCTTGACGACATCCATCCCAACACCACGCCCGGAGACCTCACTGATCTTGTCAGCCGTCGAGAACCCCGGTATGAAAATCAGATCATAGATTTCCGAGTTCGAAAGCCCTGTTCCTGACTCGATCAGGCCACGCTGGACGGCCTTCTCCAAAATCTTCTCCCGATTCAGTCCGCGGCCGTCGTCCCGCAGTTCCACCACGACATTGCCACCACTGTGGTACGCCTCCAAAACTATGGTTCCCTCTTCCGATTTCCCTCTTTGACGCCTCTCCTCGGGAGACTCAATCCCATGATCGACTGCGTTGCGAACCATATGTACCAACGGATCGCGCAGGACGTCCACCATGTTCCGATCGATTTCGGTCTCCTCACCTCGAGTCACCAAACTCACTCTTTTGCCCGCCTTTACTGAAAGATCCCGAACCAATCGATTGACTTTTTGAAATAGAGGCTTGAGAGGAACCATTCGCAAAGACATGCTCAAATCCTGGAGTTCACGAACGATCTTTCCTACCTGCGATGTCTTCCTACTCAGTTCCTGGTAGCGACCACTGCAGACAAGCTCGTCCTGGGCCACCATGGAATGGGCTATCACCAGCTCACCCACCATGTCGATGAGGCGATCCAACCGATCGGTTCGCACTCGCACCGAAAGTTCGCCGGCGCCATGGTGCCCCCCGTCATGGTCGCCCCCCTGAGAACCTCCTCCTGCTCCTGCGGACTTCGAATGATCATCGCCGGGCTCCGGCGAGACGTCACCTTGCGCGTCACCGCCGGAACCGGAGGGAACGAACGAACCCACTATCGCCGAACCCACGTTACCGGTGGAAAAAGGATCATCACTAATGCCATACCCCTCAGGGTTCTCCAGCAGTCCATAAAGACGCTCATAACCGGAAGGTTTCTTCCACTTCCCGCCGCCCAGAGCAACTTCCAGTTCCTGGATAAGTTCCTTCATCATGTCCAAGGACCGAAGCGCCAAATCAGCGTAACCACCGGCGTACCGGATCTCTCCCTCACGAATTCGGCTAAGCAGGTTCTCCGCCCGATGAGCCAGCTCCTTGATGGACGTCAACCCAAGAAACCCCGCCGTCCCCTTAATGGTGTGGAAGGCGCGAAAGACCGTATTAACCGACTCGGCGTCATCCGGCGAAACCTCCAAGTCAAGAAGGGCCGCTTCGGCCGCGTCGATCAGCTCGTACGACTCCGTCACGAAATCCTGCAGGAGATCTAAATCAGCATCCGGAGGTAGTTCTTCGGAAAAGCGCTCACCAGTCGCGGCGTCCTGATTCGACCGGGGAGCAGAGAGAGCATCCTGATCAAGGCCTTCGTCACCTGTTATGTCTCTCTTTACGCTCGGCTCTTCCCGGTCTTCCCGGCGGATCGACCCGCCGGATTCTGCTCCTTCTTCTCCTCCCATCGCCACCTCTGCCGCGGTTTCCAGGAGTCTGCAAACATCTCCGATAACGGCACCACCGTCCTCCTCTTCTCCATACAACAGGTCGTCAAGCCTGAGTAGGGCCTCCGCACTCAACGTACGCACCGAATCGGGATTGGCTTCGTCCCGGGCGCATTGGAGCAACAGGTCGCGAATCGCTTCAAGCTCCGTGGTATCGTCAGGTTTCAACTGAACCAAGCGTGCCAGTAGTTCGTTGATTGTGTCGGCCATTTTCCACGTCCTTCGGGCTGCATTGGTCGCCCCCCGCCGACCCATGATTTTCCGTTCCGCAAGCCGGCCACTCTTTTTCGGCGGGAGATTTATGGCGGCCTTCCCCCGGCAAGCAGACACTCTTACCTGCGTCCGTGCCCATTTCCTTGAACGATGGACAGAATGATCCACTCACCGTCGAAGAGGAGGGCCTCGGTGCAAGTCCGCTTCCCCTGGATGATTTCCATGGAATAGTCAGCACCTTCAATCACGCAAGGTAAGGTCAGCAGCGAGTGACCGGGAATGGAATTCTTAAAGGTCCCGGCGACCATGTTGGTGATCTCGCCGACAACGTCCCTAACCACCTCATCCACCTTCTCCGGCCTTTCCCCACCCATCATGATGCCGGCAAGGTGACAGGCCGTATCACTACTACATTCGAGCAATACCATTCCGTTCCAGTCACCACTGATACCAACCGCGGCAGAGACTTTCCGGTCCGGGGGGAAATTCGGCAGCGGCTGTCCGTCGCTGGGTGTCAAACTCAGTCCAAACATGGAACTGAACACTTGCTGCACCGCTTGGGTCAGTTCACCTCCCATCACCTCTACCATCTCTTAGCTCCTTTTCAGCAGAAAGCACAACGCCCTCGGACGTCCGTCAACATTGTCAGACTCCGAGCGCCTGAATCAGGGTCTCTTTGTCAAACGGCTTGAACAGCACATCTGCAAACCCGTCGGCCATCGCCCTTTCCGCCTTCTCGGCATTCGAACGGGTCGTCAGGCACACAAAGCGGGATCCGTTTAGACCGCCCTCACGTTTCAGGAGATTGGCCAGTTCCACACCCGCCGTTTCAAGGTCCAGCAGTGCCACCCGGGGATGATGCTGACTGGCCAACTGCAGCGCCTTTTCAGGATTCGACGTGGCCAGAACGTCAGCCACCCCGGCGAGAAACTTGCGAACCACCAGAAGAATGCTTTCGTTGTCGTCGACCACGAGAACTTTCGTCAAGGAGTTTTCTGCGGAAACCCTGGTCGGATCGATCTTTAGAATCTTGCAAACCTTCTTGACCAGAAGCTCTTCCTCAAAGGGCTTCACAATGTAGTCGCTGATGCCCAACTTGATAAGTTCCAGCACCAACTTCTCAGCCGATTCAGCGGTCAGCATTAGTACTTTCAGATCCCGCGTTTCCGGATTCTCGCGCAGAAGCTTCAGCATTTCGCTCCCGTTGACAACGGGCATATTCACGTCGAGGATGATCAGGTCCGGTTTTTCCTTAGCCGCCGCTTCCAGGCCCGCCTGTCCGTCCGCGGCCTCAAGGATCTCCAACTGAAGAGGAGCGAGATACTTTCGCACCAGGGTCCTGATCATCCGGCTGTCGTCAACAGTCAAAACCTTCATCGGCGTTCCATCCTCCTAAAGGTGAGCAAGTCGCCTCCGGAAGCTGAGTGCGAACTGCTTCAGATTCGTAATAGGGTTTTGGAATCCTATATCCATCCGGCCGAACTTAAATATCGGAGAAAACGCTCAAAAGCTTAGTCTCAGGCCCAAGGAATCGCCCGCTCAACATCCGCAGGCCGCGCCGGCTCACTACGGCGAATGATTATCGAAGACCTGGAGAAACCCTGTCCTGTGCAGACCAACCGCTTAAAGCAATCACGATAGGAGCCAAACCGGAAGGAAAACGGCCGGCTCGAGTTTACGCACCCGGTCGGCGAAATCGATCCTCTATGGAGTAGTGAGCGTGCTGAAAGCCATATCGCCCTGCCCCTTGCTCGGGTCACCGAAGACTTCTCAATAGGAAGAATCACTGACCGTGCACAACTCACGGAACACGGGCGGAAGTCTTAGGGCCCTTTCAACCGGGTACTGGATGAAATCATGCGACTTGCGCTGTTTGTCCAAGCAAGGCTGCATCGTTGGACCTCCGACCGGCGGAACGTCGGGAAACCACACTGGACGCCGCAACCGCCGGCGGCGATGCAAAAGTCCCAGCATTTCCGGGAAAGGCCGGGCGAGCCGAAGAAACGCCCTCCTGCTCAGGGAGCGTGAACCCGGAAATCCCCCTCTTTAGATTGAGACAGCTACGGTCCCGATCCTCAGCCCGTGTCCGGGCGTGATCCGTCGAGACCCCGGTACCACGACATAGCCGGCCTCCCTCTGCTTGGGTACCGGCAGAAATTCACACCTAAGCTGCAGATTGGTCCGTACCGTTGCCCACGAAAGACAATTCTTCCGGAAGAAAGTACAACACTCGGCCGGTCAAAGACCTGCACTTAACATACTCGCGATAGAGTCCCTTAATCGGGAACTGCTCGATGACCATGAGCTCTTCCGTCAGCACAGCACAGTCCCGGCGAGTGATCTTGACCTGTCTACCCGGTTGAATCTCCGTTCTCCCCATTGCTACCGATCCCTTCTCAAATCCTCGCACTCACTTCCCAGGGCCCCCCGACCCTGCATATCGGCGAACTCCAGGCCTGCTTTAGGGCCGTCGCCCGCCAATTCAGGTGAGTTTAGCGCAGACCGGTGACGTCGTCGAGTCCGAACTTTACGCGCCTGCCGATAAGGCTGAGGATGCCCGGGCACGAACCACTAGAGGTGCTTCGTGATTGCGAAGAAGATTGGGGAAGAGGGGCTGATCAGGGTTAGCGGGTTATTCGAAAGGAGGGCCTGCTTTGAGGAGAGATTCTTGGTTTCTCGATCAGCCCCTTTCCAACTGCTTGATCCATCGTATATATCGGCATCCCCGTCAAACACTTTACCGTCTCGACGCGGGCCGCAAGAGCTATGCACATGTCTTCCAAAACTGGGCGGCCCGGACACTGTCCTTCTTGACTTCTCAACGTCGGCACCTTCAGACTTCCATGGCTCTGCAGAGCCTCCAGGGAACCTTGAGATCGTCCGGCACGGGTTGCCAACAACCGAATCTTTCTCCGTAATTCGTTGAGCTTCGCGCAATGAGTGATTTCTCCGAATGTGAGCCCTCTGCCGTGCGAGCGAGGCACAGTACGAAACACTTGAGAGGCCACTCATCACCCACGGATTCAATCCCGGCAAGGGTCTCCTAAACCTTAGAACTCGCTGAGAAGGTCTACGTCCATCTTGCGGCTCGGCCCGTTGACGGGCAGACGAGGAAAATCCTCGAATTCCTCAACCTGCTCGCTCATAAACGCTTCCCGAGGCCTTTGCGCCGCCACCCGCTCACTCAATTCGCTATTGATCTGGAAAGAGCCCACCAGTTCCATCAGCTCTCGGGCGAGTTTCAGCATCTCCGCTGCGGAGCTGGCGGATTCTTCCGCGCTCGCAGCAGCTTGCTGGGTCACCGTGTTGGTGTCATGAACTCCGGAGTTGATCTGATCAATCGCCGAGCTTTGATGCACGGAAGCTTCCGCGATTTCACCCACCACCTCGGTAACGCGCCGAACATGGGCATCGATTTCCTGGAAGTTTTGCAATACCTCATGATTGATCTTCACACCCTCGCCGGCGTTGGAAGCGGCTTCTTCAATCAACTCGGCCGTTGTCCGAGTAGCCTCGGCACTTCGAATGGCCAGATTGCGAACCTCCTCAGCCACGACCGCAAACCCCTTCCCGGCCTCTCCGGCTCGAGCGGCCTCCACGGCGGCATTCAGCGCCAACAAATTGGTTTGAAAAGCGATCTCGTCGATCGTCTTGACAATCTTTCGCGTTTTCTCGGCCGAGGCTTTAATCCGGTCGATAGCTTCAGACAGTCGGCCGATACTTGCGACCCCCTTGTCGGCGCTTTTACGTGCTTCCTCCGCCATGCTTCTAGCTTCTCCGGCCTTATCCGCGTTTTGACCGGCCATTGAGGTCACTTCCTGCAAGCTGGCGCTGACCTCTTCGAGCGAGCTCGCCTGCCTAGCGGCTCCCTCGGCAAGGCTCTGGCTTCCGGCGCTGATCTGGCCGGCCGCCGACGACACCTGTTCCGCGGTCGAAGTCACTAGCGTAAGGGCGTCGTCCAAGTTCTCTACCGCCAGGTTGAACGCATCCTTGATCCGAGCGAAATCACCTTGGTAAGCACCGGTCATCCGCACCTTCAAATCTTTCTCCGCCATACGTTGGAGGGCCTCCGCAAACTCGTCGATAGGCCTCACCACCGCGTCCAGGGTCGCGTTGACACCCTCGACCAGCTCTCGGTAAACCCCTTGGAAGCGGCTGCCTTCTCCCCGCACATCCAGCTGGCCCTGCTGCGCCGCCTGAGTCAGGTAAGCCGTCTGGCGGACCATTTCTTCCAGATTGGAGCGCATCTGGTGGAAACTTCGGAGAGTTGCCTGTAAACGATCCAAGATACCGTTGACATTTCGGGACAGTTCGCCGAGTTCGTCTTGTGACAGGTCCTGCCGTGCTTCGGTCGCCAGCTGAACCTCCTGCGACAGATCCCCGCGGGCGATAGCTTGAATGGCATGCTCAAAAGCGGGGATGTCTACGCCACTCAACGAATCGAGTTGACGCACGACCGATCCTACCCGCGTTCCGAAATTCCTAGCCAGGACTACGGACGCCAGCCCGACTACCAGAAAAACCGCACCCAATACGACAGCCAAGTAACGAAGTTCTGTGCTCACGGAAGCCTTTTCCGCCGCGACCATGGCGCCGGTCTTCTCCCTCATCTGGTCGACGATCTCATCGACAATGTCGGTCGGACCGCGATCCAGACCCGCCACCATGGCTGCAGCAGTCTCCAAGCCTCCCATTCCTTTCATCGACTGGTAAGTGACGAGAGCATTCTCGTACGTGCTCTTCAATATGTCGTATTCGGCATCGAACGCTTCCAGTAAAACTTGGATGTCGGAATCCTGCACCAAGTCCTGCAAACGGCTACGCGCTTCGTCCACCGCCTGAATGTACTGGCGGTACTCCTGTTCCAATTCGGCAAACTTAGCTTCGTCTCTGCCCTGAAGAATGATGGAGTGCCAAGCCTGAACCGCCTTCTTGAAGGTCACCTGCATCACTCTGGCCAAGTCTTGCTGGGCCACCTGCCCCTCAACCAATCCGGAATAGGTGTCGGTGACATCCTGAAGACGGAGAATAAGATAACCGCTGCCGAGAATGCCGGTCAAGATGCTCAGCCCCAAAAGTCCATACAACTTCGTGGAAACTTTCAGATCAGCCACCCATGCGCTGACGGCTCGCAGAATGTTCGCGAAGATCCTCATTTTGGAGTTCTCCTCTGTTTCATCAAAGAGCAAGGCTACGGCCCTTTCATCGGCAGCAACCCGACAAACTTTATGGATTGACGGCCTGTCTTCAGATCGCCGCAGGCCCAAATGAAGAGATTCCAGAAACTCGCCCAATGCCTCGCGCAGGTAAATCTATCGGATTGATTATCAATGACTTCACAGGGTCTGTAATCCAAACTCTGCTCCAAGCTAAAGCGCCGGGAGGTTCCGCCCGATATAGACAGTGAGGAATTCCGCCGCATAGCTGTTGCTTCTTCCTTCGCCCGTGCGAAGCCGACAGCGGGGCAACAACGGTGGTACTCCGAAAGAGTGCTCGAGAGGATGGAAGAAAGGAGTTGAGTATGAAGCGTCGACAGGCTCTGGCAGTGGGAATCGCTCTGATGACGCTGGCCGCGGTCTCGGTCAACTTGCTGGCCGACGACGCCCTCGATTTCTTGCGCAAGTGGGAAATCAGACTAAAGAGTGACGAGGGCGTTTTGAAAGGAACGCTGGTAACCATTGTCCCTTCTTCGGGGCGCTTGATCATTAAGACCGCCGGCGAAGAAAAGACAGTCGTGCTGGCGCTCGCCAGCGGCTTCAAGGTCATGGAAGGAAAGCTGGCCGTCGACCCGGAGAGCCTTCAAAGAGGTCAAGAAGTCGTCTTGATCCTGGATGCGGCGTCAAAAGAAGTGAAGTCCGTTTATAAGTACTTCTAATGCCACAAACAGGGATCTCGACCTGGCTTCGGCGTCTGATCGGGCTTGATATAAGCCCCAAGATGTCATGTCTTCCAAAGAGTAGTATGAAGGGCTTTCAACGAACGGATTCGAAGCGAAAGAGACCCATGTTCCAGTCCTTCCACCTTCTCGCCGCGGCCTGACCCCTTCTGAGATGGACCGGTGGAAGGCCTCGTTCTAGTCAGCTCCTTGAGAGCAAAGTTCAACACCCCAACCACGGCTTCCCTAGACGGCAATCCCCGGCTTTCCTTCGAGATTGCTTCCAGCTAAACTCGGTCCGTTCGGCGGTTCCCCTAAAATACGGGACCGAGCCGCGGTCGGTCGGTTGGTGACAGTATCGTTCGGCACGGCATGGAGCGGATGCACGATGAACAATGTTCCCGAGGAAAGCAGGCAACCCGGTCCCGAGAAGGGAAGGCCTTCCGCTCCGTCAGTGGAAGAATTTCTCCGGAAAGTGGGCACGCTCCCCAGCCTGCCCTCGCTCTACCTGCAATTGACGGAAGAACTGGCCTCGGGCGACATGTCTCCGAGCCGAGTGAGTCACATCATTGCGCAAGACTTGGGCCTGACGACTAAGATTCTACAGATCGCCAATTCCGCCTACTTCGGACTAAGTCGTCAGATCAGCAACGTCGAGCGGGCGGTGCTACTGCTGGGATTAGAGACAATCCGAGCTCTCGCTTTGTCGGCCTCGGTCTTTGCCATGTTTGAACCGCGGAAACTGGTTGGGCTGGCGGTCGCCGGATTGTGGCGCCACAGCATGAATTGTTCCGGAATGGCTCGCAGGCTGGGAACCCATCTTCGCCTGAAGCGCGACAGCGTGGATCATTTGACCACCGCCGCATTTCTCCATGACGTGGGTAAGCTCCTGATGGCGGATCAGCAACCCAAGAATTACGCAGTAGTTACGTCCAAGATCGAATTCGGCGAGCTTGCCCCGTTTCAGGCCGAGCGAGAAGTTTTCGGGTTCGATCACGCTGAGGTGGCCGCCTACCTATTCGATCGTTGGCAACTTCCTTCCCCGGTAATCGAGGGTGTCCGCTGGCATCATGATGCGGCGGCAATCGAGCAGACCAACCACACCCTCGCGGCCATCATTCATGTTTTGGACTTCTTGGAACACCAGCGCAACGACGAGCTCGGCACCCTTCACCTCACACTGGATTCGAGATTTCTGGAAACGCTGGGCGGGGGCGAGGAACTCCTTGATGAATGGAGGACCATTGTGGAGGAGGAGCCCTTTTCCCGGTAAGGCTTACCAAAGCCTGCTACACCGCAAGACCCTGCCACGGAGCCGTAGATACGCCTCCACTCACCGCCGGCGAAAACGAGCTTTTGGGCGTCTGGTGGTCTTCGTCTTCGGCAATCCAACATACGAGGCCGGCTCGAAGACTTGCGGACCGGCCCTCCGGCCTGTCTTGGGTGCCACGGGTCAAAAACCAGTTCCGGCCGTTGCGTTTCCTCTCTCTTCGCCGCTTGCAACCAGGCACCGTACTCTAGCGGAGCCCACCGAACTTCCACCACCTACCAAAACCGCGACGAGAGCCACACATATAAGCTCGTCTATGGAACATCGGGTGACACAACGTCTGTGAGAGAGGGAACGTGTACCCCATCCGACCGGCTTCCACCAAGTCGAAGACCAGACACGAGTTCGGAAATCATCAGAGGCCGAAGGCCTAGCTCTTCGCGCCCTCGAATACCCGTTGGATGAGTTCTTCCGCCTGACGCTGAATCTGCTGCAAATGCTCAACACCTAAGAAGCTCTCAAGGTACAACTTATAGACATCCTCGGTGCCGGAAGGACGGGCTGCAAACCAGCCGTTCGCCGCGACCACCTTGATTCCGCCGATCTCAGCTTGGTTTCCCGGGGCACGCGTCAACTTGGCAAGGATCGGTTCACCGGCCAGTTCGGTGGCAGAGATGTCTTCCGGGCGCAGTTGTGCCAAGAGTTGTTTCTGGAGCGGATTAGCTGGTCGATCGACCCGCCGATACACCGGTTCGCCGAGTTCAGCCGTCAACTCCCGGTATATCTCCGCCGGATCCCGCCCGGTCTCGGCAATAATCTCGGCAGCCAGTAAATCCATAATGAATCCGTCCTTGTCGGTGGTCCAAGCGGTCCCGTCCATGCGCAGGAACGAAGCCCCGGCGCTTTCCTCACCTCCGAAGCCGAGTCGCCCTTCCAGCAGCCCCGAAACGAACCACTTGAAACCGACCGGAACTTCGTAGAGCCGCCGCCCCAACCGTTCCGCTACGCGGTCCAGGATGCTACTGCTCACCAACGTCTTGCCGACTGCCGCTTCCGGGGACCAGTGAGGGCGATGGAGGAACAAGTACCACACGGAGACCGCCAAGAAATGGTTCGGATTCAGTAAGCCCCCCGCCGGGGTGACGATGCCGTGACGATCATTGTCGGTGTCGTTTCCGCAGGCAACCTGGAAGTGATCCTTCAGCCCGATCAACCCGGCCATGGCGTAGGGTGACGAACAGTCCATCCGGATCTTGCCGTCCCAATCAAGAGTCATGAACCGAAACGAAGGATCCACCACACGGTTCACAACGGTAATATCCAGCCGGTAGCGATCCGCGATGGGGTCCCAGTAAGCTGTACCGGCTCCTCCCATGGGATCCACTCCTATCCGCACACCTTCTTCACGAATCCGGTTCAGCCGGACCACATTCTCCAGATCGCTCACATAGGATCGTACGTAGTCCGCGCGAAGAACCCGGTCCAAAGCTTTGCGGTACGAGAGACGGATCACTTCGCGGTTGCCGGCTTCCAGCAGCCGGTTGGCTCGGTCCTGGATCCATCGCGTCACCTCCGCCTCGGCCGGTCCTCCGTGGGGCGGGTTGTACTTAAAACCGCCGTCCTCGGGAGGATTGTGGGAGGGAGTCAGAACCACGCCGTCGGCACGAAGTCCGGGATTTTGGCGGTTGAAGGTCAGAACGGCGTGGGAAATCACGGGTGTCGGAGTAAAACCCAAATCGGCATCCACCACGACCTCGACACCGTTGGCCGTCATCACCTCCAGCGCGGTCACAAACGCCGGCTCAGACAAAGCATGGGTATCCTTGCCAAGGAAAAGCGGACCTTCGAAGCCCCGAAACTTGCGGTAGTCACAAACCGCCTGGCTGACCGCCAAGATATGCTCTTCGTTAAACGTACCCGACTCCGCCGATCCGCGATGTCCGGAGGTCCCGAAACTGACCCGCTGAAGGACGTCCTTCGGATCCGGTCGGACGGCGAAGTACTCGGCCACCAGCCTCGGAATATTCTTGAGCATGTTCGCAGGAGCCGGCTTGCCGGCCAGCGGATGTAGACTCATTGATTGCCTTTCCTCCTTCTTCTAGCGGAATACAACCAGATCGGTGATCTCCACGGCGGTACCCTGCGAATCCCCGTAGGGTTCGCCGCGGACCTCCAAGCGAAGGGTATGCTGCGCAAGGGGCAGGCCTAACTGGAACCAGACGGCGTCTCGCTTCGGTGAGTCCTCATCGGAGTTCACATCGACCGTAGCCACCAACGAGCCATCCAGGTAGATGTCGGCTTTCCCACCATCGGGCAACAGGTTCCCCACCACAATCGCACCGGATCCTTCAAATTCGATCTCCGCCGAGGCACCGGCCGCCTCCGCCCGACGCCCAACAACCCGACGACTTCGCTCGTCCTCCCGCAACAGTTGCCATCGGCCTTTCCAACGCCATCGATCCTCACCGACACCAACTCTCTCCTCGGGCACCCCGTAGTCGGTCCACAAGGGGAGGTCTACGTGGATCGGGTCCTGTATCTTGACCCAAACCTCGTCCCCTTCCCGGTAGCCTCCGGTCCGCTCCACCGCCTCGACAGCCCGCTTCACCGTGCTGCCCACAATATCTTCCAGTGAGTACCTGGTAAACGAAAACTTCTCCCGGGAAATCTCGGTAAGCCCCTCTTTCCACTCATCGGGAATACCGGAGAAGCCAAGCACCACCCCTAGAATGCCTGCCGCATTGGAAGGATTGCAGTCCGAATCCTGGCCGGCACGGGTAGCGATCTCCAGGGTCCGGGCGAAGTCACCCGCTCCATACAGGAGTCCTAAAGCTATGTAAGAGCCGTTGAGCTTGGCATCGATGTTGAACGGGGTTAGCGCCCCGTCAGGGCAGGGATCTCCTTTGTCCCATTTATCGCCGATAAACCGCCACACCCTTTGCCAATCGTCCGGATGCTCCGTATGCCACTGCAGTACGTCACGAATCACCTGCGCGTAGGGACTCGCCGGCGGAAGATTGGCCAACCCCGCTTCCACGATCCGACGCATGTCATGTTCGAAGAAAGCCGCAGAGTACATGCTTGCCACGAAGACCCCTCCCAGGATCCCGTCTCCGTAGTTCATGACCCGCCCCACCCGCAAGCAAAGGTCGTTGGAGAACTGAGGCAGTCCGGGACTCATGAGACCGATGAAATCCGACTCGATTTGAAAATCGATATCGTTGGCGTGAATGTTATAGGCGGGAGTGCCCGACACGGAAGCCGGCACACCCCGGCGTAGGGACCGACGTGCCGCCAGATTGGCATGCCAAAGCGGGTACTTCGACTCTCGGAACTTCATTCCAAAGTCTTCGGTCGTCGCATCCAGTCCCACATCGTCCAGGACCTCGGCCAGCGTCATCTCGACGTAAAGATCATCCTGGTGGATGGCGTTCTTCAGGCTCTCCGACGACCAGGACGGCACTTCGTCCATGGGAATGATTCGACCCTGGTAGCGAAACTCGGTAGGAGCACCGTAGCTGACACCGATCATCTGCCCGGCCCATCCCCCCCGGACCTTGTCCTCCAGTTCATCCAACGTGAGACTTCGCATTCCGGGTGGTCGCTCCTGCCGGCAAGCCCACCCTACGCCGACAGCGGCCAACACCATCGCCCAACTCACGACTCTTCTCAGCAACATGGCCGACACCTCCCGCCCAAGATTCTTCCGAGATTTGCAACCAGCTCAGACCCGGTTAACTTGGAGCTTTTACTCCAGGGTTCATCATCCTGTCAAACCGACCGGTTCTGGAATTCATCTCCGTTTTTCACCTTAAGAACCGGAGACGCAATGTTGTGTCCGGAACAGGCATGACCGGTCGAAGAGACGACGGCCGGCTCGCGCGAGTCTCCGGATGCAAATCTTCGCCCCAAACCACTACGGCCCGATCCGTGAGCAACGTCACCACGGCGTGGTACCGTTTGCTACCAGAATAGCTGTGAGGCGATGATGACCAGGCCGAGACAACCAGGCGCTGAAGAGTTGGAGTCCCCCAGCACCATCCTGCTTCTTCTGCCGGATCCCACTTGGCGCCGGCGATACCGGAAGTTTTTGGAGTTTGCCGGCTTCCGCGTACTGTCCTGTGGATCGCTTCAGGAACTGCACCTTCTCGATCGGGATCTCGAAGCGGTCGAAATCGTGGTCATTCCTCCTGCCTGCTTCCCCGACGTGGAGCCGGTGCAATGGAAGCAGCACTTTCCCCAAGGACGCCTTCTGCTCCTCACGCAGGACGATGCTCAAAACCCTTCGAGGGAAGCCTTCCTCGCATACCCACCGCCTCCAGAGCGGCTGGTCTCGAAGGTTCGCCGACTCTTGGGGTCCGACCTGCGGTTGAGCAGCTGCGCTTAAAGAGATGGTGGCAAACCTCGCCCGGTCCAAGAGACTTTTGCCGCGCAGATCACCAGAGTGCTACGTTCCCCGGAGTTGCAGAGGGCTCGTCTGCAGCGCTCATTCCAAACCTAGGCCGTCTGCTTGACCGGGTACGCCTCCCCCATTTCCCAAGGAGGAAGGCCGCTGTGGAAAAACAGCTCGATATGCCGGATCCCATGGCTGGCCCGACAACTCTATCCTGTACCCACCGGATCACTTAGTGCTCCGGGGGCGCCCACCCTATGAGGCTGCGGAAAACGCAAATTTTCCAGACAGATCCTGGAATCCGCCGGCGAGGCAGATAGGATCCCGGCAATCCGTCTCTTCGCACAGCCCCGCAGGGCGAAGCCGGTAAGGTTTGAAGACCTTGCTTTTGACAAAGGTGATCGTGTGGCGGGAGGTCATGAAATCTTCCATCCGTCCGGGTCGCAGTGCTTCTAGTATCGGCCAAGGCCTGGAACTTCACGGCCGAATGCGGCATCAAATTGTGGTGAGAGCCATGCATGAGTGGAAAATACGTCCCGTTTCCGTGCCTGAGTTGGCCCGCTTCATGCGCCACCACGTCTACCGCAGTCTCGAAGACCTGGGTTGGATTCACACGGAACTGGCGGACTATTTGGCCGAAGTGCTCGTCCGATTCGCCAAAACGGAGAACTTATTCCCTTGGAGCTCCGTCAACCGTCAGCGCTTGGCCTACCTGGTCGATTACTTGACGGAGATTGCGGTGCAGTTGGAGGGAGGCGGATCAAGCCTAAAGCAAGAGCGGGCCTTGCGCCAACAAGTTGGTGACTTCAGCCTGTTCATGTCGGGAATCTTCCGCGACTTCGTCAGGAGCAAGGGCATACTCGACTTCTATCTGGAAGAAGGATCTCAATCGTATCGGAGAACGGCCGAGCTAAAACGTCGCCTGTTGGAACCGGGTGCCGGCCGTTTTGACGACTTGGCGGAACATTTCGACCGGCTTTCGGGAGCGCTGGATTACACCTGTCGAGTCTACTTCCGATCTTTGGGAGCAAAGGCGAAGACACCCGGAGTCTGATCGACCGCTGGACGGGCTCGAGAAAATGCATTAGCATGCTTCCAGTACATAGGGAGACAAGGGTTTAACTCAGCCGGCGGCGGAACTGAATTCCGGCGCCTTGCTTGCTAACCGAGGGCCTCATGCTGCAGCAGGCATTTCGGTACAGTGCTTTATTTTGTTTTGTAGCCGCCTCGTTCGGCTTTCTCTTTTTCCGCTTCCGCTATTCGAGACGGTCCCCGGAACGCCTTTGGGGGATCCGCATTTCACACCTCATGGGATTTGTGGGTCTGCTGTTTCACCGTCTGTGGTTGGGTGAAATGAACGAAGTTTCCTTCCTGATTCTTGCGTCCTTGCTTGTCTCACTGTTGGGTTTCGAGATTTCCGAATACTTTCTGCGCTAGCCGACCGTTTGTTTTTGCTTGGTTGCACCTTCTTTCAAGCTACCCAGGCCGATCCGCGCTTTGGCAACCTTGGGTGCGACGTTGAGCAGAGCTCATCACACCCGGCATAACCGGTCAGCTGTTTGCGTGCCCTTGTGGTACCATCACGTTGATTCCGTTGGCCCAGAGAAGGACCGGTAGGCTGGGCTTAGCGCCGGGAGACACAGAATGGCTCGCTCCGAGATCAGTCCGACGTTAACTCACCTGGAGCAAGAAGTCCGAGAACTCCTCCAACGCTCCACAAAACTCGACTCACTGATCCGTAAAGCTGCTGCGGAAATAGACGAATGGCTCCGGCGGAACCACCTGACGCCCGAGTACCTGCGGGAGGCCGTCGGCAGCCTGGAATCGGCTCACGGCCAGGCGGAGTTCTTGCGGGAGCTGGCCGAGCAGGCGGCCCGCTTGGCCCGGCGGTGTGTCGTCTACGTTGAGAGTGGAGCGGGTCGGTATCTTCCATGGCACGCTGTAGGCTTTCCGGACGACGGGTGGACGGAAGGGATCCCCAACGGGGATGAGGCCTTCCGAGAGTGTGTTCGCAGTAAGAGTGTGCTCGAATTCCGCGTCGGCGGTTCCGATCGACCGGGTTGGATGGAGAGACTGATGGGGCCGGAGCCGACAGAAGCGGCGTTGATCCCTCTGACGTTTGGTGAGCGTTGCCCCGTGGTGCTCTACGTCGACGGTCCCCCTGGGTATGACCTCGCTTCGCTGACCGTAGTCTGCGAGATCGGCCGCCTTCTCTTGCAGAATCGACGCCTGTTGGAGATGCTGGGGGGGAAACCTCCCGCATCCGCCTTTGCGGATCGTTGGCCTACGACGGCAAGAGTTGAACCGGCGGAAAGAACCCATGAGTTGGAACTCGATCGCGAAGGCGCCGTCACAGAGACGCCGGTTGCCTCGGCAGAAGAGCAAGTGGACGAGGTCTCCGCAGCGGAGAAGGAATCGACCGACGAAGCACCGTCCATTCTGTCTAAACCGGTGGGGTTTGCGAAGCCGGGCGCTCTGCGACAAGCTCCGCAAGAGACCGCAGCCCCTCCCACCGTTCCGGAGGAGAAACCCGTTGTCAAGTCGGCGAAAGACGCGAAGGAAACCGACGAACACGAAGTGGAAGCCCTGCGGTTTGCCCGGCTGCTGGTAGCCGAAATCAAGCTTTACAACGAGACGGCCGTCGAGGAAGGGCGCAGAAACGGCAATCTCTACGCCAGACTCCGAAGCGACATCGATCGCAGCCGTGAGATGTATCGAAAACGCGTGCACCCGTCGGTTCTTTCGCGAAAGGACTATTTCGATGAGGAGCTCGTACGGATCCTCTGCCAGGGAGACGCCTCTCTCCTAGGCGAGGAATATCCGGGACCGGAAACCATATCGGCTGAGGAAACCCGTCGCTGAAAGCTCCTCGCAAGAGTCGACACGACCGCTCTTTCGTCCCAGTTTCGTCTGCGCCGACGGAAAGTCGGCTTCCTCTTCCAGTCCCGGCGGACTCGGGTTCCCTTCATTGCGCCCGGGATCACACGGGTGAGTCCTCACCTCGACTTCGAGCGGCCCCCAGTTTCCGACATATACCAGCGTAACCCGGCTTCTCGGGCAAACCCGAATGAAGCGGCCACCGGATCCGCTCCAACACGCCGCGGCAAATTCACGACGGCCGAGCGGCTTTTCCCGCGAGACACTTCTTGTCTCTTGGTCTGTCCACCCACGGATTCGCCGGAGTGCCGCCAGGTCGTCCACCACGACATCGGTTTTCCCAGCTCACGCTTCGCGCCCGTGCGGTCGGAGCAGACTTCATCCTCCGACACTCCAGGCGCCTGCCGACAGGGACCCGAGAACCTCGTCCAAAGAGACATCGCTCCTTCCGGGTTCTACGGCCACTGAACCAGAAGGACGTTCCTCCCGGCCTTTACAGCATCAGGCATATCTCACGAATCTTCTCCACCGCTGGGACGAGTCTGCGTTCCCTACAGCGCCGCCGCAACCAACGCAGTGCCCGCCGCCATTTTCGGAAGGAAAGCGGTGGTTCGTGCCGGCAGTGACCCGTCGGCCCGTCTTTCTTCTAGGTTGCGCACTCCCGCGGCCGGCAAAGTCCGGGGCATGATTCGGCAAACCGGGTAACCAAATGAGTCGAAAGAGAGCATGCTATGTCCCAGCACTGCATAACGACCCCGCACCACGCCGTTTCCTTCAATTTCGGGTTCTCAGCCGAGAGCCGGAGAACACAAGGAGAGTTCGTAACTCGCTGCAAACACGGCGGACCAGCTGTCGTCTTCGGCAACGGAAGTATCTCGCCGAACAGGTACCGACCAGCCGACAAAAGTCCCTCCTTCTCCAACAGGAAATCGCAAGGCATCCGGCTTACCCATTCCAAACGAATCGGCCGGTAGAACAGGGCCGACGGTTCCGAAGATCCAGCTCCAAGCTGAGACAGGTTCGAGTTCAACATCCGAACCGGAGGCTACTCTCTCAAACCCGGCATGGACCGGGCCCAGGGGCGTCGAGGAGCCTGGAAATAAGATCAGAACACAGAGCAAGCGCCTGTCGACAGGAGTAGGCTTCTTCCGCGACTGACTGCCACGTCGGTTTCCTTTCGGAGAACCTGAAATCCGGGAAATCTTCCCTGCATCCTTCGTGCAAAGGTATCACCCAAAAAAGAGCAGATTCATTGTAACCATCGCGATGTTAATAAGTTAGACACTTTGGCACTCGGTTTGCTCCTTCCGAGGTTGCTTCTCACACAGCAAGCTTTGAAGAGAGAAGGAAAGGAGGTTGAAATGAGAAGCTTCAAACGAACAGCCATGGTTGCTCTGATCGCCTTAGCCGTGGCACTGCCGGCTACCGTCGCGTGGGCACAGAACGAACAGTCCGTGCGCGGACAACTGGTTTCCGTCGATCCCGACACCCAAACCCTTGTCGTGAAGGACGCCACAGGTGCACAGATCCAGATCGTCTACAACGAGTCCACGAGGGTGTCCGGCGGTGACGGAACCATCGCGGGTCTTGCGGCCGAGGTCGGATCGCAAGTGACGGTCTACTATACCGACGATGGAATGACCAAGACCGCAACGCGCATCGAGATTCAAGGCTGATCGAGCACAGCTCTCACTACTCCGGAGAGCTGAGACAAGGGGGCGCATCGAGTTGCGCCCCCTTTCCGTTATTAAGGTACATGCGGAGTCCTAAATGTCCGGCTCTAAGCGACTGTTCACCCCCTTCGGTGGAACTCCGGAATCCTTCGGCCCGCTTGGCCGATTTTAGGAGACCGTCACCACCGCCCGACGTTACCCACTGGACCTTTAACCTTTCACGGCTCCGAACTTTCGCGCACAGTGTGGGAGGTACGGCGTATTTCGTCTCCGACTTCCAGGCCGGCGGCGTCCTGCTCGGCAGGTAACACGCAAAGAGCTCGACCTGGTGCCACCCTTGCAACTACCGTACAATGAACACGATGAAGATAGCCCCGGCAGGGTGAAAGTCGGGGTCGTAGGCGAGAGTGGCGGAACTGGCAGACGCGCTGGACTTAGGATCCAGTGGGGCAACCCGTGGGGGTTCGAGTCCCCCCTCTCGCAAGTTTTTTCGTTTCTCGGCGACCGGGTCCGGATCCCGCGAAACGGTACCGTCGCTGGGCGTTCTTCTTCATCGTCATCGGACTGAATCCCCTGACCATCTACGTCCTGCAGAGCATCTTCGACTTCGGTTGCATCGCCCGCATCTTCGTCGAGGGAATCGTCAACCACCTGGAACTGTACCGCGACGTCGTCTGGTTGGCTTCGGTCTTCGCCGTCAAGTGGCTCCTGCTGTACTTCCTGTTCCGCAAGAAGATCTTCTTGAAGGTATGAGCAGCCTCTTGCCGACGGTAGAGGGCCGCACTCCGACGGGATGGGAACCGGCGGTCACAGCCGGAAGTGCGACACAAGGATCCGCTTGCCGGGAGCCGGTGCGGGCTCGTCGCGGGTTTTGAGATTCAAAGATTCGTCGTCGGGGCCGAATGTAGAGCGGCACCAGCGTTTCGCGAACCAACCGCGTCGGAAAAAGAAAGCGCGTTCGTACTTATCGCCGCGATTGGGTTCCCAAAGACTGTTCAACGGGCGTCGAAATTCAGGCGCCGTATCTCTAAGTCTTACGCGCCCAAGGTACTTCATGCCGACCGGGCACGGGGGAGATCCCGGCCGCTGTCACTTTCGGTGAGCACGGTCGGCTGATCCGAGAAGGTGTCTACTTCCCGCCGCCATCCATTCCGAATTCGGCGCAGTATCCTTCCGATCCGCAACGACGCCTGGAAGACATGGCCTACGCGGAGAGGTCCCAAGAGAGCGGTATCTCCAACCGCCTTTAAACCGGCCGCCGCCACACAGCCGCAACGAGTACAATCCGGCCGGCCGCCCAGCTGACAGGGCTCTACCCGGCTGCGAAGATCGGCGGAGAAACAATCGGTGACCTGAGCGAAAATGCACCGCGCCGGTGACTTCGGCGGCCGGAGGTAGCTTTCGGCCATCGCCGCGGTCCAGCGCAGCTTGGGGCACCGCGGGTGGAGGTGAGCCAGCAACTCAACGGTTTGTCGATGCAGCTCCGCGTCCAATGCTATGTCTGACGACTCTCCCAACTGCGGGGTGTAAAAGCTGAGGCGAATGGTTCCGACTTCCTCTCGCCCGTTCCAGTAGAGCAGGAACTCTTGCAGTCGTTGCGGATCCTCGGCCAGTTCACGGGTGATCGTGCAGTGAACAATGATCCTGTGCCCGGCGATGTTCTTGAGGATGCGGTCGTAGGTCGCCGGAGCTCGGCGGCGATCGTGAATCTCGCGGGGGCCGTCGATGGAGACGACCAAGCCTAGACCCGGCAACCGGCTCCAAGATTGAGGAATAGGCCGCACAGCGCTGGTCACCACCTCAACTTCGACACCACGTTGGACCAGCTCCGGGAGAAGGAGCTCCAGCTCGCGGTATCGCACGAGGGGTTCGCCTCCGACAATAAACACCCCCAACGGCCGGTTTTGATCCACCAGGTGTAGAACCTCGTCCACCAACTGCCGTCCGGTGAACTCCGTCATCTCCCTGAGGCCCTTACCGCTTACGTGACCTGGAGCAAACGCGTAGCAGCCCGGGCAGGAGAGGGGGCATCTGCGGGTAATCTCGATGGAAAGAACGGGCGCATACCCCAAGAGAATTCGGCCCCAAGCGTAGATGATTTTTCTTCGTAAGCTCACCGCTTCCTCCTACCGGCCCCTTACCACGCTCCCGCAGGGCGCCCTTCGCCGAAAGGGCTTCTCCGATTTGCAAGCCCCTACCCATCCGGCGCCGAAGCCTTTGGATACCGTATCCTCACACCGGTTTACGTGGGACGACGAAAAAGCGAAGAACCTCACCAATCGGCTGGATCGTCAGTATGCTACTGTCGGAGGCTCAATGCAAACGTAGGACGGCGCCGCGAAACCGTCAGAGCACGGCCAAGGGTGGCGTCCAAGACCGAAGTCGGCAGACGGAACCCACCGCTTTGGTTTTCCGGTAATACCGGTCGTCGGCCGTCAGCAGGGTTCCTCCTGCGATGAGGGCCGTCGCATGATAGGAAGCGTCGTAAAACGTCACGCCGTAGTTTCGCATGAACTCCAGCGCCTTGGAATAGAGCTTGGCCGCCGACATTTCTTCAAATCCACACTGGATGAGGTCTGCAACCAGCTGAGGCGCAAGACCCGGCTCCTTCAACCCGAGGATGTTACCTATTTCATAGACCCAGAAAGAAGGGAGAACGATCTCACAGCCCCCTTCCCGAAAGATCTTCATGAGGAGGAGCGCCTTGTCGTCGTTCGCCTCGTCTTCCGAGCGCAAAACCCATTTCAGGAGGACCGAAGCATCCGGGACGATAATCGAATTCACCTACGTTCCCGGTCCCGTCTGAGCAGGTTTATGATCTCTGCCGTAGAGATAGGCCGCGTCTTCCCGCGGAGCCGAGTCAGTTCGTTCAGGGCTCGTTCACGACGGATGCGGGCCAGCTCCCGTCGCAAGGCCTCGTTGATCACGCGGCTTCGCCCGCCCTTCTCCACAAGGGTTTCCAACTCGGCCTTCACGTCTTCATCCATTACAAAATTCACCTTGAAGGGCATGATGTGTCTCTACGCAAGGTAAAGAATATCGATCTTTACCAAGACGCTGCAAGACTTGGGAGCCCTTCACCCAACCGGCGAGTTCGGAACCACTTCGGCCGCGCAGTTCCGACTGCCGGCCCGGCCCGGGTCCCAGCATGCGTTGTCTTCCGATCCTTGGTTACAGCCGGGTTCCGCACCTCTTGTGCACTGACGTCGAGAGCGCTCGTCATTCATCATAGGTGACCCCGGCTCTCTTGGCCGCCGCCCTCAGGTTTGGTCCCAAAAGTGCGGAGAATGTTGTCTCGGGAGATCAAATCGGTACCAGTCTCAATTTTTCTGCCGTGTGTTCCCAAGCAGTTAGCGCCGAAAGAGGCGCGTGTCACCAGTTGACTGTCTTGTTGTGATCGACGGAATCGGCTCAATTCACAGGTCTGGCAAACCTGACCGGTCGTAGCATCCGGCTGCTTGACGTGGGCTTTCCGACTGCTTAGGCTGCGGGTTCAATGTGCTCAAAGCGCCCGATTCCGCAAGACAATGTCGGTTACCGGAAAGCGATCCGGCCGGCCGGGATACAGGACAAGGTGCGGCTGGCGGTGATCTTGTTGTGCTTGTTCGGTAACTCGTCGTCCGGTGTCACCGGTGCCGAAGAACCCGATCTGAGGACGCCGGAAGGAAAGCGCATCTATCGAACCCAACGCTTGCAAGGTCCGCCGCCCCGCATCGACGGTGTCTTGGACGACGTCGCTTGGCAGGAGGGCTACTGGTCCGGCGGATACCGACAATTCATGCCCGAGGATGGGGCGCCGCCCTCCCGCGAAACCGAAATCAAGATTCTTTACGACGACAAGAATATTTACGTGGCGTTCCGTCTCTATGACGATCCTGAGCTGATCGACCGGCGCCTGGGCCGCCGTGACCAGTTCGACGGCGACATTATCGGAGTCTGTTTCGACAGCTACTTCGACCACAGAACCGGGTTCGAATTCGACCTTACGGCCGGAGGCTCCAAGATCGACTTGATTCTTCTGAACACGGGCTGGGATACGAGCTGGGACCCAATCTGGGAAGGCAAGGTCTCCATGACCGACTTCGGATGGACGGCGGAGATGCGGATTCCTCTCAATCAGCTGCGCTACGCCGACAAACCCGATCAAATCTGGGGCCTCCATTCCTGGCGCTGGATCAACCGGTTGCAAGAAGAAGACCAGTGGAATCCCATCGGGCGCGACAATCCAGGTCACCTTTATTCCATCGGGGAGCTACACGGACTGAGAGATCTGCCGGTTCCCCGGCGCATTGAGCTTCTGCCTTACACGGCCGGCAGCGTTACGGATCCTCCGTCTCCCGAATCACGGGGAGGGTCGCTGGATACTTGGGCTACGGCCGGTCTCGACGGGAAGGTGGGTCTTGGCAGTGCATTCACCCTCGACTTCACGATGAACCCGGATTTCGGGCAGGTGGAAGCCGATCCGGCGGTCCTTAACATCTCCGCCTTCGAGACGTTCTACCAAGAGAAGCGCCCCTTTTTTCTCGAAGGGAAGCAGATGTTTCAGTTCGATATGGGAGAGGATCTTCTGTTCTACTCCCGCCGTATCGGTCAGTCGCCGAGTTACCGTCCGCAGGTCGGCGCCGATCAAACTGTGGAGTCTCCCACCGGAACCACCATCCTCGGGGCCGCCAAAGTTACAGGAAAGACGGACGGAGGGTTGACGCTGGCCGCGCTGGGTAGCCTCACGCAGGAGGAGTCTGCGGTGATCCGGGGCGCCGGAGAAGAATCCAAGGTGACTACGGAACCGGCTGCGGCTTACGCCGTGCTGCGGGTCCAACAGGACTTCGACCGAAGCAACACCTTTCTGGGAGGCATGCTGACCGCCGCGGACCGACGCATCAATGATTCTCAACTTGAGTTCCTGGCCGAAACAGCAGTGGCCGGCGGTCTGGACTTCCGCCACCACTGGAGGGACAAAGCTTACTACTTGGACGCCAAGTTGCTCCTCAGCGATGTCCGCGGTTCCACCGAGGCCCTAACCCGGCTCCAGGAAGCACCGGCCCGCTACTTCCAGCGCCCCGACGCCGATCATTTGGATTTCGATCCCGGGCGCACTCACCTCTCGGGCCACGGAGGAACCGTCGAAGTCGGCAAGGGCAGTCGCGGTCGCTGGCGCTTCTTCGAGCGGATCGCTTGGCGTTCGCCGGGTCTTGACCTCAACGACCTGGGCTACTTGCGCCTGGCCGATGTGATCCAGCATCAATCCCACGTTCGATACGAAATGACCGAACCGCGCGGAATCCTGCGAGAGTACACCTTGGGCGCGGCGGAGCAGAACACCTGGGACTTCGGCGGTGACTTTCTTGAATGGTGGGTGGCTACCTGGGGCGACGCGGAGTTCCGCAACAACTGGGGTGTCTACGCGGAGATCGTGCGGGTGGGGATTCCGCTGGACACACGGCTTCTGCGAGGAGGGCCGGCCGTTCGTCGCGAGGGGTTGTGGGACTACACGGCGTTCGCGCACTCGGATCCGGCTCGTCCCGTTTCCGGGGACTTTCGCTATAAGAGGGAAGATTCCCGCGACGGGGTGTCGCTCTTTGAAGGGTTTTTCCCTGCGATTCGGTATCGCATCCGCAATCCCTTTCTTCTTTCGGCGGAACTGGAATACTCGCGCAATCGGGACATTTTCCAGTACGTTGCTCGCGTCGAGACCAGCGAAGGCACCCGAAGGGACCTGGTGGCTCGGTTGGATCAGCGCACCCTCGGCTTGACCTTCCGCGTCGACTGGGCCCTCTCGCCCGAACTCACCGTCCAGTACTACGCCAACCCTTTCGTTTCGGTGGGGACCTACTCCGAGTTCAAGTATTTCAAAGCGCCGCGGGCGGACAATTTCAGTGACCGGTTCCACACCTTCACGCGTGACGAGATCCTATGGGACGTTGTGGAGAGCACTTTTCGTTTCGACGAAACCGGCGACGGTATACCCGATTACAGCATGCCGCGTCCCGATTTCAATTTTCGGGAATTCCACTCGAACCTCGTCTTGCGGTGGGAGTATCGTCCGGGCTCCACCTTGTTCGTAGTTTGGACGCAAGGTCGTTCCGCGTTTGAGCTGGTGCAGAACAGGTCCCTCCGGCACAACCTGAGCGAGCTGTTCTCCACGCCCGCGGAGAACATCTTCCTGGTGAAGCTCACGTACTGGCTGCCTTTCTGACGGGAAGGAACTCGCGCCGATAACACCCGTCCTGCGAGCCCTGAAGATCGGCGCGAATCCCGGTCTGCCGCCTGCAGGAGAACCTCCGCGGCAGGCCCCGTTTCCACGACCGGCCCCAGGGAGTCCAGATCGTCGGCGGCGGTGTGACATCTCTAGAACTCCCTTGCGCCTTTGGCGGGATCCTTCTTCTGCTCTACCTCGACGGTAAGTTCGGCGTGATCGCCTCCGAAAGCTCGGGCAAGGCCGCCCGAAGTCTCAGCCGGCCTTCGCGATCCCCGGCGGTGAAGGAGAACGTTTGCTCTACGCTTCCGGCGGGAAAGCTCAAGGTCATGGGGAGCCCCGCCAGGCTCGGGCTCCCGGTCACTACGGCGGGATCACCCTCTACCAGGGACAGCATTGCTTGCAGATCTTCGGGAGCCGGCCGGTCAAGCCGAAAGCTCACCGTAGCCGTTCCGCCGGGCGGCAGTGTCACGTTCTTCGGTCGCCAGTCGATCCCCAGGCGGACCTTGGGAGGATGTTTGACGTCGATTTCCAGGGTGTCGGCGTCGCCCCCCAGGTCGCCGGGCAGGCGAACCTCGAGTTTCCCTTCCCCGGCGGCCGGCAGTTCAATCATGAAGTGGACGACCTGCCGCCCCGCGGCGAAAACGACCTCTACCGGGAACCGCACCAGTCCTTCCGGGCCCTCCGTCCGGGTGATGGTTACAACCAATTCCCGGGGAGCAGGATAGCTTAGGTGCAGGGCGACCTGGCGGGACTCGTGCGGGGCGGCCTTGATGACCCGGGGACTCCAGCGAACTTGCAACTCTTCAGGTCCGACGACCTCCTCCTCGACCTCCACCTTCACATAGCAGCTACCACCCCCGTAGGTCTCCGGCAGGGTGATCTCGATGAGCGACCGTCCTTCAAGCGATCCCGCGGTCACGGTGAAACTCGCCGTCAATCGGCCCGCTGGAATCGTGAGGGTGACGTCCTCGGGGAGCGGCTCCCTCAAGACCACGTCGACCTGCGCGGACTCACCAGAGCCCAGATGCAACGCCTCGGGTGAGCACCGCAACAGACTGACTACCTGAACCCGATATGCCGTCACCATCAGATCCGAACCCAAAACACCCGACACCTTGACTAAGGCGCCGACAACCAAATCGCCGCGAATCTCTGTGTCGCCGGCAACCCGAACCAGGACGTCGACGTCTCTCTCCAGGCGGACGATGATCGTTCGCTCTTCCGGAAGAATGTCCTCGATCGTGCCCAAGAAGTTAATGCGAGCAAAGGCGGCGTTCTCCGGTAGCTGCTTGATCCGGGTGGCCACCAGGTCCTCACCGCGGGTGTGGCCTTCCACCTTTACAGTCGTGCTGCTTCCAGCTCCGCAAAGGTGAGCGATTCTCCCCGAGGGCCTTGGATACGGGCCGCTTCGGGGACCTCGATTACAAATCCCAACACCTGCATCGTCCTCCCCTGGGTGTCGACGACCTGGATCTGCCCCTTCAGCTCGAACTCCCGACCCCCGACGATCTCGATTTCCAGGGCCAGCACGCCTGAAGCGGTGAACAGTCCGCCGACTTTCACTTCCAGGTCCGGCACCAGGGCGTCGACGCCGGCGGGAAGTCCGTTCCGGTCTTTGATCTCGGTCAAGCCCGTTACCAGCACGGGGAGGGTGGCGGCCGGCGTTACCTGCATCGTCAGCAGGGTCGTCTCACCTTCGACCGACGCGGCGTCGATTCGTGCAGTGAACTCCACCGGCGCCGCCGAGACGACGCTCGAGGACAGCGCCGGACCGATTAGAACCACCCAAAGAAGGTGCTTTCTGGTGAGCATGGAAAACCTCTCCTTTCTGAGTCGTTTTGACCACTCTCCCCCAAACAGGCCGCTGTAGGCTCGCTCCGAACGGTTGGACCAGTAACCCGTCTGACATCCGTACTGAGACGGAAAGTCCGGAGCTCTTCGACGCTGACCGTTGCGTAGCAATTGACGTTCCAAACCCCTACGTACTATAGTTTCTCGCCGGTTCCCCACATCCCGGATCTCATGAGATCCGAACGTTGAGCGATTTGGGTTGCTTCCGGGGAATTCAAGTGAAAGACGACTCCTGGTATCATTCCCGCCACTCATGCCGTTAGACGGCTGTCGCGGCATGACCTGGTTTTCACGGAGAGACGGATCATGAGAGTAGTGGTTGGAAGAGAAGGACACCCGCGTGACCGACGGGTTCCCTTGGTTCCAGGTGGAGTCGAGAAACTGGTCCAGTTAGGTGCGCAGGTCGTTGTCGAGAAGGGTCTGGGAGCCCATATCGGATACTCGGACGAAGACTACCGGAAGGCGGGGGCCGAGGTGGCGGAGGACCGCGGAGAGCTCTTCTCCGGGGCCGAAATCGTCTTGCGATTGAACCCACCTTCTCTGGAAGAAGTCGATGAGCTTCCGGAAGGATGCATGCTCATCGGTTTTCTCGAACCGTTTCAGCACCGTGACCTTCTGGATCTTCTTGCCCGGCGACACATAACCGCACTGTGCATGGAGCTGATCCCGCGGACCACCGTGGCACAGAAGATGGATGCGTTGAGCTCCCAGGCGAATTTGGCGGGCTACGTCTCCGTGATCCTGGCGGCCGAAGCCTTGGACAAGATTTTTCCCATGATGAGTACTCCGGCGGGAACCATTCCTCCGGCCCGCGTCTTCGTGATCGGTGCCGGTGTGGCCGGCCTGCAGGCAATCGCCACGGCCAAACGCCTGGGGGCTATCGTCGAGGCGTACGACACACGTCCGGTGGTCGAGGAGCAGGTCCGATCCGTCGGGGGGCGATTCGTGAAAATCGACTTGGGTGAGACAGGGGAAACCGAGCAGGGTTACGCCAAGGAGCTGACACCCGAGCAGCTGGCCCGGCAACGCGAAGCCATGGCGCGGTTTTGTGAAAGGGCAGACGTGGTCATCACCACAGCCCAGGTTTTCGGCAAGCAGGCGCCGCGAATCGTCACTCGCGATATGGTGGAGCGCATGCGCCGAGGCAGCGTCATCGTGGATTTGGCCGTGGAGACCGGCGGGAATGTCGAAGGTTCGCAGCCGGGCGAGATCGTCAGCTGCGGCGGCGTCAAAATCATCGGTCTGTCGCCCTTTCCCGCCCGAGTGGCTCTGGACGCCAGCCGAGTGTACTCGAGCAACCTGGTCAACCTGATCAGCCACTACTGGGACAAAGAGGCGAAACGCTTTGTCCTGAGAACTGACGATCAGATTATCCGGAGTTGCCTGGTGACCCACCAAGGGGCCGTCGTCCACCATTGGTTTCAGGACCAGGCGTAGGGGGCCCTTGAGTCCCGGCTTCGGGGAGAGTTTTTCCGGCACTCTCGGGAGTTTGCGGATGCTGCGGTGGTTTCTTTGTCAGGAGGCTCTTGCTCATGCGTCCGGATGGTTGGTTGATGGTCGCAAACAGGGGCAGGTGAGCTATGAACGGTGAAGCAATTTACTTGGCGTTTATTTTCATGTTGGCGATTTTCCTCGGCTTCGAGCTTATCTCGAAGGTACCGTCGACGCTTCATACCCCTTTGATGTCGGGATCCAACGCGATTTCCGGCATCACTCTGGTCGGTGCTGTGATTGCCGCCGGGACTGCGCATGAGACTTTCAGCACGATTCTCGGCACCCTGGCGGTCGCCTTCGCCACCATCAACGTGGTCGGCGGTTACTTGGTCACCAACCGGATGCTGCGGATGTTCAAGAGGAAAGAGGACGGAAAGTCATGAATCCGGTCATTGAGCTCGCATGCATCCTTGCCGCTCTTCTTTTCGGTCTCGGTCTGAAGCTCCTGAGTTCTCCGGAAACGGCCCGACGGGGAAACATGATCTCGGCTACGGGAATGCTTATAGCCGTGGTGGCCACACTCACAAACGAAAGCATTGTCGAATACCGCTGGATCGCCGTCGGTATCCTGATCGGTGCCGTGATCGGAGTTTTGGCCGCCCGTCTTGTGGCCATGACGGCTATGCCCGAGATGGTGGCTCTGCTGAACGGATTCGGGGGCCTCGCCAGCCTTCTGGTGGGATGGGCTGAGTATCACGCGGGTCGGGTTCCCGGTACGTTTACCGCGGTGACAATTTTTCTGACGGTTTTGATCGGCGGTGTGACGTTTTCCGGGAGTCTGGTTGCCTGGGCCAAGTTGAAAGAGATTTGGATCGGTGATTTCGGCATCAGCCGGCCCTTCCTGTTCCCGGGCCAACAGGTGGTCAACTCCGTGTTGTTGGCGGCTATTGTGGTCTCGGGAGTGCTGTTCTGCCTGGGACCGCTCGAGGGTTACACCTTTTTGGCTGTTGTGATGGGGCTTTCCCTCGTCCTGGGAATCCTGGCGGTGATGCCCATCGGCGGTGCCGACATGCCGGTGGTGATTTCTTTGTTGAATTCATACTCGGGCATGGCGGCGTGCGCGGCGGGTTTTGTGATCGTCAACAACATCCTGATCGTGGCGGGAGCTCTGGTAGGAGCGAGTGGCATCATCCTGACGAGCATCATGTGCCGAGCCATGAACCGGTCGCTGAGGAACGTCTTGTTCAGCGGCTTCGGAGCTGCGGTCAAAGCCGGCAAAGCGGCGGAAGAGGGCGAGGTCAAGCCGATTTCACCGGAAGACGCCTACCTCCTTCTGGAGGCGGCCAGGTCGGTGGTTTTTGTGCCCGGTTACGGCTTGGCCGTGGCCCAAGCCCAGCATGTGCTGCAAGAGCTGGCGGGGCTGCTTGAGGAGAACGGCTGTGAGGTCAAGTTCGCGATCCACCCGGTGGCCGGCCGGATGCCGGGCCACATGAACGTCTTGTTGGCCGAAGCCGACGTCCCGTACGACCGGCTGGTGGAACCCGACGACGTGAATCCCACAATGGAGACGGTGGACGTAGCCGTGGTGGTGGGAGCCAACGACGTGGTCAATCCCGCGGCCCGGGACGATCCCTCGAGTCCGATTTACGGCATGCCGATCATCGAGGTGGATCGGGCCCGCACCTGCATTGTTATGAAGCGGTCCATGGCTACAGGCTTTGCGGGCATCGAGAATCCGCTCTTCTTCAAGGCGAACACGCGGATGCTTTTCGGGGACGCGAAGGCTTCGCTGCAGAGACTGGTGGCCGAGTTTAAGCGTGCTTGATCCGTCTGCGTCCGACGCCCTTGGCTTGGCCTGGGCGAATGGCACGACTTAGGCGATCGGCGTTAC
>Ga0116147_1000544_pt1 | contig 44638 bp, 44 predicted proteins | sample AD_JPNHG3_MetaG_FD_89749 | JGI IMG/M metagenome (GOLD analysis project Ga0116147, IMG submission 89749) | Active sludge microbial communities of municipal wastewater-treating anaerobic digesters from Japan - AD_JPNHG3_MetaG | ecosystem: Engineered > Bioreactor > Anaerobic > Digestate | place...
ATTCTGGAGCACCGCGGGCGACGAAGCGCTGCTGTGCCTGGAAACCTTCTGGCGCAACGACCGCTGGTCCCTCCTCTTCCCGCACACCGCCTTCAACCCTGCAAGAAACTGAGATGCGCCCCCCATTCTGGCGGGGGCCGAGCTGGAGGCGGGCGCCAATAAGCTGGGCCCGGTATTGCATGATCTGCAGGCCCATGCCCTGGGCAGGGCGGGCCGGCCCCAGGGGCAATCCCTGGCCATCGTCCTCGACGGTGATTTCCAATCGGTCGGCGGTTCCCAAAAGCCGGATGGCGATGGAGCGGGCGCGACTGTGTTTGGCGGCGTTGGTCACGGCCTCCTGAGCGATCCGATAGAGATTGATCGCCAGCTCGGAAAACGGCACCTCAACGGTCCCCGAGGCGGCAAACGTGCAGGGGATTCCAAAGCGGGCGGAAGTCAGGTGAGCCATCCCCTCCAGCGCCAAGGCCAAGCCTTCGGTTTCGAGATTGGCCGGGAACAAGCCCCGGGCGATGCCCCGCGCCTTGGTAATGGTCTGGTCAAGGCCCGAAGTGATTCGCGCGGCCTGGGGGGCAAGGGGATGGTGGCGGGCTGCGAGCGCGGACTGGAGGGAGTTGGCATCAAAAGCCAGACCGATCAGCTCCTGACAAAGGCCGTCGTGAATCTCCTGTCCAATCCGAGCCTGCTCGCGGTCGGAAATCTCGAGGATTTCGCGCTGCAGGCGTTGACGCTCGGTCACGTTGGTGGCCACGCCCACGCAACCGGTCACCCGGCCCCGGGCATCCCTCCTCGGAACGTAGGAAACCTCGAGCCAAAACTCGCGAATTCTGAGGATTTCGCCGAACGTTTCGCCCTTGAGCGCGCGCCGGATGCTGCTGACCACCGCCGGGGTCTCCCCGAAGACGTCTCCAACTCTCTTGCCGAGGTTGGCGCCGGTTCCGAAACCAAGGGGTTGAAGCGCCTGGCCTTCTCCAAAGGTGATGACTTCGTTTTGGTCCACCGCAAAAAGAACGATCGGGGCGCTGTTGATAATCGTGCGGAGACGGGCTTCGTTCTCCTTCAGTTCCTCCGCCACGCGGAGCCGCACAATGGCACCGCCGGCCTGAGCCGCCAGCGTCTCGACGACCACTCTTAAATCCGCCGGAAGGGGCTGTTGGGTGTGATTGGCCAGATTCAGACAGCCGAGGAGCGTCTGTTGGTGAATAAGGGGAATGGCTGCGAAACCGCCGATCCCTTCCTTCTCGAGCGGCCGGTTTTCGCCCTCGAGGACCTCGTTTTGCAGACCGTAAACAGGCTTGCCCGCGCGCACCAACCGGCTGCGCTGTGAGTCCGCGGGGTAGTGCGAAACCGCGGCGATGAACTCCGGGGACAGCCCCCGGCTGGCAGCGAGGCAAAGGCTCCCGTCTTTGGGGTCAACCAGATAGACTCCGCCGCAATCCACGCCTTCGAGGCGGACGGCCTGCTCCAACAGCACCTCCAACGCGCGCTTGAGCTCGCTGGTGGCGCTGAGTTCAACCGCCAGGTCCCGTTGAAGCTGCACTGCGAGTTCGGCGCGCTTCCAGTCGGTATGGTCAATCGAGACGCCCACCAAGCGGATCATGCGGCCGGTCGCATCGCAAATCCTCCGCCCTTTGGCGAGAATCCAGTAATAGCGGCCATCCTGCATGCGAACGCGGTATTCCTGTTCAAAAGGTTCATTGCGCTGGGTGATTTGCTGCAAGGCCCGGGCCAGCCGGTCCCGGTCCTCCGGGTGAACCTGCCCGAGCAATGCGGCCGAAGAGGAATAGGGCTCGAGGTTTTCGCCCCGAGCCACCGAGGCGGCGTTGTTCGAGTAGGTGATCCGGTCCGTGGCCGGGTCGTATTCCCAAGTAACCATGCGGGCCGCATCCAAGGCGAAGGCGAGACGTTCGCAAGCCTCTTTGTGCTGCAACGCCTCGGTTTTGTACTGGGCGGTCTTGGCCTCGACCAGGCGCGCCAGGTTGCGCGCCAGTCGCGCGGTTTCGGCGACCAGCCAGCCGATGCCTCCCAGGATTGCCAGCCGCGTCAGCGTGTTCCAGGCCAGGACTGCCGGTTGCGGGCTGCCGCGCGTGCTGAACCACTCCACCCAACCAATAATCAGGGCGGAAAAGAGGGCGATGAGGCCGGCGCCCGTTCTGCCCGCGCACCAACCGGCGTAGGCCACGCCGAACACGTAATACAGCGTGAAGCTCATTCGCGGCGGCATCAGCGAGTCCACCATCCCGAGCCCCAGCGCGTAAAGAACCCCCAGCGCGATGGCCAGGCCCGGCGAAGTTCGAAGCAGCCGCGGGCCAGAGGAGGTGTGATTCGCTTGCATGGCCCAATGTTAGCAAAACCTCGCTTTGCTGTTAATGGCCTTTTCTGGCACGCCCCGTGCGGGGCGGACTCAACCCGGTGGAAGGCCTCGGCGGCCCTGCAGGACTTCCGCCCCATGGTGGATTTTATGGCGGGCAAAGCCGATCGTGGGTATGGTGGAAAGGTGATTGCGTTAATGGATTATGGTTCCGGCAACCTGCGCAGTGTTCACAAGGCGCTGCTGAAGGTGGGGGCGGAAGTGCGGATTGCCCGGGGGGGCGGCGACCTGGCTGAGGCGCAAGGCGCCGTGTTGCCCGGCGTGGGCGCATTCGACGACTGCATCCAGGCTCTCGATCGGCAGGGTTTGTTATCCGCCACGCGCGATTTCATCGCGTCGGGGCGCCCTTTCCTTGGGATTTGCGTGGGCTACCAGGCGCTGTTCGAGCGGAGCGAAGAGTTCAACAGTTGCGCGGCCGGGTTGGGGATATTCCGGGGCAAGGTGGTGCGGTTTTCGGGGGCGAACGGCCTGAAGGTGCCGCAGATTGGGTGGAACCAGCTCGAGGAAATCAACCCGGCGTGCCCCATTTACGCGGGCGTTCCGGAGGGCAGCTACGTTTATTTTGTGCATAGCTTCTATCCGCAACCGGCCGACGCGGGGATTGTGGCGTCGCGAACCCGCTATGGCGAGACGTTTGCCTCCTCGATCTGGCGGGACAACGTGTTTGCCACGCAGTTCCATCCCGAGAAAAGCCAGACCGTCGGATTGCGGCTTCTCGGCAACTTTGTGAAGTTGTGCCAGGGGGCGTGAGGCCTCCCACCTTGCGCGCCGCCGCCGGGGTGCGGGGAAATTTATTTGGGCGCATCCCTTGACTCTGACACAGACGTGCTATTTTGTTGGGTTAAGTGAGAAATTTTACTGGAATACAAAATTAGCAAAACATTACAGGAATACGATATGGCACACGAACTCCCTCCGCTTCCGTACCCAAAGGAAGCCCTTGAACCGCACATTGACGCGCAAACAATGGAAATCCATCACGGCAAGCATCACGCGGCTTACGTGGCGAACCTGAACAAGGCGATTGCCGGGAAGCCCGATTTGGAGAGCCAGACGGCTGAGGCGCTGATTCGCAATCTTGAAGCGGTGCCCGCAGACATTCGCACGGCCGTTCGCAACAACGGCGGCGGTCATGTGAACCATGCGATGTTCTGGAAGCTGCTCGGCCCCAACGCCGGCGGGGCGCCCACCGGAAAGCTGGCGGAGGCCATCCAGGCAACGTTCGGCAGCGTGGAAGCGTTTAAGGAAAAGTTTGAGGCCGCGGGTCTGGCGCGTTTTGGCAGCGGCTGGGCCTGGCTGGTGGTGAACCAGGGGAAGCTGGAGATTGTGTCAACGGCGAACCAGGACAACCCGATCATGGGAAAGGCGATTGCCGGGGCGGAAGGCACGCCGATTCTGGGGTGTGACGTTTGGGAACACGCCTATTACCTCAAGTATCAGAATCGCCGCGGGGATTACCTCAAGGCGTTTTGGAATGTGGTGAATTGGGGCGAAGTGGCCCGGCTCTACGAGGCGGCCCGGAAGTAACTTCCCGGCTCAAGACGAATCAACACGCCGCGACCGCGGCGTGTTTTTTATTTCCGCGCCTCCTTGGCCCAAGTGTCCTTCAGGGTGATGGTGCGATTGAAAACGGGCCGGTCGGGCGTGGCATCCGGGTCGAGGGCGAAGTAGGCCAGCCGTTCGAACTGGTAGCGGAGGTCCGGCCGGGCTTCTTTCAGGCTCGGCTCGCAGCGCGCGGTGAGCACCTCGAGCGAGTTGGGGTTGAGGTGTTTCTTGAAGTCGCCGTCCGCATCCGGCTCCGGCACCGTGAACAAGCGGTCGTAGAGGCGAACCTCGGCTTCGATGGCGTGGGGAGCGCTGACCCAGTGGATGGTCCCTTTGACTTTGCGGCCGGCGGTGGGGCCGCCGGTCTTGCTGCCGAGGTCGGCGGTGCAGCGCAATTCGATCACCTGGCCGGTCGCATCCTTGATCACCTCGTCGCACTTGATGATGTAGGCGTACTTCAAGCGCACCTCGCCGCCGGGCCGCAAGCGGAAGTATTTCGGCGGTGGGGCCTCCATGAAATCGTCGCGCTCGATGAACAGCTCGCGAGTGAAGGGAACCTGGCGGGTGCCCGCCGCCGGGTCTTCGGGATTGTTGACGGCCTCGAGCTGCTCGGTCTGGCCCTCGGGGTAATTGGTGATCACGACCTTGAGCGGACGAAGCACCGCGAGCCGGCGGAGGGCCCGGCGGTTAAGGTCTTCGCGGATGGCATATTCCAGGACGGCGACGTCGGTCAGGGCGTTGTATTTGGTAATACCGATGTTGTAGGCGAAGGCCCGAAGGGCTTCGGGCGTGACGCCGCGCCGGCGCAAGCCGCTGATGGTGGGCATGCGGGGGTCATCCCAGCCGGCGACCAGGTTCTCATTCACCAGTTGCATGAGCTTGCGCTTGCTCATGACGGTATAACCAAGGCTCAGGCGCGCGAACTCGAACTGGCGCGGGCGCGGCCGGGGCAGGTCGAGGTTCTCCAAAATCCAGTCGTACAGGGGCCGATGCACCTCGAATTCCAGCGTGCAAATGGAGTGGGTGATGCCTTCGATGTAGTCGCTGAGGCAATGGGCGAAATCGTACATCGGATAAATGCACCACTGGCTGCCGGTGTGGTGATGTTCGGCATGCCGGATGCGGTAGAGCACCGGGTCCCGCATCCAGATGTTGGGCGAGGCCATGTCAATTTTGGCCCGCAGGGTGCGGGTTCCGTCCGGGAACTCACCGTTTTTCATGCGCTCGAACAGGTCGAGGTTTTCCTCGACGGAACGGTTGCGCCAGGGGCTTTCCTTTCCGGGGCGGTCGGGCGCGCCGCGGTAGGAGTCCGTATCGGCGGGCGAGAGATCACACACGTAAGCCAGGCCCTTGCGGATGAGGACCAGCGCGTACTGGTACAGGGGCTCGAAGTAGTCGCTGGCGTAGAACGGCTCGACGGCCAGGCTGCTGCCGGGAGCGACCGGAGGCAAATAGTAATCGGTGCGGCCGTCAACCTGCCGTCTTTCGGCGGTTTGGCCCTTGGACTTGAGGCCCAGACGGTCGTCCGCCCACGCGCTGATCAGCCATTGCACGTCCGCCGTGATGGATTCCACATATTCCACCTCCTCCTTGGCCGGGTTGGTGTCATCCATCCGGAGATTGCAAATCCCTCCAAACTCGCGGGCGATGCCGAAATTCAGGCAGATGGACTTGGCGTGGCCGATATGCAGGTAGCCGTTGGGTTCGGGCGGAAAGCGGGTGTGAATCTGCGGGTATTTGCCGGCGGCAACGTCCGCGGCAACGATGTCGCGAATGAAGTCGGAAGGGCGCGTCTGGCTGGCGGCGCCTTCGGAAACATTCTGGTTCGAATTGGCCATATCAAAGTCGCCCCAAGCTACACAGGCAGACCCGAAACCGGAAACAAAAAGGTGCGGCCGGACCCGGCGGACAAGCCAGGGGAAAGGACAACACCGCCTCGCGCCCTCGGGACCGTTGTTCGAGAGCGGGAGGCGGAAGCACCGGCGCCGTGAACGACGCCGGACTGATACGAGGGGGGTGGTCTAACGCCGGCGTCGAATCCCGAGGAATGCCAGGAGGCCCGCGCCCAGCAGCGCCAGGGCGCTGGGCTCGGGAATGGCGCTCAGTTCGAAATCGTCCACGACAAAGGCCTGGCCACCGCCGGCAGGGTTGGCGTAGGCATTAACCATTGAAACCATCACCCGAACATTCGCCGTGCCTGCCGGAGCGGTTGCCGACAACGTGAATTGTTTGTAGCTGAAGGGCTCGCCATTGGGAGTCCCCAGTCCCGCCGCCGCCAGATCGAGGACCGCCCCGCCGAGGGGGGAGCTGGCCGCGTCAAAGAACTGAATGCTGAACAACGATTCCGTCGGACTGCCGGGAATCAGCCCCGAGTAGTTCGGCTCGGCCCCTGCCCAGCCGCTTAGCACATACGTCAGACCCGGCGTGCCGGGAACATCTTGATACAAGCGGCCGTGGGCGAGGTCGCCGGTGCTCAGGTTGCCAGTGAACGGTTTGAAAAACACGCCGTAGTCACCCACCGTGACGGGCGTCGGAGCCGGTCCAGCCCAGGGTTCGGAGGAAAGCTCGTCCTCGTAAGGGCCGGTGTTGTTCCGGAAGCCCTCGTTGACCCAAAGGGCAGGTTTCGGCAGAAAGAAGCCGGGCACAATTTCCTGCTGGTAGGTCTGGTCGAGATTGCCGTTGGAGAGCAGGTTGGCGTTGGAGGTGCTGGTTGCCAGGGCCGCCGAGGCGGCAGCCAGGATTCCGACCAACCACTTGTGGGCCACCGAATAATTTGATCGAGCGGCCCCGCGGTGCCTCTGCTCTGTCAGGCCGGTGTGGCGCAGGTTTCTTGTCATAATAGTCCTTCTGTTTTTGTTGTTGTTGCTTTTGGGTTCTGGCAGCAAGCCGAAGCATTGCTGTCTGCAATGGGGGTTTCTGAAAGGTTGCAGTTATTCAGTCCGGTTCATTTGGCGCCGGCACAACGCACGCATCGCGGAGGCAGGGGACCGCCCCGCTCCGAAAAACAATTCGTCGCGCCGCTGAAGTTCTGCCGGGCCATGCCTACACTATGTCAAGGGCAGGCCGCTTTGTCAAGGATCAAATGCCCGCGGTCAGGCAACCAAGCCACCCGACCGCGGAGGGAACAGAAGCCTGCCCAGTCGTTGCTGGCTCGCAGGTGATTGCGGAACAAAGACTTGAGACTCGGCCAGGTACAATCGGGACAAAAAGGGTTTCGCCTTGGAAGCATCTCCCCGCCCTATCCGCCATTATTAGAAAAAATCAGCGCAACCAGTCAGCGATCTTTTCGTGGGCGAAGATGGCCTTGATGGGCTGGCGTTCGCGAACGACTGCAACGCGCCGGCCATTGACGAGAACTTCCGGGGCGAGACTTCGCGTGTTGTAGTTGGAGCCCATGACCGAGCCGTAGGCGCCGGCGCTGAGCAACGCCAGGTATTCGCCCTCGCGGACGCGAGGCAGGGGCCGGTCCTGGCAGAAGTAATCGCCGGATTCGCAGATCGGACCGACCACGTCGGACTTGACCCGGGCGCCGCCGCAGCGGTTTAGGGGGACGATCTCGTGATACGCGTCGTAGAAGGCGGGCCGGATGAGATCGTTCATGGCGGCGTCCACGATGAGAAAGGTTTTGCGGCCGGTGCGTTTGATGTATTCGACGCGGGTGAGCAACGCCCCGGCATTGCCGGAGATGAACCGGCCGGGCTCCATGAGAACGCGCAGTCCCAGCGGCTGGAGAAGCGGAACCAGCCGGGCGGCGTATTTTTCCGGCGTGATGATTCCGCGGGCGGCCGGGGAGCGCCACCAAGCGGGCGAACCGCTCGCGAGGGCAGGCTGATAAACTATGCCCAAGCCGCCGCCGATGCTGAAGAACTCGAGACCGTGGCGGTCTCGGAGGCGGGCCACCAGCGGGGCGACTTTCCTGACCGCCTGTTCAAAGGGGCCGACTTCGGTGATCTGGGAGCCGATGTGCATTTGCACGCCGCGCAGATGGAGGTTCTTGAGGCGGGCGGCCCGGGCGTAGAGCGCCTCGACCCGCTCGAAAGCAACGCCAAACTTGTTCTCGTACGTTCCGGTGGTGATTTTCTTGTGGGTACCGGCCTCCACGTCGGGATTGACGCGCACGGCCACCGGCGCGCGTTTTTTGAGCCGGGCCGCGATGCGGTTGATGCGATGCAGTTCCGGTTCGCTCTCCGCATTGAACGTGTAAACCCCCTGGCGCAGGGCGAACTCGATTTCCGCTTCGCTTTTGCCCACACCGGCGAAGGCACATTTGGCGGGGTCGCCGCCCGCCGCGATAACGCGCTCGAGCTCGCCGCCGCTGACAATGTCAAAGCCGCTGCCGAGCCGGGCGAGGGCGCGCAGGACGGAGAGGTTGGAGTTGGATTTGACGGCGAAGCACACCAGGTGGTCCACGCCGGCCATGGCGGTGTCGAGCTTGCGAAAGTGGCCGGCCAGGGTGGCCTGGGAATAAACGTAAAGCGGCGTGCCATACTTGCGGGCAAGCCATTCAAGGGGCACCTGCTCGCAAAACAACCTGGGGCCAACGTAATGAAATTGATGCATATAAACGAAATCGGTTGCGGTCGCCTGACATGACAAGCGCCGGGGGACACCCGGCGCCAGCCTGCTCTATGTCCTATCGCCTTATTTGGCCAGAATGCGAGCGCGCTCGGCGTGGTACTGTTCCGGCGTCAGTTCGTCGGCGCGGTATTTGCGAAGCAGTTCGGCCAACTGCTGCTGTTTGGCTTCGGAGATCGGCAAGGGCGGGCCTTGGATGGGCGTGAAGCCATAGATGTCTTTTTGCGGCTTGACGGGGGCCGCGACAGGCTCGGCCCTGGGCTTGGGCGGTTGAGCGGGTGTGGCAACCGGGGCTGGCCTGGCCACCACAGTCGGAGCGGGAGCGGGCCTGGCGGTCACAGCCGGCGCCGGTTTCGGTTTCGGAGCTTCGGCCGGCGCGGGAGCTGGCGGCGGTGTGACTGCAACTGCCGGCGCGGGCTGCGGGGGAGGCAACTCAAGCAGTTTCTTGCGCATTTCCTCCCGAGCGCGGGCAATGGCCGCCTCGTCCGCCGCGGGTGGGGCGGTCACGACCGCGGGCAACGGCGGCACGGGAGCGGCTGGAGCCACAGCCGGAGCCGGAGCTGCCACAACGGGCGGCTGAACCGGCGGCAGAGGAGTGACAGCGGGCGGTTGTCCCTCAAGCTCGCTCATCTTTTTCCGCAACGCTTCGCGCGCTTTGGCAACCGCTTCGGGGTCCGCCGCGGGCGGAACCTGGACAACCGGGGCAACGGCAGGCGGGGCGACCGGAGCCGGAACGGGCTGCACGGCCGGAGCCGGCGTCGCAACTACGGGCGGCTTCGCCGGTACCGGGGCAACCACGGGCGGCTGTCCCTCGAGCTCGCTCATCTTTTTCCGCAACGCTTCGCGCGCTTTGGCAACCGCTTCGGGGTCCGCCGGGGGCGGAACTTGGACAACCGGGGCAGCGGCAGGCTGGGCGACCGGGGCCGGAACGGGCTGCGCCGCCGGCGCGGGAGCGGGTTGAGCGACTGGAGTGGGAACGGGCTTGACCGGCGCCGGGGCGGGAACCGTCGCAACGGGCAGCTTCGGCTGCGTTTCACCCATTTTCTGGCGGACTGCCTCGCGGGCGCGCTCGATGACCGCAGGATCAGCCGAGGGAGGCAATTGGACCGCAACCGGGGCGGGTTGAACTGCCGGCGCCGCGGCGGGAGCCGGAGCAACGGGAGCCGGTTTGGGCTGAGCAGGGGCCGGAGCAGCGGGTGCCGCAGGAGGAGGCTGGACGGGAGCCGCTTGGGCCTCGTTCATTTTCTGCCGCAGAGCGGCCCGGGCTTTGGCTTGTGCCTCGGTGTCGTCGCCCTGAACATGAAGCGACCAAGCCAGCACCCCGACAAGAGCCGCGCAGACAACCAACGGTGTTCTTGAAATCTGCATACCGGTTTTCTATGACAAATCCTTTCCCGACGCAACAGCTTTCCCAAGAGTTTCTGGCGGCCCAGCCACCAGTCGTCCGGGGGGGGACCAGTCCAGCCCCGCACCCGTGCCCCGCACCGCCGTCCTGTGCATGGCAGGGGCCGGGCTGTCAACCGTCGCCCATGACGGTCACAACGATGGTGCGCCGGCGGGGTTTGATGTCGCATTCGAGATGGAAGATTTGTTGCCAGGTGCCCAGTGCCAGGGCGCCCTCCTTGATCGGCACGGTAAGCGACGGACCGAGGACCGTTGCCTGAAGATGGGAATGGCCGTTGCCGTCGTGCCAGGCCTGCTCGTGTCCGTAATCGCGGCTCGGAGGGAACAGCTTGTCCAGCATCGCCGGCAGGTCCCGTTCCAAGCCGGGCTCGAATTCGATGGTCCCCACCGCCGCAGTGCTGCCGACATTGAAGACATGAACGAGACCGCAGCGCACTTTGGAGTCGGTGACAATCCGGGCAATCTCACCGGTGAGGTCGTGCATGTGGCGGTGGCCGGAGGTCTGAACCTGAATTTCACGCTGGTAGAACATGCCGCAAGCGTATCTTAAAAACTCCGGCAAAACCAGAGAGCTTTCCGGGTTCATGACGGGGCCGGGCCCCGTCCCGTGCCGGTAAAGCCCAATCTCGTCTTGGAGAATCCGCTGGTCAAAACGCAAATGGACGCGGGGGTTGCCTGGAATTCCGGACTTGGGACAATCTGGGTTCAAACGCGCCACCTCCTCCATCGTCCAAACGACAGTCCGGCCATGTTCAGGGCATATTCAGGCTTGCGTTTTGGCTCGCCGGCTTGGAAGATGCTGGCCCTTTTATATGGAATCAGACGCAACAGAGCTGGCGGGATTTTGGAAGGCCTACGCCTGGGCCGAGAAGCACAAGAAAGAAGTGATTTACGGCGCCGTGGGTGTGGCCGTGGTGGGCCTGATCGTGTTTTTTGTGGTTTGGCAGCAGCGGGAGAAAGCCGCCGCGGCCCGCCATGCAATTTCCCGAGCCTATTTTGATCAGATGGTTTCGGGCAATGCGGCAGGGGGCGACCCGGAGGCGTATTTGAAAGTGGCGTCCGAGCACCCCAACACGGACGCCGGAGCGCGAGCCCTGCTGCTGGCAGCCGCCGGCTACTTTACGCAGGGCAAGTTTGCCGAGGCGCAGGCGCAGTTCCAGAAATTCGCCAGCGAGTATCGGGAGAGCCCGCTGGTAGGGCAGGCGCTGCTGGGCTCGGCCATCTGTCTGGAAGCCCAGGGAAAAACGAACGAGGCCATCAGCGCCTACAAGGACCTGGTGGAGCGCCGCCCGAACGAGCCGTGGATTGCACAGGCGAAGTTCAACCTGGCGAATCTCTACGAGGCTCAGGGCAAGGCGGATCAGGCCGCCACCTTGTTTGAGGATGTCAGTCGGGCCGCGCCGTTCGGTTCGCTGGGGTCGGAAGCGGGAATCCGGCATGAGGAACTGCTGGCCCGGCATCCGGAACTGGCCCCCAAACCGGTCGTCAGCACCAACGCCCCCTTGCAGATCGAAGCCAAGTGAAGTGATTGCCGGCGCGCCGAGAAGGGCGCGCCCCGCCGGGCCAGGCTGTCCATGAAACTCAGTATTATTGGCACCGGTTATGTCGGCTTGGTAACGGGCGCCTGTTTCGCCGAGGTGGGGCACCAGGTGATTTGCGTGGATAGCGACGCGCAGAAGGTGGCGCTGCTCCAGCAAGGAGGAATTCCCATTTACGAGCCGGGGCTTGAGGACCTGATCCCCCGGAATGTGCAGGCTGGCCGCCTGCGCTTTACTACCCGCACGGCGGACGGTGTGGAGGGTTCGGACGTCATCTTTATCGCCGTGCCGACACCGCCGCTGCCGGATGGCTCGGTGGACTTGAGTTTTATCGAAAAAGTCGCCCGCGAGATTGCCAGCGCCATGACCACCTACAAAATCGTGGTGGACAAGAGCACCGTGCCGGTGAAAACGGGCGAGAAGGTGGCAGAGACGATCAAGCGTTACGGCCGAAACCAGGTGGAATTTGACGTGGTGAGCAACCCCGAGTTCCTGCGGGAGGGTTTTGCGGTGGAGGACCTTATGAAGCCGGACCGGGTGGTGATCGGGGTGAGGTCGCCGCGGCCGGTGGCGGCAATGCGGGAGGTTTACGCGCCGTTTGAAGCGCCGATGATTGTCACGGACATCAATTCAGCGGAATTGATCAAGCACGCTTCGAACTCCTTCCTGGCGATGAAGATTTCTTACATCAACGCCTTGTCCGTGATCTGTGAGGCGACCGGGGCGAACGTGCAGGAGGTTGCCAACGGCATGGGCATGGACGCCCGGATCGGGCGCCGGTTTTTGGAGGCGTCGCTGGGATTTGGCGGGAGCTGCTTCCCGAAGGACTTGAGCGCCTTCATCAAAATCGCGGAGGAAATCGGCTACGATTTCCGGCTCCTGAAGGAGGTGCAACGGATCAACGAGGAGCAAATGAGCCGCTTTGTGAAGAAGATCAAAGACACGCTTTGGGTTCTGAAAGACAAGCGGATCGGGGTGTTGGGGCTCGCGTTCAAGCAAAACACCGATGACGTGCGGATGTCGCCGGCGATTGAGTTGTGCCGGCGGCTCCAGGCGGAAGGAGCCCTGCTGCGCGTGCATGATCCCCAGGCCATGGAAAAGGCGCGGGCCGTTTTGCGGGATGTGACCTACGTGGCGGACATGAACGAGGTGGCGGAAGGGTGCGACGCCCTGGTGATTGCGACCGAGTGGGAAGCATTCAAGAAACTGGACCTGCTGCGGGCGCGCAACGCGCTGTCGCATCCCATCCTGTTCGACGGCCGGAACCTGTTCGATGTGGCGGAGATGGAGCGGCTGGGGTTTATTTACAAGAGCATTGGCCGATGAAAGCGGGCGCCCCGGAGCAGGACCCCATTGAGGTGGCGGCGGCGCTGGTGTTTCGCGATGGCAAACTCCTCATCACGCAGCGCCATCCGGACGCCCACCTCGGAGGATTGTGGGAATTCCCCGGTGGCAAGCGCGAGGCGGGGGAATCCTACGAGGCGTGCCTGGCGCGGGAGCTCCGCGAGGAACTGGGCATCGAGGTGCGCGTGGGAGCCCGCATTGCCGCCCTGACGCACACCTATCCTGACAAAGCGGTGCACCTGGAGTTTTTCCATTGTCAGTGGACCGCCCATGAACCGCAGGCACTCGAGTGCCCGGCCTTCAAATGGGTCACACGCGAGGAGCTGGGGAACCACGCGTTCCCGGCGGCGGACGCCCAGCTCCTGGCCAGACTCGGCACGGAACTTCGATGGTGGCAGGCCACAGACCAGCCGCCCGAGCCCGACGGGGCTCCCCCGCCGGCTCAGCCGTAAACCTGTTCGATCACCTGCCGGAAAAGGTTCTCGCCCACCTGCACGATTTTCATTTCGCGCTCGGCGTTTTCCGGCGAATCGCTGGCATGCGCGGCGTTGATCATGACGCTCTGGCCAAATTCCCTGCGGATGGAGCCGGGCGGGGCCTTCGAGGGGTCGGTGGGCCCGAGCACGTCCCGGATTTTGCGCACGGCATCCACGCCTTCGTAAACGAGGGCGATGCATTTCTCGCTGCCGGGCTTGTTCATTTCATCCGGCGGACACTCCGAGGGAGCGCGGCCTGACATGAACCGGACAATGTTCTCGAATTGATTGTCGCCGAACGCCGGGCTCAGAACCGCGCCGAGCTGGCGCTCTTCTTCCGGCCCGATCTTGAATCCCATCTCCCGTTCAATGGCCGCCTTGGCGCGGGCCGCGACCATATCCTTCAACTTGGTCCGCAACACCTCCCGGACGGGGCCGTAAAACTCAATGGCTTGGGCTACGCTCATCCGGTGAAGCTTGACGCCCACAATGAACAACCCGGTGCGTGAAAAGAAATCTATCATGTTCCCGGGACGCCCAGTCGGAAATCGGAAGTTCTCCGGTTTGATCAAAACCAGCGTCCGCTGCCCGGTTTCACCCGGCTGATATGCAATGACGTTTTCCAGAACGCCGCCGTCGGTATCCGAGTACTTGGCCCAAACCTTGAGCTTGGACTCCGCTTCCTCCCGAGTGGGAGCGGCCAGCACGGCTGGTTCGAAGTAGCGAACCTGGCCGTCGTCGCCGACGATCAGATCGCCGTAAGTGTCCCGGATGGTTTCGCCACTCCGCCGGTTCAGACTGATATGGCCCACCACCGAGCGGGTTCGCCTCACGGCATCCTCGCCTTGGAACAGCAGCATCATCACCCGCCGGCGCCGGCCGGTTTTGGGGTCGGGTGCGAAGTTTTGCAGGATATAGTCGCGGAGCATCTCCTGAATCTTGCGATCCTGTGGATCGTCAGCGGAGATGATTTGATCCGCGTATTCGTTGACCAGTTCCTGACTGGGGGCAAACATCCGGGCGGCCACCAACTCGACGCCCGTGCGCGCGATGAGGCGGCTGATGATGCCGCCCGTACGGGATTTATGAAGAGAGTAAGGGGTTATGATTACGTATGAAAGCTCTTGAGGCATAAACACTTAAGTATTTGGCGGAGGATCAGCCGCCGGAGGTGTATCGGTCGGAGCCGGGGCGGATTTTCCCCCCAGGATTTTGAACATCACAGTGCCGCAGGTCGGGCATTTGCCTTTGATGGCTTTTCGCCCGTTTTTCATCGTCTCTTCGACCGCATCCACAATTTCCTTCTTGGATTTACACTTGACGCAGTATCCTTCGGGCATAAAAAAGTTCGCTGCCTTGGCGCTCCATGCGCCCCGGCAGTTACACGCTCAGGCTATCGGGCGGACTCCGGGGCGTCAACAGCGAAAGCAAGGTGCCGGAGAGCAAGGCGCCGGACTGGAGGAGAGCCGCGGGCATGAATGGAACTGAAGCAGATATCGTTGAACACCAATCTTTTAAGACGATTCCTCCTCGAGGTGGCCTGGCGATGCCCCCCGATGGGGCGTTGGCCCATGCTGGTGTCGAACGGGCCTTTGGCCCTCTGGGTGGCAGCACAGGCCAGCGCCACGGCGCGGCATCAAACCAGCCTGGTGGCGGCAGCTACTGGGTCAGCGGGAGGTCGCGAAGGGCGGTTTTAAGGATTTTGCCCGTGCCATTGCGTGGAAGGGCAGGAAGAATCGTAATGCACTGGGGAATCTTGTAATCCGCGAGCTTCCGTTTGAGGAAGAGTTGCAGTTCCCGCGTATCCACCTGAACGCCGTCGTTCAGTGAGACAAATGCGACGGGTTTTTCGCCCCGACGAACGTCGGGCTTGCCAATGACGGCGGCCTCCCGGATGCCTGGGAAGTGGTAAATAACCTCTTCAATTTCGCGTGGATACACATTAATGCCGTTGACCAGAAGCATGTCTTTTTTCCGGTCGGTGATGTAGAGGTAGCCCTCGGAGTCGAGGTACCCGATGTCGCCGGTCAACAGCCATTCGCCCCGGAACGTTTTGGCAGTTTCCTCCGGATTGTTCCAATAACCGAGCATGACATTGCCGCCCCGGACACAGACTTCGCCAACGTGGTGAGGCGGAAGACGGCGGCCCTGGTCGTCCTGGATGCTGACCTCGACGTTGGGAATGGGGAGCCCCACCGAGCCGGCCTTCCGCTTGCCATGAATGGGATTCTTGCTGACCACAGGGCTGGCTTCGCTCAGGCCGTAACCTTCGATGAGGGGGCGCCGGAACTTGGCTTCAAACTCCTCGATGACCTTCTTGGGGAGCGGGGCGGCGCCGCTGATGAAGACCCGGATGGGCAGTTCCAAGTGGCCGGGAATGTTGACCAGGCTCCGATAGAACTGGGGAATGGCCGGGAGGATGGACGCCTGGCGGGTGACGAGCTCTTCCAGGACATTCTTAACCGGATGCAAAGACTTGACGAGGATAATCGAGCCGCCGGCAATGAGGGGGAGAAGCATGCCGACCGTAAGCATGTAACTGTGAAACAGCGGCAACAGGACGCCGAAACGGTCGGCCGGGACGGTTTCGAGCACTCGTCTGCAACTCTCCACGTTGTGGAGCAGGTTGCCGTGGGAGAGCATGGCGCCTTTGGGGTGCCCGGTGGTGCCGGACGTATAAATCAGGGCGGCAAGGTCGGAAGGCTTGCGACCCACCGCCGCGTGGGACAGGTCGGGCATTTCGCCGGCCAGCATGGCGACCGGGAACAGTTTGAGGTTCGGCCGGGCAGCTTCCAGGGCCCGATGATGCGAACCGAGGTCGGCATCAGTGAAAAGCACATCAATGCCCGCATCAGCGAGGATGTAGTTGACCTCTTCCGGCTTAAGGAAGGAGTTGATCGGAACCGCGGCGGCTCCGGCCCGGAGAATGCCAAGAAAGGCCGGAATAAACTCAGGGCAATTCTCGAGCCAGAGGCCGACGCGGTCGCCGGGTTTTACGTTAAAGCGGTTCTGGAGACAGAAGGCCGCGTAGGCGGCACGTTGGGCCAGGTCACTGAAGGTAAACTCGGCATCGCCCCAGTAGAGGGCGGTTTTGCGCGCGTGCTCGTGAGCCGACCGAGCGAAAGCGGTAACCAGGTTCATGAACCTGAACCCTAAAGCGATTGGCCGGGAGGAAGCAAGCCCTGACTTGCAGGCATGTTTCGACTTCCCCTGGGGCGGTGCGCGCCTATATTGGCGCGGTGGTTGACACGGAAGAGAAGCTGGCCGATTTGCTCCCAATCCTGACTGCGGCTGCGTGGGTTGCGGTGGACACGGAAGCCGACAGCCTGCACGCCTATCCCGAGAAGGTCTGCCTGATCCAAATCAGCACGGCGGAGGGCGACCGGCTGGTGGACCCGCTGGCGGGTCTGAATTTGGAGCCCTTCCTGGCCGCGCTGGCCGGGCATGAGCTGATCATGCACGGGGCGGATTATGATTTGCGGCTGCTCAGCAAACATCACGAGTTCATTCCCAACGCCATTTTCGACACCATGCTGGCGGCGCGGTTGCTGGGGTTGCGCCAGTTCAGCCTGGGGCACCTGGTGGAGCAATTCCTGGGGGTGAAGCTCGAGAAAGGCCCTCAGAAAGCCAACTGGGCAAGGCGGCCTTTAACCGAACGGATGGAGTCCTATGCTCGCAATGACACGCGGTATTTGAAGCCGCTGGCGGACCGGTTGGGTGCCGAACTCAAGGCCCGCGGGCGGCTCGAATGGCACCGCGAGGCCTGCGCCCAGCTTATCCGGGATTCCAGCCGGCCCCGCTCGTCGGACGTGGACTCGGCTTGGCGCGTCAAAGGCAGCCACGCGCTGGACAGGCGGGGGCTGGCGGTGCTCCGGGAGCTTTGGCAATGGCGTGAAGGGGAGGCGGTCGCAGCCAACAGACCTCCCTTTTTCATCCTGAGCCATGAGCTGCTGGTTGACCTGGCAGCCGCCGCAGCCGCGGGAAGGCCGCTTAACCCCCTGTTCCCAGCGCATCTGTCGCCCCGCCGGCGCGCCGGCATGGAAAAGAGCGTCGCGCGCGCACTGGCTCTCCCCCCGCAGGAACATCCCCAGCTCTTGCGGCCAAAGGGCCGGAGACCGAGCGAGCCGGAACGGCGCCGCTTCCTGGAACTGCAGCGGCGCCGGGACCTGCGGGCGGCGGAGTTGGGCCTGGACCCGACGCTGATCGCCAGCCGCGCGACCCTTTCAGACCTTGCGCATGATTGGGATAAGCACGCAGCGGACCTGATGACGTGGCAGAGGAAACTGCTTGGACCCTGAGCGGGGCCCGCCCGGGGAGGGGAAAGCGTCGGCGGACAAGCCAACGGCGGGAACCGGACCCAGGAATGAAAAAACCCGCCTGGGGAACAGGGCGGGTTTGTGAGAAAACGGACCGGGGCTCCGCCGGTTACTTGGATTCGGCCGGCTTGGCTTCCTCGGCGGGCTTGGCCGAGGCGGCCTCGGCAGGGGCGGCAACGGCCGCGGTGGCGGGTTCGACCCATTCCAGGATGGCCTTCTGGCCGGCGTCGCCCTGACGCTGATTCAACCGAATGATCCGGGTGTAGCCTCCGCGCCGGTCTTTTTGGGCGGGAGCAATTTCGTTGAAGAGAATCTTGACCGCGTCTTCCTGATGGAGACGGGCGGCGGCCAGGCGGCGGTCGTGGAGGGTGCCGCTTTTGCCGAGCGTGACCATCTTTTCAGCCACGGACCGCGCGGCTTTGGCCTTGGCGAGCGTGGTGGTGACGCGCTTGTGCTTGATGAGGCTGCAAACCAGGTTGGCCAGCATCGCGTTGCGATGCTCGCCGGTGCGGCCCAGCTTGGCTGTTCGCTTGAGGTGTCGCATATAAAAACTCTCTTACCGTGAGCCCAGAATCGGGTTCTCCTCCTTGGGCAGATCCAGCAGGTCCGGCTCGAAGGTCATCCCCAGGGTGAGACCCAAGGCGGCGAGCTTTTCCTTGATTTCATTGAGCGACTTCTTGCCGAAGTTGCGGTATTTGAGCATCTCCTGCTCGGTCTTCATCGCCAACTGGCCGACGGTGGTGATGTTGGCATTGTTGAGGCAGTTGGCCGCCCGGACGCTGAGCTCGATTTCGTTGACACTCATGTTGAGCAGCTTCTTGAGCTTGGTCTTCTCCTCGTCCTGCTTGTCCACCACTTCCTCGAACTCGACGGCGTTCTTGTCGTAACCGACAAAGACGTCCAGGTGATGCTGGAGGATGGCGGAAGCCTGGGTCAGGGCGTCGTCCGGGGAAATCCGGCCGTCAGTCCAGATCTCGAGGATCAGGCGGTCATAGTCGGTTCGTTGTCCGACGCGCGCGTTTTCGACCGCGTAGCGGACGCGGGTGACCGGCGAGAACAGGGAATCAATGGCAATGACACCGATGGGCTGATTGGGCTTCTTGTTCTCGTCGCCCGGAAGGAAACCGCGCCCGACCTTGATCTCGAGCTCCATCTCGAACTTCTTCTTTTTGTCGAGGGTGCAGATGTGCTGGTCGGGATTGACCAGTTCGAGGTTTTGGTTGAGTTGGATGTCAGCCGCGGTGACGGGACCCTCTTTGTTGACCGACAGCAGCACCGTTTGCGGCTCGCGTGAATGCGACCGGAAAAGGATCTTCTTGAGGTTCTGGACGATATCGGTCATGTCCTCCACGACTCCGTCAATCGTGGCAAATTCGTGCATGGCGCCATCCACCTTGATCGAGCTGATGGCCGCGCCTTCAAGCGAGGAGAGCAGCACCCGACGGAGGGAGTTGCCGATGGTGTGGCCATAGCCGGTTTCAAAAGGTTCGGCGATGAACTTGGCATAGGTCTCCGTGGCGGTTGCCTCTTCCTTGATCAACCGCTTGGGCATTTCGAAGCGTCCGAGACGTACTGGCATATTGTTCCTTTCAACAATTTTAAACTGGCTGTTCCGGCATTCATTCCCGCCGTGCCGGCCCAGCCCGTATAATTGTTTGGGTCACGGGCCCCAGGCACCCGCCCGGACCCGCTTCCCGGTTTGGTTTAGCGGGAATAAAATTCGACGACGGCCTGCTCGTTGGCGATGGGCTGGATTTCCTCGCGGGTGGGCAGGCGCATGACCACGCCTTTGAGCGCCTCGCGGTTGAGCGACAGCCACTCCGGCACGGCACGGCTGGCGGCAATCTCCAGGTTGCGCGTGGCAAGCTGGCGGGCGGCGTTGGCGTCCTTGATTTCGATCACATCGTTCACTTTGAGGCCGTAGGAAGGGATGTTGACTTTCCGGCCATTGACCTTGACGTGGCCGTGACTGACAAGCTGCCGGGCGGCGGCGCGGGTGTTGGCAAATCCCAGATGGTAGCAAACGTTGTCGAGACGCGTCTCGAGAATCTGGAGCATTTGCTCTCCGGTGACACCCCGGCGCTTGAGAGCGCGTTCATAGACGCCGCGAAACTGGCGTTCCAACAAGCCGTAGTAATAGCGCAGCTTCTGCTTTTCGATCAAACCCAGGGCGTAGTCGGTGTGCTTGCGCCGCGACTTGGGACCATGCACACCCGGACCGTAGTTGCGCCGCTCGAGGTATTTCGAGGGGCCGAAAATGGGGACGCCGAAGCGGCGGCTGATGCGAACGCGGGGACCTGTATAACGAGCCATAGATGAAATGAACCAGTGCTGTTGCTTTCGTGGAAAAGGCTTTAGACGCGGCGCTTTTTCCGGGGCCGGCATCCGTTGTGGGGCACCGGGGTGACGTCTTTGATGGTGGTGATTTCCAAACCGATGGCCTGGAGCGCGCGGATTGCGGATTCGCGGCCCGAGCCGGGGCCTTTGACCCGCACTTCGACTTCCTTCATCCCGTGGGACATCGCCTGGCGGGCCGCATCCTGGGCGACCTGCTGGGCGGCGTAGGCGGTGCTCTTGCGGGAGCCCTTGAACCCGACCCGGCCGGCGGTGGACCAGCCGATCACATGGCCCTGCATGTCCGTGATGCTGACGTGGGTGTTGTTGAAAGTCGCCAGAATGTTGGCGATGCCGCTGACGATGTTTTTCGCGCCTTTGGCCTTGATGATCTTCTTGCCCGCCAGGTCGTCGGCCAGCAGCTCGGCGGCAGTGGGGGCGGCCACCGGAGCCGCCTGCACTCCTTCAGCCGGCTTGGGCGCTTCCGCCGGGGCAGCCGCCTCACCCTCAGCCGCCTTCCGGGCGGCTTTGGCTGGTTTTTCCTTTTCCTCGGCGGCGGGTTTGGCCGCGGCCTTGTCCGCAGCAGCTTCGGTTTTGGCTTCCTTCTTGGGAGCCGCTTTCTTTTTGGGTTCGTCAGCCATGTTAAATCACAATGGAGGTTTGGTCTGGGCTCGAAATCAATGGATGCCGGTCTTGGCGGCCGGATTGCGAACGACGCCGACGGTCTTGCGCGGCCCTTTGCGGGTGCGCGCGTTGGTCTGGGTGCGCTGCCCGCGAACCGGCAGGCCGCGCAGGTGGCGGATGCCGCGGTAACACTTGATGCCCTGAAGGCGTTTGAGGTTCATGCCGATTTCGCGACGGAGGTCACCCTCGATGACATATTTGCCGTCCTGGATGGCATGAACGATTTGAGACAACTGCTGTTCGGTGAGGTCCTTGGCGCGGATGCTGGGATCAATGTTCGCGCGCTGGAGGATTTCCCGGGAGTTGCTGGGGCCAATGCCGTAAATGTAACGCAAGGCAATGTCAATGCGCTTGTTCGGCGGAACTTCAACACCAATGATACGAGCCATAATTTGTTTGGTAAAATCCTGTCAATGCCGCACGCCGCCCCCTACCCTTGCCGTTGTTTGTGGCGGGCGTTGGTGCAAATCACCCGAATGACGCCCTTGCGCCGGATGATTTTGCAGTTTTCGCAAAGTTTTTTGACGGATGCGCGAACTTTCATAAAGCCAATCTGTCTTGCGGGCCCGGGGCTCGGCGTTCAAACGCCGCCCTCCGCCCGACTCTTCTCTGTTATCAGGATGCGTCCCTCCGACAAGTCGTAGGACGACAATTCCAACTTCACCGTTTCACCCGGCCGGAGGCTCACCGCCGCCCGCCGGGCTCGACCCGGCACAAAGGCGGTCACCTCATGTCCGTTCGGCAATTCCACCCGCCAGGTCCCATTGGGGAGAACGGCCTTCACGATGCCTTCGACGACGAAGGTATTCGAGACGGACATGTCAGGATCTCCGGTTCAGTTTCGGTGATCAGGACCGTATGCTCGAAATGAGCCGACAATGAACCATCTTGAGTGACCACTGTCCAGCCATCATTCAGGATTTTTACGCCGGGCAAGCCGGCGTTTATCATCGGCTCGATGGCAATCGTCATGCCCGCCCTCAGGCGGGGCGAGGACTTGCCATCTACAAAATTCGGCACCTGCGGCTCTTCGTGCATCGAGCGGCCCACCCCGTGGCCCACGAACTCCCGGACCACGCTGAAGCCGTTGCCTTCCACGTACTTCTGTATGGCGCGCGAGATGTCCATGACCCGGTTGCCCGCCACAGCCTGCCCGATACCCTCATAAAGGGCTTTCTCACAAACATCCATGAGTCGCTGGGCCGCAAGATCGCAGCCGCCGACTGCCACGGTTCTTGCGGTGTCTCCAATGAAGCCGTTGTAAACCACGCCGACATCGAGACTTACGATGTCCCCGAAACGCAATTGCCGCGGACCGGCCAAGCCATGAACCACCTGATCATTGACCGAGATGCAAATCTGGCAGGGATACTTCCGATACCCCAGAAACGCGCTCCTGGCACCGTAGTGCTTGATCCGAGACGCAGCAAAAGCATCCACCTCGGCGGTGGTTACACCGGGCTGGATGAACGCCGCGACCTCGTCAAGCACCGCGCCTGCCACCGCACAGGCGGGGCGCATCGCTTCCAGATCGCGCTCGGTTTTGAGAATAATCATCGGCATTAAAGCACTCCGACCGGGCAGCATCCCACTTCGGGCATTTTACACCCGATTTGGCAAAGATTCGAGCCCATTTCGCCGCACGATCACGTTAAACAGACAAAGAACAGAATTAAAACCGGCCGCGGAGACGACCCTTCTTGAGGAAGCCGTCGTAGTGACGCATGAGCAAATGCGTCTCCATCTGCCGCATCGTATCCAGGAGCACCCCGACCAGAATCAACATGCTGGTGCCGCCAAAGAAGGTGGCCACCGGATAGGGAATCTGCAGTTCAGCGTATAGTAAAATCGGAATCACCGCAATCACCGTCAGAAAGATGGCGCCCGCAAGCGTGATCCGGCTCATGGCGTTGTGCAGGTAATCGCTGGTCGCCTGCCCCGGCCGAACCCCGGGAATGTAGCCCCCGTTCTTCTTCAGGTCGTCGGCAATCTGGAGCTCATTGAACTGGGTGGCGACCCAGAAGTAGGAGAAGAACAGGATCATGACGGCGTAAATGACGATGTAAAGGAAGGCGCCTTCAGCGAGGTTCACGGCCAGCTTCCGAAACAGTTCGGAGAAGAACTTGGCCGCGGGATTCTCGACATCGCTCAGGGTTTGCCCGAGAAACAGAAAAATCTTCTGGGGGAACATCAGGATGGCCTGGGCAAAAATGATGGGCATGACGCCCGAGTAGTTGACGCGCAGCGGCATGAAACTGGTGCCGCCGGAGTAAACCTTCCGGCCGACGGCGCGCTGCGCGTATTGGACGGGCACCTTGCGCTGGGCCTGGGTGATGGCGATGACCCCCGCGATGACCCCCGCCAGCAGGAGGACCAGCGCGATGGCATGGCCGAAGTTGAACCGGGCCTCGATGCCGCCGCCCGGGAAGAACATGTCTTTGAGGGCCACAACCGCCTGCGGCAGGCGGGCGAGAATGCCGATGGTGATGACCAGCGAAACGCCATTGCCGATTCCGCGTTCGGTGATCTGTTCGCCCAGCCACATCAGCAGCATCGTGCCGGTCGTCAGAATGATGGTGGTCTGAATCCGGTACCACCACAACCAATCGTCCGGGTAGAGCACCAGCCGGCCGATGCCCTGGCCGAAAATCTGTTCCGGGCGCTCCCAACCGAGGGCGAGAACGAACCCCTGGCCCAGGCAGAGCAGCACGGTGAGATAGCGGCCGTATTGAATGATCTTGGTGCGGCCACCCTCTTCGCGGACGAGCTTGCTCAGGGTGGGCACCACGGCGGTCAGCAACTGAATAATGATCGTGGCGCTGATGTACGGCATGATGCCCAGGGCGCCAATGGCGCAATGCTCCAGCGCCCCACCGGTAAAGAGACTGTACATGCCCAGAACCGACGACCCGCTCGCCGTGTTCTGACGGAAGAACTCCGCCAACGCCGCGCCATTAAGACCCGGGACCGTAATGACCGCCTCGAGCCGGCAGATCGCCAGCACCATGAGGGTGAAGAGGATCCGCGACTTCAGTTCGGGAATCTTGAAGCAGTTGCTGAACGTGTTGGCAATGGCGGCAAGCATGGTCAGGTGGGCCGCAAGGCATGCCCGCGGCCGATCGGGCCGCCGGCAACCCGGGCTTCAGAGTCAATGGGGGTGCGAAACATCACAAGCTCAGGATTTCGGAGCTTCGGCGGGGGTGGCACTCACGATTTCGCAAGTGCCGCCCTTGGCCTCGATTTTGGCGCGGGCGGAAGCACTGAACGCATGGGCCACAACCGACAATTTGCGCGTCAGTTCGCCCTGCCCCAGGATTTTGATGCCGTCGGCCCGGCCGTTGGCCAGCCCCAAGGTTCGCAGCGCGGCTTCGTCCACCCGGGCGCCGTCTTCAAACCGGTTGAGGTCCTCGAGGTTGACCGGGAGATAGCGCGTGGCATGGCGCGCGTTGTTGAACCCGCGCTTGGGGATGCGGCGAATGAGCGGCATCTGGCCGCCTTCGAACCCGATGCGGATGGAACTGCCCGAGCGGGCGGTCTGGCCTTTGCCACCCCGGCCGCTGGTTTTCCCGTGGCCGCTGGACTCACCCGAGCCCAGCCGCTTGCGGCGATGCTTGGCTCCCGGACGAGGTTTCAGATCATGTAAACGCATAAGAAATCAGGCTGCAGGTTGGCTTTCCGCCGCGGGGGCGGGGGGCGCGGATTCCGGCGCGACAACCGGCGGAGTCTTCTTGATCTCGAGGCCGCGGTCGCTGTAGATGCTTTCGCGCAGGCGCAAACTCAACAACGCGTTGAGCGTGGCCTTCACCACGTTGGCTGCGTTTTTGGAACCGAGGGACTTGCTGAGCACGTCCTTGATGCCCGCGGATTCCAGCACCGCCCGGACCGTCTTGCCGGCAATGATTCCGGTGCCCGGCGACGCCGGCCGAAGCAGGACCTTGGCCCCGCAATAGCGGGAAAAAACCTCATGGGGGATGGTGCCCTCTTTCAAGGCCACCTCCATCATCTGGCTCCGCGCCGATTCACCGCCTTTCCGAATCGCATCGGCCACTTCGCCTGCCTTGCCCAGGCCAACCCCGACGCGACCCCGCTTGTCGCCGACGACGACCAGGGCGCTGAAGTTAAAGCGACGGCCACCCTTCACCACTTTGGCGGACCGATTGATGAACACGACTTTTTCCGTCAGCTCCTGCTCGCTCCCCTCCCCGGCGGACTCGGTTTCGGCGGCGGCCCCACGGGGACGGCGGGAGCGGCCCGCACCGCGTGGCGGGCGCGGGACAGGCTGGACCTCGGGGGCCACAGTCTGCTCCTCCGTTTCAAAGGTCGTGTCTTCCGGGTGGATTTTGGTTTCGTTATCCATTTGACGTCAGAATTTTAGTCCGGCTTCGCGGGCGGCCTCGGCCAGCGCCTTGACCTTGCCGTGGTAACGGGCGCTGCCGCGGTCAAAAACAATTTCAGTAATCCCCTTTTCCTTGGCCGCCTGGGCCGCCAGGGCGCCGATGATCTTCGCGCTGGCGACATTGGCCGCCAGCTTGTCACGGTCGGGGGCGGCTTTGCTGAGGGTGGAGGCCGCGGCCAGCGTCACCCCCGCCTCGTCATCTATGAACTGGACGTGGATATTTTTGTTGGTGAAGCACACCGACATGCGCGGACGCTGGCGCGTGCCGCTGATCTTCTTGCGAACACGCCAGCGGCGCCGCAAGGCCAATTGATGTTTCTGTTCAGTTCTCATTCCAGGTGAACACGGTCTTGGCCGTGTTTCAAAATGCTCTTTGACGATTATTGAACGGTCTTGCCTTCCTTGCGCTGCACCCGTTCGTCGCTGTAACGCACCCCTTTGCCCTTGTAAGGCTCCGGCGGGTAGAAGCTGCGCAGTTCCGCGGCCACCTGCCCCACCAACTGCCGGTCCGGCCCCTCGATGGTTAACTTGGTATTGTCCTCGACCGTCACCTTGACCTGGTCGGGAATGGGGTAATTGATCGGATGCGAATATCCCAGGATCAGGTTGACGTTCTTGCCCTGGACGGCGGCTTTGAAACCGACTCCGTGAATTTCGAGCTTTTTGACAAAGCCCTCGCTGACTCCGCGCACCATGTTGTTCAAGAGGGCCCGGCTCATGCCGTGGAGGGCTTTGGCCTGGGCGTCATCCCCTTGGCGGGCGACAATAATCCTGCCGCCCTCGACTTTGGCGCTGGTGCGCGCCGGAAGCTGCCAGCTAAGTTTGCCCTTGGGCCCCTCGACCAGCACCTGTTGTCCCTTCACGTCCACCTTGACCTTGGGGGGCAGGAGGATGGGTTGTTTGCCGATGCGTGACATGTTAGTTAAAAACGAGTTGAAAATTCAGAACGGGGCGTGAATTACCAAACGTAGCAGATCAGTTCGCCCCCCAGGTTTTTCTTGCGGGCCTGGGTGCCGGTCAAAATTCCTTCCGAGGTGGAGAGGATGGCGATCCCCAGTCCGCCACGGACCCGCGGAATCTCATCCACGCCCACGTAACGCCGGAGGCCGGGACGGCTGATGCGACGCAGCCCTTCGATGATCCCGCGCTTGCCTTGATACTTGAGCCGAAGCTTCAGCGTTTTGATACGGGCGCCTTCCACCGCGGCATCGGCGATGTAGCCCTCGCGCTTGAGGATGCCCGCGATGCTTTCCTTGAGCCGCGAGTGCGGGACGTCCACGGTCGGCCGCAACGCCCGCTGGGCGTTGCGGATGCGGGTCAGCATGTCGGAAATCGGATCGTTCATAGCAATTACCAACTGGCCTTCGTGACGCCGGGAATCAGTCCGCTCAACGCTGCTTCGCGGAAAGTCAGGCGCGAGCAGCCAAACTTGCGAAGGTAGCCGTGGCGGCGGCCGCTCATCGAGCAACGGTTGACCACGCGGACGGGGCTGGCGTCGCGCGGGAGCTTGGCCAGGCCGGCGTAATCGCGCTTGGCCTTGAGTTCGGCCCGCAGCGCGGCGTACTTCCTGACCGTCTCGGCTTTCCGTTTGTTCCGTTCAATCCATGCAGTTTTGGCCATAATGCGAATAAAAAAGGGGTTGGCTCAGCGGCCTTCGGCGAAAGGCATGCCCATGAGTTTCAGCAGGTCCAGCGCCTCGTCGTCGGTTTTGGCGCTGGTCACAATCGTGATGTCCATCCCTTGCTGCCGCTTGATTTTGTCCAGGTCAATCTCCGGAAAGATCGTCTGGTCCGCCACGCCCAGCGAGTAATTGCCCCGCCCGTCGAAGGAGCGCGAGGACAGCCCGCGGAAGTCCCGAATCCGGGGCAACGCCGTGGCGATGAGGCGGTCAAAGAACTCGTACATCACGTCGCGGCGGAGGGTGACGTGGCAGGCGACCGGCTGGCCCTGCCGCAGCTTGAAGTTGGCAATGCTGCGGCGCGACTTGCTGATGGCCGGTTTCCGGCCGGTGATCAGCGCCAAGTCCTTGGCCGCGTCGTCCAGGGCGCTCTTCTCCAGCGAGGCGCTGACGCCCATGTTGATGACAATCTTCTCCATCCGCGGCACCTGGTGGGGGTTGGTGTACTGGCGCTTCTGCTTGAGCGCCGGCACCACTTCGTTGATGTATTTTTGGTAAAGTCTGGCTTTCATTCGCTAATTTCCGGACCGGGCCGGAGCTGGGGAAATCACAAGTCGCATGCGGTTGGGGGCGGGCATGGGTTCAGGAGGCGGCGGGGGCCGCGCTGCGCTTGGCCGCCCGGGCGTCGAAGCGGTCGGCCTTCATCACGTTGGAAATGTGAATGGTGCCTTCGCGTTCAACGATCTGCCCCTGCGGATACTGCTGGCTCTTGCGCATGTGCTTCTTGATCATGCGGACGCCCTCGACGATCAGGCGCTGTTTCTTGCCGTCAACCGTGATCACCCGCCCGCGCTTGCCTTTCTCGGCGCCGGCGATCACGACCACTTCGTCGCCTTTCTTCACGTGGAAACTGTGCATAATGTTGCTGCTGGATGCCCGGCCGCCGCGGTCAGATGACCTCGGGGGCGAGGGACACAATTTTCATAAATTTCAGGTCCCGCAACTCGCGGGCGACCGGCCCGAAAATGCGGGTGCCGCGCGGGTTGAGTTCCTTGTCAATGATCACGATGGCGTTGCTGTCAAAGCGGAGGTAGGAACCGTCCTCGCGGCGAATCGCGTTGCGCGTGCGGACCACCACGGCATCCACGACATCGCCCTTCTTGACCGTGCCGTCGGGAGCGGCCTCCTTGATGTGGGCCTTGATGATGTCCCCGATGCGAGCGTAGCGCTGGTTGCGGCCCAGGACCCCGATGGCCGCCGCGCGCTTGGCGCCCGTATTGTCGGCCACATCCAGGATGGAACGAACCTGTAACATAGATAAATCTCCTTAGGCGGTTGCCGGCGTGAGTTCCGCGGCGCGCTCGATAATCTCGACCAGGCGCCAGCGTTTGGTTTTGGACACCGGGCGGGTTTCCTCGATGCGAACCCGGTCGCCGGGCCGGGCCTCGCCTTTTTCGTCGTGGGCGTAAAACTTCTTGTAACCCGTCACCACCTTCTTGAAGCGGGGGTGCGGATAACGCCGTTTGACCACGACGATGATGGTTTTGGCCATCTTGTTGGAGATGACCTCACCCACACGCTCCTTGCGGTGACCGCGGGCGGGGGCAGCCGGGGGTGTAGTTACGGAGTCAGACATAGCAATCGGTTAGGCCGCTTTGCGACGCAGCGCGGAAATTTGGGTTTCGATGCGGGCGATGTCGCGCCGCAGGGTGCGGAGCCGGGCGGGCTTTTCCAACTGGGCGCTCGCCTGCTGCAGCCGCAGGTTGAAAATCTCCTGCCGCAGGTTGCGGCTATCGGCCAGCAGCTCCGGCAGCGTCTTTTCCTGGATCTCTTTGCGTTTGGTTTTCTTCATGGCGGCAAGCGCGGGTTACCCGACCCGGTGGCGGGAAATAAACTTGGTTTTGATGGGCAGCTTGGTGGCGGCCAGACGCAGCGACTCCCGCGCCACCGCCTCCGTGACCCCGTCCACCTCGAACAGCACGTTGGCCGGACGAATCACCGCCACCCAGGATTCGAGGGGGCCTTTGCCCTTGCCCATGCGGGTCTCGAGCGGCTTCTTGGTGAAGGACTTTTGGGGGAATACCCGGATCCACATCTTGCCATGGCGCTTCATGTTACGGGCGATGGCGACCCGGGCGGATTCGATTTGTTTGGTGTCGAGCCAGCAGCGCTCCATGGCCATCAGGCCATACTCTCCAAAGGCAACCGTGTTGCCCCGCGTGGCCAGGCCAGCGCGGTTGCCACGGTGCATCTTGCGATACTTGACTCTTTCGGGCATCAAGGGCATAGGTCAATCCTCAAAATCAGATGGAGCTCGCTACCGGTTCAGGCTGGGGCTGGGCCTTCTGCTTCTTGGTGTCCCCCTTGCAAACCCAGCATTTGATGCCGAGTTTTCCGTAAACCGTGCGGGCCTCGGCAAAGCCGTAGTCAATTTCCGCCCGCAGCGTGTGCAGCGGCACCCGGCCCCAGTGGTACTGCTCGACCCGGGCCAGTTCCGCCCCGCCCAGCCGCCCCGCGCAACGAATCTTGATTCCCTCGGCCCCGAAGTCCTTCGCCGTTTGGAGCGCTTTCTTCATCGCCCGGCGGAACGAAACGCGGCGTTCAAGCTGCAGCGCGACGTTTTCGGCCACTAATTGGGCGTCGGTCTCGGGCTGCTTGATTTCCACAATATCCACGTAGATTTCCTTCCCGGTCATCCGGCTGAGCTCCTCCTTGAGCTTGTCAATCTCCGCGCCCTTCCGTCCGATGACGATCCCCGGCCGGGCGGTCAGAATGGTGATCCGGCAGCGATTGGCGGCCCGTTCAATCAGAATCTTGGGCACCGACGCCGATTCGAGCTTTTTCTTGAGCAGCTCGCGAATCTCGCGGTCTTCGGTCAGCAGTTTGCCGAATTCCTTCTTGCCGGCGAACCACTTGGAACGCCAGTCGCGGTTGACCGCGACCCGAAGGCCGACTGGATTGGTTTTTTGTCCCATAGGTGCGAGTTATTCGTCTGACAAAACAATCTTGATATGGCAGTTGCGCTTGAGAATGGGCCCGGCGGAGCCGCGGGCCTTGGGGGTGAACCGTTTGTAGGTGGACGCGGTTTGAGCCACGGCTTCCTTGACGCGCAGACGGTCGGTTCGCAACTGGCTGTATTCTTTATGGTGCGTCTTCAAATCCTCGGCGTTGGCGATGGCGGATTTCAGCGTCTTGGCCACGAAACGGGCGCCTTTCCGCGGGGTGACGGCCAGAGCCGCCTGGGCGTGGGCCGCCGACAATCCCTGAATCTGGCGCACCACTTCGCGCATTTTCTGCGCCGACATGCGCACATTCTTGGTGATGGCTTGGACTTGCATACGGTTACTTGGCTTCGGCCTTGGCGGTGTGGGCGCCGTGTTTCTTGAAGGTGCGCGTCAACGAGAATTCCCCGAGCCGGTGGCCAACCATGTTTTCGGTGACGAACACCGGGTTGAACACCTTGCCGTTATGCACGTTGAAAGTCAGGCCGACAAAATCCGGCGTGATCATCGAGCGCCGCGACCAGGTCTTGATCGGCGCTTTGGATTTGGCTTCTTTGGCCTTCTGGATTTTCTCCAGGAGGTGGAAGTCAACAAACGGACCTTTCTTAATGGAGCGTCCCATAAGGGGTAAATCTTACTTTTGTTTCATCGGCCGGCCATCCCGCCGCACCAGAATGAAGCGGTTGGAGGCTTTCTTCTTGTGCCGTGTCCGATAGCCCTTGGCCAGCAAGCCCCACGGCGAGGTCAATTGCTGCCAGCCACCGCCCGACTTGGCCTTCCCGGCGCCGCCGCCATTGGGGTGATCCACCGGGTTGCGCGCCACGCCGCGGTTGATGGGGCGAATGCCCAAGTGCCGCGAGCGGCCGGCTTTGCCCAGCACGACGTTCTCATGTTCCGGGTTCCCCACCTGGCCGATGGTGGCATAACAATTCTCGTTCACCCGCCGGATTTCGCCCGACGGAAGACGGATTTGCGCATAACCTTCGTCGCGGGACATCAGGGTGGCCGACGACCCGGCGCTGCGCACCATCTGGGCACCGCGCCCGGGGGTCAGTTCGATATTATGAATCGGCAGACCCACTGGAACGGTCCGCAGGGGCAGGCAATTGCCCACCTCGGCGGGGGCGTTGGGGCCGCTCATCAGCTTGGCGCCAACCTGCAAACCCAACGGCGCGAGGATGTAGGCCTTCTCGCCGTCCGCGTATTGAAGCAGCGCCAGACGGGCCGACCGGCCGGGATCATACTCAATCGCCGTCACCGTCGCCTCCACCCCGTGTTTCTTCCGCTTGAAATCCACCAGGCGGATTTTCTGCTTGTGGCCGCCGCCAATTCCGCGCGCGGTCACCCGGCCATAGACATTGCGCCCGCCGGTGCGCTTGCGGATCTCGACCAGGCTCTTTTCGGGCTTGGTCTTCGTAATGTCGCTGTAGTCCGAATATGCGACGTAGCGCAATGACGGAGTCAGCGGTCTAAATGTCTTTACTGGCATAAATCAATAACGTTTCCCAAGTCAGCCACTTGGAGAGCGGAGCCATCATTCCTGCCGCCCGAGGGGCGACCAGTTATCGGTTCCGCAGGTTATGCTGTCCGAACCCCTTCCGGGGAAACGGAGCGGGGAATATAGCAAACCCGGGTCCGGGCGCAATAGGTTTTTGCATTTTTTTTGCGCCCCATTTTCGTCCCCCTGCACCGAGCCCCCGCCGGGCTGCAAAAAGCGGGTGACACCGGGACTGAAAAAGGTCATATAAACCGCCGATGAAGACCCTTCTGCAAGCTGGCAAATGCGCAATGACCGGGCTCTGCCGTCGGTGCGTGATGCTGATGACCCTGGCGTTGGCCGCCACCGTCGTATCCGGCGCCCCGCCCCACGAGCCGATGCCCACCTTGCGCGTCCAAACCGACCGTCCCGGCGCCCGCATTAACGCCGCCATGTGGGGACTGTTTTTCGAAGACATCAATTTCGGGGCGGATGGCGGCCTCTATGCCGAGTTGGTCAAGAACCGCTCTTTCGAGTTTCCCAATCCCCTGATGGGCTGGACCCCGCTTCACCCAGCCGGCGTCGAAATCCGGCAGGATGCCCCACTGAACGACGTCAACTCCCATTACGTTCGAGTCACGGCCAACGAGCGCCCGGCTTCGGGTCTGGTCAACGAAGGCTTTCGCGGCATCGGACTTCACGGCGGCAAGGCCTACGAGTTCTCCGCGTGGATTCGAGCGGCAGGCGGCTCGCCGGTCCTGACGGTGGAGCTGGTGTCCGGTGAGGGCCGGGTTTTGGCCGCCACGCGTCTGAAGAATTTCTCCCCGGGCTGGAAACAATACTTCGCGCGGCTGCGCCCGCAACAAACCGACTTCAAGGCACAGTTGCGAATCCAGGTTCAGGGGCCGGGCGCACTGGATCTGGACATGGTCTCGTTATTTCCGCGCGACACGTGGAAGGGGCGTCGCGGGGGCTTGCGGGCGGACCTCGTGGAGATGCTGGCGGCGATGAAGCCGGGATTTCTGCGCTTTCCCGGCGGCTGCATTGTTGAAGGGCGTTACTTGACCAACCGTTACGACTGGAAAACGACCCTCGGCGCTCCGGAGACACGCAAGCTGATCATCAACCGCTGGAACAACGAATTCCGTCACCGCCCCGCCCCGGACTATTATCAATCCTTCGGGCTGGGCTTTTTCGAGTATTTCCAGCTTTGCGAAGATTTGGGGGCCGAGCCGATGCCCATTCTCAACTGCGGCATGGCCTGCCAGTTTAATTCCGGCGAGCTCGCCCCGCTGGAGGAACTGGACTCGTACATTCAGGACGCCCTGGACCTGATCGAATTTGCCAACGGTCCGGCCTCCACCCGCTGGGGCTCGCAACGCGCGGCCATGGGCCATCCGGCGCCCTTTGGCATGAAACTGCTGGGCATCGGCAATGAGCAATGGGGACCTCAGTACATTGAACGTTACGCGCGCTTTGCCCGGGTGCTCAAGCAACGGCATCCGGAAATCCAATTGATTTCCAGCGCGGGGCCGGCTCCCGCCGATGACCGCTTCACCTTCGCCTGGAACAAACTGCGCGAACTCAAGGCCGACATTGTTGATGAGCATTGCTATGCCGCGCCAAAATGGTTTTTCGACAATGTCCACCGCTACGACCATTACGACCGCCACGGTCCCAAGGTCTTCATGGGCGAATACGCGGCGCAAAGCGTGGCCATTGCCAGCCCCGACAACCGGAACACCCTCGAGTGCGCCCTGGCCGAGGCCGCCTACATGACCGGCATGGAACGCAACGCGGACGTGGTGCGCATGGCCTCCTACGCGCCCTTGTTCGGGCACGCCGAAGCCTGGCAATGGACCCCCAACCTGATTTGGTGCGATAACCTCCGCGTTTACGGCACCCCCAATTACTACGTCCAGTTGTTGTTCAGCCGAAATCGGGGCGATGTCGTCCTGCCGCTCGACCTGTTCGACGGCAACGCCACCGGTGCAACGCCGGCGGACCGCCCGCGGCGCCTGTTCGCCAGCGCCGTCCTGGACGAGCGATCGCACGAAGTGATTCTCAAGGTTGTCAATCCCTCGGACCAGGCGACCCCCGCCAGAATTCTCCTGGCTGGCTGCGCCAAGGCGGGCCCCGTCGTCCACGCCCACGTGCTTCGCGGGCGAAGCCTGAACGAACAGAACTCTTTCGAAGACCCCACCCGCATCGCCCCCGTCACGCAACGGCAACGAATCAATGGTCCCGCCTTCGAGACGACCCTCCCGCCGTATTCCTTCACCGTGTTGCGCGTTCGCGCCCGCTGAGGACCTTGCGACTGTTCCCCGGCGCGCCGGGCGGAATTGACTTTCCCCCTGCCGCGTCCCGCTCTAGCATCAACCCCACTTTGAAATGACCAAACGAGCTTTTTTTGCCATCGCACTTGCGGGCGCGTTGCTTTCCCCCCGGGCGGGCACTTGGGCCCAGGAGACGGTTAACACCACGCCGGACGCGCGCATGCTCCGCTACCCGGACGTGTCCGCCACCCACATCGTTTTCGTTTACGCGGGGGACATTTGGGTCGTGCCCAAGACCGGCGGCCAGGCCCAACGGTTGAGTTCCCCCCGGGGTGAGGAAACCTTCCCGCGATTCTCCCCCGACGGCAGCCAGATCGCCTTTAGCGGCAACTACGACGGCAACACGGATATTTACGTCGTGCCGGTCACCGGCGGGCTGCCCCGGCGGCTGACCTACCACGGCGGCCTGGACCGCATGCTGGAATGGTACCCGGACGGCAGGAAGTTGCTGTTCGCTTCCTCCCGAACGAGCGAGAAAGACCGGTTCAACCAACTGTATTCCATCTCGGTGGAGGGAGGGCTGCCCGAAAAGCTGCCCGTCCCCTACGGCGAATTTGGCGCCATTTCCCCCGACGGCCGCACCCTCGCCTACGTGCCCATCACGGTGGATTTTGCGACCTGGAAGCGCTACCGCGGCGGCATGAACCCCGCCATCTGGCTCTTTGACCTGAAGACCTTCGCCGCCCGGAATCTCACCGGCAACCAGGCGGGCAACTCCCAGCCCATGTGGCACGGCTCGACCCTGTACTTCGTCTCCGACCGCGACAAAAACAAGCGGGCGAATCTCTGGGCCTACGACCTCAAAAAGAAAAACTTCCGCCAAATCACCACCTTCGAGGAATTCGACGTTCATTTCCCCAGCATCGGCCCGGAAGATATCGTCTTCGAGAACGGCGCGCGCCTTTACCTGTTGAACCTCGCCACCGAGAAACTCACCGAAGTCAGCGTCCAGGTCCTCACGGACCGCGCCACGCTCAAACCGCGCACCGAAAACGTGGCGTCGTTGGCGCGCGACCCGGACATTTCCCCCTCAGCCAAACGGGTCGTGTTCACGGCCCGCGGCGAGTTGTTCACCGTCCCGGCGGAGCACGGTGTCATTCGGAATCTCACGCGCAGTTCCGGCGTGGCGGAACGCTACCCTGTCTGGTCGCCCGACGGCAAAACCATCGCCTATTTCAGCGATCGCACCGGGGAATATGAGCTGACCGTGCGGCCTGCCGACGGCTCCGGCGCCGAAGAAGTTCTGACCCGCCTGGGCCCGGGCTTCCGCTACCGCCCCTCCTGGTCGCCCGACAGCAAGAAAATCATGTTCGTGGACCAGGCCATGCGCATCCACCTCCACGATTTGGAAAAAAAGGAAACCACCGAGGTTGCCCGGCAATTGTGGCACTATCATGACGCCCTGGCGCGCATGCGCTTTGCCTGGTCCCGGGACAGCCGCTGGGTGGCTTTTGCCAAGGACCTCGACAACCTGCACACCGCCATCGTGATCTATGACACGCGCGAAAGAAAGCTGCACCAGGTGACCAGCGGTTACTACGACGATGACAACCCGGTTTTCGACCCGGACGGGAAATACCTTTACTACCGCTCCGGCCGCAGCTTCTCCCCCCTTTACAGCGACCTGGACAACACCTGGGTCTATCCCAACACCCATCTGTTGATGGCTGTCTCGCTGCGCAAGGACGTGCCCAGCCCGCTGGCGCCCCGCAACGACGAGGAGCCGGCCAAGGACAAGCCGGCCAAAGACCCGGACAAGAAACCGCCGGCCGACGACTCGGATGCGAAGCCGGAGGATGCCGCCAAACCGGAAGCCGGCGCTGACGCAAAGGAAAAGTCCGAAGCCAAGGATGAATCCAAGGAGGCCAAGCCCGAGACCAAAACGGAGAAGAAGCCGGAGAAGGAGCCCAAGGCGCTGGAAATTGACCTGGCCGGCTTGGAAGACCGCGCGGTGGTGCTCCCTGCCAAGGCGGGCCGGTACGACGACCTCATCGCGGGCAGCGGCAAATTGCTGTACCGCCGCCTGCCCCGCGCGGGAGCCGCCGAAGAGCGGAGCACGCTCGTGCTTTACGACCTGGAGAAACGCGAGGAAAAGACCGTCCTGGATGATGTGGACGACGTCATCCCCACGGCGAAAGGCGACAAGCTCCTCGTGCGGCGCAAGGGCGAGTACTGCATTATCGAGCCAAAGGAAGGCCAGAAGTTCGAGAAAAAGCTCAACCTGGCCGGATTGGAGACGGTGGTGGACCCCGTGGCCGAATGGGAACAATTGTTCACCGAAGCCTGGCGCTTGGAGCGCGACTATTTCTACGACCCCAATCTCCACGGGGTGGACTGGAACCTCATGCGGGAACGTTATTCGAGCCTCCTCAAGGACGCGGTCACGCGGTGGGATGTCAATTACCTGATTGGCGAGCTCATCGGCGAACTCAACTCCTCCCACACCTACCGCAGCGGTGGGGACGTGGAAAACCCGCCCCAGCGTCCCGTGGGTTACCTGGGCGTGGATTATGCCCTGGAGAACGGCGCTTACCGCATCAAAAAAATCATCGAAACGGCGTCATGGGACGCCGAACAACGCAGCCCGCTCAAGGCCCCGGGCGTGAATGTCAAGGAAGGCGATTACCTCCTCGCGGTCAACGGACAGCCGCTGGACATCTCGCAGGAACCCCATGCCGCATTCCAGGGCCTGGCTGACAAACCCGTGATCCTGACGGTAAACGACAAGCCTTCGCCGGACGGCGCGCGCGAGGTGCTGGTCCAGACGCTCTCGAGCGAATACCGGCTGCGGCACCTGGCCTGGATCGAAAGCAACCGCAAGCGCGTCGAGGAAGCCACCGGCGGCAAAGTGGGCTATGTCTATGTCCCCGACACCGGCCGCGGCGGACAATCCGAACTGGTGCGGCAATTTCGCGCCCAGTTCAACAAGGCCGGCCTGATCATTGACGAGCGCTTCAACAGCGGCGGCCAGATCCCCGACCGCTTCGTCGAATTGCTCGCCCGCAAGACGCTCAACTACTGGGGCGTGCGGGACGGCGCGGATTGGGCCTGGCCCCAAGTCGCGCACTCCGGCCCCAAGGCCATGCTCATCAATGGCTGGAGCGGCTCCGGCGGGGATTGTTTCCCGTTCTACTTCAAGAAGGCCAAACTGGGGCCGTTGGTCGGCACCCGCACCTGGGGCGGCCTCATCGGCATGACAGGCAACCCCCTGCTGATTGATGATGGACGCGTTACCGTCCCCACCTTCGGCATCTACGATACCAACGGGAATTGGATCATCGAAGGCCACGGGGTGGATCCGGACGTGCCGGTGGTGGATCACCCCGGCCTCATGGCCAAGGGCCGTGACCCGCAGCTCGAGCGGGCGATCACCGAGGTGATGAAGGCCCTCAAGCGGAATCCGCCAACCGAAGTCAAAAAACCCCAATACCCCGTTCGCGCCGGGCGTTAACCGGACAGAAACATGACCCCAACCCAGGTGCTTTGGATCTACATCGTGCTGCTGGTAATCGGCGGCCTCATCGGCTTTTTCAAGGCCAAGAGCCGCGTTTCACTCATCATGTCAGTGGTCTTCGCCGCTGCCCTGAGTCTGTGCGCCGCGGACATCATCTTCAAATCCTACGTGGCGGATATTCTCCTGGCCATGCTGCTGGTGGTTTTCACGATGCGCCTGACCAAGACCAAAAAATTCATGCCGGCCGGCATGATGCTCGTCATTACCCTCGCTGCCCTGGCTCTCCGCCATTTGCGGTTTTAGCGCGGCAACACCACGACCCGGTAAAACCCCGCGGGCCCGGCCAGGGTGTTGGTGAACCGCGCCTGCCCTGTGCTGGCAACGATGTCTGGCGTCAGGTCATTCCACTGACCCGCCCCGAGCTGTTCGCGGTATTGCACCCGGTACCCCTGGCCCGGAATCGCGCTCCAGCTCAACACCACACTCCCCGCCTCCACCCCGCCGGTTTGAAGCGCCGGCCGTGGCGCGACCTGGATATTAAAGGTTCGGCTGGCGCTGAGCGGGGGTGTCCCATTGTCCTCGACCCGCACGGTTACGGGGTGGACCAAGTTGGCTTGGGCATCCCCAGGGGTCCAGTGGAACAGACCGGACCCCGGGTCAATCCCAGCGCCCGCCGGAGCCCCCGGACTGAGACTGTAAGTGAGGGTGTTGGCCGGCAGGTCGCCATCCGTGCCCTGGCAATCAATGGCCAGCGCCGTGCCCGCATGCACAGCCTGATCGCTGATCAACGGCAGCGTCGGTGCACTGTTCACCTCGGCAACCGTCACGCTGAAGCTGTTCGTAGCGCGGAGCGCGCCCGGACTGTCGTCCGTCGCCACAAGGGACACCCCGTAGGTGCCGGGCCCATCGCTCTCGGTCGGGGTCCAGATGAAGAGCCCTGTGACGGGATTCACCGCGGCGCCCGCCGGCGCGCCGGGAGCCAGGGAATACGTGACGGACCGGTCCGTCACCACCGCGAAGTTGTCCAAATAGAGGTTATACACGCCCAGGCCGGCCATCGGCACAATCGCCAGGTGTTCCAACACCCCCAGACCCGAGGCAGTGGAGAGCACGCCATTCCCACCCGTGAAGCTGAAAACCGGCTCGTGGGGAAGATCAAACGTCAAGGTGGTCCAATTGCTGGCCGCAACCACCCGCGTGGGCACCGGCGCGGTGCCGGATTTCCCGGTCGCCCCCACCCATTCAATACTGCTGCCGCTGGTGCCGCCGTCCGCACCAATCGCGGTGCCGGCGGGGGTAACGGTTTCGCGGCAGCCCACCGCAATCCCGATCGGCTTATCCGTATAAATGTCGAAGCGCAACTTGCGGGTGAAATCAATCACCGGGTTGGGCAGCGTGGCTGCCCCGGAAGTCGTCAGCCGCAGCCACGGATCGCTGGCATTGGTAAACTGGCAACTGACCCGCAGCACCAAACCGGTGCCGTGTCCGTTCGTCACGTAGGTGTCCGTCACCGCCGCCAGGTCCGGGGCCGGCCCCACAAATGAGGAGGTAGACCCCGAAAACCGCGGATAACGGAACAGCACCACGCCGTTGGCCGTTTCGCTTATGAACGGCTCAAAATCCGTGATCAATTGGATGCCTTCGGAGGCCGTGGCGACGGCCGGCAGCGACAGAGTGTCCAGCTCGGCGACGGCCTGTGAACCGATGGGATTCCAAACGGGCGGCATCCCTGGCGTCGTGGCCCCGGCCACCGCGCCGTAACCACTGGCCCCGCCGGCGTTGTAAGCCTGCACCCGATAAAACCACGTGCTGCCCGGTGCCAGGTTCCGGTCTGAAAAGCTCACCGTGTTGGCGTCCAGCGTGGCCAGACGTATCCAGGGGCCGGTGCTGGCCGGAGCGCGCTCGACCCGGAATCCGGCCTCCACGTCGTCGCTGTCCGTCCAGCTCAAGTTGATTTGCGACGGGCTCACGGCCGTCGCGGTCAGGCCGCCGGGCGCCGCCGGGACCGGGAAAACCCGCTCGAGATAGTTCTCCGCGGACCATCCAATGGTCGGCCCGGCATCGTTCCATTGCACCTGGTACCACGTGAACCCTTTGCCATCATTGGTCACAACCACCGGACCGCCAAGGATCACGCCGGTTGCGCCCGCCGCCTTGGTGGTGACCAGCGCGCAGGCCGTTCCGTTGGTAATCGTCCCCCCGGCGCACGCGCGCACATCCAGCGTTTTGAGCGCCTTCACATCGTCCCCAACCACCAGGCTCGCTCCTTTGACGAAGGAAAGCGTCGGGTAATAGTGCTGCACAATCCACGTCCAGCTCCGGCGCGGATAGCCGTTCGGCGTCGCGTCGCTGGTCGTCCGGCCCGCCATTCGCCGCCCCGTCGCCCAACGCGCCGTGCCCCATTGGCACATGCCTCGTCCATGCCCGTAGGTGGATTCGCCCGCGCAGACCGGATCGTACAAACAGCCGCCGGTGGGGGCGGTGAAACCGTCGCCGCAGCTCGCGCCCAGTTGGTTGTTCTCCGCGGAATACTCCGTGCCGGCAATCGCCGTGCCCGAGAGCAGCACCCAGTCCGCCGTGTAATTGACCGCCCGGTCGGTGAGGGAATTGAAGTTGGCCGGGTTGTAAACCTGGCAGGCGCTGGTGCCGCAAATGTCATACGTGCTGGTGCTCCCGGCGTTGTTGATCCGGCTGATCGCGTAACATCGGGCCGCCACCGCCCCGGCGTTCAAACTGTTGCTTCCCCCCAAAATGTTGCCCCAGCTTGCAATCCATTCCGAAGGCAGCACCGCCCGCGTGTAATACGTCAGGCTCACGTAATCAATCGTCACGTTGTCCGACCGCAGCACCCGGATGTTGCGCGGCACCCGCACGGTCGCGTTGGTCGCCGCGGTGGCAAATTGAATTAGCGGTTCGTCAGCAGCCGGCGCCTCGCCGGACTCGACCGTCTCGGCATCGCTCCCCGGCCCGGCCGCCGGCGCCACGGTCGTTCCCGGCGCCCGCCGCCGCAACAGACTCTCGTCCACCACCACACGGCCCCCGCCCCGCTCCAACCGAATGCGGTAGGTCCAGTCCCCCCGCGACCACAGCTCCAAAGGCCGGCGCTCTTCCGTCCGGTAACCCGCTTTCTCGAATTCCAGACCGGCCTCCTGGCCCGCCGCCGGCACCGGCACGTGCAGTCGGAAGAACCCCCGCCGGTCGCTGGCCGCGGCAACCCCGCTGGGCCATGACTTGACGACAACTCCCGCCAGCGGCGCGCCCGAATCCTCGTCCACAATGAAGCCCTGAATGAGGGTCGCCCCCTCGCGCACCAGGCCGGCTATGACATCCGGATGCAGCTCCGCCGGCTCTTCCACCGGGTCCAGCAGAAACTGCAGCCGATACGGGTTGTCCGCCTCCAGTTGAAACTCGCCAGCCACCGGCCGGTAACCTTCCGCCATCGCCCGCAACGCGTAACGCCCGCGCGGAAGCCGCAACGCCGCGCGCCCCGCCGCGTTGACGTCCTCCCGCCGCAGGCGCGTCTCAGGCTGCCCGGCGCCCAACCCCCGGGCGGCCACCTCTTCCGGCTGCACCGCGTAACCCGTGGCGCTGTCCAGGAACCGGAGTTGGACACCCGGGTGAGTCGGACTGGCCGCCAACTCCGACGCGCTGTCTCGTGCCCAAGCTTCGTACAAGCCCGTTTGCACCGCCGCCCAAACAGCCATCACCGCCCAGCCCTTGCCAGACAAAATCGAAGTCAAAACGCGGAAAAACATTGGGACAGGTCCTCTTGTCGGCCAACACACTTCATACTGCATGCCAGAATCTAACCTCAATCCCCAACGAAGCAATCACGCATCCCGCAGACATGCGCGCGGCAATCCATCGAACCCTGTGATTCCCTCGCGCCCGCCGTGCGAATCCCCCGGATGAAGTGCCTGAGCCGTATCCGGGCAGGTCCCACAACCCGGATGGCGCCGAGGGCATGGACGGAGCATGGACGGAAACAGGTGGGAGGGGATTGCCGCCGGGGGCGTCGCTGCTGCTGCGAACTGATTCTGGCCGGCGTTCCGGAACACCGTTTGGCCGGCCTGCAATCCGTGAAATCCGCGGCCGCGCTTTTGACCGGTCAGGGCTGAGACCAATTGGCCAGGAAGTGCGCCCTTCGCGTGAAACCTGCCATCAGAACACCAACCTCTGTTCATCCTCCTCCGGTCGCCATCCATCACCCCGGTTATTTTCCTGTTTTCGAGGCGGCCCTTTTGTGACACCAATGCGGCATGAAACGCATGTCTGGATTCGCATGGTGCGGCGGTTTTTTCGTCCTGGCGCTGAACCTCTCGGTGCAGGCCCAGCCCGTGCCAGGGGATTTGTGGGAGTTGGGGCGGAAGGAGGCGGCGAGGCACCGATTCTCGACGTTGTTCCCGGCTCAGGACGTACGCAAGCATTTGTCGAGCGAGGAGGGGATCGCGCAGGCGATGGACTGGTTCCGGAAAACGGCCGTGACCAAGGTCTATATTGAGACCTACCGCGACGGGTACCAGGCGGAAAGGAAGGCGCTGGAGCACGCGCGGGACCAGTTCAAGGCCGCCGGGTTTGTGGTGTCGGGGTGCGTGACGCCGACCAAGGTGGGCAAACCGTCGAAGGGATGGACCGACATTTCCTGTTACACGGATGGGCCGACGCAGGAGAAGATCAAGGCGATCTTTGAATACACCGCGGGGATATTCGATGAAATCATGATTGACGATTTCTGGTTTACGGACTGTGCCTGCTCTGAATGCCAGGCTGCGCGGACGGCGAAGACCGTCACGATTGGGGGAACGAAGCACCCGGTCAACGGCGACACCTGGGAGGATTACCGGTCCGAGCTGATGGTGCTCCTGTCGCGCGAGTACGTGCTGGGCGCGGCCAGACGGGTGAATCCAAACGTGAAGCTGATCATCAAATATCCCCAATGGTACGAAAATTTTCACACCCGCGGCTACGACGTGCTGCGCCAAACGGCGGATTTTGACCGAATCTGGGTGGGCACCGAGACACGGGATTACCACGACAAGCGCTGGGGCGGGACGGTGCAATATGAAGGCTACTTCATCATGCGCTGGCTGGGGGGCATCGGCGGCGCGAAGTGCGGTGGCGGGTGGTATGACTGGCTGGGCACCACGGAAAAAACCTATCTTGAGCAGGCCCGGATGACGGTGCTGGGGGGCGCGCGAGAGACGATGCTGTTCTGTTACGGGGGTTTGCAGGGCTCGACCGGGCCGGGGAACATCGAAGCATTGCGCAACCAGATTCCGGATCTGCTGGCGCTGGCAAAGGAGGTGGCTCAGCGCGAGCCGATTGGGCTGGCAGCCTACAAACCGCCACACAGTGACGCCGGCAAGGAGAAGTACGTGTTCGATTTTGTGGGCATGATGGGCATCCCCTTGGTACCCTGCCATGAGTTTCCGACCAACGCGCCGGCGGCGTTTTTCCCGGTGCACTGCCTGAAGGACAAGGACTTTGCGCCCAAACTGGGCGGGTTCCTGACGGCCGGCAGAACGGCGTTGATCACCGATGGCCTGAAGGCGGGACTGCAGGGGCAGGTCAAACTGGACGGGCCAAACGTCCGCGTGCTGGCGGTGAACGGGGAGCCGAAGTCATTGCTGAACCTGACGCGTGAGGAACTGGACCAGCTCCGCGAGCCGCTGTTGCGGCCGTTCAACGCCAGCTTCAAGGCGCCTAACAAGGTTGCGTTGTTCCTCTACCGCGACGGGAGCTGGGTGGTCTGCAATTTCAATGACGACGCAGCGCCGGTGGAATTAAACGGTGGGCGTTACCAGGTGGGCGAACGGGACTGGTTGAAGGGGTGGAGATAGCCGGCCACAAAGAACACAGCGTTGCACCACCACCACAGTGGCGGAACGCGGCGTGGCGTGGTATGCGCTGGAGTGCAGGAAAAAAGCCTAACGCGCACTCCCGGTTACCACGTCGCCGACGCCTGTCTTGCCAACTTCGGCCGGCACATCACAAACCTCCTTTGCAGCTTCGACCGCCTCGGTTTCCCCGGCACGCTCCGGAGGCTCTTTGAGCCCGTTGTCATGGAGATTTATTTGCTGCGCTGGGGCTGCCGCTCTCCGTTGCGCGCGGGGATTCCGCAGGTCTCTCGCAAACCCAACGCCGACATTTAGGCGGCGCTCGGTAGGTTGAAACAGCCGGATCAGGCCTGCTTGCGCCGACGCACGAAGCGGAAGGTGCTGGCCGCGAACGGCAGCAGCAGCAACGCGCCGGCAATCATGGTCGTCGGCTCGGGAACGACAATGTTCGGTTCGTTGAGAGCCGTGCCGTATTGGAAGCTGACGTTGCCGATTCTACCCAGGTCGAACCCGGCACCGGCGCCGCTCAGGGTGAAGGTTACCGCGTTGTGGATCAGCGGATTGCCTCCAGTCACCGCCGAGTTGCCAGTGAGCATATTGTCGCCTGCGGAGGTGATTCCGTAGTTGAGGCCGTTGACCGCTGGGGGCGGATCCAAGTCCGGACCATTGAAGTTAAACTGCCCGAAAAGACCGAAGCCGGCGCTTGAAATGCCGTATTTCGCACCCATCGGGGCCCCCACCAGGCCGGAACCGTAGGCCCATTCGCCGCCCACATTGCCGCCAGCGGGCGGTGTGTCAAACCATACGACGCTGCCCGGCGCCAGCAGGGCGGAAACCGGGGTCAGCGCCACCGGACTGCCCGAGATGTCAAAAAACAGAGCGGTCAGAATCTCTGACGGCACCAGGACATCGGCACCTGAGGTGTTCTTCAGTGTGACCACCAGATTGCCTGAGATTATATCGAATTCCGCCTGCGCGCTTCGCGAGCCTGAAGTTGCGGAAAAACTCATCGCCGCATTTGCGCTCGCAACCGCCCCGGCACCGAGGACCACCCCCGCGAGAAGCGCCGCGCTCTTCCCGCGTATTTGTTTGTTCGTCATCATAGGTTTTCCGTTCTTTCCAGCAGGTTCCCCCCGGCTGGGCTTGGTCAGGTTCAGCGTTTAATTGCCGTGCTCAGCACGGGCGAACTGCGGCCCGGCGTTGCTCAGTAACGAGACTTATTTTATACATTAGATTATGCTTTGTCTGTACAGTCTCCGGACATTTTGGTACACATTTCGGCCATGGATTGCATTGACCATGACAATAAATGGTTGGCGCCACCAAGCCGGTTCTAACCGAACGAACCTCGAACCCTGAACTTTGAACTTCGGAGTTTAGGGCCTGGAGGGGGGCGAAGCGGCGACCGGGCCGTCGGCCAGCTCAATGTAGAGGGCGGCGAAAAAGGCGAGGAGAATGGTCAGGGGAATCAGGATGACCGTAAAAAGAGTGGTCGGGGTGGCGCAGTGGTAGCCGATGATGAAGCCGGCGACCAGGGCGACAAGGCTGTGGGCGACGGCGCGGACCCGCGGGGGAAAGGGGTTGTGGGCGAGCTGGTATTGCCGACGGTAACCGCGCCGCTGGAGCAGATAAACGGTGGCGGCCAGGAACAACCCGGCAAACCCGCCCACGAGAAAGGCAACTGTCAGGTTGAGGCGAAAGTTGGGGTTTTCCGGGTGTCTGGGCGGGATGGCAGGGTCTATGATTCGCACCATGTCGGTGGCGGGGAGAGCCAGGTCGGTCTGGTGCCCCAGGCGCTTATAGAGGAGGGAAACCCCTGATCGGCGGATAAGGAGGTGAAGAAGCGGAAGAAAGTGTGGTGGGGCTGCATTTTTTGCTTGCATTTGTTATAGATATATGGTCTATATGCGGCATGCCTGCACGTCTGCCGATCC
>Ga0116147_1000546_pt1 | contig 44574 bp, 38 predicted proteins | sample AD_JPNHG3_MetaG_FD_89749 | JGI IMG/M metagenome (GOLD analysis project Ga0116147, IMG submission 89749) | Active sludge microbial communities of municipal wastewater-treating anaerobic digesters from Japan - AD_JPNHG3_MetaG | ecosystem: Engineered > Bioreactor > Anaerobic > Digestate | place...
ATAGGGTTTTTCCTCTTGACAGATAATCTATTTTTTATTCTAATATATAAAAATGCTCTTTCTGGACATTTTAGTGGACAAATTTAGTGGACAGATTTGTCCACTAAAAAAGCTTAGTGGACATTTAGTGGACAAGTGGACATTTTAGTGGACAAATTTAGTGGACAGATTTGTCCACTAAAATGTCCGGAAAAAGCTTAGTGGACAAAAAATATTTTGCTATTTTGTCCAGCTTGAGATATAATCTTAAATATAATTTAACCTATGTCTCAAAATTCAACTACTAAAATTGGGCAAATAGGGGAGATGGTAGCCTTAAAATATCTTCAAAAAAATCACTACAAAATCTTGGATAGAAATTTTTATATTACCAGTCGCCTGACAAATAAAAAAATAGGTGAAATAGATATAATTGCTCGCTATAAGAAAATCTATGTTTTTATTGAAGTTAAATCTAAAACTAAAATTGGCCGACCTCTAGTTCCTTTAGAAGCTAAAATCAATTCACCTAAAAAGAAACGGCTAATCCGAGTTGCTGAAAATTGGCTTAAAAAACATAAACTGCCTTTGACCACGCCCCGACAAATTGATATAATAATAATCACCTTAGATTTAAATCAGAAAAAAGCTTATCTTAAACATTATAAAAACGCTATTGAAGATTTTAATTTCAAATGAATCAACAATTATTACTTATCTTATTATTAATTTTTGGCTATTTGGCCGGGTCAATACCATTCGGCTATCTTATTAGCAAAACTAAAAATATTGATATTCGGAAAAAGGGGAGTGGTGCAACTGGGGCAACCAATGTTATGCGGACAGTTGGTTTTAAGCAGGGGATTGTGGTGGCTATTTTGGATATTGCCAAAGCTATCCTGCCTATATATATAGGAAGCTTGTATTTTGAACCTGGTTGGCAAATGGCTTTAATTAGCCTCGCCCCTGTTTTTGGTCATATCTTTCCTGTTTGGTTAAACTTCAAAGGCGGAAAGGGGATAACTGTTATATTTGCCTCAATGATTATGATTTTGGGCTGGAAATATTTTTTAATTTTCTTAATAGCTTGGGCGATTTTGCTTGTTTGTATACAATATATGAGTTTAACTAATTTAATTGCTATTTTAGCTATTCCATTTTTATTTTGGTACAAAACCAGATTTTATGCTTATTGTCCGGTGTATGTGGGATTGGGATTTATTTATGTTATAATAGTCTGGTGGGCGCATCGAGAAAATATCAAACGACTAAGAGAGGGAACGGAGACTAAAATTATTAAATTTTAAATATTTATCGTATGCCTTATCTTCAATATATTGGCTCGTTAATATATTTTTTTGCCCCGGCTTATGTTGCTAATGCTATGCCGCCCTTGCTTCAAAAAGTTAATTTTTTGGCGCAACCAATTGATAATAATAAACAATTATGGGGTATGCCAATATTAGGCAACCATAAAACTTGGCGCGGGGCTGTGGCAGAACTTTTAACTTGCTCTATATTCACAGAATTACTTTTTACCATAAACTCTCATTATCAATTAGGTATTTATGAAACTATTGGTTTTCCTTCTTATGCTCAGTACAATGGCTTTCTTTTTGGATTACGGCTTGGAGCGGGCATTGTTTTTGGAGACCTCTTTTTTGCTTTTATAAAGCGTCGACTCAAACTAAAACCCGGCTTTCCTTTTATTCCTTTTGACCAAACTAATTACGCACTCGGCGCTTGCCTATTTTTAGAACCAACTTTGAATTTAGGCGCCAAATTTTGGTTGACTTTATTTGTTTTAACTTTTATAATTCATATTGTCTTTAACCGAATTGGGTATAATTTAGGCTTGCATAAAGCTAAATGGTAAGATAAGCTAAAAAAACCTAAACTAAAACATACAAAACTGCCCAATTAAAAAATAATAAACTAAATAAATAAAATAAAGCAAAAAATGACAAATTTAACTAATGCTTTCACCCAATATATTTTAAACAATGCTCCCAATCTGCTCTGGGGTTTATTTATTTTGTTCCTCGGCTATTTAATTTCGCTTAAAATTAAAAAAATTGCCATTAATCTTTTCAATAAAATTAGATTAAACCAAATGGCTAAGTCGCTCGGCTGGGAAACTTTTTTAGACCGCTACGACTTAGATATTGCTAAAGTTTTTGGAGTTTTAATTGAGATTCTTTTTATTTTGCTTTTCTTAACGGTTTTCTTTGATATTGTCGGATTAGAGCAAGCCGATTCAATTTTAATGGCAATTATCAATTATTATCCTAACATCTTAATCTCTATCGTTATTTTTATCTTTGCTATTTATATCGCTAATTTTTCTAAAAAAATTGTTTTAGTCAGTTTAGAAAAACAAAAAATAACTTATTCTGGAATTTTAGGCGATATCTTAGCTGGCGCGACTTGGATTCTGGCTGTCCTTTCTATACTTTACCAACTAAAAATTGTTCCGACTTTAGTTTTAAGTATTTTTATTGGCATTGTAGCTCTCTTGGTTTTGTCTTTTGGTTTAGCATTTGGATTGGGTGGCAAGGATTTAGCTAAAAAATTATTAGAAGATTGGAAAAATCAGATTAAATAAAATATAAAAGGAAGTTTTAACAGCTTCCTTTTTCAACTATGGAAAAAATTACCCATCAAGAACTGCAAAAAATGTTTATCTTTTCCGCCCAAAGATTGGAAAAAGATAAGGAACAGGTTAACAAAATTAATGTATTCCCAGTGCCGGACCAAGACACTGGCTCAAATTTAGCTGCCACCCTAAGGGGGGTGGAAACCGCGTTAGAAGAAAAAAAATTTGAATCAATGGAAGAATTTGGCAACACGGTTTTGGACGCAGTTTTAACAGCCGCTCAGGGCAACACCGGTATTATTTATGCTGGCTTTTTAGCTGGCTTTATTCCAACCTTAGGCAATCTTGACAATATAGATGCTCAAATTTTAAGCTCAGCTTTTCAAAAGGGTTATGAACGCGCTAAAAGCGCCATCCAAAATCCCAAAGAGGGAACTATTTTAGATGTAATTAAGGCTTTTGCTGATACTTTTCAAAATGAAGCTCAGCGCGAAAAAGATATCTTAAAAATATTTAGTCAGGCTTTTAAGGCGGCCAATAAAGCCCTCTTAGAAACTCCGGAAAAAATGGAACTCTTAAAAAGGGCGGGCGTAGTTGATGCTGGCGGTTTGGGTTTTTTAATGGTTTTAGAAACATTTTTAGATACGCTCGCCGAACAAACCGACGCGGCCTCAATTAAACCTTTAACTTTAGAAGAGGAGGAAGAATCAGCAACCCGCAAATATGTGCAAATTCTATCTAACCGATTTGAAGTAGTAGCTTTAATGCGTCGCACCGATGTTAATGAATCAGAAATTCGTAATCGCTTAAAATATATTGGAAATTGTTTGGATATTGTCCAAATAGGTGAGCGCACCAAAATTCATATCCATACCGATGAGCCCTACGAAGTCCGCGATATAATTTCTAAAATGGGAGCAGTGGAAAATTTACGCATTCAAGATATGGCCATGGAGATTGTGGGTGCAGAATCAGTCCTTAAAAATACATCTATTGGCATTGTTATTGATGAGCGCGCTGGTCTTACCCAAAAAATAATCCAACATTATAATATTGAGGTTATCCCTCTTAAAATAAATTGGCCCGAAGAAGAAACCTTAAGCGGCGAAAATGTTTGTGAAAAAATCAAAGAGGCAAAGAAAAAGGGTGTTAATGTTAAACCAACAATTAAATCAATTTCCCCGGAGTTTTTCTTAGAATCTTACAAAAAACAATTAGAAAAGTTTGAAAATGTTATATGCATTGTCAGCAGTGCAAAATTGTCTGACAATTACATTTCTGCCCTTAAAGCCAAAGAACAATTGCCATTAGAACAAAGAGAGAATGTTTATGTTATTAATTCCCAACATATTAGCGCTGGTCAATCTTTAGCGGTTTTGGAAGCTTTGGATTTAATTCAAGAACAACGCAAAATTAAAGAAGTAATCAAACGATTAGAGGCGGCTATTCCCAATATCCATTTTTTGGGCATATTGGAAAGATCACAATGGTGGAAAGACAAACCTGACAGCCGAACTTGGTTTAAAAAAGAAAAGTCTCAACAAAAAGAACTAAAAAAGGAATATTTGTTAATAGAAGCAAAAAATGGCCAAATTATCCCAAAAGAAAAAATAAAATCAAAAGATTTTGCAGAAATTCTTTTTAGAAAAATTGAGCGTCTAACTCGCCGTAATTTAGCAGCTGGACAAAGATTAAGGGTAGTAATTGCGCACGGCGATAACCCTGAAGAAGCAGAAAGATTAAAAGCTAAATTAAAAACCACCAAGAAAGCTGAAATCTCTTTTATCGGTTTAACTGATCCAGTTACAAGTATTAACGCTTGCCCGCAAAGCTTATTTATGGGCTGGATTATAAAATAAAATAATAAAATTATGAAAACTAAAAATGAAAACAAAAAGACAATTGGTTTAGTCTCTGACGATATGGGCGATTTGCCCGAGGATCTAATTAACAATAACAATATTTCTATTGTTCCTTTTAAGATTGATTATGGTAATTTAGCCCAATTTCCAGGTGATGTATACCAAAAAATTAGGGCTGCGGAAAAAGAGGGGATAGCTTCACTTATAAAAACATCCCAACCTTCTATTAATGATTTCCTGAAAGTATTCCGCGAAAAATTAGAATACTATGAAAAGATTCTATGTTTTACTTTTAGTTCTAAGCTTTCCGGCGCTTATAATTCAGCGCTTCAAGCAGTTAAGTTTTTGCCAGCTGAAGCGCAAAAACAAGTTTATGTTTTTGATACTTTAGCAGGCAGCGCAAGCAAAGGACTAATGACTTTAAGGGCAGCTCAATTAGTTCAAAACGCTCAATTAAAATTTGACGAAATTATTCAATTTTTACAAAAAAACATTGCTAATTTTAAGTTAGTAGCTACTTATGATAAGCCAAAATGGATTGAAGCAAGCGGCCGCTTGCCCAGCTTTATTCCTTTTGCTCTCAATCAAGCTGAAGCTCGTCATATTAAACCAATGTTTACTTTAAAAGACGGCAAACTAAGCATTCTTGGTTTCAAAAAAACACTGAATGGTGTTGCCGCCGCGCTTTTTGAAGAATTTGAGAAACAAACTAAATCAATTAGAAAAACAGGTCAAAAAATAAAGGTAGCTATTACTCACGCTGATAATCCAACTGAATTAGAAAAATTAAAAAATTTAATCAAAAATTCTCAGCATAATCTTGAATTAGTTTATACAAATTTAATATGTTTCCCAATCGGCGGGCATGTCGGTCCGGGAACATTATTGCTCGGCTGGGAACAATAAGATATAATATAAATTAGAAAAATTAATTTTAACTCTTATGAAAAATACAGCAATAATTATAGACACAAGCGCTCCATTTCCTCCGGAACTAATTAAAAAATTTGGTTTTATATCAGTAGATTTTAAAATTGACTGGGATGACCAAGACAAAATTCCCGGCAACGCTCTCTACGAAAAGATGAGAACCGCTAAAAAAATGGGTATTAAAACTACTCCCAAAACTTCTCAACCATCTATAGGTGTCTTTAAAAAAGCTTTTGAAGACGGCCTAAATAAAGCGTCTTCTGTTATTGCCATTACCATTAGTTCTGGATTATCAGGCACTTATAACTCAGCTCTCCAAGCAAAGAATATGTTTGACGAAATTACTCAAAAGAAAATTTTTGTTATTGATTCATATACTGTAGACTGCGCGGAAGCTCTTTTGGTTTTAATTGCCGCGGAAATGGACGAGAAAGGATTTTCAGCTGAAGAAATTGTTAAAAACATAGAAGAATCAAAAGACCAAGCAAAATTATTCGGAATGATAGAAAGCCCATTTTGGTTAGAAGCTGGCGGAAGACTAAGCCATAACCTCGCTGTATTGATGGAACAGGTCCAAAAAATTGGATTAAGGCCTGTTTTATCAGTTGTTGATGGGGTAGTAAAAGCAGCTAACTTTAAAATGCAAGCTAAAGATACTGCTGAAGCCCTTTTCAAACAATTAGACGCCGCTACTAATAAAATAATCCAAAAGGGTGGAAAAATCCGGGTTGTTATTACTCATTTTGACAATTTAACCGAGGCTGAAAAATTAAAAAATTTAATTCAAAAAGAACGGCCTCAAATAAAAATAGATTTTATTAATATAATGGGTCCGGTTATCGCTTGCCACACTGGCCCCGGCACTCTGCTAGTAGGTTACACAGAAGATAAATATAACTAAAATATAAAATATGTCTCTTTCTTTAATTGCTTTAATTGCTTATCTAATTGGTTCAATCCCTTTTGCTTTTGTTATTAATAAACTTTTTTTTCACCAAGACCCGCGTGAGACTGGGTCAGGTAATATCGGCGCTCTTAATACTTTAAGAATTGGACTCAAAAAAGGAAATAAAATTAGCGCTGTCCTCGCCTTTATCGCTGTCTTTTTTTTAGATGGCTTGAAGGGGGCGGTAATGCTTTGGCTTGCTCAAAATTTTTTAACTTTACCAGATTACCAACCCGATACTTTAATTGTTTTGGGAACAGCGGCCTTGTTTGTAGTTTTAGGACATAATTATTCGCTTTATCTCAAATTTCAAGGCGGTCGCGGAGCAGCTACTTTTATGGGAATGTTGATTTATTTAGATTGGCGCTTATTTTTAGTGTGGGGAATAGCGACCTTGTTAGGAATGATAATAGCGGAAATATTATCCGGCCATGCTTGGAATAAAAAATTAATTAAAAACGCTTTTAATAATCAAATGATTGGCCGGCTGGGGGGAGAAGTTTTGGGGTTAATTCTAATTTATTGTTTCAACCGCAAAATATTTTTCATTTTAGCTTTACCTCAGCTTTTTATTCTAATCGCACATAAAACCCGGCTACAAGAACAAATTAAAAATATAAAAAATAAGACCTATCTCAAAAAATAAACAATGGCAGATTGGCTTAATGTTATTATAATACTTTTTATTTCTTACATTCTCGGTTCTATCCCGTTTAGTTATTTAATTACTAAAATTTTTGCTAAAAAAAATATTTTTGAACTCGGCTGGAAAAAAAGCTCTTCTTCTAATGTAGTAAAAAATGTAGGAAAACTGCCGGGGCTTATCTCTTTTTTATTAGATGTGGGGAAGGGATTTTTAACAATTTATCTTGCTCAAAAACTTGGCTTTGCTTCAATGGTGCAGGTATTTTGCGGTGTTACTGCAATAGTTGGACATAACTGGTCTATTTTTGTAGGCGGCCGAGGAGGAAGGGGATTAGCCACCTTAATCGGTGTCTTAACAGCTTTTTCACCAATCTTTACGGCCATCGCTATTATTCCTTGTATTATTTTTACCCTTATTTGGACTGCTTCAATTGGCACAATTATATCTTTAATATTTGGCGTCTTTTTAGGTTTAGCTTCTCCAAGTATTGGAAACTTATCTCCACTTAATTGGCAACCAGCCGGATACTTTATTTTATTTTCTCTAGTCCCAATTTTTATAAAACGGTTAAGCCCTTGGCAAGAAATATTCCAAAGCAAAGGAAACCAAAAAATAAAACTAATTAAAAATCGCCTTTTGTTTGACCAAGATGGCGTTCCGGCTCTCCGCTTAAAAATTAATAAAGAAAAGAAAAAATAGAGCGAGGAGCTTACTTTACTTTTTATCAAAAAAGTTATAATTTTGAGAAGCGCCCCCGTAGCTCAATGGATAGAGTTCTGGTCTTCGGAACCAGCGGTGCGGGTTCGAGTCCTGCCGGGGGCACACTTATCAATGCTTCTTTATGGTTTATATCTATAATGCCTGATATATTTTTCTGTTATGAATAAAAGGACTCGAAGGCGGAGGGCTTGACGAGCCCGAGCCCGGCCCTGAGGAATTTTCACCAGAAAATTACCGAAGGGCGAGTCCTGCCGGGGGCACACTTATCAATGCTTTTTACTTTTTATCTATAATGCCCTAGCAAAAGGTTCAGGTATGAAATTTCTAAATTGCTCAACTATGAAATTATCATATTGCTGCGACAGCATTATACAAAACCTTGATTTTTATAATAAAATGAATTATACTCAAAATAGATTAACTGATTAAAGCTGTATGACAGCCCTTAAAAATAAATTAAAAAATATTTTTGTAGTTATAGTTCTTATTTTTTTATTAACCGTAATATTGCCTATAACCGTTAGGGCTTATGATTGTCCTGAATGCGATTCAATTGTTTGCTGTGGCAATGCTGGCCAGGATCCCTGTACTTTTAATGATATTTTTTGTTTAGTTTCAAAGATTGTTAATTTTATCCTTTTTACCATTATTCCTGCTTTGGCAGTAATCTGGTTTACTTATGCTGGCTTTATAATATTAACAGCGGCTGGCAATCCTAATAAAGTAAAGCAAGGCCGGGATATGATTACTTATGCTTGTCTAGGAATTTTAATAGCTTACAGCGCTTGGATGTTAGTATATTGGTTTGTTTCATTTATTGGAGGAGAATCACAAGCCAATTGGTTACTACAATTCTTCCAACAAAGCTCATCCCCACAAAGCCCCCCGTAAATATAAAGATATATTGCCCCGTTAGCTCAGTTGGTAGAGCAGGAAGCTCTTAACTTCAAGGTCGGGGGTTCGAGCCCTCCACGGGGCACACCCTAGAATAATTATGAAGAAGTCAAACAAAGAAAAACAAATTTACAATTAAATTAAAAGAGGGCTCGAAGGCGGAGGGCTGACGAGCCCGAGCCCGGCCCTGAGGAATTTTCACCAGAAAATTACCGAAGGGCGAGTCCTCCACGGGGCACACCCAAAAATAACGAGAGAATAATAATACAAAGTTTTAAGAAACGACCAAAATGCCAGAGGGCTCGAAGGAGAGGTGGCAACGCTAATTTATAATCAAGCAAAGAACCATAATGGTGAAAAAATTACAATTTAATATTGACAGACACCTGTTTTGGTTTAAAAAACTAAAACAAGGCGCATAATAAATGTAAAATAAAAAACATATGTTATCATCAGAAGAAAAAAATTCTATAATAGAAAAATTTCAGACCCACGAAAAAGATACGGGGTCAGCCGAAGTTCAAATTGCTTTATTAACTGAAGAAATTGAACGACTCTTAGAGCACTTAAAAAAACACAAAAAAGACTTACATTCAAAAAGAGGTCTTTTAAAAATGGTTGCTAAAAGACGAAAACTTTTGAAATACTTGAAGAAAACGGACGAAAAAGCATATCAAGAAATTACTAAAAAAATCGGCCTAAAATCTTAAGGCCGTTTTTGCATTTGAAAAATATGGAGACGAAATTATTTAAAATAAATTTAAATGGCCAAGAACTCTGTGTTGAATTCAATGGTTTGGCAGAAAGATCTAATGGCTCGGTTTTTGTAAAATACGGAGATACTGTAATAATGGCAAATTGCGTTATTGCTAAAAAAGAAATTGAGGGCGCTGATTTTTTTCCTTTAACAGTGCTTTATGAAGAAAAATATTATGCGGTTGGAAAAATTTTGGGCTCACGATTTCTAAAAAGAGAAGGTCGTCCATCTGAGCAATCTATATTAATTTCGCGCTTGATTGACCGCGCCATTCGTCCATTGTTTCCAGCTGATTTACACCATGAAATCCAAGTGGTGGTAACTTGTTTGGCTTGGGATCGAGAATCTGACCCAGCAAGTTTAAGTTTATTGGCTGCTTCAATTGCTTTAATGTGTTCTAATATCCCATGGGATGGACCAGTAGCGCCAGTACGAATTGGCGAAAAAGATGGAAAAATAATTTTATTTCCTACTGCTAAAGAAAGAGAAGAAGGAAAAATTGATTTAATTATCTCCGGACTTAAATCTGAATCTGGACAAGAGATGCTTATTAATATGATAGAGGCAGGACTTAAAGAAGTTCCAGAAGATTTATTATTAAAAGCTTTCCGAGAAGCTGAACCTATCCAAAAAGAACTAATAGAATTCCAAAAAGAAATTCAAAAACAAATGGGGCTTCCTAAATTAGAAAGAAAGGAATGTCCTCTTAATGAAGAACTAAAAAAAGCTGTTTTAATTTTCTTGGGTGACCGATTAGAAAAATCTTTATTCCAAAAAACAGAAAAAACCGAAGATTTAAAAAATGAATTAGCGGAACACTTAAGAGGTTTAAGTGATGACCCTGAACAATTAAGACAAGGTTTGGCTGTTTTTGAAACTGAAGCAGAAAAATTAATGCACCAAGACGCTATCTTAAAGGGCTGGCGGGTAGATGGCCGTGATAAAAAAGACTTGCGTCCTATTGAGTGCCAAGTCGGGCTTCTTAAAAGAACTCATGGCACAGGATTATTTATTCGTGGGCAGACAAAAGTTTTATCTGTCTTAACTTTGGGTGGTCCGGGAGACCAAAAGATATTGGAGGAAATGGAACTGCAAGGTAAAAAAAGATTTATGCACCATTATAATTTTCCGCCCTATAGCGTAGGAGAAACTGGTCCAATGCGCGGACCGGGACGCCGCGAAATAGGACATGGTATGCTCGGCGAAAAAGCTTTGCGTCCTTTAATTCCTAATGCCGATGAATTTCCTTATACAATTAGAGTGGTTTCAGAAGTTTTATGTTCTAATGGTTCAAGCTCAATGGCTTCTACCTGTGCTGCTTGTTTGGCTTTAATGGATGGCGGTGTGCCTATTAAAAATCCAGTCGCTGGAATTGCGATGGGTTTAATGATGGAAATAGATAATACTAAAAGCACAGAAAATAAAAATTATGTTATTCTAACCGATGTTCAAGGAGAAGAAGACCACTATGGAGATATGGATTTTAAGGTGGCTGGCACTAAAAACGGACTAACAGCTCTCCAAATGGATTTAAAAATTAGAGGCATTACTAAAAAAATTATTCAAGAAGCTTTAGCTCAAAGTCAAATAGCCCGTCAACAAATTTTAGAAATTATGGAAAAAACCATACCAGCTCCCCGCGAAAATCTTTCTCCCTACGCTCCACGAATCTTTATGATGCAAATAAAGCCAGAAAAAATTGGAGAAGTTATCGGCACAGGTGGAAAAATTATTAATGAAATTATTGATGCTTGCCAAGTCACTATTGATATTGAAGATACGGGTGAAATTTTTATTACTGGAGAAAATGAAGAATCAGCCAAAAAAGCAATGACTTGGATAAGCAATATTGTTAAAGAACCAGAAATTGGAGAAATTTACCAAGGCGTTGTTAAAAGAATTATGGACTTTGGCGCCTTTATAGAAATCTTGCCGGGTCAAGAAGGATTGGCGCGCATCTCCGAAATTTCTGACCACCATATTAATAAAGTAAACGATGTTCTTAAAATAAATGATATTGTCCCCGTAAAGGTAATCTCTATTGACGAACAAGGGCGAATTAATCTATCATTAAAGCAGGTAAAGAAAAAATAAAAAATTAAAATAAATATTTTTTTCTATGGAAGAAAATAATTTCACAATTGATACTGATAAAATTAGAACAATGTCAAAAGATGTGGCGGCTGTAGAAAGAGAAGAAAAAGAAAACTTAGCAAAGCCGACCAATTTGCAATCTAAAAAAGAAAATATTATTAGCCAATTACAAAAAGAAAAAGCCGCTATTCAAGCCTTGGCAGAGCAAGAAAAAGAGCGAGAGGCAAAAGATAAACTCAATCTTAATCAGGGTCAATTTATTGATTCTGTTTTTGAGCCAACTTCAGCCACCCCTACAATTCCTACGACAATTCCTCAACCAAACGGACCCATAAAAATAAACTTAATGGAAGGGGGCAACGGAGAAATAAAAGATATTACTCACGAATTGAAAAAGGAAACATCTATTCCTAGTCCACCAAAAGAAGAAATGGGTGTAATTAAAGCTGATTTGCCAAATTTATCATCTGAAAAAGAACAAACAATTAATATTCCTAAACCTTCTTCATTGGAAACAAAAGAAAAACCAGTAATCAAACCCGAATATAAAGAGCCACAAGGTCTTTCTGTAGAAGAGCTAAAAGAATTTACTGTAATGCCTCAAGAAGAAAGTCAAATTGAAATTGGAGAAATTCAAGGATTGCCAATTGATCTTCTTGAGCCTCAACCAATTGAACCCAAAGAGCTTAATTTAGAAGATGCCGTTGAGTCAGAAGAAACTCTTTTAGAAGAAATGACAGGACAATCAACAGAATTAATAATAGAAGAATTAAATCAAAAACCAACAATATCGTTAGAAGAATTAAGTCCTAAGCCTAAAAAAGATAAATCTAAAAATATTCAAAAGCAGGCTGAGTTATTAGATTTAGAAGATAATTTAATAACTTCTCAAAAACAAGAAGACCCTAAAGAAAAATTAAGAAAACTGACTGACCTTATTTTTGAATTAGAACAAAATTTAGAGCAAATCGCTGAAGAAAAAATTCCTTTTGAAGAAAGAAAAAAAGACATTGAAAGAGAAATTGCTAAATCAAAAGAGCGATTAGATTTAATCTCGGAAAGATTAAAAAAAATAGATGAAATTAAAAAGAGAATAGAGGCTCAAGAAGCAACTGCCACCACCATTGAAGAAAAACGCAATTTAGAAAAAGAACGTTGGAAAGTAGAAGATGAACGCAATGCTGTAGAAGAAGAAAAAAACAAAAAAGAAGACGAGCTTAAATCATTGCGCCTACAATTGAACGAATTTAATATTTCTTATGAGAAAATTTTGGCGCGCGAAAAAGAATTAAATCTTGAATTAAGTTCCCTAAAAAGAGACAAAGAAAATCTTTTACTCCAGCAAGAAAAAAATACTCTCCTGCCAAAATTAGAAGAAATTCAAACCGAAGCAAACAACATAAGAGAATTGATGGCTGATAATTCTGCCCAAAAAGAATCTATTGAAAAAAGAATAAATGATATTGCAAAAGAAGAAAAATCAATAGAAGAAGAAATAAGAACTTTAGAGAAAAGAGTCGGTTTAACCGTTCCAGAAGTAGAAGTTAAAAAAATAGAAAAATCTTTAAAGGATGCGGAGGAAAAACGCCGCGCCATAGAACAAAAACGCTGGGAAGCAGAAGATGAATTAGAAAGATGCGAAAAAATTAGAGCAGACTTAAGAAATAAATATCAATATTACTCTGCCGAAGCTCAAAAAATTAAAAATCAGATTATGGAAATTAATAAAAAAATTATTCCATCAATATGAAAAATAATGCAGACGACTTAAAACAAGACCTCAAAATAATAAAACTAAAAATTGAGGAATTGGAGCAGGGCTTAAATGATTACTACAAAAAAGTTGCTATTGATAAAAAAGACCAAGAAAATAAAAGCGCTCCTAAAATTTTATCATTAAATGATAAAATAGATGAATTAAAAAACAAAATAGAAAATATAGAAGCAAGAATAGATTTGCTTTTAGAAAGAAAAAAAAGAATTGAAACAATAGTAAAAAAAGAAATTGAAGAAAAAGAACTAAATGCAAAAACTCCGAGCGAAAAACGAGAAGCAGAAAAAGAAAGACATTTGGTTGAAGATGAAAGTAATTTTTTAGAAAAGGAGATAGAAAATAAAAAAAATGAATTAAACGACTTAAAATATCAATATAAAGAATTAAATAAATTTCGTTTTGATAATCCTGTCACAAATTTAGATTTTCAAGAAGACCCTACTTATACGGCGCTGTCTGAAGAAAGACAAAATTTACTTTGGGAGTTGCAAAAGATAAACAATAAAACTAAAGAGCTGAAAAAGTTAATAGCCGAGGCGACATCTCAAAAACATATCATTGAAAATAGGTTGTCGCAAATATTAAATTCGGAAACAAAATCAGAAAACGAAATTAAATTGATAGAAGAAAAATTAGCGCAAGGTATTTTTGAAAACGATAGCAAAAAATTGGAAGAAGACCGCCGAAAAATTGAAGAAAGGCGCCGGGAAACTGAAGAGAGCCGCTGGGAAGCCGAAGATGAATTAGAAAAAATTAAAAATGTGCTTGCAAACTTGAAAGCAGAATATGATGTTTTTCCCTCTCAAATAAACAATATAAAAGAAAAATTAAAAATAATAAACCAAAAAATGGATGAAAAAACCGCGTCCAATTAACAATTCCCAAAAAATAACCGTTCGCTTACTATATATTTTTATAATCGCTTTATTAATTTTCTTAATTCTAAAATATTAAAAAAATGGACCATCAAACAATTGAAGAATTAAAAAAACAATTAGAAATTAAAAAATTAGAGATAGAAAAAGAATTAGACACTCTTTCCGAAAGAGAAAAGAACGAAAAAGTTCATGATTTTAAGTTTCCTAATGATGAAACTAATACTGACATAGAAGATGAAACCTTTGAAGTAGAAGAATTTGAAAATCTTTTGCCAGTAGGTTATGTTTTAGAAGAAACCCTAAAAAATATTAATTTGGCTCTTCAAAAAATTCAAAATAATCTTTATGGAAAATGTGAAAAATGCCACAAAGATATTCCTTTAGAACGATTGCGCGCTTTGCCCGAAGCCCGGTATTGCAATGAATGTAATTTAAATAAATAAAACTTGGCAAAAATTTTTTCTTCAGCAATCATAGGATTACAGGCCCAAATCATTGAGGTAGAGCTCGGACAAACTGATGGCTTGCGGTCTTTTAATATCGTAGGAATGGCTGCTAAATCAGTAGAAGAAGCTAAAGAAAGAGTTGATTTAGCTATTCAAAATAGCGGCTTTAAGAGCCCAACCGAACAAAATAAAAAATATATTGTTAATCTCGCGCCAGCAGAAATAAAAAAGGAGGGCGCGCTTTTTGATTTACCAATTGCTTTAAGTTATTTGTTAACTTCCGGACAAATTGCTTTTAATCCAAACAACAAATTAATATCCGGCGAACTTTCTCTTAATGGAGAACTAAGACCAATTAAAGGCGCTTTGGTAATTGCGAGTGAGGCAAAAGCTAAGGGTTTTACAGAATTATTTTTACCAAAAATAAATGCTCCTGAGGCTGCCTTAGTGCCGGGAATAAAAATTTTTGGTTTTAAAAACTTAAAAGAAGTAGTTTGCCATTTAGAAGGAATTCATACTCTCGCGCCTGAAAATGGGGGAGGACAATTAAAAATACCAACTCGTCCCAACTCGGTTAATATTGGATGGGTGCAAGGCCAAGAATATGCTAAAAGGGCTTTGGAGATTGCCGCTGCCGGAGGACATAACCTCTTGATGGAGGGACCGCCGGGCACTGGCAAAACTCTTTTAGCTAAATCATTGACAGGAATTCTTCCTCCTTTAACTCCAGAAGAATCTTTAGAGGTTACAAAAATATATAGCATTGCTGGTTTATTGCCTCCTGATTCACCCTTAATTAAAGAGCCGCCTTTCCGCAGTCCTCACCATACTGCCTCGGAAGCTGCTTTGCTCGGAGGAGGCAGTCCGCCCCAACCGGGTGAAATTACTTTGGCTCATCGCGGAGTTTTATTTTTAGACGAACTTCCTGAATTCCATCGCGATGTTTTAGAATCTTTAAGACAGCCATTAGAAGAAGGGGAAATTCATATTATGCGCGCAAATTTAAAAATTAAAATGCCAGCTCAATTTATTTTAGTAGCTGCTGCTAATCCTTGTCCTTGCGGATATTATGGCGACCCAGACAAGGCTTGCTCCTGCTCGTCTTCTCAAATTCAAATGTATAGACGTAAGCTTTCCGGACCCTTAATGGATAGAATAGATATGTTTATTACAGTACCGCGTCTTAGTTTTGATAAATTAGCTGGGGAAGAAAATAAAACTTTAGAACAAGAAATTCAAAACCGGATTAAAGAAGCGCGCGAAATTCAAAGCCAACGATTTCAAGGCTCTATTCTTATAAAAAATTCGGAAATGCAAATTCCTGAAATTAAAAAATATTGCTATTTTGATGAACCTTCGCAAAATTTATTAAAACAAGCAGTTGATTCTGGAAAATTATCGCCCCGCGCTTATCATCGCGTCTTAAAAGTAGCTCGAACTATTGCCGATTTAGCTCACTCAGAAAAAATACTTTTTGAGCATATCTCTGAAGCCTTAATGTATCGGCGCAAAGAAAATTAAAAAAGCCTTAATGGCTTATTAATTGTTATTTTTTAAGCTGAGTTTTTATTTTTAATAGCTTACTAATGTTCCTACTTTATATTTAGTAAAGGGGTTAGTGGTGCCCCGAGTTTCAAAATGTAAATGCGAACCTGTCCCGTTAATAGTTTTGACATTGCCAGTATTGCCCATATAGCCAATAATTTGGCCCTGAGTAACAGTAGCGCCAGCTGTAATTCCTTTTGCAAAAGCGCTTAAATGGGCATAAAGGCTAATTATTCCATTAGGATGAATAATTGTAATATAATTGCCGTAAGGCCAAGCGTTTTTAACAATTTGAATTTGCCCTCCGGCAGCTGCTCGCACTGGTGTGCCGATATCATTGGCAATATCCACAGAATTATAATAACTATGACCATTAGAAATGTAAGAAAAATGAGCGCCTTGCGTAATTTTTCCATTCGTAGGCGCAATAAAATATGCGTCTGAAAGAGATAATTGACCAGAAGAAACAGCGCCAGCGCTATTATTATTTACATCTTTAATTATTTTATTTGGTTGGGCAATAATTTTCCCGCCAGGGATAATTAATATATCTCCTTCATAAATAGTCCCATCTGAAGGAAGATTGTTAAAGCTAATGATATCTTCGGTCTTAACTTTATATTGTGAGGCCAATGATTGCACTGTTTCATTTTTTTCAACCATATGCATTACACCATTAACTGGTAAGATTAAAAGTTCTTGACCGGGCGTAATCTTACTGCTTTCCAATTCATTGGCTAATAAAATTGTCTCCACAGAAATATTAAATTTATCGGCAATTTGAGAAAGAGTTTCTCCTTTTTGAACGGTGTATTTAATAATAGAATTGCTGTTATCGCCCTCTCCTTTATCTAAAATAGCCCCAAATGTTTGAGATGAAACAAAAAGAGGAGAGGCTATTGCATTAATTAAACCATCATTATCCATTACTATGGCTGTTGAAGCTTGCGCACCGGGCTCAATATTGATAAAATTATTATAAGTCTTAGCAAAAACAGACTGCTTGCTTTTATTAAAAGGAAAAAAACTTAAAATCCCCCACGCTAATCCAACCATAACAAGAGAACAAAAAATACATCCCTTGGGGCCTTTCAAGTATTCTTTTAATCCTGTTTTTACAAAAAATTTGTTTAGAGAAGATAAAATTTTAGATTGTTTGTTCACAATAAATCTTGTCATTTAATCATTAAAAATTCATAAAAAAACATTAAACCATCTTAATAACCAATAAACTATTATACCTTTAGTTTACCTCATCCAAGGCTTATGTCAAGAGAATTTTCCACCCCTAAAAAGCCATTAGCTTCTTTAAATCCAGCCTCCTTTTCGGCTGATTTTAAGCATCAATCATTAAAAAAATGCCCTAAAAACAGACAACCTAATCCAAATGGTAAAATTAAGGCGCGAAAATCATTGGGTCAAAATTTTTTAGAAGACAAAAATATTATTAATAAGATTGTAGCTGGCGCAGATATTAATAAATCAGACACCATTTTAGAAATAGGTCCGGGATTAGGCGCTCTAACCCTGCCTTTGGCTTACCATAGTAAAAAAGTTGTAGCAGTGGAAAAAGACAGCCAACTTGTTAAAAAATTAAAAGAAACAATTCAGCCTCTCCAATTAAAAAATATAGAAATTATACAGGCAGATATCCTAAAAGAATTAAACCAAGGGAGAAAAGGACAATCTTTAAAAAAAATAAAACAACCTTATAAAGTTGTTGCCAATATCCCTTATTATATTACAGCGCCTTTAATTAGAAAAATTTTAGAAACAAACCCCCAGCCTGAAAAAATAATTTTAATGGTGCAAAAAGAAGTTGCTCAAAGAATTGTTGCAATGCCTCCCAAGATGAACTTATTGGCTATTGGGGTAGGGTATTATGCTAATCCAAAAATTTTATTTTATGTTTCTAAAAATTGTTTTTGGCCTAAACCAAAAGTAGACAGCGCGGTTATTAGTTTAACTCCTTATCGCCAATTCAAATCAATTGATAAAAATTTTTTCAAAGTTGTAAAAGCTGGCTTTGCTTGTCCTCGCAAACAAATTCTTAATAATTTAACGACTGGCTTAAATTTAGAGAAACAAGAATTAAAAAACCAACTTCTTAAAGCTGGCTTAAATCCAATGGCACGGCCAGAAAACCTTTCTCTCTCAGACTGGGAGAATCTTGTTTCTCTCCTTTTTAGTAAATAATACTATTTATTGTTTAGTATTGCCTGGCAAAATAGTCATATATAAAGGCTGATTTTTACGATTCTCCATATTAAAAATTCCATAGCTAATTGAAGTGATACAATCGCTAAAACCTTTTTTCTCAAATAATTGGCAATTTCCATCTTTATCTTTTAATAACAAAACTGTGCCATCTTTAATGCGCGCGGATATTATTGTGTCTGGCTTTTGGGGCATATTAGAACAAGTTTCTGAAAATTTTAACTCTTTTCCGTATTCTGATATTGCGCAAGTATTAGGTAAAAATTTTTTTTCATTTTTATCCCAAAGCGCTTCTTGAGATTGACAATTTGTACCATTATACAATATCACTTCAGAAAGAGGCTGGTTGGGATCGTATTGTAAAACATAAATTGAATTAACTTTCTTTATACCTTCAAAATTATCCGAAGTCCCAATTCTAACCTTATTTTCTTCTCCATTGACTTCATTAATATCAGGCAAATCTTTCTTAATCCAAGCGCATTTTCCGGAATAATTGTCTTCAGAAAAAAGCACAGCCCGATATTCAAAGGGCGTCTCGTTGCCAATTTTTTTAGGCTGGATAATTTTTATAGAAGCAGTTTTGTCTTGAAAGCTCGCCACGCCTAAGCTTGGCTGACTATATAATAAAACCAAAGCAGACTTTCGACCGGTTAATTGAAAATTTTTAGCATTATAAAGATAAACTCCCGGGCTGGTCCAATCAAAAGCAATAGAGCTGCCAACGGCAATAGTTGTGCTTGTGCCATTAAGAACTTCTTGCGGATCGCCTTGAAAATCTTTTTTTGGAAAAATAAAAATTCTCGGCAAATCTTCGGGCTTAGAAATCCATTGAATACTCTCCACAGGATGAGTAGTTTCGCTTAAATCTCCGGTTAAATTAGAATCTGGAATGGGGGGGTTATTGGAAGCAAATTTCAAAACAATTCCATCGGCGTATTGGACAGTATTCTCAATAATTTGAGTTCCTTGGTTTATACCCGAATTTATAGTATTAAGAATCACGATTGAGCCAAATAAAATAACAAGACCAATAAGGGCTCTTATTATATTATTTTTTGATTTTTCTATTTTGCCAATTTCGCCTCGCGAAAAAATATAATTAAAACCAGCCGTTATTATAACAATCATCGCGGCTACCATTCCCACAAATAAAGCTAAATTAAAATAATATAAAAAATAATCAGTAAAAGTCGGGGAAGCGGGTAAGGAAATTCCGCCAATCTGAGGATAGGTAACTTCTGCCGCTTGAACAAAAAAACTGACCAATATCCCCATAATTAAACAATTTATAAAAATAAAAACTTTTTTGGACATATTTGCATAATATAAGTATATAAAATTATTTTATTGGAAAAATTATAAATTTATTTGGATTGGTAACATCAGATTCTAAAATTGAAGGAATGCAATTGCCGGCAGCAAAATTAGCGCTGCTAAAATACTGACATTTATTGTCATCCATTAAAACCACTCCTAAGGGACCATTAATCTTAAAAGACCTTATTTGAAAATTTAATTCGCCGGTGGCTGCGCAGCTCTGGGTTGCGTTTGCATAGGGTGCGCCAAAACTATCTTGAACGCATTGATTTCTAACATTGCCATTATTTTTGCAATCAATATCATTATAAAAAATTACTTCGCCAATAGGCTCAGGAGTTGAATTAGCATACTCAGAAAGGTCGATGGTAAAATAAATTAAAGACGCTAAATTATAACCAAAGATATGATTAGGATTATTTGTTGTTTTTACGCCATTTAGGTCAGATACATTGCCAAAATCCACCGCGGCCTCGGCGTGAATACCTGTTGGGTCAATTATCAAACATTCCCCTCTATAATTATTATTAGTAAATAAAATTGCCGCAGGCGCTAATCCAGATAATCCATTAGCAGCCATTCGAGGAGATTCCATTTGAATAGAAGCTGTTTTTTTAAAAAAGGGCGGTTTGGTTTGCGCAAAATCAGCAATGTTCTGCTTAACAAAAAAGGGGACAGCTGTGCCGTCATTAACATTATAACCGCTTTCATCGTATAAATATAGCCCCTCGCTTTTTGTAATTATTCTATAAGATTTATAAATAGGATCTATAGAAATACCAGTCTCGGGAATAGGAGGGTTAGCTTCTCCAGTCGCGTAATTTTCGTTTCTATATAATAAATGACCTGATCCCTTAAAATTAGTTTCTGGAAAAGCCCAAATCTCTTTTAAGTTCGGAAACTTTTTAATAATAATTTGCTCTCCCTCGGTTAATTTTACATTATCGTTTTCTATTGGAATAGACATTTCAATGCTTGTTTTAATTTGATTGGTTTCTGGGTCAATTCTTTTATATTCCACACAAATTGGCACATCTGAACAACCCAAAGGAGATAATTCAACCACGGTTAAATTTTTATTAATAGTATTCAAAATTAACCAAGAACAAAATAATACTATTAATCCAATAAAAGCGCCTTGAAAACTATTTTTGGCCTTGCTAATTTCTTCTGATCGGTTGGCTCCTGCCACCATTCTTAAACCAGCGAAAACTAAAGTTATAAAAGCAATTACCGCTCCCAAGGCCACCAAAAACATAAAAAGATAAATAACGATTTGGGAAGTAGTGCTTTCACTCGTAATGGTAATGCCAAGAATGGACGGGTAAGTAATTTCAAAACTTGCGAAAGCCTTTCTTGAAAAAAGCAACGCAGTTAAGAAAAAATTGATAATAAAATATAATTTTTTATTCATAGTTTTAGTGTTCATTTGGTAAAAGCACAAAATAAGTTGGATTGAGGACATCGCTTCCTTCTAAGCTCGCAATGCAATTTCCGTCTGTAAAATCTTTATTAGTAAAATATTGGCAACGGGTTCCATCAACTAAAATTACGCCAGCCGGACCATCAATCCTAATAGATTTTATTGCTTTATTCTCAGGCGTAATAATTGATATTAAGCTTACCGGTTTCATATAAATATTATCGGTAGTAAATTTATACACATCCGACGATCCTTCGCATTTAGGACGGTCATAAAAAGTAACTGTTCCAGGGTTTTGTAAACCTACTTTAAAATATAAAACTGAAGCAACGTTATTTCCAAATGCTGTTATTCCTCCTAATTTTGTAAAATTAAAAGGGGCAGTAAAATTAGGCACCTGAACTAATGGTTCAATTTTTTCTGCTCCCAACAAGCCAACGCTCTTAAAGAGTGGGGCGCAAAATCCTCTAAATTTTGGCTCTGAGAAAAAGATTCCCGATGGTGTTCCCGGCTGGCTAATATTTTTAATCACTTGAAAAGATTGAGCTTTTTGAAAAAACTCAGGGCTCGTTTGAGAAAAATCGGGCACATCTCCATTTAGTTGATATGGCGCCGCTATTCCGCTACTAATTTTATAATCCTCTCTATCATATAAATAAATGCCTTCTGCTTTAGGGATAAGCTTATATGATTTAACGCTTGAATCAATTGTTAAGTCCGTTACTATAGTTGGATTATTAGGGTCAATATTAAGGGAGGGGGCGCGATAAGCAGGATCCAAATCAACAGGAGTGCCAAAATTAGATTCTGGAAATGTCCAAAGTTCCCACAAATCAGCATATCTTTTAATAACTATTTTTTCTCCCGATTTTAGTTTTAAATTATCATTACTTAAAGGAATAGACATCTCCAATCGCGTTTTAGCCTGATTAGTGGCTGGGTCAATTGTAGTATATTCCACACAAATAGGCACTTCCGAGCAATCAAATGTTGAAACCTGAACTTGGGTTAAATTTGAATTTACAGTATTTAAAATCATATAGGAACAAAATAAGACAATCAAACCAATAAAAGCTCCCATAATCTGGTTTTTGGCTTGACTAATTTTAGCTGGTTCTCCGCTCGCGGTCATAATTTTAAGTCCTGCTGAAAATAATATTATAAAAGCAATCACCGAACCAATAGCCACCAAAAACATAAAAAGATATATTATCATCAAAGTAGGGGGAGTGTCGTTCGTAATAGTAATTCCAAAAAGAGTAGGATAGGTAATTTCAAATGCATAAGCTGGTCCAATAAATATTAACCCTAAAAATATTAGAATTGCCAAAAAAATATTTAAGAAATGTAAAATTTTTGTCATATATTTATTTTATTATAATTTTTCTTCATAGGGAACCACAATGTACAAATTAACATTATTTAACATTGCTTCGTTTCTTTTATTAAAAAAAATATTATTGCTAATACAATTGCCGCTAATTACATTTGGATCGGAAATATCAAAATAATAACCTAATTCATAAAGCTCTGTTCCTATACTTTTAGATAATAATAAAATGCCATATTGTTTTGCTACTCGCACAGATAAAACTTGGCCTGCGCCAATAAATTCAGGACAAACTGAATCAATCTTTTTACTTTCAAAAAGATGGCTATGGTCAACTTCGGGAAGGAGGCACCCGGCTACGGCAGGAGTATTGACTTCGGCCGGAACATAACAATTTAAAACATTGTAAATAGTAATGCCTGAATCTTTTACATTGTTTAAAAAAGACTCAGAGCTTCTAAATAATAAAACCGAATTGACATTTAACCGGCTTGGCAAACTATTTTTGTCTTCATAAATTACTTGGCTTACACTCGGCAGGGGAGTTAAAGAAGGATAAAAAGTATAATCATAAGCTTTGTTATAATCGCTCCACGCAAACAAAACAGCGTAAAATTTAGAACCAGGTTGATTTAATATTTTAATTGATTTTATTCTATCTTTATATTTACAATTACCCAAAGTTTCAGAACGATAATATTCACTATCTTCTAAGTTAGGCACGCTTGCTTTAATGTAAAGAGGAGCGCAACCAGAACTGCCAAAATTAGCAGCATCATACAAATACATTCCAGGCAATTTTTTATAAACTTTAATAGATTTTACATTATTATCAATATGCAAAGAACCCGGTAAAGAATTCTTAAAATCATTTATATCATTGTTTTGATATCCACCCACCCGGAAAGGCGTTCCTCCAAAATTTTCTGCTGGAAACCCCCAAATTTCTTTTAATCCTTTGTATTGCCTAATGGTAATTTCATCAGCCGGCCCCAAATTAAGATTAGGATTATCATCTAATCCAGCTTCATATCTTAATTCACCACCCCTCCGATATTCTACACAAATGTCCCAATCCGAACCGCACTGCAAAGAACTAATTCCTGCTTTGGGAATTTCTTGGTTTATAGAATTTAAAATAAGATATGAAGAGAATAAAACTACTATGCCAATAACTGCGCCTGTAATTTGGGTTTTGGCTTTAGAAATTTTAGCTGGTTCTCCTCCCGAAAGAAATAAATTAATTCCTGCTCCAATTAAAACTATCACCGCCACTATTGTTCCAATTGCAACTAAAAAAGAATAATAATATTTAATATAATCTAAAGTTGAATTATTGCCAGTAATCAAGGGTGCAAAAGGAACTTGCGGGTAGGAAATTTCTAAGGCAGCTGAAACTAAACCGGGCATTAAACAGCTGGTTAATAAAATCAATCTTTGAATTTTGTTTATATAAAACATATTTATTTACTGAAGCTTCCCGGGCGAGCGCCTAAGCAACAATAATAATCATTCAAATAATTTTTAATAATCAACTGGCATTTAGTGCTATCTTTGTTTTCACGACATTCGTTTTTTTGTTCATCGGTCAAAGCATTATTATTAAATGGATAGCACCCCCATTGATTTTGGACTAAAGTAGTTGTTTCGGGCAAAGAAAGATTAGAAGGCGGAAATTGAGGATATATTTTATAAGTGCCTAAAGTTTGAGCAGTAATGCCTTCTTCACAAGTAAATAAATAAGTAGTATTAGCTGCTTCTTTATATGTTAAGCCAAATCCTTGCACGCATTCATTAAACCGGGTACGGACTACATTCAACATATCTAACATTGTAAAACGATTCGGGTCAGTTGCGCTTAAATTTTTAGCATATTGTACATCCCAAAGTCTTTGGCGCAAAACTTCAATTCTCTGAATAAAACCCGGCACAGCGTCAGTGCACGATTGAAGGCTATCAGCTTGATAAGCTAATACTTCTGCTGCCGAAGGCGCAGGAATTAATGTTTTATAAATACGAGATTGATATTTTTTAATTGTGTCATAAGGACAGACATTGAATTCAGCTTCATTATATTCAGGGGGTGGTTGGGTTTGGTCAATTGGATTAGATGGTTTAAAAATTTTTATTCTATCTTGGCCCGTATTTCTTTCTTCATAGCTGTTATAAACGGAGCTGTCTGCTATAGGAGGAATACAATAAGCCGCCCACCCTGATGGAACTTTAAGGATATAATCTTTCATATTTTTTTTATACCAAGGACTTGAGTAATCCGTGGGATTAATCCAGTTGCCGTTTTGGTCCACATAATCACCATAAACATCGCAGCAATCTAAGCTCGCGTAAGCAACTGTGCCGTCATCTTGCCAAATTAAATTTTTAGAAGGATTTAAATTAGCAATTGTTTGCTTTTCTCCATCAGTAAAGCCAGTGTCAGTAGAATCTTCATATTCTCCCACACAAACAGTTTGAGCAGGCAAAATTGCTGATGGCTTAATGGTCATTATATTGTCTGTACATTTATCAATTGTCCAAAATGGACCAAGGCTATCAACTACTTGGATGTTTTTAACGCATTCTTTTGGCATTTTCGCTGCTATTGCTTCGCATTCACTTCCAGGCGCATAACCATCATCCAATAATTCTTTAACGCTGCAATCTAAATTTTGACAATTTTTATCTGGGTCATTGGCATCGTAAATGCATAAACACATATTGGACTCTTGATAATTTACTCCATAATATGACCAAACTTCAATCTGCTGGATGGAACAAAGTATTCCTGGCACATCGTGCATAGTGGGTTTATTAGGAGAATAGGCATATAATTCGCCGTATAATGGTTTATAACAATAATCGCTTGGATATCTTGAAGCAGGGCGAGGGGGTTCGGAAGAAATATACTTAAAGCCATTTTTTTCTGGACAGCCGCATTTTTTTGGTTCATTCGGGTCATACCATGGATAATTGAGACTAGTAATAGTTAAATTAGGGTTTTTTAATAAATATTCGCTTGAATAATCACCAGCGCTATTAGTAACCACACAATAACGCGCCCAAATTGGCGCAGTAGTCCCTGGTGTCCAAGTATCAAAATCATAATGCATAAATGGCACAACTCGTTTATCTCTTATACAAGTATAATACGCGGAATCTAATAATTGAGTAGTCCCGCAGGTTATACAGCTTACATTACAAGTCTCATGAGTCGGCTGAGTGCACTCTGTGCAACCACCGCAAGTTTGAGGCGCGGGTGGACACCCGGCTGTGGCTTGACTAATAGCAATACTGCCAATTTTTTCCACTCCATTAACATTGCAGATATCCTCATTGGCGCAATTTGAACACTGACATTGCTCAGGCAATTGATTGGCAATTTGGTCTGCCGCATTAATAGTATTTTGAACCTCCTTTGAAATATCATCAATGGCTTTAGTTATAATATCTACATAATTAGAAATACTGTCAGCTAATTTGCCAATGGGAATATTAGAAATTAAGCTCTCTTTATAAATTTGTTTTACGCCAAAGGGGTCCTCAACATCTACCTCTCCTTTCTTAAGCGTGCACTGCGCATCAGTAGGGGAATAATCAATTAATCCCTTTAAGGCAGCTTTAGAATATTTACTTTTATCAGTAGCGCCTGGATTAGATAAAACATAAAAAGTAGCTGGGTCCCCGCTATTATAAACATCACTATCGCGATTAGCTTTAGATAAAGTGCTAGTCCAAAGTCTTTTGGCGGTAAAGGGCCATCCTCCTGCCTTATCATCGTTTTTATAATTAGTATTATCTACAGTAGTAAGCCCAGTATAACGGCCCTCTCCTAATGTTTCTATATTATTATAAGGTTGGCCAGGCATAAAAGCATAACCTTCTTTTTTTAATTCTTGCAATTCTCCCTTTAGACAAAGTTTGTTTTTGTCGCCATTTTTATAAGCAGTACAAGCAGTAAAAGTATGATAACTAGCCGAATCATAAGTATCAGGGAATAAATAATCTACTCCAATCTCATCAGAGCTATTTTCTTGAAGCTCTTGAAATTCAGCTAAAGATAACACATTTTTATTTTTATCGTTCATTGCTTGCTTGGCTTTTTCAAGGTCTTGAAACCGTTGTTCAAAATATTTTTTAAAAGTGCCAATCCTGCCGCCATCAGTTGGATTATAAATCTGTTTAATGGTGAGAAATGACTCTCCGTTTACTACTTCTCTTAATTTATTATTATCTTCATCAATAAATGGTTTAATATCTGTTCCATATTCAAATGTTTTATGTTCTCCATTAACAAGCATAGATAATCCATCGCAATGCAAACCCAATCCCAAACCAGTTCCATAAAGACGATAGTTTAATTCTTGTCGCGCGCAATCTATTAAAGGACGGCTTACGCAAGGGTCGCGAGGCGCATAATTACTGCTATTATTTTGATAAAAGGGATTGGCCGGGGTGGTTTGGCAACCCGAGTCAGCGCCCCGAGGGCTTCCGCAACAAGCGCATTTATTATCACACCTTGTTACTTTTCCAGAAGTTGAATCGCCATTAGAATCAAGGCAAGTATAGTCTTGCGGAGGAGTCGTATAACACCCATCAGTATAATAAGGCTGATTGGTAACTGGAAAGAAGGGGGGATAAGTAATGTCTGGCCATTCCGAACAAGGCTTACAGCTACAGCCGTCCCGAATATATTTTTTCATTAAATTAATAGGGCCAGAAGCAGAAGAATTGCCACATAATTCCCGTCCATTGCCATTCAATAATTCTATTTTCTTGATAGTCGCTGCTAATAAATTATCTAAACAAATAGACATCTCTAATCCTTCTACCGCATCTTTTCCATCAATCTTGCCATCATTATTGCGGTCAATAGTATCACCGGTTTCTTTATCATATAAAAAACAAAGTTCTTCAGTTTTTTTTACACTAGAATTTTGTTTGATAACCTGAGAATAATTATAGGCCTGACCATCAGTTGTGGATACTGGCATTAAAATAGATTCAATAATTGCGCCCAAAGGAATTTCTTTATAGGCTACCTTAGGATTAAAATTAGGGCGTGGATTAACAATGTTATGGACATTTGAAATTACTACATCAAAATTAATTTTAGTTAACTCGGGATTCACGGCTTGCAAAATTAAATATGAGCCAAATAAAATTACTAGCCCCAAAAGCGCTGATTTAATCCTATCTTTAGCAAGAGAGGTTTTGGCTACATTGCCTTGAGATATTAAAAATCTAATCCCTTGATAAATAATGACAATGACTGCGATAATACCCCCGCAATAAACTAAAAGATTATATAAGTAAATAAAAAAATTCATTCCTTCTGTATCAGAAAGGCCCGGCAAATCCGGATAATTAATTTCGGTGCCCAAAGCAATAATTGGCAAACCAATCAATAATAAAAATAATTTCAAATAATTCCGTCCCATATTTTCACAATTTTATTATATTTTAAATTTTTATTTTTATTTTTTATTTTGTGGCGTTTTTTAATTTTATTGAAGCAACTTTTTCTGCTTCTTCTGTTTCTTCTGTTTCTTCTGCTTCAGTTTGAATCGCCTGATTGGTGTCTGTTAATGTCCCCAAAACTAAAAAAGTATAGCCAAAAAATATAGCGTCAAAATAAGGAATAAGTTCTAATAATGTTTCGCCCCCCAAACGAATTAGAGCTCTTCTAAAAACATTATTGGTTTTTTTGGTCATTTTTGTTCCCAATATCCACGAACCAAAAATTAAAGAACCTACAAATTCCATTATCCCCCCATCATCTAATCCAATACAAGCCAACAACAATCCGCTTAAATCAAAAAATACTGCTACGGGCAGCAATATCATTGCCTCGGGACTTGGTTTTATTTTAATTTTAACCGGAATAATAATTTTTATAAGTTCAGTGAGCATTTGCTTTGCAAAAAAAATTATACAATGTTATAATAATTATAACATTGAACAATTTTTAAGTAAATAATTTTTTATAGAGTTTTTATAAAACTAATAAAATATGATTGTTTCTCAAAAAATAAAAACTTTTTTTACTAATAAAAAATTTTCCGCTCTTTTAAGTTTATTAATTTTAATATTAATCTTTTTCCCATTTGCTGCTCAAGCCGGAGCAGTGGTTGATTTTCTAGGCCAGATGTGGAGCGGAATTACTTCAATCGGAGAAACAGTGGCAAAAGGAATTTTAGGTTTTATATTTGGTCTCTTAATGTCTATTCCTTTATTTCTTTTGCAATTAGCTTTAGATTTTTTGAATTGGGTAGCTAGTGGAGATTTTTTGGCTATTAAGTTTACTGAGATGAATCCCAATAATGTTGGCTATAATCCCTTAGTGGCGACAGGATGGGGTTTTACAAGAAATTTTGCCAATATCATTCTTATCTTTGGCTTAGTTTTAATAGCTCTAAGCATTATTATGGGCTATCAAGAAACCCGCGCCAAAAAAACATTAGTTAACTTTATTTTAATTGCTGCTCTTATTAACTTCACGCCTGTAATTGCTGGTTTAGTAATTGACCTAGCCCAAATGTTAATGAATCTTTTCTTAAAAGGCGGAGTGGCTTTAAATTTTGTAGACCTTATTAATTCAAAGATGTCAGGATTATCAGTGGCTGATTTGCCAACCTTAATAGTTTTGTGTCTTTTCTGTATTTTTGCGGCAGCCGTATATTTTATATTCGCGCTTTTATTTTTAGCTCGCATTGTAATGCTTTGGATATTAATTATTGTTTCCCCAATTGCTTTTGCTGAAAAAGTAATGCCCGACGAAGTGAGAAATTTTACTCGGCATATTCTCCCGGGTATGATGAGTTGGGATGAATGGTGGAACCAATTTTTACAATGGTGTTTTGTAGGAATCCCGGCCTCATTTTCAATCTGGCTTTCTAATATACTAATGCAAGCTATGTCCGCTGATACTAATTTTTTCTCTACTCCTAGCGGAGATACTATGGTTGGACTAGGTCCAATTATAATGTATTTAGTGCCTTTCTTAGTTTTAGTAAATGGGCTATTTATGTCTTTGGATTCTGGCGGCGCAGCTGGCTCCAAACTCAAAAGCATAGCTGGTAAAACATGGGCAGCGACAGGAGGAGCGGCTATTGGAGCTGCCACTGGTTATGTAGCTGGCCGAGCTAAAGCAGGGGGAACTTGGGTAAAAGAAGGAGCCATAGGCACAGGAGGCGCTATCTTAAAAGGCAAAAATCCTTTGGATTATGAAAATAGGGAAGAAGGTCGTAAAAATTGGAAAAAATTCAAAAAGGAAACTGGCGATACTTTAAGAAAAACACCGGTTATTGGTGGGGTTATGCCCAAAAGCAAAGAATGGAAACAAACAGAAAGCTACGGCCGAGTAAAAGGATTAAATAAAGCGAGCGCTTCTGAGCTTAAAAAGAATTTAGAAGGAATGAGCGATGTTCAAAAAAGACACTTGCAAGAACGTTTCTTGGCTAATGAAACGCGATATGAAGCCAAACTGCAAGAATATAAAAATAAATTAGCAGAGGCGAAAAGCCTTGGAGACCCAGAAACAACAAAGCTAGCGCAAAAAGAATTAGAAGCTTATTCTAAAAAATTAGCTATGTTAAAATATTATACAGGAATTACTGAAAAAAGAGCCCAGGGAGGTCTTCAGCCACCAGTAGAAAAAGAACCCGGTTTTATCTCTAAAAAAATCCAATCCGTAAAAACCGCTGGCTCTAGTGTAGGTTCTAAAATAAAAGGAGGAGCTGCTGGAACCGCAGGCGCTGTCTTAAAAGGTAAAAGTCCTTTAAGTTTTGAAAATAGGGAAGAAGGTCGTAAAAATTGGGAAAAAACTAAAAAGAGCGCTAAAGAGTTGCCTGATAAGTTAAGAGCCGCACCGGTTATTGGCAGGGTTGTGCCAAAAAGCAAAGAATGGAAACAAACAGAAAGCTACGCTCGGCTACAAGGATTAAGAAGGGCGACAATTCCCGAAATGAAAACTAACCTAGAAAATATGAGCGATATTCGAAAAAAACGCTTAAAAGAACGTTATTTAGCTAATCTGCAGCAATTTATAGATAAAGCAAATGAACTAGAAAAAAAAGCACGATTACTAGAAGAAGAAGGCAAAGATAAATATGCTATTAACGCGGCTAGAAAGGAATTGCAGGATTATGCCAACAAAATAGCTCTATTAGAATATTATACAGGAATTTCTGAAGAATCTAAATTTTGGAATCGCCCTTCATTTGGCCAATATCCCCCAGAGCATACGCCGACCGAGAATTAAATAAAAATTAATAATAAAACTATAATTAATAAAAATATGAAAATAAACAAAAAACCTTCGCCAGATTTATGGTTTAATTTTATAGAAAGTTTGGTTTATAAATATCATCTGGAGGATAGTTTTCTAAACGCTGACCTTCAATCTTCTTTGAATACTCTCCAGCCGCCTGAAAATTATTTTTTTGACAGAGCCGCTTTAAAATTAGCTTTTAATAATTTTCAGCCACTTCCGCCAACTTTAGCTTTGCAAAATATTTTAACTGCTTTAATTAATAAAGCAATCGCTTCTGAAGAATTGCCTTTATATCTCCAAAATGAATTGAATATTCCCCAAGAAACAGCTATCCAAATTGCAAAAGATATAATCGCTAATCCGCTTGTCTTAAAAGAAATGAACGAAGATATAATTCAAGAAGAAAACAAAACCGCTCTTTCTGATTCTGAATTTGAAAATTTTTTAAATGTTTTATTTGAACAAGAGGAAGAGCCTTCTCTGCCCGAAGAAAAACCATTCTTTAAGGGGCTTAATCAAGATTTGCTATAAATAAAAAAATGGCTTAGAAATATCTTAATCTCTAAGCCCTGCTTTTTGAAGAACCTCTAATTCCTCTTCGGTTAGAGGTTCTTCTGTTTCTTTTATTTCTTCTGTTTCTTCTTCCTCGTTGTCGTTGCTTTTGTCCCTTCCAAAAATAAAATCCATTTCTTCCATGGTCTTTCCATGGAAGACAGACCTAGGATTATTCACCCTTATATTTTTTTTAGATTTTTTTGTGGTATTATCATTCTTTTGTTTTTGCTGTCCTAAATTTGATTCTTCTCTTTCTGCAGCGGTTTTATTGTTGTTAATATTGTTAACGGGCATATTCATAGCTTTCAAAAGAGCTATAACAGTGGCAATAAGGTCTGTATTGATATTACTACCGCCACTATTGGACGAACCGCTCCCGCCGCCAGCGCCGCCAGCTGATAAAATATGAATCAATGCGCCGGCGTCTGCTGATATCATCTGTGTGACAGTATCATTGCATTGTTTAATAATGTCTCCATACTTGCTTTCGAAGGCAACGGGATCAGCTTCTTGCTCGGCCGCAATTTCTTGGGGCGAAAGTCCAGTCCGGGCTGACAGCATATCCATAAAGGTCTGCGCCGCGGTAGCTCTCCGATGAGCTTCAGCGTCTGCGATTATTTTTATTTTTTCAGCTTGCGCGGACGCGCTCGTAATTGTCGCTTCTTTTTGAAGCTGAGCCAGCGCATTGGCCTTAATAGCCGCCTCAATTTCTTTATCTCCGCCTGTGATATCAATCACATCAATGGAGACAATTTCAATGCCATATTTGGATATTTCCTCAAAAAATCCTTCTTGCGCCATCGCGCTAAAAATTTCTTTGCCTAGCGCCTCTTTTTGCTTAATCAAATCCTGGAAAGCATATTGTTTAATGTACCCCACAAAAAAGCTTTGGATACGAGGCGTTACAATATAAATCCATTCGGTCGTTACATTAAATAATGCCTTATATGGATTGACCACTTTTATGGTTGCGACAGTAGATAAATTTAAAGGAGCTCTGTTTTTATCCTCTGCTCCCTTACTCTCAATGTAATATGGGTACGGCATAACGCTCGTTTGCTTTAATAATTCTGCCCGGCTTACCACGATTCCTTTATTAGGGTCATATTTTTTCCATTGTAGATAGTGCGTATAAACTTGGCCAAAAAACAATGGCCAAATTAAGTGAAGTCCTAAAAAGCTTTTATCCTTATATTTTGCTTTAGGGTCATCCTCTGAAACAATATTCCATTCTTGATCAAAGGCTTTTCCCTTATAGTTCATTAATATTTTATAAAATTTGCCACCTACTTGAATAATCTTACAATAACCTTCATCAATAAAAGTGACAAGGATATCTTCTTTTCCCCAAATAAAATATAAAACCAAGAATAAAGTTATTAACAAAAATATTATTTCTGTTATCGCGCCAAGTATAGCTCCTAAAAGAAGGCTAAAAACAAAATATCCCGCTATGTTAAGAATGAACAAAATTATTAGGCCTTTTAGTCCGGCTGATGTTTGAGCTGCTTTTCTTTCTCTTAAGGCTTCTTCCTTTCCGTCCATTTACTTACACCTCTTTCCGTTGTTCTGATTTTTGTTCTGCGCGCGATACAATACATTCAACACTCTTGCTTTTCATTTCAATCACCATAATTAGTACTGTAAATTAAATTGTAAAATTGCTTTCTCTTTAATATTAAAGCTGAAATGCCAACTTAATCTTAAAGAGATTATTTTTAATAATAACCTATTTTAATCAGTTTGTCAAGCTTTTTGCTCTTAAAAATATTATTTAACATTATAGTTAAAAATAATTTTTTAATTAAAAATATAAAAAATAAATATCTTTAATGTCTTTTGTTGGCTTTACTTATTAATAAATATCCACCAAAATACTTGTCGTAAATAGGGGAGTTGTGCTAAAATGATTTAATATGCAAGAGTATACAAAAGAATTTTTTTGGAATGTTTATAAAACTCTGCCCGAAGAATTGAAAGAAGCTATTTTTGATGAAAACAATAATCAGATAATTTACAATATTTGCAGTCAATTAGGATTAAATGAAGAACAAGCTTCTTTGGTCGCTAAATATACTGGCCGAGTTTTAATGGGATTATTGCCAATGAAAGACTTTGGCGTTACATTAGAATTAGAATTAAATATTGATGAAGGTTTAGCTAATAAAATTTACCAAGCTATTGATTCAACTATTTTTAAAAAACTAAGATTGCCTTTGTCTCGTTTGGCTAAACAAAAATTTGGAAATACTCCTGCGGTCCAAAACACAACTTCAACCAACGAGCCGAATACTCAAACCCAAACTGATTTAGAATTTTTTGAAAAAGATGATACCTCGTCATTCCCGCAAGAATATCAACAAGAAAAACTAAATGAAGAAAATACAATTAGCAATATCCAGTTCCCAAAAATTAGGCCTTTGTTTCAAGAGCCGATTGCAACAAAAACCGCAATAGAAGATACTGCCTCGCGAAAAAATGCTTTTCCAAATTCAAACAATAATGATTTTCAAATTAAAACAGACCAATCAACAAAACCAAATATCCCGCCAATAAAAAATTCAACATCTGATGATTTGTCAGAAATACTTCCTTCTTACGAATCAACTGAAAGCCTCGCTAACTCTAATCCTAATATATCTCCCAATATGCCTACCAAATTAGATAACATTCCTTTACCAAGCTCAAATTCCCGACCTTCTCCTCAAAGATTTTATAACTCGCCTCAAAAAACCACCCCGTCTCCAAAACAAACTGGCCAGTTTGACCCTTACCGAGAAATTCCAATTTAATAAAATTATTTAATGTATTATGGATTTTCGAGTTCCTCAATTTATTGAACACGACCCTAAAATTTTAGGCCCCCTTACATTAAGCCAGGCTATTTATGTTGGCAGCGCTATAATAATTTGTTATTTCTTAAAATATTATATAGGCCAAAATATGTTTCTTTATATTTTAGTTTGTGGATTAATTGTTGGCGCCAGCTTAGCTTTGGCTTTCATAAAAGTGGAAGGGCAGGGTCTTCCCGCGGTTGGCAAAAACTTTTCCCGTTATGCCATTAACTCTAAATTATATATTTGGAAAAGAAAAGAATTCCCGGTATTCCTATCTTCTCTTAAACAAACTGGGAAAACGACAAATGCAAATAAAAAACCAAATGACGAAATAGGACAAACTCCTAAAATTAATCACCCAAAAAAAATAAAATCTCTTAATAAAAAAATAAATTTTGAAAAATAATTATGGCAACCCCTTCACAACAATTTATTCCCATCAAACAAATTCGGGAAGGAATAATGATAATGTCAGACCAATCCTTAAGGGGCATTCTTTTTGTTTCTTCAATAAACTTTGCTTTGAAATCAGAAGAAGAACAAAGCGCTATTATTTTTAACTTTCAAAATTTTTTAAATTCATTAGATTTTACCTGCCAAATTTTAGTAAACTCAAGAAAAATCAATATCACTGGTTATATTGATATGTTAAAAGAATTAGAAGTTAATCAAAAAAATGAACTCTTAAAAATCCAAACTGCAGATTACCGCCAATACATAGAGGAACTTGTGGCAAGCGGTTCTATTATGAATAAAAGTTTTTATATTATTGTCCCGTATTATCCTTTAATAGAACTTACAGGCGCAATACCAGAACAAAACAAAAAACAAACTCAATCGCTTACAGAAGAAAATTTTCTAAAAGGCAAATATCAATTATCCCAACGAATCCAATATGTGGCTTTGGGATTACGACGGTGCGGACTTAATACAACTATGATGGGATCAGAAGAAATTTTAGAATTATTATGGTCTCTCCATCACCCCAAACAAGCGGAAATGGGTTATTACCCCGAACTGCCTCCTGAAATAATTACTTAATTAAAATTATGGCATTATTTAATAAAAACAAAAACGAACCTTCTAAGGATAAGAAAGAAAAAAAGTTGTTTGAAACAGAACTTACTGATTTTAGAGATATTGTTGCGCCTCCTTCTATTGAGGTGGCGCAAAATTATGTCCACTTAGAAGAAAAATACTCAAAAACTTATTTCGTTTTTTCTTATCCTCGCTATCTTACAATGGGCTGGCTTGCTCCAATTATTAATATGGACATTCCTTTTGATTTATCTTTTTATTTTCATCCTATCCCCACAGAGCAGATATTAAAACAACTAAAAAAGAGTGTTACCGAAGTCCAATCAGAAATAATTGAAAGGCAAGAGAAAGGATTGGTCCGTGACCCGGCCTTAGAAACTGCTTTCCAGGATTTAGAAGATTTGCGCGACAGTCTCCAAACCGCTCAAGAAAAAATGTTTAAGTTCGGCCTGTATATAACAATTTATGTAGATGATAAAAAAGACATTGAATTTGTAGAAACAACTTTACGTTCAATGTTAGAGTCGCGTTTAATATATATTAAACCGTCTTTATTCCAGCAGAAAGAGGGCCTGCTTTCTTGTTTTCCATATTGCAATGATTTACTCCAAATTCACAATACTTTAAATACTTCGCCGCTATCTAGTCTTTTCCCATTTATTTCTTTTGATTTAAGCGACAATGAAGGTATTTTGTATGGCATCAATAAGCACAATAGTTCTTTGGTATTATTTGACCGATTTAGTTTAGAAAATGCTAATATGGTAATTTTTGCTAAAGCTGGAGCGGGAAAATCTTACGCAGTTAAATTAGAAATTTTGCGCTCTTTAATGATAGGCACAGAGTGTATTATTATTGATCCTGAAAATGAATACCAAAGTTTAGCAGAATCAGTTGGCGGCTCATTCTTCAAAATTTCGCTTAGCTCAGACAGCCATATTAATCCTTTTGATCTGCCAGAAGTAGGGGAAGATGAAACCCCAGAAGATGTTTTAAGAAGCAATGTAATTAATTTGGTCGGCCTAATGAGAATTATGCTTAATGGAATGACCCCCGAAGAAGACGCTATTATGGACCAAGCAATTACAGCCACTTATGCCGCTAAAGATATTACTGTTGATTCAGACCCTAAAAAATGGAAAAACAATGTTCCTTTGCTTTCCGATTTAGAATCAGTTTTAGAAACAATGGAAAATGCTGAGTTTTTAACTGAACGATTAAGAAAATTCACCCAAGGAAGTTATTCTTCTTTTTTTAACGCACCTTCTAATGTTAATATGGATAAAGAATTGGTTGTTTTTGGAATTCGCGATATGGAAGACGAACTTAGGCCAATCGCAATGTTTATTGTGATGCGTTATATTTGGAATACTTTAAGAGCAAGTTTGAAAAAAAGAATTTTGGTAGTAGATGAAGCTTGGTGGATGATGAAAGACCCAGACAGCGCCTCTTTTTTATATGGTATTTGCAAAAGAGGCCGAAAATATTGGCTCGGGGTAAGCACTATTACTCAAGATGTCTCTGATTTTATGAATTCAGAATATGGAAAGCCTATTATCACTAACTCTTCGCTTCAACTTTTAATGAAACAAAGCCCGGCTACAATTGATTTGGTCCAAGAAGTTTTTAATTTAACTGACCAAGAAAAATATTTACTTTTAGAAACTCCAGTAGGGGAGGGTATATTTTTTGCTGGCCAAAAACATGTAGCTATTGCTATCCGCGCTTCTTATACTGAAAATCAAATTATTACCACTAACCCAGAAGAAATTACTAAAATTAGAGAGGCCAAAGCAAGAATGGAGGCCGAAGAACAAACAAGCGGATTAATTTAATAAATATTTCCTTTAATTTTTAATAAAAATATATAAATTAAAATCCGGCCCCAAGGCCGGATTAATATTTATTTTGGTTTTATCACTATTTTCCTATGTTCTCCTTCTCCTCGGCTTTCCGCAATCACATCCTCTCTTTTTGTTAATTCTAAATGAATTATTCTTCTATCAAAAGAAGATGATAAAGCTATCTCTTTAGATTGTCTCGTTATGACTACTTCATCGGCCACGCTTTCCGCTAAATCGCGTAAATATTCTTCTTTGTTTTTTTTATAATTATCTATATCTAAATTCAAATAAATTTCTTTCTTTAATTCTTTATTAATAATTTTTCTTAAAAGCAACTGTATATCGGCTAAAACGCTTCCTTGTTTTCCAATTAATATTTGCGCCTCTTCAGTTCCCAAATCAATAGACAAAATCTCTTTTTCATTATTAAGGCATTCAAAACTCTTTATAAATACTGAGTAGCCAGCTTTATTGAAAAATTCCAAAATTATATCTTCTATTAATTTTTTTTCATCTGATGTTATCATTTTATTTTTTGTTTATTTAATAATACTTTCTGTTCAAACACAGATATTAAAGTAGTTAAAATCCAATATAATCCTAATGCTGAGGGCGCTCGGAAAAGAATTATAAATGTCAAAATGGGCATAAAAAATATCATTTGCTTTTGCATCATCACTGAAACCTCGGCCATTGTGTTTTCTTTTCCATCGCTATTATCACTTGGCGGTGGGGGAGGAGTAGCTGTTTTTACTTGCCAAAATTGCGCCAAAGCGGTTAGAGCTGCCAAAGGAATATTTGGCTGGCTTAAATCTAATTTTAAGCCATTAAAATTAAAAAGGTAGGGATATATAGCCGAAGGTAATTTTACAAAAGAATAAAGCTCGGCAGATAGTTGATTTATGTCCATTCCATTTCTTACTACATAAAAAAGCGCAAACAAAATTGGAATTTGGATAAATAATAAAATTGTGCTAAAAAAGGGGTTAAATTTTTCTTGCTGATAAAGCTTAACTAATTCTTCGGCTTGTTTTTGTTGGTTATTTTTATATTTTTTTTGAATTGCCTTCATTTTCGGTTGAATTTCAGTCATTACCTTTTGAGATTCTATTGATTTTTTATTGATGGGGTGAAGTATAGCTTTTAACCCTAAGGTTAAAATAATAATCGCCACGCCAAAATTTCCGATTAAACCATACAGCCAAATTAAAATATTCAGCATAGGCCGATAGAGAAATATATTAAAAAGAAAAGAAAAAGGATTCATAATAAATATAATATATATTTTTTAATTAATAACTAAATATTGATTTTTAGCAATTATTGATTCAAGGTCTTTTTTAATTTCTTGATAGCTGGCTGTTTTAATATTAGGATAAGCTATAAAAATGATATCATAACTTCCTAAAATATTTCTGAATTCTCTCGCCGCGGCGCGCAACCGCCTTTTTATTTTATTTCTTAAAACAGCTGATTTTGCTACTTTCTTACTAACTATAAATCCAATCCGGCAATAATCTTGCGAAGAGGGAACTATTCTTATAAAAAAATATTTTCCTTTAATGGTTTTGCCGTTTTTAAAAATATATTCAAATTCTTTCTGTTTTTTTAAGCGGTTTGGTTTAGGAAGCATAAATAAAAAATAAAAACTCCGCTTATAGCGGGGTGTTTTATATTGTTAACCTGTCTCTTTTTTTGCTTCTTCTTCTTTTTAACACTTTTCGCCCGCCTTGGCTCGCTGTTCTTGCTAAAAAACCATGCGTCCTTTGCCTTTTCTTTTTTTTAGGTTTATAAGTAATGCTCATAATTCTCGGACTTGTTATTTATAATTATATTTTAATAATAGCAATTTTTTGCTTTTTGGTCAATAAAATGCGCTAGTTTGTCGCAGCAATATGATAATGTCATAGTTGAGCAATTTAGAAATTTCATACCTGACTAAATTCTGTCATAATCTTCTTAAGAAAGGACTTTAATTTATAAGAACAATTAAAATCTTAAGAAACATGTTTGGGATCTATGTTTGGGGGTCTGACCCCTAAACATGGAGGTGGGGCAGGGGTGATGTTTGGGGGTCTGACCCCTAAACATGGAGGTGGGGCAGGGTATGAAATTTCTAAATTGCCTTGACATAAAAATTTAATTGTCAATTTAGTTTGATAAATTTTGTCTCAATTTATCCACGCTTTTTCAACAAGGCTTTATTTTCCCTTTATTTTATAAGGCCACTTTGCGAGATTGACAAAGTAATCTATAATATAAGTGTATATAAAAGCAAAAATTTATTAAAATAATTTTAATAATTCATAATTAAAATATAATAATTTATTCGTCTTATGGCAGAAGCAGAACAATTATGGCAAACTGTTTTATCTCAAATTCAGCTCAATATCTCGGCTGCTAATTTTGCCACCTGGTTTGCTAACACAAAAATATCTTCTATCGAGGGGGACAAAATAATTATTGCGGCTCCTAATTCATTTAGTAAAGAATGGCTAGAGCAAAAATACAATAAAGATATTTTAAAAATTTTACACGATATAAACCCTCGCTTAAAAAACATTGAATATATAGTAAGCGCGGCCAAAGCGGATAAAAAGGCGATTACTTCAAAAAAAACAAATTCTCAAGAAGAGAATATTGTGGAGCAATTAGGTTTTTCCGAATTAGAAATTAACCAAGAAACCAACCTAAATCCAAAATACACTTTTGAAGATTTTATTGTTGGCCCATTTAATGAAATAGCTTATGCCGCGGCCATAGCTGTAACAGAGGAACCCGGAAAAAATTATAACCCTCTTTTTGTTTATGGGGGAGTGGGATTGGGAAAAACACACCTAATTCAAGCTATAGGAAATAAAATAAAAGAAAACCACCCCGACCAAAAAGTTCGTTATATCCCCGCTGAAAAATTAATCTCCTCTATTGTAAATGCAATAAAAAATAATAACATAGAAGGATTAAAGAAAAACCTGCGCGAATTAGATGTGCTTATTGTTGACGATATTCAGTTTTTGGCTGGCAAAGACAAAACCCAAGAAGAATTTTTCCACACCTTTAACTCTTTATATCAAAAAAATAAGCAGATTGTCCTTTCCTCAGACCGGCACCCTAATAATATCCCTGCTATTACCGAGCGATTAAAATCTCGCTTTGAAGGAGGAATGATAGCAGACATTAATACTCCTGATTTTGAAACAAGAATTGCTATTTTAAAACAAAAAATGGAGAAAAAGGGAGTAAATTTTAACCAAGATGTGGTTGAGTATGTAGCGTCTGTAATTCAAAAAAATATCCGAGAATTAGAAAGCGCGCTTAATCGCCTAATTATTTTTAAGAAAACAAATAACCGCAATCCCAGCCTTGAAGACGCTAAAAAACTATTAAAAACCTTAATAGTTTCATCTAATAATGTTATTGGCCCTAAAAAAATAATAGAAACCATCACTGAATTTTATGATATCCCGAGCGGCAATATGTTTTATTCATCTCGGAAAAAAGAATACAGCAAGCCAAGACAAATTGCTATGTATTTATTAAAAAAAGAACTAAAATTGTCTTACTCTGAAATTGGTAGAAAATTCGGGGGGAAAGACCACACCACTGTAATTCATGCTTGCCAATTAATTGAAAAATTATGGGAAGAAGAAGAAAAAACCCACCAAGAAATTGAATTAATTTTACAAAGAATTTATGCTGGTTAATATTTTTATGTCTGTTTAAAAACTGTTAATAATATAAGCATAATTTAATATAAGAAAGTGGATAAAATAATAGAGTCAAAATATGAAAAATATCTAAAATAATTTTAACTCTTGTTTTTATCTTAAATGCCCAACTTTTCTCTCAAGTTATCCACATATTTTATAAAATAAAAAAACTAAAAATCCTTTCAAATAAAAGAAAAATTCGATTAAAAAAATTATCCCCAAAAATTTTTAATGTTTATTATAATAATTTTAATAAAAATAAATTAAATAAATAATATATATGAACTTCACAATTTTAACCAAAGAAATAAAAAAAGGAATTGGGGTGACTGAAAAAATTACAGGTCACAACCTTACTCTTCCTATATTAGACAATGTTTTATTGGAAGCATTGCCAAATTTTCTTAAAATATCTGCTACTGATTTAGAATTAGGAATTCAATGGTGGGGATTATGTAAAACCGAAAAAGAAGGAAAATTAGCCGTACCAGCTAAACTTTTGAGTCAAGTTGTAAATATAATTAACCAAGAAAAGATTAACATTAAAGAAAGAAATAATAATTTAGTTATTGAGGGAAACAATTACAAAACCCAAATTAAGGGCTTTTCGCCTGATGATTTTCCAATTATCCCAACTTTTGGAAAAGATTTTTATATAGAAATAAATCCTCAAAAGCTGAAAGAAGGATTAACGAGCGTAGTTAATATTGTAAGCCTTTCTCAAATTCGGCCGGAAATATCGGGCATCTATTTTTATTTTGACAAAGATTTAGTTAAATTGGTTGCCACTGATAGTTTTCGTTTAGCAGAAAAAGTATTATCTTTTGGAAATAAAGCAGGATATAAAAATACATTTAAAAATCCTATAAGTTTTATTTTGCCCCAAAAGGCAGCCAAAGAGTTAATTAATATTTTAACTGAAACCGAAAAAGATATTAAAATTTATGCTTCTGAATCCCAAGTTTTATTTGAAACTTATTTAACTAGTTTAGACCATCCAGAAATTAATTTAATTAGCCGTCAAATTGAAGGGGAATATCCTTCTTATCAAGAAATTATCCCCAAAAATACCAAAACTAAATTAATTTTGAATAAAGATGAATTTACTCAAAAAGTTAAAGCAGCGGGAATTTTTGGAGGCCGCACTAATGAAATCGCCTTAAAGATAAATCCAAAAGAAAAAGAAATAGAAATTTGCAGTCAAGATTCTGAAGCTGGAGAAAGTAATTTATTTTTAGGAGCGAGAATTGAAGGAGCTGAGTTAAAAGTTTCTTATAATTGGAAATTTATTTTAGAGGGGTTAGAAAATATAAAATCTTCAGAGGTATCTTTTGAAATGCAAGGAAATGATGGGCCGTCGGTTATTAAACCAATTGGAGATGAAAGTTATATTTATGTAGTAATGCCAATTAAGGTTTAATCAAAAACAATTTTTTAAAAAAAGCGCGAGAAATCGCGCTTTTTTAATTATTAAAATTAAAAATAATAAAAACTAATCTGGGACTAAAGGAACTTCGGTGCCCGGCTCCACTGGTTCGGATGTTTCATTGACTTCGCCAGCTTTTAATTCAATAGCTTTAAGAATTATAGCTCGCCAAATAGGACCAGCCGCTTGTTCTCCAATAGCAGACATACGAGCGTGATTATTATTGCCAGCCCAAACTGACACGACCACATCTTCAGTATACCCAATTGTCCAGCCATCTTGACTTTCTTGAGTGGTCCCTGTTTTAACCGCTACTTTATAATCATCAAATCTTAAAAGAGAATGAGCTCCAAACATTGGCGCGCGGGCATTATTGTCTGAAAGAATATCAGTGACCATATCGCAGACATTTTTTTCTAAAACTTTGCGCGGGGTTTTATTGTTTTGATAAAGAATGTTCCCTTGACTGTCTTCTATCCTTAATATTACAGACGGCTCTATATAGTATCCGCCATTAGCTAAAACCCCATAAGCTGTAGCCATATCAATAACGCGGACATCAGCTGCCCCTAAAGCGAATGATAATCCATAACGAGAAGTATCATCTCCTAAAGTAGTAATACCCATTAATTTTGCTAATTCAATTGCATTAGAAAGCCCAGCATAATCATTCAATACTTTAATCGCCGGTATATTTAAAGATTGAGCTAAGGCCGATCTTAAAGTTAAAGGACCTCGGAAGCGGCCATCATAATTATTGGGTGCATAACCATTATAATTTACTGGTTCGTCTACTACCACTGTATCCGGGGTAGCGCCATTTCGGAAAGCAGCCGCATAAATTATTGGCTTAAAAGAAGACCCCGGTTGTCTTACCCCCTGAACAGCTACATTATAACTTGGAACAAACTTACAAGTTGTTGCGGGGTCGCAACCTTTTGGCAATGGGTCAGCGTAAGGGTCAGCCGATCCAATCATAGCTAAAACCTCGCCAGTTTTTGGAGACAAAACAACTACCGCGGCATTGTAAGCATTGAAATTGATTCTATTTTTTGCGACATTTTCTTTAACAATTTCTTCAGCTTCTTTTTGTAAGTTCCAATCTAAGGTTGTGTAAATTCTTAAACCCTTGGTTTGTAAAAAATCAGCTCCATATTGCTCTTCAATTTGTTGTTTTGCATAAGTGACAAAATGGTAGGCCAAAGTTTTATTAGGCACTTTGGCAATTTCTATTTTTTCCGCTGCCGCTTTTTCTTCTTCTTCGGATGTAATATATCCTTCTTCGCGCATTCTTTGTAAAACAAAATTTTTTCTTACCATTAATTTATCCCAATGGTCTCCATAAGGAGAATAATAGCTTGGCATTTGAATAATTGCGGCGAGCATTGCTGCTTCTGGCAAACTAATATCTTGGATTGGCTTTTGAAAATAAGTCAAGGAGGCCTCTTCAGCTCCATAAATATTAATTCCAAAAGGCACTTGGTTTAAGTACCATTCTAAAATTTGATTTTTAGAGTAGCGCCTATCTAATTCAATAGCTAATACAATTTCTTTTATTTTTCTTTTTAGGGTTTTATCAGGAGTTAAGAAAGTAGAACGGATTAATTGTTGGTCAATTGTAGAAGCGCCTTGAGTTTTTCCTTGAGTAATATCTAAGTATAAAGCTCGCATAACACCAGAGGGGTCAATGCCAAAATGAGTATAAAAACGATTATCTTCAGTAGCAATAACGGCTTGTTGTAAACTTAAAGGAATTTGAGATAAGGGGACATAAGTTCTTTTTTCTTCATTATAGACATCGCTTAATAAAATTTCACCAGTGCGGTCATAAATTTTTGTAGATTCAATCATCTCGTTTTCAGTAAAATTTTGCGGTCGCGGCAAGTCCTTAATAATTATAAAAAAGATGATAGCTGCAAAAATGATTAAGACCAAAAAAAATAAGCCGATTATTTTTAGCAAAACAGAAAAAATATGAAAATGTTTCTTTTTCTTTTTAGGATTAATTTCTTTTTTGAATGGCGATTGACTTTGTTTGGTATCTGAATTTAATTTGATTTTCCGTCCCGATTTTATTGTTACGGGAATGATTCTATTTTTTTTCATATTAAAAATAAACTTTGGTATTTAATATAGCACTGACGAATAAAATAATCAATTTTATATTAATTTATATTAAAATATATCCAAAAATTTAAAATTTAATGTGTTTAGGGGTCAGACCCTAAAGGTGTTTAGGTGCTCTTATGTTTAGGGGTCAGACCCTAAAGGTGTTTAGGTGCTCCTATGTTTAGGGGTCAGACCCCAAGGGCTTTGGGGGGTCTGACCCCTAAACATCACCCAAGCATAAAGACCCAAACATTATTTTTGCTTTTTTCAAAATGTTTGGGGGTCTAACTCCTAAACACCACCCAAGCATAAAGACATAAACATCACCTTGTTTATTTTTCACTTGACACCTACAACCAAGAAAAGGTATAATCAAACTAATCAATTATAATAAATAATAAATAATTAATTAAAGTTCATTTATGAAAA
>Ga0116147_1000578_pt1 | contig 43392 bp, 24 predicted proteins | sample AD_JPNHG3_MetaG_FD_89749 | JGI IMG/M metagenome (GOLD analysis project Ga0116147, IMG submission 89749) | Active sludge microbial communities of municipal wastewater-treating anaerobic digesters from Japan - AD_JPNHG3_MetaG | ecosystem: Engineered > Bioreactor > Anaerobic > Digestate | place...
AAATTAACATGTGAACTTTTTTGTTCAATCAATACTTTAGTTTCAGGAATGTACGCATCAATAAATTTAATCGTTGTATTTTTAGCAGGCTTTTCAAATTGGATGAAATTTTCAGGATGTTTGACGCCAAATACACGATGTAACAATACAGACCAAAACATTTGACAATTGCCTTTTTCATATCCTTTGTTTTGGTACAATTTCACAAAGTCTATTGCAGCATTTTTTTTGTCTAACTTAGACATAGGAATTAAATCATCTAATTTCATCATATGCCTACCTTTATTACGCCCCAGAGTAAACCACAAAAATTAAAACCACAGAACACACGGAACATACAGAAAAAGTAAATTTAATAAACCACACCCCAGAGTAAACCACAAAAATTAAAACTACAGAACACACAGAACATACAGAAAAAGTAAATTTAATAAACCATGCCCCAGAGTAAATCACAGAGAATACAAAACCACGGAACACACGGAAAAAGTAATTATTACCCTAGAGAAAAATATCTCCCCAGAGCAACAATTGAATACAACTAAATCAAGGAATAAAAACAACTTCCAAATAATAATCTAGTACATGAAAAAATAATTGAATGTCATTGTATCAAAAATACAATGCAAAAAAAAGAGAAAAGAGAATATATTTTTTATTTGCTCTGGGGAGTGGAATTTGCTCTGGGGATTTGCGTTAGATTATTTAGAAATGCGTTAGATTATTTAGAAATGCGTTAGATTATGTAGAAATGCGTTAGATTATGTAGAAATGCGTTAGATTATGTAGAAATGCGTTAGATTATGTAGAAATGCGTTAGATTATGTAGAAATGCGTTAGATTATTTTGTTGCTCTGGGGAGGGAATATTGCTCTGGGGAGAGAAGTTGCTCTGGGGATGCAATGTTGCTCTGGGGAGGGAAGTTGCTCTGGGGAGGGAAGTTGCTCTGGGGAAAGTTGCTCTGGGGAGTTAATCTGCTCTGGGGAGTTAATTTGCTCTGGGGAGTTAATCTGCTCTGGGGAGGGAAAGTTGCTCTGGGGAGTTAATCTGCTCTGGGGAGTTAATTTGCTCTGGGGAGTTAATTTGCTCTGGGGAGTGGAAGTTGCTCTGGGGAATGCAATGTTGCTCTGGGGAATGCAATGTTGCTCTGGGGAATGCAATGTTGCTCTGGGGATGCAATGTTGCTCGGGGGAGGGAAGTTGCTCTGGGGAGAGAAATTGCTCTGTTGCTCGGGGATGCAATGTTGCTCGGGGGAGGGAAGTTGCTCTGGGGAGAGAAGTTGCTCTGTTGCTCTGGGGATGCAATGTTGCTCTGGGGAGGGAAGTTGCTCTGGGGAGAGAAGTTGCTCTGTTGCTCTGGGGAGTGGAATTTGCTCTGGGGAGGGAATATTGCTCTGGGGAGAGAAGTTGCTCTGGGGAGGAATTTGTTGCTCTGGGGAGGCAATGTTGCTCTGGGGAGAAAGTTACACGGAAAGAGTTGATAAATGTTGCATTCATCAACTCTTATTTTTGTTCGTTGAATTTTTTGTGGTTGGATAATTTTATTGGGAGGTTAGAAATTTTTCGTGCATTTGTTTGTATTAGATAATTTTTTTATTGTCGGGTTGTAGTTGGAGTAAGTTGTAAGTTTTATTGGGAGGTTAGAAATTCTTCGCACATTTGTTTGTATTGGATGATTTCTTTGTTGTCGGGTTGTAGTTGGAGTAAGTTTGTAAATATTTGAAGGGCTTGTGTATAATTTTCATTTTTTAGGGCTTGTTGGGCTTCGTCGAATTGTTTGTTGTAGAATAATTCGTTTTCTAAATTTTGTTCTGCTCTTATTTGATATTCTTTTGCTGGTTTATGGTTTGGCATAACATTGAGTATAAATTGAAAGCAGACAATAGCTTCTTTCCATTTTTGTTCGTTATAGAATGTTTTTCCTCTTTGGTAGAAGAAGGCTATGTTTTCTACTTTATTTTCATCTTGTAGTCGTTCTTGTATGATGGTGAGAAATTGTTTCGATTGTTGATGCTCTGGGTCGTGTTGTAGAACTTCCTGAAATTGTATGAGTGCGTCGGGAAAGTTCCATGTTTCAAAGTATTGGCATCCTTCTTTATATGCTTTTTCTATGGCTGTTTTTTTTATTTTTTCGTTTTCTCGTTCTTTTTGTGCTATTTCTAGATAGTTTTGTGCTTGTCTATGGTTAGGATTGATCTCTAGTAGTTTTTTGAAGTTGAGAATAGATGATAAGTATTTTTTTTGGTGTAGGTCTTGTAACCCTTTACAGTAGTATTCTCTATGTGCAATGATTCTTTCTTGTCTTTGGATTTTGTAGTCTGTATTTTTCCAAATAGGATGAGGGGAGTTTTTATAGGGCTGAAATATGCTTTTTGCAGAGCTAATTTCGTTGTCCTGTAAGAGTTGTTGTATGTTTTGATTCACGATGTTATATTCTTTTTCTAATGCTTGTAGTTGTTCTTCGGCATTATTGAGTTCATCGGGAATTTCTCTTTGTAAGTCCATTAAAAGACCACGAATTCGGCTAGAATCAGGATATTGGCGGATGAGTATGAGCGTATTGATAAGGTATTCGTTGAGTTTTTCAACTTCTTGATTATCAAATGCTGCCAATATACGAGGGATATTTTCACGTATTTTTAGAATTTCTTGTTCTTCTTTGTATAAGTATTGAACAAGGTCAAATTGTTTTTTTATGTCTTGGTAATGTTCGTATTCTTTTCCATAGATTGCTAAGATTTTGTGGAGGTAGTATATTGCATTTTTTATGTTTCGTTTTTCAATGGCTTGTTGTGCTCTGTATTGTAGTGTTTGTACGCTTAGGTCTGCGTTTTGGTCGATTTGATCTGTAACTTCATTGATAAGATTGATGATATCTGTTATGCTTGCAAATCTGTTTTCTGGTTTTTTGGCTATCATTTGTAGCACAATATTTTGTAGCTCTATGGTAATATCAGGATAGATTGCATTAGGTGCAATCGGTTGTGCGGTGAGATGTTGTTTGTAGAGGTCTGCAATGTTATTTGCTTTGTATGGTAGTCTACCAGTGAGCATTTCATAAAAAAGGATACCTAGCATGTATTGTTCTGTAAATGGTGTGTAAATTCCTTGAAATTGTTCAGGTGCCATGTAGTATACTTTGCCTACGCATAAGTTGTCAGGGGTGATTTTTTTTGCCTTTATATTTCGCAATGCTCCTAGTCCCAAAATTCGGATGGTTTCGTCTTTTGAGATTTGAATACTAGATGAAGAAATTTTTCTATGTAGCACATTTTGTTGGTGAGCATAGTGAATCGCTTTTGCAATTTGCAAGAAGTAGTCTACAGCTTGTGTGATTCCTAATCGTCCTTGTTTTTTGATGACAGTTGCTAGATTTTCGCCTTCTACATAGTCCATTACCATTCCTAGATGATCTTTAGTATCTATGGCTTCGTAAATTTTGGCAAAGCTGTGGTTATCTAGTCGTGCCCATTCTTTCCAAGCAATGATAGTACGTTCTTTAATAAGTGGTGTGTTTGCTAAGTTGGGGTGGAGTAATTTCATGGCACGTACCACTTGTAGAGAAGTGTCTTGGACTTGATATACAATGCCTGTAGTTGTTTTGGCAATTTGTGATTGGATGGTGAATCCTTGTATATTTTGTCCTATCATTCGTTATATCTCCTTTTGGTACGTTCTATATGAAGATGGATTCGGAAATGTTCTATTTTTTATATCTACTTTGCCTTGAGTTTGCACAACTTTAGGGAGTGATACAATTTGTTATTTTTTATGCAATTTTTTTGGTTCATTTTACTATGATTTTGTATCACCCTAGAGTGATACAAACTTGTTATTTTTTAGTACATTTTCTTTGCGTCTGTTCTGTTATGAGTTTATACCACCCCAAGAAGTGGATAATTTGTTATTTTTCTGGTGTAATTTCTTTGAGTCCATCCATATAGGGAACGAGTACTTCTGGAATGGTGATGTTACCGTTTTCTTGTTGATAGTTTTCTATGATAGAAACAAGAAGGCGTGGTAAGGCAACCCCAGAACCGTTGAGGGTATGGATATGTTGCGTTTTCCCACCTTTATCTTTGAATCTGATGTTGGCTCGTCTAGCTTGAAAGTCTGTGCAGTTGCTACAGCTGGAGACTTCTAGCCATTTTTCAACTCCTGAAGCCCAGAGTTCGATGTCATATGTTTTAGCAGAAGAGAAAGACATATCTCCTGTGGATAATAGTATAATTCTATAGGGAAGTTGGAGTTTTTGTAAGATATTTTCAGCATTATGGAGCATGGTATTTAGGGAATCATAGGAATTTTCTGGACGTACAAAGTGAACGAGTTCTACTTTTTGGAATTGATGAACTCGTAATAAACCACGTGTATCTTTTCCATATGTACCTGCTTCTCGGCGAAAGCAAGGTGTGACAGTGACAAAGTGGATAGGTAATGTTTCGCCAGGTATGATTTCGTCTTGGAAAAAGTTCGTGAGTGGTACTTCACCTGTGGGGATTAGGAAAAAGTCATCTTTAACTGCGTGGTACATGTCTTCTTCTAGTTTCGGGAGTTGTCCAGTGCCTGTGAGTGTTTTGCGATTTACCATAAAAGGTGGGTTGATTTCTTGGTATCCGTTTTTTGTATGTGTGTCTAGCATGAAGTTGATAAGGGCTCGTTCTAATCTAGCTCCTTGACCTCTGAGCATGGTAAAGCTTGTGCCTGTAATTTTTGTGGCACGTTCTAGTTCCATGATTCCTAATGCTTTCCCGAGTTCCCAATGTGGTTTAGCAGGGAAGTTTTTTTGTTGTATTTCTCCCCAAGTTCGAATTTGTTTATTGTTTTCTTCAGTTCCTTCTGGTACGTCTTCTGCAGGAATGTTAGGAAGCCATAGTAGTTCTTGTTCAAGTTTAGGTTCTATTTCTGCAATTTCTGCATCTAGTGTTTTGATTTGTTGGACAATGTCGCTCATTTCAGCAACTTTTTCACTGATGTCTTCGCCTGCAAGTTTGAGTTTTGTAATTTCTTTGTTGGCTTTGTTTTGTTGGCTTTTTAAGTTTTCTACTTGTACGAGTTTTTCTCGTTTTTTTTGATCTAGTTCTAGAATAAAGTCTAGGTTGGATTTTTCGCATTTGACTTGTATGGCTTTTCGTACCATTTCTGGATCTTTGCGGAGTAATTTAATGTCTAGCATTATTTTGTCCTTTTATTTTGTTTGTTGTAGCATTTTAATTTTAGTTTCTATGTCTTGTTTTTCAGGATACTCAGGATATTGAAGTAGGAGTTCTTTATAGAGTAGGATTGCAAGCCAGTTTTGTTGGGCTTGTTGCATGTCTGCTGCTTGTTTAAGAAGAATAGATGCATATTGACTTTTGTTTTGTTGTTGAATTTTTTGTATTTCTTGATTATATTTTTCTTGAATTTTTTGTATTTCTGAAAATTTTTCGTATTCTTTCCATTGTTGTGCGTATTGTTGTGTTAATGTTGCTATTCTTTGGTATATTGTTATGTTTTGAAAAAAATCTGCTGTTTCTTGCATGTTGATCAATGTTTGTAAGTCTTGGTTAAATTGGTTGTCAATTTGTCGTATTTGTATGTTAGATTCTTGCACTAAACTTGGTATAGTGCATTCTTGTATAATAGTTTGATATATTTGCCAAGCTTTTCCATATTGTTTTTGATTTTGGATTGTTTTTGCTTCTTGTATTTGTTCTTTGTGGCGGTGTGTATCTTGTTCGTTGTATATTTGCAATGTAATTTCAAATGTAGCTTGTCTATTTTGTGAAGCAGGTATAGAGTATTGCAGTTGTTGTTTTTCTTTGTTTTGTTGTGGCAATTTAAGATTTTTTACTAAGAATGTTGCTCGTTTGTCAATGCTAGGAAGTTTCCATATAATGGGAAATGTTTGAAATTGTCTTTGTAAGTTTTCTACTTCTGGATCAAGCATTTTGTTAGGTATAGTCATGTTGTATGTATGATTATTTTTTGTTCGTTCCCACTGAAGTTTGTATTGCAAGATACTTATTTCTTCTTGTTGTATGTATTTGATTTCCATTTGGACGTTTTCTTTGCTTAATAAGGGATGCAAGTTTCCTTTATATAGGCATTGTTGATCGTTTTTTTCTACGGTAAATGTGCTATATGTTTGATGAAATTCTAATGTTTCTTTGTTTGGGTTTGTAATTTGAATGTGACCAATAGGAAATAAGTATGTTTTTGCATAAAATATATGAAATATTCCATGAATATCAGGCATGATTTCTAGTACATTGAGTTTGAAGCTGGATCGTGGTTGTACTTGCTCTATTTCTTCGATTTGTATGTCGTCTAAATAGAATCCATGGGCACTCCCATGTATCATGCAACTGATTTGCATTTTTGTAGCATAGGGTGGTGGTGTGACTGTAGCAACATCGAGAGTCCATTCTGTTTTGAGTTCTGTTCGTAAGGGAGTATATTCATCCCAAAGTTTTTTAGCATTTTGAAACCAAGTGATGTGTACTCCTACGCAACCTTGGAGGGAAGTTCCTTTAGTCCAAATCATGATGCGGTATGATTTTGTTGCTTGTATATCTAAAGGCAACCAGTATATACATTCGCTTTTTTGTTTTACAGATATTGGCATAAATTGCACGCATTTTTTGCCAGTTTTACTATGTTCTGTAGTTGCAATTTGTAAATTTCCTGTGCATTCCCATTGAAATTCATTTTCAAAAGAATAGTCTTCTATGAGGTTGTTGGGAATTTCTGGTATGGCATCTGTTTTAAATAAACTAAGATTAAGTAAAATAGTAGCCAATAGTATAATAAAAATTAAGGGATATATGGCGAATGATAGGAGAATAGATTCTTTTTTTGTATGTGGTTTTTGTTCTTTTTTTTGAAAAAAACAAAATACATCTCCAATTTGAAGTATGTCGTTGTTTGTTAAAGGTGAGGAAGTGATTTTTTGTTTATTGAGCATCACACCATTTCGACTATTTAAATCAGTGATCCACCATTGATTGTCTTTATAGGAAATTTCTGCGTGTTTTGCCGAAACTTGTCTGCTTTTTAAAAAAAGATCGTTGTCTTTTTTCCTTCCAATTGTGAAGGAAGTTTTATCTTGTAATAAGAAATATTGTTTTGTTTTTGGAAAATACAATTGATATTGACAGGGATTAGAGGAATGTTTTTTTTGAGTCATGAAAGTTAAATATGTGCTTCCTATTTTTATTTTATCGTTGTCTTGGAGTTTTTGTTGTACAATTTTTTCTCCATTTACAAAAGTTCCATTATGTGAATCTAGGTCTTTGATGTAAAAAAAACCTTGAGAATCCCAATCAATTACACAATGTGTTCTAGAAAGAAGTTCATCTTGTAAGTCAAAATCTTTACATGCTCGACCTATAAATAATGCATTATTTTTTTGTAGACAATATTCTTTATCACCTGCAATAATGTATGGCATGTTGTATTTCCTACTTTCATTGCTAGTTTATGCTAATTGTTGTATTATAAAAAACAAAATTCCTTTGTTAGGAAAAATTTTTATTTACTATCGTACCATCGATTAGCGAAGCATTATTCAGAAAATTTTTATTTACCATCGCTCAATCGACTAGCAAAACGAGGAGCAAATCCTAGTCTATTGATTTTTTCTTGTGTTTTTGGAATATCATATGGTCTTCGAAAAAATTGGAATGTAAATTCTTCAGAATTAAATATCCCAAAGGAGCATAAAGGACATTTATCTCTTGGTTGGCCAACGCTTCCAGGATTAATTAAGTATTGCTTGTCTCTATGAAGCTTTATAAATGTATCTTCATGGATACTTTGTACCATATGACCTCTTGCCATCACAGATGGTAAATGGGAATGAGCATGGAAACAAACAGGAATTTCTGGATATTTTTCTTCCATAAGTTTGAGATTTTTTACAAAAGAGTCTAATGGGATCAAGTATTCATCTTTGTTTCTTAGTGAACCATGAGTGATGATAAATCCTTCTTCATGTAACATTTTGTTGGGCATTTTTTGGGAGATGAATTCATAATGCTCTGGTTCAAGTTGATTTCGAGTCCATTCTAACATTTTCATAGTGTCTTCTTTGACATGTTCTTGTTTTTCTCCAATTACATATCGTTCATGATTTCCTTTAATAGAAGGAATATTGTGTTCCATAATCAAGTTGAGACATTCGGCAGGATTTGCATTGTAACCCACAACGTCTCCTAGAGAAATGATTTGGTCTACATTTTCTTCTTTCAATGTATTAAAAGCAATCATGAGTGCTTCTAAATTAGCATGGACATCTGCTATAATTCCAAAGCGCATTTTAATCTTTCTAATGAATTCTAATTGCTAGCATTTGCTAGCAATTAGAATGATTTTTAATGGAATGGATTTTTTTACATAGGAATTTGATTATTCATTTTCATCATCGTTGTATTCATCATCATCTTCGTTGTCGTCTTCATAGTTGTCGTCTTCATAGTTTTCGTCTTCTAGTTCTTCGTCTTCATAGCCTTCTTCGTCGGATGATTCATACTCTAAAAATTCTTCAAATTCCTCAGATTCATCGCCCCATTCTTCATCAGTGCCGTCGTCTACATGTTGTTCTTTATCTGGATCTTCCGTTTGAATTTCTTCTTCTACTTCTTCTTCCTCTTCTGGTTCTTCTTCTTCTAGTTGAATAGGTACAGGTTTAATTTGGACTCTATTTTCCATGAATAGAGCACGTCGATTACCAACATCCATTGTTGCATGTCCTAGAAGTTGATAGATAGATCTAGAAAATTCTGAAAAAGTGACGTCTGTATCTGCTTTTGGTGTTTCATTGAGAATACCAACAAACATTTCCAGTTCTTTTTCAGTTGGTTTTATATTAGATTTTGCAAAAATTTGTCCTAAAGCCCAAGCTGTTTTGTTACGTATTTTATAAGAAAGATCTTTTTGCACAAGAAGTTCTTCTATTTTAGTGATTGCTTGTGCATCACCGATATTTCCTAAAATGTCTAGAGTCAGCATGATGATTTTTTCATCTGTTTTATATTCTAAAAGTCCGGTGAGTACATCGATGCATTTATTCATATAAGAAAAAATAGCACCTTGATGAGCCAATTGTGTCATCACTTGAAGGGAGCGTAAGGTTACATCTGTTGCATTCACTTTATATGGTTTTTTATGAGCATCTAATACTTTGTTGATTTGAAGTTTTACTTCATCTTCTTGCAGTGGAAGAGTAACAATGTCTTTGATTTGAGCTTTGGTGCTGTAAAGTGTAAAAAGTTTTTCTTTGTTTTCTTTTTTACCTAAAATTAATACAGGAATATTGCTAGCAAAGGGATCTTCTGTAACATTGTTGACAAAGTAGGATGTAGTCATATCAGATAAGTTTTCTGCAACAATAATTAAATCCTCTGGTGGAAAAGTTTTGGCTCGTTTGATACCTTCTGTTCCACTGTTGACTGCTAAAGCAACTAAATCAGCTTTGCGAATGATTTCGCTAAGTTCATTGCGAGATGCGTCGTTGTCATCTACAATTAAAATAACTCGTGTATCCCATTCTTGTAATGCTTCTTTTAGAATTTCCATAACTTTGGGAGCTTCTTTGAAAGTTCCAATAGGATTGATTTCAGAAATAGTTTGTGCTGCAGCATAACGTACACGTTTATCTTGGTGATTTAAACAATGGATAATGTCACGAACAATTGTTTGTTGGTTTCTGCATAAATTTCCAAGAGCAACGAGGATTTCCACAGTTACTTCTGAATTTTTATTTCTTCTTCGTAAAGAATCTTGAAGAGCGAGATAAAGAAGGTCAGGCCCTGCAGCATATGCTAAGTTGCAAGCTTGGACTGCTCTTGGTTTATCTTGTTGAAATTTTTTAAGATCTTCTTCTGGGACAAGAACTGCTCTTTCTGTTGCTGCTTCTTCTACAGATTCAATTTTTGTTTTTTGAGAGTAATAAATTTGAAGGAGAAGAGCCCATGCTCTTTGAAATCCTGGATCGAGTTGCAATGCTCTATAGCATGCATCTTCTGCCATAACATCATTGTAAATGGAAGGAAGAATTTCTTGGTAATTTAAACTGTTATTCATCCATTTCCATTGTAAACGGTTAGAAGATGCACCAATTTTGTATTCTATAGCATCTTCATAATATTTATTGGCTTTTTCGTAATATAAGTATTTGGCTAATTTAAGTGCAATAGCTGGTTTCCCAGTAATTTTTTGAATAGCAATACTTGCTTGTTCTTTAACAGATGCTTCTTCTGTTTTATCTTCTAAAACTTTTTTGAGGTCAGCCAAAGCTCGAACGTCTTTGATATTACCTAAAATCATAATAACTTGTTGACGTAAAAATAGATCCGCAGAATCTAAAGCTTCGATTAATGGATTAACAAGAGTGGAACCCATTTTTGTCATGGCAAGTTGAATGTTGATTCGTTCTTCATCTTTTGTTCTATTGGTGAGATAATTCAACATGTATGGTGCTGCTAATTCGCCTGCTTGTGCGTCTAAAAGAGAAATGGCATTGTTTCTTTGATATAAGTTGCCTGTAGCTGCTTGTTCTACCAATTTGCGAATAATTCCTGGATCGGTTTCTTGGCGAACAGGGGCTTGTTCTGCATACAGCATAAGAATTCTCGCAATGCGAGAAATTTCGCCACCTTGAAGAAGCATCTGCATCATAAGTTCTACACCAGCTTGCTCTCTCATTTCAAGGGCTTCTTTGTCTGATGGATGCTGGAGTAGAATGGCGTTAAATTTATAAATAGCCTCGTCTAATTGAGCATTTCTGTAAAGTTCAAATGCTTCTTTGGATTGTTGAATAATATCTTCTCTAAAATTATTTTCTTGTGCACCTAGTTGACACAAGGGGTAAAAAACTATAAATAAGAACAATAGAGTTGCTATACCCCTCATACTATCCTCCCTTTCCATACAATCTTTCCAAATTGTTTTAGTACATTTGGAGTTTATTCGAATTTTTTAAATAAAACAAGCTTGATCTGTTCTCAGATCATTATATTTTGATAAAATTTCCATGAAACAAGCTTGATCTGTTCTCAGATCATTATATTTAATAAAATTTCCATGATATGTTGTTAGTTTTAGTAACAATACGTTTAATAATTATCTATTATTTTAATTAGAAAGTCAATTGAAAAAGTTTGAACATCATGGATATTATTTTTTTTATTGTGTATTTTTTTTTTTTTGTATTTTTTCTGGGGTAATATTTTAAGTTATTGAATGAATTTGATCTACTTTGGGAAAGTTTTTTATATTATTGTTTCCTTGTAGTAATAATTAAGGTAATGGGTGTACCTTTGGGTGGTGTTGTTGTAGAATTGACACAATATATCGTATCATCTATTCGTTCGGGGAGTGGATTATTTAAGATGGCATAAGGATCATGGAATGTTGCAATGAGAACGCCTTGCAAATTAGCTGCAAAGCAATGTTTCCCATTGTCTAGCTGAATAAATCGACTTCCTGTAAATATCCAAGGTGTTTGTTTCATTTCTGTTTGGTGTTTTTTATCCCAAACCCATTTTTCTACATTGTGCTGTACTTGATTATATCGCACATATAAGTATACACTATCTCCTGTAGGTAAAAATGTATCGCCTTGGTATTTTCCAGCTTGTCCTGGTTGAAGTCCTATCATAAGAAGAGCACTATGGAAAATAGCAGGATTACAGTACAGTACAAGTAAACTTTCATGCTCTTTTCCACCAGGTGTGGTGGCTAAGAGCTCGATAAAATCACATTGTTGGTTCACAATTCCTTGAATTTCTATTTTTTTTTCTTGGTAAAAAACTTTTATACCAGGTAATTCTATAGTTTGAGAAAAAATTACATTGCAAAAGCAAATCAAAAATAGAAACCATGTCATTGTTGAAGCTCCGTTGCAATTTCACGCCATTGTATAATATCTTCATCGTTAGGGAGAAGAGCAGATAATTTCCGGCAAGTTTGGATAGCTTCACCGAAATCACCTTGGATCAAACTATGATAAGCATATTGTTTGTAAAATTTATTAGAAAGATCTATTTGATTTTGCTTTTCATACATTTTAGCAAGTTCTAAGATAGCTCCTATTTCATCTGGCACAAGTTCTACAATGTGTAATAGTGCTTCTATAGTGTCATATTGATCATTGATGGCTTTTGTCATATTGCTAATGCATTTATATTCTTCTACAGCTACATCAATATGCCCTAGTTGTTCTAATAGTTCTGCACGTTTTTTACGTACTTCTAAATGAAAAGGATCAATAATAAGGACGAAATTTAATGCGTCTAAGCTTTCTTGGAATAATTCCTGGGCATCTTGGTCTTTTCCCTGGGAATATAATTCAGTCCCTTCTGCAATAGCAATAAAACCTAGTGTGATAAGTTCATTTGTAGCATCGTCATAATATTCTAGGCGATGGTAAGTTTCAGCCAGCATCCGACGATAATCACGATTACGAGGTTCTAGTTGGACAAGTTTTTGTAGAACAGAAACCCAAGTTTCAAGGTTTTCTTCAAAGGAACTTTTTTCTAAAAATTCTAATAATTCTAGTAGATACACTTTGGCTTTTTCAAAGTTTTCTTGGTATAGAAAAACATCGGCAAGCCATTCTCTTGCAGCATAGTTATCGGCTTCATATTCAATGATCTTTTCACAAACTATGATTAAATAGCGACAGCCAAAAGAACTTTCTAAAAATTCTTTACTACGTAAAAGATCTGCTAAAATTTTATATTCTTGTAAACCTTCTACTTTCATACCAATTTGTGAATATGTATTGGCTAGAGCAAAGCGAGCTTCAATGTTCTTTGCATTAATGTCTAAGATTTTTTTATACGCTATGATTGTGGCGTCAAAATCATTTTGTCGTTTATATAAATTACCAAGGGTAGTGTAGATAAAACAAGCATCATCATATTTCCCAAGTTCATTATATAATGTTGCCATATATTCTAAGACTTCTGCACTAAAAGGATTATTTTGATAAGCATATTCTAAAACTTCTATAGCTTTTGATTTATCTTCTAAAGAAATTTTTTGGGCATATACAATAGATGCTTTAGATCCTTTTTCATATTCTTCTTTTTGAAAAAGTACATTTACATATTGTTTATGAACGCTTAAATTTTCTGGTGCATATGCAATTACACGTTCATATGCTTCGATACTGCCATCTAAGTCTTCTTTTTCTAAACATAAATCGCCTAATTTTTGATATTTTGCCACAGCTTTTCCAATCAATCCGCTAGTTTCGTATGCTTCTGCAAGCCAACGAAGCGTATCTATGGAAACACCTTCCAATTCTTCGGCTCGTTCATAAAGTTTGATAGATTTATGAATATTATTTCGAAATTCATCAAATTGTGCCATTTGTATGAGTTCATCTGCAGTGCGAAGTCGTAAGTATCCAAGATTTTTGGACATATTGTATAGCAAGGACATCGCTTGAAACATAGGCAAACGACATAACTTAAGAATTTCTTCTATATCGTGTCCACCATCACATAATGTTAAAAGATGACATTCTTCTGGCGATAAATCATAAATATCTGCACAGATATAAGGAATATCTTTCAAAGATGGAAATTCTTCCACAAAATTTTTCCATTGATCTAAATTTCGTGCAGCCTCCATCATGGCTACTCCAGGATTGATTTCAATTTTCAATGCAAGCAATTCTGGAGGAAATAAAACATCTGATGGTTCTTGATCTAAAAATTCAAATTGAATGTCTGGCCAGATAAAAATTTCGAAAATTTCTTCTCCCATTTGCAATAGACAGATATTGGATATAAATTCTTCATCAGCATTCATTTCTAATAAAATAGTAGAAAGCGATTTCCCAGTTTCTCCTTGGATTTGAAATACAGTGTTTAATGTTTCATCATCAATTTGTCCAAATGATCTTCGTAATCCCTCTGCTAAAATACTGGAACGCCTTAGGGAAGCTACTAAGGAAATATTGCCATTCCAAAAGTAGATGTATTTTTCTCGGTTTCCAGATTGAACATAAAGTATACCATTTCTTTTATTATTATAAATTCCTTGAAATATTCCAGACAATCCGAGTATTTCTAAGTCCTTTTTTTTGTCCCTATTTATAACCATTTAATTTAACCATTTCTAATGAAAATACTCTTGTTCAGTCAATGATTTTTTATTTCATAGAAAAATTTTATACAGTGACTAAAAATTTTATACGGTGACTGTAGTTAAAGTATTCTACTGGGATTCAAGAAAATGTCAAAATTATTTTTAATATTTTCTCATATAAAAGGATAGATTCTCACTCAACACAAGGAGTATAATCAACACAATAATACCTCATTGTGTTGATTATATCTCAATGAATGGAATCTATCAATCTATTTTTAAAACATTACTGTATTACTAGATTGTATTAATATAATTCTTCGTATTCTGGTTCTTCTTGCACTGGTTCTTGTACCCTTGGTTGCGTTTGTTGTGTTTCTTCTTGTAACTTTTGTTGCTTCTGTTCGTTCTCAAGGATAACTTTATCTAAAATTTCAATTGCTTTTGTAATATTTTCTTGGACTTCTGGGAGATATTTTGCCACATTAGAAGATAAACTTTGTTTAATTTGTTTTATCAATGTAAGAGTTTGTAATTTTTCTGCCATTTTAATAAAACATTTTGAAGACAATATACTAATTTTTTCATCTTTTTTACGGAGACCTTGTAATAAAGGTGTACGAGTCCATTGGTCCAAAGAATCGACATTGTCGACCAAAGTTAAAAGTGCAGAAATAGCAGCAATTTGAACAGAAAGATCTGAATCCCACAATCTTGTTTGAATATATGTAATTGCACGTTGGTCTTCAATAGTTTCTAAAATTTGGAGACAAATAAAACGAATTTCTGCTTCTTCATCTAAAGTAGCAGCAGATGTTAATCTAAAAAATTGGCTAGCAGCATGTTTCCCTAATGTTTGTAAAGCTTTGGCAGCTTCCAAACGTATTGTCATGCTTCCTAATTCTAAGGCTTCCCCTAAACATTTTGCAATTTCTTCTTTTGGTTCTTGGATTTTTGCCAATGTTTGGATGGCAACAACTTGTATTTTTGGATCTTGATGTTTTAGTAAAAGTCGAATCGAAGGGAATGCCTTTGTAGCAATTTCTCCTAGATTCCCCAATTCTTGCATAGCTTGGATTTTTCCTTCTATTTCATCAGTATAAATCAAATCGTGAATATAAGTTTGAACTTGATCTCTGTTTTTTGATCTATCGATTTTTTCTTCTTGAGATTCTTCGAGCGTTTTACTATCTTCTGTTAGTTCATCTTCTGGAGTCAATTTTTGTTCTTCAAGATCTTCTTGGGATTCTGAAGAAGATTGTAGCCATCTTTCATCATCTTCCATTTCTTGTAATTTAGCTTCTTCTTCAGCCTTTTCTGTTAATCGAAGAAGTTCGCGTTGAGCAAGCATTTTATACATATCATACGCTTGTCGCCATGCTATATAATTATATATAAATTGACGAATATCAGTAGGAATGCCTTCAAATTTTTTATTTCCTTTTTTTTGACTAGCACGTGCCACTCTTGGTTTATATTGTTGATATCTTGCTTCTGACCAACCTTGATCGGGAGGAAATCTTTTCAAAATTTCTTGGGCATTGGGGGGAAGTTTTCGCATCACTGCTTCTTTATCAATTTCTGGAGGAGGTTGATTGCGTCGTTCTTCTTCTAATTTTAAGCGTTCGAGTTCTTCTTCAATAGTTAAAGAAATTCCTTGTTCTTTTAGTTCTTCTTCCCATTTTCTTTGATGTTCTTCATCTTCTTCCATGACGCGTTCTAATTTCATTTTAATAGCTTCTTCCATGGCTGCTTTTGTTTTTGCAGATAATTTTTCTAGTTTAACAACGCGAAGCACATCAATGTATGGTAAGAAAACGAATCCTGGAGAGCTTTTTACATACCAAATGCGAATCCCTGCACCTTCTGCTTTAATATCTTTAGAAGGTAAATAGATGCGACTTCCAGGAACAACATTTTCAACAAAGCAATTGTTTAATACAACGCCTTTAATTTCGGAATTGTTTCGTAGTACAACTCGCACAACCCAATCTAGTGTTCGTTCTGTGTCTTCTTGTGCTACTAGAAAGGAACAAAGAAAACATAATAATATATAGATGAATATTGAATTTCGATTCATATTGAATTCCTTCTATTTTAGTGCGTCAACTCTAATATTGTTCTCATACCACAACTGGAGCCGCAAGCTTCTGGATTTCGTTTTCGACGTGTTGTCACTCGGATAAAGCGTGTGCCAATATACCAAGAACCACCACGCAATACTTTACCACCAGCATCTTCTGAAGTTTCGCTTTTATTTCCAGAAGCAATGATTTCTGGCGTGCTGGGACCAACAGGATTAGAATATGGTGATTGGCGATAATATTTTGACGAAAACCAGTCGCGTGTCCATTCCCAAACATTTCCTGATAAATCAGCAATATTATAAGGAGACATCCCATGTTCAAAAAATCCTATAGGAGAAGTTTGTTTAGCACCTTGATTTTTGCCATACGTTGGCTCAGCATTGTAATTACAACGCCAAATATTTTTAGAATTGGGGGCTTCTTCTCCCCATGGATATTTTCGTCTTGGTCGTGGATTTTTTACACTTCGTTTCACATCACCATCTAACCAAATTCCGCCACGAGCTGCTTTTTCCCATTGTGCTTCGGTGGGGATGGATCTTTCTGCCCACTCGCAATATTTTAGCACATCATACCATGTGATATTGACGACTGGATGAGTTTCTAAGATTCCCCATTTGGGGGAAACAGGTTTAGGATATTTTGTTTCATTGCAAAAATGTATATATTGCTTCCATGTAATAGGATATTTATCCATGAAAAAAGAATCTAGATACACTTCATGCTCTGGTTGTTCTACATCAAATGAATGAATGGCTTCTGACCCCATAATAAAAACGCCTTGTGGAATATAGATCATTTCTGAACCATCTTTTTTAGAGCGAATTGTATTATCATCTAACCATTCATAGTCTTTTGAAGAAATGTGGTCGCGAATGTCTTCTTTTGCTACTGGTGTATTTCCTTCTGAAACATAGATTTCGTCATCATCTTCATGGTATTCTTCCATTTCCTCTTCTTGTTCTTCAGAATAGTCAACGGAATTTAGAACAATCGTTGCCATATCGTACATATCTTCATAGGAATCATTGTCGCTTGCTTCTAGGACTGGTTTTGAAGAATGTTTTTCAACAACTTCTGGTAAGTCATCTTCTGTAATAGAACTTTCTATGGTCTCCCATATATTGGTGTCTGTTGTTGGATCCCATGATATTTTTTCTTCCACAACTTGACCAACAATTTTATTTTTTTGTTCTTCAACAATTTGTTCTAATAATTTTTGTTTTGTTTGTTCTTGAATTTTTTCTTGCAATAGTTCAGTATCATATTGTTTTGTTTGCTTTTCTTGTTGTTGGATAAAGTGTTCTTGTTGTTGTTGCAATTCATCTTGCTTTTCTCGCACTTTATTTATTAATTGAGTTAATTGGTCAAATTGATCATTTTTTACTTCTTCTATAGTAGCAACCGGAGTTTCACCTATTGGATGCCAAGCAGGAAATTTTTCCTGCATACAGTTTTTAATAGATTGCAAACATTCAGAAAATAATTCATAACATTCTTCCCAATGTTGAATATGATTTTCTAATTCTAAAAAATCTTGCCATGATTTTCTTTCTTCAGGGATTTGGCTTTTAATTTTCGTTAAAAAAGCAATGAAATTATCTCTATTGAGTATTTCTTCTGCAACAACAGGTACTATAAGATTTTTTTCTTTAATAATTTTTTCTAATCGTTCTAGTTGTGCTGACATTAATCCATGTTGAGTTGCTTCTTGTGTTAAACGAAATGCTTCTACATAGTTTCCTTTTGTTTCTGCCATATCAGCTTGTTTAGTCAACATTTCTCGCAATACTTTTTTTAAATCTTTTTCAATTTCATCAAAGTCTGTGTATCGCATTTTTATATCTTTATGTAAAGATTTTTGCAAAATGCGAGCGAACATTTTAGATGGCAATTCTGTAATGGGGGGAATGCGAATTTGAGGGTCTAAGACTTTATCTAAAAATGCATTTCTTTTATCATCATCCAGAGAGACTTCAAAGGAACCAAAGGGAGGATGCCCAGATAACATTTCATATAAAATAGTGCCTAAAGAATAAATTTCTGCCTTTATGTCCATTTTTTTTGTGCGATCAAATTGTTCAGGTGCTAAGTATAAAGTACGTATAACAGGACTTGGAACGTACCTAGAAAAATAACCAAAATGGGAAATTCCTAAGTCAGCTAAATATAGTTTATTTTGTTGAATGAAAATATTATCTGGCACAAGGCAATCGTGGAATAAAGGGTTACTTTGATTATAGGCATAAGAAAGAACACCTGCCAATTGCACCATCCAACGAGTGGCTTGCAAGGGAGAAATCATACGATGAATTTGTAACACGTCTCGCAATGTTCTTTGTGGAGGCATCAATACAGCATACCATGGAATTTGAGCAGTTAAATCACTATCTATTACGCAAATTAAGGAATCATGGCGTAAAGATAAAATTCGACTTGCTTCTCCAATAAATGTTTCGCACACACTACTCCCCATGTTAACAAAAGGAGCTTTGATTAAAACTTTTGTTCCATTCGTATGGATAGCATTATAAATAATGCCCATACTGCCACGAATATGTTCAGATTGAATTGTATATTCGTGAATTTTATCTCCTATTCTAAAAGGCAACTTTCCCATTCGTTTTTTCACTCCTTATTTTTTAAAAAGAAAAATTTTATAAAATATTCACAAAGAAAAATTTAATTTCTTTGTGAATATCATTCCATAAAATAGTAGGTAAAGTGATCTATTTCCAATAAGCGTTACAAGCTTTTGTCAATGCTTTATCGTTTTCTTGGGGAAAGATGCTACGAAAAGCGTCTGACCATTTCTTTCCCTTGGGGAGTTCTTGGAGAAGTTGATTCCATTTTTCTTGTTCTTGGTGGATGAGAAAATGAACAACAAGATATGATTCAAAAGGGCAATATTGTTCTGTTTCTAACCATTGAGACCAAGAAAAGTAAGGATATAATTTTTGAATATTTTCTTTATATAAAGGTAGTATTTTTTCCCATTGAATAGTATCTTTTTCCATGATAGCAGAACTAAAATACATTTCTGCACCAATATATATATTCATGGGAAGAGGAAAAGCTAACTGATGGTGCAATTGTCGAAATGCTTCTCGATAGAGATCACGATAGAAAAAATTACGATGTTGATCTAACGCTACCACGAGTTCATTTGTTACATTCCACCAAATAGCTGAAGAATAAGGAAAGACCTGCATGTGTTGCAGAGCAAGGTATTTATACATTTCTTCTGAGGTTTCAAACACAACTACTGTATTTTTCCTTGGATTGTGTTGTGGAAATATTGTCCTAAAATGTGTAAAAAGATCTTCTAAATAAGATCCCAATGCTTGGCATGCAATTGTTGATACTTTGCCTCGGAATTCATAATTTTCTGTAGAATGAATAGGTTCTTCAATTTTATTGCTGTAGATAGCAAAAATTTGGTTTAAAAGTTTATTCTCCTCTTGAAAATTTTGGAAAACATTTTTTATTTCACGAACTCGAGACAATGCAGATTCTCTTTCACCTTTTTCTAAAAAGTAGCCAATCAAAGCATAATGGCATAACATATTTTGCTTATTTAAAAGTAAACATTTAGCATAGTCTTCAATGGCTGCATTATAATTTTTTAATAATTGAGAGGCACGACCACGCCCTAAAATCGCCATATCCCATTCTGGTTCTAATTCAATGGCTTTTATAAAATATTGATATGCTTGTTCAGCTAAGTTTTGTTCTAAGGAACAAAATCCTAAATCAAGCCATACACAAGGAAATTTAGGTGCTTGTTGTGCTACGTAATAGAGTTTTTCCCTGGCTGTTGGAAATTGTTTTTTTAGAAATGCAATGCGCCCTTGTTTCCAAGTTTCCAAAAGAGTTGGCGTCATTTGATCCATAGCATGATAGATTGCAGGATATAGGAATTTTTTTTCTTGTTCTTTTTTTTGTTCTGCTTCTTGTTTTTTTGCTTCCTTTTCTTCTCGTTGTTGCCACAATTGTTCTACGATATTTCCTTTGCATTGGACATCATCAAATTGGACAAGGCTACGAAAACTACCAAGACCTATAATGCCAGTTTTAGTTATATTGCTAGGTAACTTTTCTTTAAAAATTTCACTTCCTTGTATAGAGACTCGAATAAAATCATTTTGAACCATAATATTTAAGTTACACCAATTTTGTGCAGCAATGATAGGTTTAAAAATAGTAGAAAGTGATTCATTTTCTTGTCCCACTGCGATCAATTGGTGTTTCATATCTCTTTTGGATGCACCAAAATCTAACCAATTGAGTCGAATTATATAACCTTGGTCTTTTTGTAGGTTAGGATCTTGGAATAAAAAAATGAGCATATTTTTATTATTGTCTTTTTCTGGAAAATTAATTTTACATTTTAAAGTAAATGTATGTTCCCATGGAATCGTTAAGTATGCACAACAATGATAATCCCCTGTTGCATTGATTTGAAGTATTCCATCTGTAATTTTCCCACCCTTTCCTAAATGCCATAGATTAGAAACAGAATCAAAAGAATCAAATATATCCATTTGATTTCCTTGTAGTGGCTGTTTTATAGTAGAATCTGAAACTTGTGTAGATTTCCATTGGTTATAGGAAAATTCTTCTTGAAATAAAATATTATTTTCGTCTTGTACAGAAAAAATACGAAATAGATCTTCTTGTGGAATCATGACATTTTCCCATGCAACTCCACCATCATTTATTTGTACGTCTTGTTTTGTTTGCCATTTATTATTCCAAAAATAATATCCTAGGGAACCTCGAGCTATAGCATAATTAGGAGCAAAATTTAAAATTTTTTCCCATTGAATTTTAGCTCCTAAGTCTACACCATTTTTTTCTGACCATAGAGCTAAATATTCATTTTCTAATCGAGAAGTGATTTTTTCTTCTTGCTTGAAATATTCATCCCAAGGGAAAGGAATTTCTTCTAAATTTTCAAATTGGTTTTTTTGTTTAAACTCATTGTTTCCAGATAAATATGTTACTTTACAACCATTGTTAATAAAAGAAAAAAACGCAGTAAAAGTTTCGCCATTTTTCAATGTAGCTCTCATCCATTTACCTAATTGAGAACGAGATTGCCATTCACGCCCTATTTTAATATATCCAGATGCCATTTTTGTGCAGAGTTCATTTTCTTCTTGGGCTGTTTCTTTTGATGTCCAACGTTCTTTTTGAAATATCAGTGCTTGTTTTTTGCAATCTATTTCATATTCTTTTTTTTGTTTTCTCAATATATCATTTTGGTATTTATGCCAATCTTGGAAGGAGAATATATTTTTAGAAATCAAAGGAGTTTTTGTATGTTCTACTACAGTAGGTTTGTCAAGAATAGGAACTGCTTTATCATGCATTTCATTGGATGTATACAGAACACCTTCCCATATTTCATATTTAGTTCCTTTAGGATGAGACAAAGTTTTAGCTAATAAATTCCATGCTCGTTTTTCATTGGCTGGATAGCGCATAACATATTTTGCTAAAATTTTTCGGATTTCGTTATGAAGACCATGATCTGCACAAAAGCAAGCCAATTCCCATAAATGTTCTCGCTCTAAATCAAATGCTAAGAATAAGGAATATATTTCTGTTGTTTTTAAAGTATGCCATGGAAGCTTCCATTCTTTCCCATTTTCAACTTCTAACACAATCCCTTCTTCAGAATCTCGTAAATATCGGCAATTTTTTTCAGAACGAAAATTAAATACAATAGACGATTTTCTATAACCTACTTCTTTGTGAAAAGCATCCCAAACTTTTTGTTGCGTTTGCCATTTTTTTATTTGATTCTGTATAGTTTGTATATCTTCTTGTTTCACGTTGGTTGTGTCTAATGATCTATACCAGTCTATGGCTTTTTCATATTGAAATTCTTTAGCAAGAGCTAGGCCTATATTGAGTTGTTCTTGAATATCTATAAATTGCACAATAGAGTCTGATTCTTGTTTTACTACTAAGTCTTCTTGTTTATGGACAATTTTTTGAAATAATAAAAATAAAAAAACAAGAAAAAACAAAAAAAGAATTAAGCCTGCTACTTTAGCTATTTTATATATATCATGGTATTTAGGGATTAAATCGCCACCAATCGCTTTAATATGTTCTTGACTAGCTAATAGATCTTCTTTTAATTTTGATTCAAAATCTTGTTCTTCGTCTGATTTTTGTTTTTTTTGGTGAATCCAATGTTTCGCATTTTTTTCGTAATTTTTAACTTCTTCATCTGCTATTCTGATGACTTCTTCTGTTTGTGCTAATTCATCGTCAAGTTCATGTTTGATTTGTAAAAAGCTAATGCGAGTTTCTTGCGTCTTGTCCATTTGCAAATCTTTGACTTGCATAGCAACTTCTTTTTTACGATATTCTGCCCATTGTTTGCTAATACTTTTTCGACTTAATTTTTTTTGTAAAATCAATAGATCACCTAAATGCATTTTTTCTAAACCGTCATGTTGCAATCGAATCAATAAGTCTTGTCCTTCTTGCCACATAGTTTCGTCCAATAAGCCTTTTTCATGCAAATTATCTAAGTAATGTCGTTCTTGTGCATTCAAACGCATCAAAGGAAATCGAGGTCCTTGATCTATTTTCGTCAAATTTTGCAACATCACTGCAATTTTCGAAGAATTAGTTTCATCTAAAATTCCCATATAAAATAAAACTTCTGCATATTTTAATCGGATTCCTAGATTCCAACTACCTTCCCAAACAAAAATAGAACGTTCTACATCTTCTTGTTTCATGTAACCATTGCATATTGCCAATTGTGAAAATAAAACAGCAGCGTTTTTACGTTTCAAGGTTGCATCATATTTTTGGAGATCTATGACAACACGTTTGCGTTCATTTAAATCAGGGAAAATTTCTAAAAAACCTGTATTTAATAATTGTTTGTCACGAATTATTTCTAAAATATTTAGAGAAATACCTGCCAATTGCAATTTTCGTTTAATATTTACACATAGTAATAATTCTTGTTTTAAAATGGGCAGCATTTTATCTATCCAAATTTCTGGAACTTTTTCTAAGTAATCTTGCCCTTCTTCCCAAGATTCTTGCCATCCTAAGTACTCGTAGAATTTTTTTTCATCTTCTTCTGTAAATAAATATGTTACTAAAGTACGTATTCGTTTCACTGTTTGAGTTTCTAAAAGTACTTCTAGGATGGCATAAATTTGTTCTGGATTTAAATGATGTTTTTCAAACAATACTTGATGAATTCGCTTATCAATTCCAAATCCTTGTAAAGCTCCTACTTCTTGAATCGCCAATCGAATAGCTTCTTTATCTGCAAATTTAAATGTGGCAGCAATTCGTCCGAAAACAATATCACTATTTCGAATCTGCATGACGAACCCCTCTCATAATAAACGTTTTCTTAGCTGTTTTTTATTTCTTCGCGAACTTTTACAACCAAAAGAGTAATGTCATCTGCGTCGGGCATACCTTTTGCAAATTCACTCACATCCGTTCTAATGGCATTAGAAATTTCTTCGGCCGTTCTTCCGCTTTGTTCAGATATAATATTACACAATCTCTCAATGCCGTATTCCTCTCCTTGTTTTGATTGTATTTCTGTAATTCCATCTGTAAATTGCACAAGAATGTCGCCAGGAATTAATTGTATTTCTACTTCTTCTAAATTCAAAGACCAAGGAACGCCTAATACTGTGCCTTTAGGTGCGTAAGTAACTAAAGAAGCTTTTCTATGGAGATTAAAAACAATCAGTGGATGATGACCTGCACGTGCAAATCGAATCGTCATATTATTGCCATCTAAAATACCATAATTGACTGTAGTAAATGTGGTGCTATCCATATCTGTGCTAACTTCTTTATTCGCATATTCTAATACATCAACAGCAGTGTCTAAATTTTTGGCCATCACTTTGATGATAGATTTGACCATCCCCATGACAACAGCTGCTTCCACTCCATGTCCTGTCACATCACCAATGACAATGCCCCACTTTTCTTCATCTAAAGGAATATAATCATAAAAATCACCGCCAATTTCTTCCATGGGTTCAAATACAACATGAAAGTCAAAGACATTAGAAATAGGAGTTCTAGGGAACATTGCACGAATACGTTTTTGTGCAGTAGAATATTGTGCTGCTTCTGTGTATAGTTTTAAATCTTCTAAAAAATGATCTACTTTTTGATAGCGTTTGTCAGGATTTGGTTCTAAACATTTCATAATAATGTCATTTAAATTTGCTGGAATCATTGTATTAATTTTATTTGGTTGCACTTTGGGTCTTGATCTTAATGCTCTAACGTATAATGATGGTTTTTTTAATGCTTCAGGATCATAGGGTGATCTACCTGTCAAACATTCGTAAAAAATAACACCCAATGAATATATATCTGTACGAAAATCAACATCTGCTGCACTTTTGGCCTGTTCTGGTGAAATATATCCCATTGTTCCCATGGCTTGACCTTTGACTGTCAACGCAATATTTTCTTGATCAGGATCTAAAACTTTAGACAGTGCTAAACCAATGAGTTTAATATAATCATTTTTTGTAATAATAATATTGGTAGGGTTTACGTCACGATGGATAATGTGTTGACGATGTGCAAAAGCCAATGCACTTGCCAATTGACTCATAATTTTACATGCGTAATCTATCTCTAGTCGTTTTTTTTCATTCAAAACATCACGCAACGTAGCCCCTTCAATGCATTCCATAACAACATAGTGCATTTGAAATTCACGACTCATGCCTGTATCATAAATTTGTACGATATAAGGATGGTTCAAACGCCAAGCTAAGCTTGCCATGTTCATGAAACGTTTAATCAATGTTTGGTTATTGAAGTTTTTAGGTGAAACCGTCTTAATCGCCACTTTTCGATTTAAAGATTTTTGAATGCCACGATACACAATCCCCATATTGCCATAGCTCAAAACATCTTCAAAATAATAACCATTAATTTCATGTCCAACAGGATGCGAATAATCAATTGTTTCTTCTTTTTCTGCTTTTGGACGAATGTATTCTAAGATAATCGAATTCCAGGAAGATCGAACACCACGAAATAAATCTTTCCCAGTTAAAAAATAGATTCCAAAAGACAATTGAATAGAATAAGGTAAGAGACATTGGTCACCATTATGTAAAATACAATGAGTTTCTAGTTTCCCATTGATTAAAATTCCCTGTTCTGATCGATCTGTTAAATATACTGTGCCATTATCATTTTTAATGATACAGACAAGTTCTGGATCTGACACTTTGGTAGAATCAGATATATCTTTTAACATAATTTGTAGTATTTCACCCCAACGGAGATATTTAAAATGATGACGCTGTTCGCCCTTTATTTTATCCAAAGAAGTAATGGTAAGTTTTACAGTCATAGTCACACCATAAATAAAAAACTTGTCAATCTAAAAAAAATGTATATAATTTCTATAAATTTCTATGATCACAATCATAATGTGTCTATTTTGAATAAAAAGTCTTTATATCTATATATTCTATGACACAAAACATGATAAAATATAATATCGATTCTATAAAATTATGTCAAGAAATTTCTTAATAAGAAATACTACTTTTCATAGAAAATCATCATAAAAAAAGAGGCATTCTATGCAAAAAAAAATTTTTTTTATCCTTTTTTGTCTTATTTTTTGTACAAGCTGTCAACTTCCTATGAGTAATTATATGCGAGATAATGTCTTTCCTACAGAGACAACATCAAAAATTATTATGTCTCCTATATTGTTGCCTACATATGCAGTTTGTTGCGTAGCTGACATTGTTCTAGTCAATCCTGTTCGAGGTTGTAAAAATGTACCTAATGTTGTTTCTACAATCTGGCAATGGGAAAATACAAATCCTTGGATTGGATATGGAGCTCTTGCACCAGTCAAAATCATTGCTATCCCGCCAGCTGTTGTAGGTACAGCCATATTCTCTGAACAATTTATTTACTCTGAAAATATGTAGATATACAAACGGTAGATTTTAAGGATGGAAAGAATAAATAGGATGGATTCTAGATCCATCTTTTCCTATCATAGACCTTAAAATCTACCGTCTGTATAATTTTAATGTGGCAAGTATGCTTGCATAATTTACATCTATGATCTTCATAGTTTTTATATGGCAAGTATGCTTGCATAATTTACATCTATGATCTTCATAGTTTTAGTACGGCAAGTATGCTTGCATAGTTTTGTTCTTAGTAATTTGTACAGTTAAGGGCAGAAGATACATATATCTATCAGATTGTAAAATGATGGTGGTTTGGTCATTGTACTCTTGTATGCTACATGCTGTTTTATTATTTATGATGGTGGAGTTGATTTGTGCTTTAAATTGTTGTTTGTATTCTTGCCATGTTTCTGTGTCATAGGAAACAATGAAGATAGTGATGTCTTGGTCTTTTTGATATTCTGCTATAGAGATGCCTTTATAAGCTTCTTCGTAAACAATAGATGTACTATGTGTCTGCAATGTATCTTCTAGCAATGCTTTTGTGGCTAAAGTAGTCATGTCGCTCAAAATCATAATGTTGGTTACAGTATTTTCATTAGGATTTGTTTGAGTATATGTTTCTTGTTTATTTTGTACTTCTTTAAGTAAGTTTTGAGCTAAATCGTCTTCCATAGAAAATTTTTGACAAAGTTCAATAGCATATTGTATGACTTTTCGAGCACTATTCATTGCATTAGTCTGGCGAAGAAGAATTTGTGTAATGTCAATATAAGCATAGACAGCAGACCTTAAATATTGAATTTTTGTAGCTTCTTCAAAAAATGTTCTTGCCCATTCTTCATATAATTTAGCAAGTTCATATAAAATTTCAATTTCATAAAAATAATATATTTTGTCAGGATTTTGAATTTGTGTATTTTTTAATAATTTATGCAATGTTTCACTAGCTAAAAAATAATCTTGCATTTGTTTTGCATGGGAGAAAATATGCATAGTAGCCATGTAATATTCTTCGTAATCTTTACATTTTTTTTGCAATATTCTATATATTTTTAATATTTTAAAATCTATATGTTGTTGCTGCTGTATTTTTTGTTGTAGAGAATATAATTGTATTTTTTGTTTATGAAAATGCGATGGAATGATTTGATGTAAAAGATTTGTAAAAAATTGTATATCTTCGAAATGGTATGGTTTTCGTCTTGTAGTAGTGACGTAATGTACATAGTAAACGAGTTGAACTAAGATGGAGAAATGTTGAGGTGTAATATATTGAGAAATAGCTTTTTGTATATATTTTGGAAATGGATTTTCGCTACTTAATCCTGCTACTTTGTATAATTGTAAAATATTTTTTATTTTTTCTTGTAAAATATTTTTATCTTTTTTTATTTTTGATTTCTTTTCTGCTACATTGTTCTTTTTTTCTTTAGGAATGTTATCTGCTTCCTTAGTTGTTGTGTTTTCTTTTTTATTTTTATCAATAGGTTGAAAAATTTGTGTGAGATATTGTATATCTTCGTTGTAAATATCTATGATTTCAGAGAAATTTTCTTGTGCAAATTTATAGATTCGAAATGCTTCTAAAGGAGAATCTAGTATTTCATAATCTTGTGCTACTTGAAATATATAATTTAAAGCAAGTTCTTGATTTTTACTTCGTTTTAGATGTTCATAGATTAAATAATGAGGAGCTTGTTTTTTACTCCAATATTCGCTCCAAATAGTATGTATTTTTGCATATTGTTGATTGTGGATACCTTCATCTATAAGTTCTCTATGACGTTCTGTAGAAAAAGTATAAAAATTTTGAATTTTTTGTAAAATGCCCCATTGAACGCTATTTTCCATACATTCCTCTACTCTTGTTTCATCCATTTCTAACATTTCTGCTAGGGAAGAAATAGTGCAAGGACATAAAGAAACTGCCATATATTCTAAAATATAGTATGTTTCATTTGTTAATTGTTGCATATTACTTTGGTAAATTTCGTCCATGTTACGAGGAATTTCAAGTTCTGATTCTTCTAAACGAAATTTCCATCGTTTGCCTTGTGGTTGTAGCAAGTCAGAAAAATATAATAGGACTTGGCTGAGTTGGTATGGATCTCTATGAGATAAGTCTATAATTTGGTATATTACATCGTGTGATACTGACTTATGAAAAACTTTCTGTAAAATAGAAAATAATACTTCCTCATCTGCTACGTCCCATGTAATATTTTTTGCAAGTTGTTGTATTTTTTTAACTACAGAAAGTTTACTTCGATCACTACCTCCGCTTTGTAATGCTTTCATGGCTTGTAATTTTACCATAATGGGCACATCATTTCCTTGGAATTCTTTAGGAAGAACAGGTCTATCCACCCACATAGAGCAAATAGTAAAAATAAAAAGCACAGGTTTATCTCTGCATGCATGTATTAAAAAAAACAGTGCATCTAGCGTGTCTATATCTGCATGATGTAAATTTTCCCAATATATGATGCATGGTTTTTTTAGATGAAGAGAAAAATAAGAAAAAAACTGATTTTCTTGAAAAGGTAAAACAGATTGATCTGTAGATTGTGTAAATTTGATCCAAAATTTTTGTATAAAATTTAATGAACCCCATGGCATTAAAAAATTTTGAATTTTATGCAACTTTTTTTGTTTATAGGTAGAAAAAATTTCTGAAAACCGATTCCAAAGAGAAGAATAGGAGCAATTGGGTAAATAGCTACAATTTTGCCAATATACAGAATATGTTTCTGAAGCAAGCCTTTCTCGAATCCACACATTGGGGGAAATTTCTTCACTAGTATCAAATAAAACTACATTTCCTCTATTTAGATGCAAATGTTGTAATGATTCGTCCAAAATTTTCTTGCTTTCTCCACTATATAAATTAAAAAAAACATGATTCCATTCTTGAACTTCCATTCTTTTACCTTTTCATTTACAAATTTAAAAAAAATTTTGTTGACTATTCCATAATAGAAAAAATTCTGCTTTTAAAATATATTGTATTCTTCAAGAAATGTTGTGTTATTTAGACTGCTTGATTGGTTTTTGAATAGTTATAATATTTGCTTCTGGATTGTAATTGCATACAGAAAATATTAGAATCCCTAACAAAGAAAAAAGAATGCTAATGATCACTGCTGTAAGTGTAACTTTAATATTTTCACGCCAACTTTTTTTCACCAAGAGAATCACACTAAATACAAGAACAACGCAAGAAATTCCTAACAGTGTTAGGGGAGATATAAGAGCAAGAAGAAGTTCAATGACTAATGGAAATAAAATATAAAAGCCCCATTTCCATCTATTATAGCTAGCTCTTTGTTGTTGAAAGATGACTGGTAAAGGTTGTTCCATAGTTTCATCGTCTGCATTAAATTTTTCATAGAACATTAATGTAAAAGAACCTACGTCTATTCTATCACCATGATGTATATCAATAGATTGATTTACTTTTTTTTCATTTACATAAATACCGTGGCGGCTTTTGTCTGTTAGTATCCATTTGAAAGTGTTTGGATCCATGGCAATGGTAGCATGAATTTTGGAAATGGAAGGATCTGGAAATAAGACTTTCCCTTTTTCACCTTGTGGGTTAGGAATTCCACGTCCAATATAATTTTCTTTATCTTGAAATAAAGGAATAGTCGCCCCTGAGCTACGATTTACTAAATAAACTCCAAAAATTTCCATTTTTTTTCTCCATTATGTCAACAAAGTGTTTTGTAACTCTGTATTATCTATATAGGTAAGTAAACAAAGAACATTTTTGTTTAGCGAAGGGTTTTATAAAATTGAGTATACTTATATTCTTGGTCAAAAATTTTAATATTTTTTTCTAATTCACGAATGGATCTTTTCCATTCCTCCGACATATCGCTAAATTGTTCTATGTTATTATACTTTACAGCGATATTATTCCTATACCATATTTGGCTTTCTTCTTCTTTTTGTTGAAATTTATTTTTCCAATATTTATTGCAAAGAGCAGTTTTGCATTCATATCCATGAGAGTATAATTTGAACCAATAACAATATATTGCCAATTCTAAATCTTTTCCTTTATTTAAAGGTTTGACAAAGTATTTATAAAACCATTCAGGATCTATATCGTGAATATCTACTTTTCTTTTTGCTGTGTTTTTAGTAGAATGTTTTTGAAAATGTAGGACTAATTTTGTATTTTCTATAAAAAGAACAGTTACAAGATAACCATTGTTAGGTATACTTTTGGGAAGTCCTTGTAAAGCTTCTTGAGAAACTCTATATTGCCTAATATTTTTTTTTGTATTGTACCACAATCTTTCTAGTCCTTGCCATTCTTGACTTAACATTTGAATTTCATGTGCATTTATAGGAGATTGGTTGTATAATTTTTGAAGATACTCTCTCCCTTTTGAAAATTGATATTGGGCTCTCCATGGTTCTAATTCTTTTAATAACGTAGGAATACTAGTTTTTATATTACTCGTAATTTGTTCAATCTGGGCTTGTAGTTCTGGAATGTTTTTATAATGTTCTAGTTCTTGCAAAAAAGATTGAAGGTCGCTTTTATTGGTAAAACCCTGTTCTATTTTGAATTGATAATTCGTGATATATTCTTGCATTTTTCGTAGTACGTTCTGCTGTAATCGATTGATTGCATTATCTAATTCATAATATGAAAATTTTTTGCATGCTATTTTTAATTTTTGTATTTCGTTCCAAGAATGATAATATTGTTTTTCTGATAATTGTGTTTGAATTTTTTCAAATGTATCGTGTAAATTATATGCTACTTCTCGAGTAATTTTTATTTCTTGTTCCTTGTTAGCTTCTGCATTTTGTTCCTTGTTAGCTTCTGCATTTTGTTCCTTGTTAGTTTCTAATTTTTCTATGATTTCAGATTCGTTTTTTGTATCTTTCTGGTCATTATCTTGTATAGTATGATGACGTTGATCTATGTCTTTATTTTCATGGTTGTCTGTGCTAAGTTTTGTTTTAGACGTGGAGGACTTTTCTAGAGTTATAATATTTTGTAATCGTTCTGAAATATCTTTACTCACAGAAGAATTAGGATGTGCTTCTAAAAATATTTGATAATATTTTTTTAAATTTGCATAATCATGTGGAAATTTTTCTTGAAGTTTTATCAGTTTTTGATATTTTTCAAGAGCTTTTTCTTCTTGTCGCAATTCTTCTTGCTTTTGTTGTCGTAATTCATATTGTTCATGTAAATACAATCCAACACCAAATAATATAAGGAGAAAAAATATAACGCCATATACATAGTAAGTTGTGTAATTTTTTCTTCTACGACTCATTAATAGCTCGCGTCGAGAAATAGAGGAGGTAACTTTATTAGAAATAATGTTGGAACGATAATTGTTTTTGCCTGCCATAGAACTGATTTTACCAGTTCGCATTTTCGATCTTGTTGCTACGGATCGATTTTTTTTAAATTTAGAAACATTTTGTAAAGCTTTGATAATTTCAGAATTGCTAGCATATCTTTGGTTGGGGTCTTTTTGCATCATTTTATCAATGATGTCGGACAATCGTTCAGGAATATCAAGGTCTAAATTTTTAAGTGGTTCAGGCTTTTCTTGCAAATGTTTCATTAAAAGTTCCTGCGGTGTTCTTCCATGAAACGGTGTATTCCCTGATAAAATACGATAAAATGTAGCACCAAAAGAATACATATCAGACCGAAAGTCTACAGGATGTCCCTGAATTTGTTCAGGAGACACATAATGCGGTGTTCCATAAATTTGCTCGTCTTTATTGATTTGATCAAAGCGACAAGCAATTCCTAAATCTACAATTTTAACGCGATTATCATTGGACAACATTAAATTATCAGGCTTAATGTCTCTATGAACAATTTTTTTCTTTTCTGCATATTCTAATCCTGCAGCTGTGTCTAACATATAGGGAATGGCTTCTTCCCAAGGAATTTTATTTCCACCAACAATTTTGTCTTGTATGGCACCATTGGCTGCATATTCCATGGTAAAATAATAATATATATCCCATTTACCAGCATCATAAATTTGAATAATATTAGGATGGTTTAAAGTAGCACAGGCACGTGTTTCTTGCAAAAACAAGTCAGCAACACTTTGAGATGTTTCATGTTTAGGCATTATAATTTTTAAAGCAACATCTCGTTCTAAAAAAACTTGACGAGCTAGATACACAACTCCCATACCACCTCGTCCTAATTTTTTTACAATTTGATGTCCATTAATATCTTTTCCAATGAATGGATCTTTAGTAATATCTTGTTCTAGTTGCCAAGTAAAAATCGTTTCCCCAATTTCAATTCGATCACCATCTTTTAATAAATAGGGATTTTGTATACTTTGCCCATTCACGATAGTTCCATTTAAACTACCTTTATCTTCTAGAAAATATTGACCTTCTTTAGTATAAATTTCTAAATGATTTCTAGACGTAGAACAATCATTTAATGTTATGTCACATTTTACACTACGACCAATTGTAATGGGCTTTTCTGATGTAAATGTACAAGGAAACGATATACCTTTATCAATACCTTTTTCTACATACAATAATGGCATGCGACTTCCTTTCGTAAAAGATTATTGTAGGCCCTCATAAAGAGCAGAACCTACTCGTACCATGGTCGCACCCTCTTGAATAGCCACTTCATAATCTTGACTCATTCCCATGGATAATTCTGACATTTGTAAAATATCTGCGTAGCGTGTATTATATTTTTCCATTAGACAACGCAAGGAAGAAAAACATGTACGCCATATAGTAGAATCATTGCAAAAGGGAGCCATTGTCATGAAACCATGAATTTTTATCTTGGGCAGGGATAGTAAAGTTTCCATACTTTGTTCCAGTTCTTCTATACTAAATCCATGCTTTGTTTTTTCTCCACTAACATTCACTTCTAGCAATACTGGTATGATTTTGGATGCTTTTTTTGAAATTTCTTCTGCTAATAATACACTATCTACAGAATGAATATAATCAAAAATTTTTAATGCTTTGGTTACTTTTTTTCTTTGTAAAGTTCCGATTAAGTGCCATTTTAAATCTGTTGTTTCTGTGAGAATCGCTTTTTTATCTCCTGCATCAAACACACGATTTTCACCAATACATCGTACACCTAAAGAATATAATTGTTGAATGATATCTGTGGGCATAGTTTTTGTCACGGCAATAAGTTGTACTTCTTCTGCTTTTCGACCTACTTTTTCTGCTGCTCTTGCAATATTTTCTTGTACTTTTCGAAGATTTTCTTGTAATTTCATAAAAAACCTACATTGTAAAAACCTACATTATAAAATAGTAACAAATCGTATGTATTTCATTTTTTTATATAAAAAAATAGTAACAAATCGTATGTATTTCATTTTTTTATATAAAAATAAGGATGATTGATATGCGAAAATTATAAAAAAATTGTAACAAAACTTTATGCGATATGCAATGAAAAACAAATAGATTTAATTCATACATAGAAAATAAAATTTGTTATTTTTGATAGGGATAAAAAATTTATTTTGCATCCCTATCAAAAATAAATTTACTTTTCACAATCAAGAAATAAGGATAAAATAGTAGCCAACATAGAAATAAATGCCATAACACCAAATGCCCAAAAACCACGGCCAGGACTATCTAATAATAGACCACTGAGTACAATACCTATTAAATTAGATACGCTAAAGACAATACCAGAAAATAATGTTTGTCCTGTGGCACGCATAGAATTAGGAACAATGATTACAAGACAAGATAAACAAGATACATAGAAGAGACCAAAACTAAGGCCATGAAATGCTTGCAATCCAACAAAACCAATTACTCCCATATCATAGCTCATACATGCCCATCGAATGCCTGTTAAACCAGCACATAACAATAAACAGAGACGAGCTCCCCAATGTTTGACTAAAAAAGCTCCAATTGCCATAAAAATAAATTCTGAAACAATACCTATAGCAATGGCCATGCCCGTTGTGTTAAAAGATTTTCCAAAAAATAGGAAAGAATCCATTAAACCCATATTTGTACGATGCACATCTAAAATTAAATTATAAGCTCCACTTGAAGTGCTATGAATAACACCAAAAATTACAAGAAATAAAAATTTATGATTTTTTAATAAATTTATAAATTTAAAATTTGTATTTTCTGTTGAATTTTCTTGTATAGTAATATTCCTTGCTTCTTCACCGATAAATAAATTACATCCCCATAATAAACAAATAGTAGCAAAAACAAACAAAATGATAGAGTTTAAATATTGATAAGGAAATAATAATGCTGCGATTCCATACCCAAGAGAGCCCCAAGAACGAATGATCCCATAAGTTTTCATCTCCCAACGAGATAAAGCAATCGTATCTAAAAGTGCTGAAATCGAAGTCAATAAAAAAGAAAGAATCCAAAAAACAATGCAAATCAATGCTTTTGATGGATGCCATATTATAAGTGGCAATGAAAAAAGAATGGCTAACGTACAGTTAATGCGAATGATTCTCCCTGTTTTTCGAGAACGATCTGCTATTTCACCCCAAAATAATTGTGCTAAAATTCCTACTAATGGAATTCCACCAAAAATTAATGAAATATCAACACCTTGAAATCCTAATGTATGGATTAAATAACTGGGAACATACGTAAATTCTAAAGACAATAAAGCATAATAGAAAAAATAAGAGAGAGCGATAAAAATTTTATATTGCATCTGTTTCATAAAGTATCATTCTTAAAAAGATTTTGATGTATAATACATAATACGTAGGAGAAAAATATATTTTTTCTCTTCATAGAAAATAACCTTCCTAATTATTGTAAAAAAATATAAAATCATTACAATTTAACATAAGATAAAATTTTGAATAAAAAAAATCAATAGATAAATTAAATTTTAACATTGAAAAAATAAAAACACTTTGTACAATATTTTTATAATCTTGCTTGGGCATAATGCATTAAAAAATAAATTCGGGAAGAGTACGGCATTGTAAGAAAATTCACAAACAAGAAAGGTATAGGAAATGTTCGAGAAGGTTGGTGTTGGGATTGATATAGGCACTTCCTCGCTAAAAATGACTAGCATAACTATTACGAAACAAGGAAATCAAATCAAACGTTCTTTAATTTTCCCTTTACCTGGAAACGAAGACACAAATTTTACAAAAGAAGTCGCACTAGAACTTAAAGACTTTTTAAAAAAACATCGTTGGAAAATAAAAAAAACCCTAGTGGGTATCACTGGAAAATATCTCAATATACGATATTTTTGGAGTCCTACATCTTCGCTATCTAGACTCCCAGCCGTGGTACAAATGGAAGTTAAGCAAACAGAAGAAAAAATAGGAAGTACTCTCAGCTATAGCTACACTCAACCAGCAAACGCACCTTGTATGCAAAAAGAAGGCATTTTAATTGCCATGGCATTGGTTCATGATAATTATTTAAATACAATTTACAATTTTTTTCGTTTTATTTCCATTGATGTGATCGGCTTTATTCCCAATCCCATGGCACTTTACCAAGCACTAGAACATTTTAGCTATATTCCTAGTGGACAAAACATATATTTAATAGATATTGGCAAAGAAAACACGTCGCTAGTCATATGTGCAGAATCAGGATTTAAATTTTACCGAAATATCCATACTGGTATGCAAAATAGTCTAACCAGAAAACAAGTTATAGAACAAAATGATAAAAATGTTCAATTAGAATACCAAGATGATACAGATCATAGTTCAGAAGAGACATTGCAAAAATTATTACAGATAATGGATGCCACTCAAAAATTTGCCTTGGTACAAACAGGTTTAAAAATTACAAAAATTCATCAAATTGTATTGACTGGTGGTGGTACATATCACCCTAATATTTTATCTACCATTGCCAAATCATACAATGCATCTATAGAAATTTGGAATCCAAAAATTAACGTAGACAACATGGAGTCTTGGGAGAAAGAACAATTTATCCAACACCAACAACAATACATTACATCCATTGCATTATCTTGGCTTGCCACACAATCAAAAAAAGAATGGTTAATACTGAGTAGCCAACAAGAAATCAAACAAACATTGCTTGGAAAACGTTTATTTGAATATATTGCTTTAGGAATTATGCTCATATGCTTATTATTTACAATTCCCCGTGTTCTTTCTAGTACAAAGACGCTACAAGAAAAAGACGAACAAATCAAACAAAAATATACAATACTTGCCCAAAGAATTACAGACATTCAAGCACTACAAGAAACAATCAATATACTCAAAAAAAAATGGGACTATCTTTCTATGCAGCTCCAAAATAACCAGTTGTTTGCACATACTATGGCATGGATAGAAGAAAATCAACCAAAACCCATTACACTTACTAAATTTCAATGGATACAAAAAGAAACGAATTATGAAATACAAATCCAAGGATATGTAACAGAAACAACAGAAGATGTCTACCAAGTTTTAAAAGAATATAGAGATCAAATACAAGCTTATCCCCATTATTCTATCAGTGAAGAAACAAACCCTACTTTTTTATCAGATGAACGAAAATTAAAATTTTCTTGGACAATACAACATACGCATCAAACACAACAAGAAAATGCACAAAATATAAAGGAAAACAAATGAGATATTCTCTAAAGTCCCTACCACATCTTATTGGATTAATGGGGCTAGCTATTTTTCTTGCAAGTTGTAATATGCCTTCATTTCTTTTACCTAGTAAAACGACAAAAGACATTACATTTAAAGATACAAAAATTCGGAATGGCATGACACAACAACAAGTCCAAAAAATTTTAGGTAAACCTGACCATATACAAACAGAAGAAGTATTTACTATTTTACAATATTCACATAATACAGGATTGGAAAATGTATATGTGAATGAAAGTTCTTTTGCACAGGGGATTGGCTACGTTCTACCCTTGCAATATAAAGCTAAAGAACTTCGAATTTTCATAAAAGACAATATTGTTCAAAGAGTAGAACGAATCTTAATGCCAGAAATAAAAGAAAAAAACTGGGAAGAGGAAGATTTACAGTAGATCCTTATAGAAAATATATAAAAAATTTAGCGGTAAATATATAATCATAGAGAGAAAAACAATGAAATATACGGAAGATCTATATATATTACAAGCAACTATACAACAGGAATATATCAACAAAGACAGAGCTAAAGAATGTCTATATTCCTATTATCTAAAAATCTTATCTAATGAATATATACCTATTGCTACACTTTTAGAACAACAATACAATGTCACACAAGCAAAACTCAATTTTATTCAAGAAGAACGACACATATATATAGAAAAAAATAAAGTCCAAAAATTAGACCTTAATAACCATAATAGCATTGCAGAACTCTTGGACATTCCTGTAGGCGAATTCAATCTTCCTCATATTCCTGTAGACCAACTTAATCTTTCTCATATTCCTGTTCAACAAGAAGAGAATGTACAGCAAGAGGAACAAGAGCAAAAAACACAAGAACAACATGAACAAGAGCAAAGAAGTATGCAGGATATTCTTGACATGTTGGCTGAGGAAGATAACAAAAAAACAGAATCACCACAACAGAGCCCCCCATCTTCTACAGACGATGAAGATTATATTATTAGCCCTTGTCCCAATTGCAAAAGGCACTATAAAATAAAAACGAGTTTCTTAGAACAAAATAGCATTTTAGTTTGCAATAAATGCAAGACAAAATTTACCCTTGCCTACAAGAAAAAAAAATCTCCCAGCACGCAGCAAGAAAAAATACATGATATACAAGAGCAAGAGCCAGAAGATGCAACGCAATTTCACCATACTACAATACAGCCAGACATCAATCAAAAAATGATGACTACCATTTTATTAGATCTTAAAAAAATACGAGAAGCTGTAGATCAGAACATGCCAAAAATAGACACAGAAAGCTTATCATTCATAGAATCCATCACCATATTGCGATATGCATTAGAATCTGACTATATATCTATTCAAGAAACTCATAACATCTTAGATATGTACTATAACAATCCAGAAAAAAATCCAACAACACTTTTAGATGAACAAGGCTACATAACAAAATTTCAACTAAAACCGCTATATGAAAAATTAAAAAAAGCAAAATTAAACAATAAACTACCACAAAACATTACATCTGATAACAGACAACAAGTAGAAACATATATTGGAACTACAGAAACTACACGATTACTTCGTGTCACATGTCCTCACTGTAACACTAAATTCCTTGCCCGGGTCCACTACCAAGGAGGTAAATTCCGTTGTGGGGAATGCAAAAAAAGTTTTTATTTATCCAATTAACTAGTCATAAAAAATACTATTACAAAAAATAAGTTTGCCACCAAACTATTTTTTTTACATATTGTACATTATAAAGAAAAAAATAAAAATATAAAATATATAAAAAACAAAATATGTACAGGAGAAATACTATGCTTTTTTACAGAAAAAAACAAAAAGAAAAAGGTATGGCACTTATACTCACTGTTGCTATTATGCTAGTACTCTCTATTATGGCTGTTACATTTGTCCGGCTTGCTATACTAGATCAAGTAGCTGCTAGCAATAAAGTTGCTTTTGTGGATGCAAAACTCACTGCCCAAGCTGGCATTGAACGTGCTAAAGCCTATTTATGGAAAAGTCTCATCCAGGGTAAAACACATAAGGATGAAGATAAAGATGGTCTTCCCAAAAATTTTTGGTATCCAAAAGACATTACAACAAATTTAAATATAGCAACACAAAAAAAATACACTATTTCTCTACAAGATACTCGAGTTATCAATCCTGACATTCCTTATAGTTACTCTGGGCTTATTGGAGATAAACGTGATACTAAAGGAAAACCATTAACACCAACTTATTATCGACAAGGTCGTTTTGAAAAAAATGGCAATTTTTATGCTTTAAAAATAGAAGACAACCAAGGAAAAGTGAATTTAAATGGATTTAGCAATGATAATACAAGATTAGGTAATTTTCTAGATCAAGTAATGTCAAGTTATAGTACAATACATAATCTTGGATGGACGGATATTAATAGAGGAAGATTTGTTAATGCTCTGATACAAGATCCTAAGCCTAATAGTATGCAAGAAGTAATCAGTATAATCAAAACTAGGAATCTTAGACCAGCAACAAGAATCACAATCCCAGAAGATCAAATACTTAACTTTCTACAAGAAAATATTTGTTTTGCATCTTGTATAGATTATACTACAAAAGGACATACCCATTCTCCCAAAGGAATCTGGAAAAAAGGAATAGGTATGAATTTTGTAAATAGACCTCGAAGTCCTATTAATATTAATACAGCTAGCAAAAGTGTCATCCAAGGTTTAATCCAAGGAATTACTGCAGTATGTCATGTTAGTTCTATTGAAGCTGGGGAAAGTGTTCCAATTCCTTATAGTTCAATTGGAACATTAGAAAATACTCCAAAAGAAACATCTTTTAAACAAACTACAGGTTTAAGATATCCAAAAGATACTGAAGTTGTTATTAATTTTAATACTGTTGCAAATATTTTAGCAGAAACAATACACCAAGAGATTCATCATAATAGTAGCAATGAATATAAACCTTTTATAGGTTGGAAAGACTTTGAAGAATTTCTCATAAACTTGCCTACAAACTGCTATCCTACTGCACCAGCTAATCTTGCAAAGACTGGTGTTTCCAATCAATGGAGAAATTTTTGTGTAGATGCATTGATGGCTAATTTTAATCCCAATGTGCAAATGAATTTATTGAATCCCAGTAAGCATTACCATCGAAATGTAGTGCAAAGCCATTTAATAAGCTCTACTACTGAAATTTGTTTTGATTGTTTAGGATCTGTTGGAATTACTTCTTTAGGAAGAATCACTGCCAATAATTTTCAATTTCAAGCTTCTACTGCTACATTGTATGAAAGTATTTCCTTTAGCTCTATCATCACACAAACAACAGTAAATCACTTTACAAATACAAATCCAAATTTTAAAAAGTATTCTGCCTATAACAATAGGCATGTAGGTTGGGTCGAAATCAAGCCTAAACCTACAATAGTAGGGAATCCAAGAAGACAATTTAAATTGTTTATGGACGATCCAAAAAATGCTGGCGAATCAAAAATAGATGAGCCCCAAAAAATTGCTAAAGTACCTGGTGTAGTTAGCACAGCTATGCCAGATTCTGAAAATGAAGAAGATAAGAACGATATTTACACTACACGTTTTGCAGAAGATGGTTTTTTTTCATCTTCTTCGATGTATGCTGAAGCAGATGGTGCAGAACCTAATCCTAACGATATTTCTAATAAATTTAGATATTATTCATTCCCATCTAATAGAACGGGGAATATAATCAATACTAGAGATAATGAACCCACTGGCACATATATAGGAAATTACGAGGGTGCAGTGTCATTTTGGGTAAAATTTAATTACGACCCTCGAACACCTATGCCTTCTAATCTTTTTAGTGCTACTCAAATTAGTGGTTCAAGACCATACTATAACTCTTCGTTACAGAAACAATCCTATAATGAAGGAACACAAATGTTTATCTTTAAAGATTCATTAGGCTATTTATGGGTAAGTAGACTCTATTTTTGTGGATATTTTAATGATAATGGTAATTATCAAGGAATTCAAAATTTAGAAAGAACAGGACCAGCAGATCATCAACCAGATTATGGAGCACCACCTTATGGTAGAGGTCGTAAATATGCACGAAGAGACATTCGTTATAAAGTATCAGATCGTTTTCAACAAGGTGACTGGTATCATATTGCAGTAACATGGAATGATACGACTTCATCGGGAGACCACAGTTTGCGTCTTTACATCAATGGGCGATCTATAGATTCTAATTTTACTGCATTGCTCTCAGAAACTTCACCATCAGAGCCTACTTTTTGTATTGCCAATGAACGAGCTACATCAGCTGCAAACTTAGATGGAATCATCATTAATGGTATTTCTAGATCGCAACATTCTTCCGCACAAGCTGGAATTTTATTGCGATATAATAATAATGCTATGTATGGACTCGGTGAAGCTACAATCTCAGATGTACAGCTTTATACTACTCGACAAGAACCACTAAATGCAATGACACGATTTATGACAACACAGGCTGTTTATCAGGATCAGTTTGATATATCACAATTACGTCAGCCTATCCCCGCATATAATATTTTGAGAAAAATTACATGGGATTCATATCCACGAGTAGATAATAGCAATGCAGTAGGTAGACCTACAATTAAAATCAATACAATTAATGGTGCTACAGTCCGAAATCTTCAAACTCCAGATTATTCTGATGATCATTATATAGAAGGTAGACCTCAAAATATACAGATAGTACGAAATAACGGAGTAGTTCCGTATGAATTAGAGTTTAAAGTAGAGAGAGCACTTCCAACTGGTACTATAACACCGCCAACTGGTACACAAAATTCTCCTTCATTAGATTCTGTTACCTTACATTTACTATCGCCTAGGGTCAGTTTTTGGGAAACTTTAGACTAGGGAGAGACACATGAAATATATTATATGGATTGTATTTTTCTTTTTTACTACATTATATTCTCAAGAAACTAAACAATGGATTAAAATTCAAAATGTACAATTACAAAAACAGGAGTTTCCTTGGGGCGAAGAAGTCAATTTAAACATCCAAGGAGTAGCCCATCCTCAATTGTCCTTAGGAACTATTACTATTTATGTAGATTATGACAAATCTTTAGTAGAATTTTTTCATACACAAATACCAGCTGCAAAGGAAAATATTTGTCTATTTTCCTTTTCTAATGATAGTATTTTTAATCCTGTATCTGAAGTCTTGTCTGGGGAATATACAATCCGAATAGAATTTAAATTAGAAGAACAAACTTCAGTAATGCAAGACACATTACGTCCTATTTTAAAAAAATCTATGATTCAATCTTATAGTAGTCCTCCTTTTTTCCTAGGAACAAAACAAAACCGACAACAACAAATTTCTTCCATGAGAAATTTTTATGTAGAAAGAATACGTATCTTTGCAGAAACTCTCCAAGAATTGATGATCCAACGAAGACATGCCTTATTATTTGGCATGCAAAAAGACATAAAAAATCCTTATAATAAAAACAATCGATTTGATTTTATGAAATGGATAAAAATATGCCAAGAAATGACAGATACATTGAACCAACAAGAATTAATGTTAAAAAAATATGAAATACGATATACTCATTTACTATTTTCCAATACGCACCATTCTTTAGTTGTATATAACCAAGAGCTTTTATCTATGGTGGATATGTATTGTTCATTGATTGATCAATTTTATCGAAAAACAGAAATGAAATTTTTTCAAGATCCTTTTGGCTACATATCTATGTATGAGAACTTTAAACGTTGGGAAAACATACATAAAAAAATTGAACGAGAACTATTAATAAATTTAGAATCTAGGTTAGGATATTTTCCTCCTGGTCCTATTATGAACTATTTTAGATAGTCATATTATTTTATTTAGGAGTAATTTTATGTCAACTTCTCCTTTGTATTGGGAAGAACAGAAAAAATATTGCTATCTGGAGGTAGAGCAGGATACAGTCTTAGATTCTAGTTTGTTAAAATCCATGACAGATTATATCCAAGAAGCTGCAAAATCAGGTAAAAAAAGCATTGTTTGTTTAAGCCCCAATTTCCAAATTAAAGAAAAAGATTATAAAAACTTTTTTGGATTTATTCAAAAACATCTGCAAAATTACGTATTATTTGTATCTAAAGAAGGGATTCGTTGGGGACAAAATTGGAAAAAACTCGCACATGCTTCGTTTTGGATCGCAGAAAAAAATAAAGCAATTCGATGGGTCGAAGAAGGGTTTAATCTTGGGCAAGTGACTTCTGCCAATCTAGGTGAAAGTATTTACATCAAATGTTTAGGAAATGCTAATTACTGTATTCCTATGATTGATAAAATCTTGGGAAAAGTTGTATTAAGTCTTCCTGTGAAAAAAAATTTAATGGTAAAACCACAACTAGAAGAGTATCAAAATATTGGTGTATGGAGTTATTTAGCAGATAGTTTAATTTTTGATGTGGCAGAATTGCCTTTAGAAAAAGAATTTTGCGATGAACTCATAGAAACATTGCGTATGCATAATCTAAGGCCTGATTCTGATGGTGTTTTCTTTGTAACAGACGGACATTTTCAAACATTTGTATTGGAAGAAAGA